>WNFJ01030741.1_pt4 | contig 30648 bp, 22 predicted proteins | sample 5400461 | NCBI WGS metagenome assembly WNFJ01 (sample SAMN13153349, study PRJNA577476) | soil metagenome | isolation source: 115 cm saprolite on Douglas fir-dominated hillslope | place: USA:California | collected 2013-09-17
GAGAGCTCGGCCGCGGGGAAGTCGAGCAGCGCCGGGTAGATGATGGTCTCGTCGCCTGGCGTGACGACGTCGCCGAACCCGACGTCGATCTGCATGGCGGCCCGCGCCTTGCCGAGGAGGCCGACGAAGCGCACGCGCACGCCCTCGTAGTCCGCGTCCTCCTTGATGCGCTCGGTCTTCACCGTGGCCGGGTCGAACGCCATTCCATCCGGCTCGACGTCGGTGGTGCAGATCTCGCGGACTACGCGGGCCAGGTTCTCGAGCGAATTGTCGAGGCGACCGAGGAGATCGACGTCTTTCGTCGCCCGTGCGAGCGGAGCGTCCCAGACATAGAGCATCAGCGCTCCCTTGAGGACGAAGCGCGATCGATGGGGAGACTTCGAGAGCCTGTAGAGGAACCGCTCCATCGCGTAGTACTGCAGCAGCTCCTGAAACGGCTTCTTCGTCTCTCTCGCGCGGTTTTGAAGGCGCGCCTGCACCGAGGCCGGGAGATTCGTGACAGTCACGGCATTGCCTCCACGTACGGTCGCATGGCTCGCTCGACGTGGCGCATGCGGGCGTACTTCAGCAGCGCGTCGAGCTTCTTTCGCCTGCGTTCGCGCCAGAGGCGAAACGCCTCCAGCACGACATCCATCCCGATCTGGTTGCGGTACCGGAAGCAGTCGGTGAGGGTTTTCTCGGGGTCGTAGACGCGGACGGACGCACCATCGAGCTTGTTCGCCTCGATGCCCTCGTGAAACGCCGGTCCGGAGAACCAGAAGAAGCGGGTCGGCGGGTAGTCGAGGCGCGGCTTTCTCGTCCCTCGCTCGAGCGCGACGTCGACCACGTGCGGAACTTGCGTCGTGAGCTCGTGGAAGGCCAGCGCCGAAATTAGGCAAAGCACGCCCAGCGGGCCCCGAGCCGCGACCGTGACGAGGTCGGGGTTCCCGAGCGGCTCGAGGGACGCAAGGCGAAAGAGGCCTCGACTGAGAGGCTCGATGACGCTGGCGTCGCGCATGGTGTAGAGCGTCTTTCGGCTGATGCCGAGGCGCAGGGCCTCGGACATGCGGACGGTGCCGCCGTGCCGTCGAAACAGCTCGACCTCGCGCGCAAACGCTCGGGTAACGGACCGGGCCATAGAGACATAATGCCTTCAAACATAAGACAAGTGAAGACGTTGTGTCTCAGGGTTGTCGACCCTTAGCATCACGGGGTCGCGGGTGGCGCAATCCTCCTCCGCTTAGCCGCTCCCCTTTCCACGCGTCGCGTCGAGTTGCGCGATCCCGGCGCCCGCCAGCCGCCGCGCTTCGAGTTCGCGTGCGAGCTGGGCCACGATGTCCCAGCGGCCGGCTTCCGCCGCCCGTGCCAAAGTGGCGGCAAGCATGTCTTCAACAGAGCCGCGAGGGGTCGATTCGTTTGGCCCATTCGCGACCAGCTCCCGCGCACTTACGTCAATTCGCGTAGCTTCCAAATGACCCGAGTCGTCGTGAATCGCCGTGTTTTCGCGGGGAAGCTGCATTCGACTCCCTTCCCGTGCACTACGAAGGCGCCAAGGAAAACCGCGCGCATGGTGGGCACCTTCCGACACGTTCTCCGAGGCGCTCTGCTGGCGTTGCCTTTCGTTTGCTGTGGGAAGAGTGCTCCGGCAGCGAGAAGCACGTTTTGCTCTCTTCCCGGCTCGGTCGTATTCACCCCGCAAGGCCAGACCATCGTGCCGGGCGGCGGGGCCATGTCTGACCTCTCGTGGCTGCATCTTCCGAGCGGTTTCTGCGCGCATTTCTACGCGACGGTGCCGACCGCGCGACAGCTCAAGTTCGCGCCCAACGGCGACCTCTTCGTCGCTTCGCCTACAAAGGTCACGACCGGCGGCGCCAACAACGGCATCGCTGGAATTGTCGTCCTCGCGGACGACGACCGCGACGGAGTTGCCGATGCGAACATCACGTTTCTCGACGGGCTTCCCGCCACGCAAGGGTTGATGTTCCGCGGCGACTACCTTTACTACCAGGACGACGCGACCGTCCGCCGCGTGCCCTATCGCATTGGCGATCGCCGTCCTTCGGGGACCTCGGAATTGGTGACGACGATCACCGCGCCTCAGGCCGTCACGCACTGGCCGAAAATGCTGGACACTGCAAGAGACGGCACAATCTATATTTCGAACGGCAGTCAGCAAGACGAGTCATGCACTTCCAAGCGAACGCCATTTGGCGGCATCTTTCGCCTGAACGCAGACAACTCCACGAGTCTCGTCGCGATGGGATTTCGAAACCCGATCGCTCTGCGTTGCGAAAAGGACCGCGATGTCTGCCTGGCCGTCGAACTTGCGCTCGACTACTCAGCAAACCAGGGTGGGCGCGAAAAGATCGTCCCCGTGCGCCAGGGGGACGATTGGGGATATCCTTGTTGCGCCACGCGCGGTCTTCCGTACCGCAGCGTTGTGTACAGCGACACTCAGGCGGTGCCCGACTGCTCGCGCGTCGCTGCCGAGAACGCCGCCTTCGTCATCGGTCACACTCCGTTCGGAATCGATTTCGAGATGGGAAAGTGGCCTGCGCCTTGGGCCCACCGAGCGCTTGTGACGCTGCACGGGGACGCCGGGGCATGGTACGGCGCACGCGTCGTGGCCATCGCGCTTGACCCCGGCACAGGCGTACCGTTGCCAGCCACGGAACTCGACGGGGGCTCGGCGGACCCGGCAAACATGCTCGAGTTCGCCAGCGGTTGGGACGACCAGTTGCAGGACCACGGGCGCCCGGCTCCGGTGGCCTTCGCAGCGGACGGAAGGCTTTTCTTGGGCGATGACGTGTTGGGCGCCATCTTCTGGATCGCGCCGAGCGAGCTAACAATGCAACCTTGACTCGCCGGCCACTCAATAAAACGTGAGCCACGTGGGCGGCCTTCTGTGACTAACAGTTGCGCCGATTGTACAATCAGCGAGAATATTCGTGCCGACCAACGGGCGTGATGGCTGCCATATCTGGGGCAGAGCCCGAACGTAGTTACCGCGGAACTGGATTCTAGTTGTGGTGCTGCAATTCGCCGGCGGGGAGCATGGTATGCCGAACGGGAGACAAACATGAGAGCGCGTTTCACTTGGCTCCTCGCGTTGCTCGCGGCCGGCGTTGGGTGCAGCGGCGGGTCGCCGAGCCAGGGCGTCGGCGGATCGGGTTCATCCGGATCGGGGGGCTCCAGTGGAGCCGGTATGCCGGGCAGTGGGGGAACAGGCGGCAGCGGGCTGTGTCAAGGCTGCACTCTTTTGGATAGCGGTCTTATCCAGACGCCAGACGGCGCGGTGATTTCTCCCGACGCACTGGCCCCCCCGCCCGCGGGCAGTGCGGTGGTTTCGCAACCGCTATGGAGGCTCTCCAACGCGGAATACGCGAACACGGTGCACGCCCTTTTGGGCACGCCGGTATCGGCGGTGCCGCCTCTGGATCCGGACGCCCCTTCGGGTGGCTTTCGGATCGGCGGCCTCGCGGGAGATACCCCCAGCCGCGCTTACCACGACGCGGCGGTGCTGATTGCGTCGCAGGCGGTGGCCAACATGCCGCAGCTGATGCAGTCGTTCGGGTGCGCAGCGACCGCCGGTGCGGCGTGCTTTGTCCCGGCGATCTCGCAAAAGGCGTATCGGCGCCAATTCGATATGGCCACCCAAGCGGCCATCCAGATGGGGCTGAGCAATCTTTACAACACGATCGCGACCGCGCCCGGGGCCAGCAGCACTCTGGGCATCCAGGCGGTGATTGAAGACGTCTTGCAGTCGCCGTATTCCCTCTACCACTTGGAGCTCGAGGAGCAGGCCAAGGGGCCGGGCCAGGTCGCGGTCACGAACTACTCGATGGCCAACCGCCTGTCGTATCTGCTCTGGGCCTCGATGCCCGACACGGCCGCGATGAGCAAGGCGGCCACCGGCCAGCTTGCCACTTCCGACCAGGTCAAGACAGAAGCCACGCGAATGCTCGCGGACCCGAGGGCTCATATTGGTTTGGCCAATTTTTACGACCAATGGCTGACGGTCTTGAATCTGCCCTCGGTCAAGACGGGCAACGCGGCGGCGGTCTACACGCCGGCGGTGCAGACGGCGCTGCGCGCCTCTTTCGATGCGCAAGTGGACGACGCGCTCTGGGCGCCGACCGGAGCCCTCAAGGCTCTGCTTGGGGGGACCCAGGCCTATGTCAACGCCACGCTGGCGCCGATTTTCGGTGTCACGGCGACGGGAAATGCACTCACGAAGGCAGCGGTGGATCCCGCCCAGCGCACCGGGATTGTCACCCATCCCGCGCTGATGGCGATTTACGCGACCAACGCCGAGAGCCATCCGATCAAACGCGGCCGGTTCGTGTGGGAGCAGCTGCTCTGCCAACCGTTCCCCGACCCGCCCGCGACCACGCCCATCGGCGCGCCGACGTTTTCTCCTCCAATGCCCGGGGAAAGCCTTCGTCAAGACTTCGAACGTCTTACGCGCGGGACGGTGGAGCCCAATCCGCCGGACATGGGACATCAGTCGTACTGCATGCCGTGTCATTCGCGCGTCAACCCGGTGGGGTTCCTCTTCGAGAACTACGACACGACCGGCAAGTACCGAACGACCGATGATTATGGCCAGCCCGTGAAGACCAGCGACCTGGTGATGGTCGGCGCGGCCGACACCGCGCTCAACGGTCCGACGATGAGCGCGACGCAGTTCGCCAGCACCTTGGCCAACCACGATACGCAGATTGCGCAGTGCCTAGTGACGCAGATCTATCGATACATGGCGAAACGCAACGACGACACGCCCGACGCTCCGGCGATCAGCGCGCTGCAGAACGCATTCACGCAATCGCAAGAGAACCTGATGCAGGTCCTCGTGGGGCTCACGCAGGCGGATGTCTTTCTCTATCGAATGAACGTGCAGTGAGGAGTGCGATGCGCATGCCGGCCATCACCCGAAGGCGATTTCTGCGTGACCTAGGCGTCTCGGCCGCCGCCGCTCCGCTCTTGGCGGGGCTGGACAGTCTGTACGCCCACGCGCAAGTGCCGGCGGTTGCCAAGAAGCGCTTCGTCGTGATGTATACGCCCAACGGCGTGCGTTACTCGGATTGGCGCATTCCGATGCCGGGCGCCGACATCGACATCAGCAGCGGAGCGCTTCTGAGCAGTCCCACCTTGCTCTTGAGCCCCCTCGCACCGAACGCGAGCAAGCTTTTGATCTTGGACCGGTTGTCTTATATCGCGGCCCGCAAGATGTATAACGGCGACGGGGGCCCGTCGGTCGACGGAAAGCTCCATCCGGGAGGGCACCAGAAGGGCATGGGCTGCCTTCTGACGGGCCAGGCTCTGACCGGCGGCGCCGGCACCATTGGCGACGCAGGATTGGCCAACGGCATCTCGCTCGATCAGGTGCTGGCGACGAGCTTCGCGGGCAAGGTGAAGTTCCCGTCTCTTCAAAGCGTTTGAGCTACAGCGGCGTTCGGATGCCGGTGCCGCCGGTCGTCGACCCGTTCGTCTTGTACAACCAAGTCTTCAGCGGCCTGTCGAACACCCCGTCCGGAATGCAAGCGAGCAACCTGCGGCTTCTGATGGACAAGAGTGTGCTGGACAACGTGCAGCAAGACTTCATGCGGCTGCAAACCAAGCTCAGTCAGGCCGATTGGCAGCTATTGCAGCATCACATGGCGGGGATCCGAAACATCGAGCAACAGCTCACCACGGTTTTCAAGGTCAGTTGCTCGGCTCCTCCGGCTCCGACGGCCACCGGAATCACCGACCCGACCAATGCAACCGCGACGCACACCTGGGCCATGAACCTCAATAACTTCCCCACCGTGGGCGGGTTGATGATCGACATCATGGTGCAAGCGCTCGCCTGCGGCCTGACCAACGTCGTCACCTTCCAGTGGGCCAACAGCGAGTGGGACTTTAGCCTCCCATGGCTCAACGTCACCAAGGGCCACCACGCCATGTCCCACGCTCAGGACCCACAGCTCTTGACCGTCGATACCTGGTACGCCTCGCAGTTCAACACGCTCATCAACAAGATGAAGGCGATTCCGGATTCCGGCACGACGGGCACGCTGCTCGATAACTCGCTTCTCATGTACACGAGCTGCCTCAGCCACGGTGCGGCGCACGTCAGCACCAACGTCCCCATTACGCTCGCCGGCAGCAACGGCGGCTACTTCCGGCAGGGCCGCCTCATTCGATTCAACAACACATTTACCCCCGTCCCGGCCACCGACCAAACGACCATCGGTTCCCCCGACCTCTCCAATAGCGACCTCTTGGCCTCCATTCTCGACAGCTTCGGAATGCAAATGCCCGATTCGCTCAAAGGACCCGCGGCTATCCAGTCGGCCACCTACCACGGAACCCTGCCCGCCGGGACAGTGCACTAACCGTTAGACTAAGAGCGAATGGCCGCTGCAGGTCCGACTGGACTGCCGATCGAGTGGTGCGGATGCCCATCTCCCCCTCGGCGTGTTTGCGATATTTGCGAGTCCCCGCCGTTTGCTGCGTGCTCGGCGGCCTGCCTGCGGCGCCATCAGACCCACGTTCACGGCGTGGGGGCGGAGGCGCCGGCGAGAGCGCTTCAGCACCAGGTCGACCTCAACCGGAACGTTGAACGAAGTGGACAGCGGTACGCCGCGCACCGCGAGAGACTCATGCAGCTCGCTACATCGGCGGGCGGCGGCGGAGGTAGCAACATTTGCATTTTTGGGGCGGGAAACTGCGCGGATCTCGACTCAGCGCAGCTCGCGCGCGACTTCGCGGAGATCCACTTGGTCGATCTGGATTCCGAGGCAATCGAAAGGGGGCGTGAGACGTTTCCCGCAGACGCGCGCGATCGCGTGGTTACTCATCCCGGGATCGATTTGTCCGGATTCATCCATCGACTGGACGAATGGGGAGACACGTTTCCGGACGATCGGGAGCTGGGTGCCGCCGCGCTGGCGGCGATTCAATCCATCCTGCAAAAGGTGGGGCGTAGCTTCCGCGTGGTGCTCTCCACATGCGTGCTGAGTCAGCTCCCGTTACCGTACCGCCAGACCTGGATCACCTCGGGCACGAACTGGGATCGCCTGGTCGCCTCGCTCACGGCTGTGCACCTTGCCACGGTCGCGGGGACGGTCCAGCCCGGCGGTCAGGGGATCGTCGCATTCGACTTGTTCGGCTCAGCACTTGCCCCAGGGCTGCACTCGATCGATGGCAACGACAGCGAGGCGCTGCGGGCGTTCGTCGATCAGCAAGTGGCAGCGAGCCTGATTCGCTTGGACTGGGACCCGGCGGCGATTCTGCAACGGCTCAGGTCTCCCGCGCTCCGCGCTTTCGTGGAGTCGCCTCGGTTGACCGGGCCTTGGCTGTGGGACATCGGGGAGGTCTTGGTGGTCTACGGATTGGTGTTCAACCGGCCGACTTAGTTAAGAACCCGATTCAGCATGTGCCTCACTCCGCCTCCGCTTCGCTCCGGCTCCGTTCCGGCAACCACTTCAGCCACGGCGGGCATGGGGGGAGCGAGGCCGCTCCCCCCACACCCCCCAGCCAGACACGCGTTTCCCGCGTTGTGCGTCGACTACGCCTGAGAGCCAGCAAGAAAACTTACGCGGGCCGCGGGGAGACACTCGGCGTTCGTGTGCCTTCGGGCGCGAGAAGGATCAGATCCTGCGCCAGCCGCACGCCTTGCTCGAGCGAGTCCGCGAGAAACACGTGCTCGTGCGCTACTTCGAGATTGGCCTTTTCGAAAACGCTGCGAGGCTCGGGAAAAGGTCCAGCGATAACCACGAGTTTCTTCGCACGCCGCAGCCTTTCGAGCGCGCTCTCCAGAGCCACCAGACCGGTCGCGTCGATGGCGGGGACCATCCCGAGGGCAAGAACGATGACCCGAGCACCAACGCCGGCCGTGTCGATTGCACCCATTGCCCTTTGGGCTGCCCCAAAAAATAGTGGCCCCCCAATCTCGTAAACGCTCACAAGAGGCGAGGACGCGCGAGCTCGTGAGCTCCGACATCCGCTTCATGAACAGCAGCGCAGCGAGCACCACCCCAACACCGATGGCGACCACCATGTCGAATGCAACCGTAAGCACGAAGCAGGTCAGGAGGACCGCAACGTCGTGGCGCGGCGCAACCCGCACCATGTGCGTGAAATGATTGATGTCGCACATGTTCCACGCCACGAGCAGCAGAAGCGCAGCGAGCGCCGCCATCGGCACGTACGCAACGAGCGGCGCCGCGACGAGCACCGCGGCCAGAACCGTGAACGAGTGGACCACGGCCGCGATCGGCGATGTCGCGCCGGCCCGGATGTTCGTCGCCGTCCGCGCGAGGGCTCCGGTCGCCGCGATTCCGCCGAAGAACGGGGCGACGAGGTTTCCGAATCCCAGGCCCACGAGCTCCGCATTCGGCTCATGCTTCTTGCCGGTCATCGCGTCGGCGATAACCGCGGACAGAAGCGACTCGATGGCGCCCAGCACTGCGATGGCGAGCGCAGGGGACAAGAGCTCGCGGATCTTTGCGAAGCTCATCGCCCCATGACCACCCCATGGCAGAATCGGCAGAGGCGGCAACGGGGGGATGCCCGCGTACTCGTGGCCGCCGATGGTCGTATGAAAGCGCGACCCTATCGTCGCGATGTGAAGAGACGGCAACAGTCGACTGAGAGCCGTGACGCAAGCCGAAACGATGACGATCGCAACGAGCGGCGCCGGCACAGCTCTCGTAACGCGGGGCCATAGCAGGAGCAGCGCAAGCGTGGCGGCCGCGATCCCTAGCTCGACGAGCGACGCCCCCTGGCGCGCTTCCCAAATCGCACCGAGCTTCTCGAAGTATCCATCGGGCTGTTTCGCGATCGGAAGGCCGAGGACGTCTTTGACCTGCAACGTTGCTATCACGGTGGCAATTCCGGCGGTGAACCCGGTCGTCACCGGGTACGGAATGAATTCGATGAGACGACCCAACCGCAAGGCCCCCATCGCTACGAGAAGTACCCCAGCCATAAGGCCCGCCGTAAGCAAGCCGGAGAAGCCATACTTGGACGTGATGGGCGCAAGGATCACGATGAAGGCCGCGGTTGGCCCGGTGACCTGGTGTTTGGACCCTCCCATGAGCGCCACAACGGCGCCGGCGACAATCGCCGTGTAGAGGCCGTGCTGCGGAGCCACTCCGACGGCGATTGCAAGCGCCATCGAGAGCGGCAAGGCGACGATTCCGACGACGACGCCGGCAAGGGCGTCGTGCTTCAGCCGCGAGAGCGTATAGCCCTGGGCGAACGAGCGGCGCAGCGCGACGGCGATTGGGAGCTCTAGCCGACTGGGCGGTATTGGAGCGAGCGAAGACTTTCGGTGTGGAATGGGCAGCCGCCTCCCCACTGCGGCTGTGGTGCAGTTTATCAGGGTAACGCCGCACAGTGTATGCGCGGAGAGGCCTAGCCCAACTCAAGCCGCCTGGGATCGCGGCAAACGGACCCAAAAGACGATGGCAACGACGAGGTACGTGATCGAGGTCGACAGCGCAATTCCCGAAAGGCCCATGAACCCGACCAACAAGGCGTTGAGCCCCGCGTTGAGCGTGCTGTTGAGCAGCCCCATTCCCGGCATGATGCGGCTGTTCTGACAAGAAGGGCGCCGACCGGCGCCGCGCCGATGACGGCCCACGGCAGGATGTCGGCGATGCGCTCCACCCCTGCGCGATCCATGACTCCGTGCATAAAGAGCAATGAACTGAGAGGGCGGCGGACGGCGATGAGCAACGCGGAAAGGGCGAGCAGCAGAACGCCGACGGCCATCAGCGTGCGGCGTGTCGTCGTGAGGAATCGAGTGGGGTGATTCGCCTCGTGCGAGAGCCGCGTCAAGAGCACCGGAAAGACCGTAGCTTGCAGAACCGATGTGGGCAGCGACGCGACGTCATTCGCGTACCGCACGAGAGTCCCGCCGCCTACAACGCCAGCGAAACTCGCCATCAATTGGTCGATAAGCGGGTTGATACGAGTAATTAGTGAACCCGCTGTCTCGGACCCCACGAGCGAGAAGATTCGCCGGACGGGTTCCGGACGCTGCAGATTGGGGACAACCCGCAGCCGCAGGCCGCGGCTCACCAGCGTGGACAGGATGGCGATCGCGACAAGCTCTCCGGCGAGCAGATCCATGTGACTCCTACACCGACCCCGCTGCCCACGGGATGCGCGTGGAAAATCCCGCTGGCATTGAGGAAGCCGACATAAAAGGCGCGCACCGTGTTCGCAACCATCCCAACGGACATGAGGAGCACGAGTTCGAGACCCAGACGCGGGGTCGAAGACGTCATGCCCACAGCCACGGCGGCGAGAAGGCCCATCGCGACCCCAACCGCGCTCCCGATGGCGAGGGTATGTCCCAAGAGCGATCCGGCGACCTGGGGCAGTCGCTCGGGATCGTTGGAGCGTAGCTCTATGAGAACGGGTACGGCACCCGAGTCCTGGAAAGCGCCCGTCAGAACCGCGCCAGCAAACACGAAATAGGTCGCAAGAACGTAGTAGAGATCGGTCTCGGCGGTGCGCCCGAACCACGCGGCGAGAACGAGCGGAAGCAGTGCCTCGCCGCCTCGAAAAACAACCTGGAGCGGCAGCAAGCGCAGCGCCGTTCGGGCGATGCTCGGAGTTTGGCGGTCCGGTGCGCCGCTCGTCTTCTGGGTCATCGCGTGACCGACAAGGCCCGATAAACGGACGCGTATCCTTCACACATCTGCTCGAGGCTCGCGTGCTCTACGGCAAATTGACGGGCTAGAGCCCCCATCTCCGACAGGCGCGCCCGATTTTGTCTGGCCCCATCGATGGCATGGGCAAAGGCTTCTGGTGTGGCCTCGGGCACAAGCCAACCGGTCACTCCGTGCTGAACAATTTCCGGAATGCCCCCCCCGGCAAACGCAATGACGGGGCGCCGCATCGAAAGCGACTCGAGGACCGATAGGCCAAGGGGCTCATTGTCCGCGGTGCTAAGTGCAACATCGCACTTTGCAATGAAGGGACGTGGGTCCCGTTGATGGCCGGCGAAGGTCACGCGAGCGCGAAGCCTTCGGCCCAGCGCCTCGAGACTGCTGCGCTTCTCGCCGTCCCCCACCACGAGAAGCTCCGCGTTCGCGAGAGTGGCGGCCTCGATGGCCAGGTGCACCCGCTTCCACGCCGTGAGCCGGCAAATGATGGCCAGCCGGAACTCGCCGCGCGAAGCGGGCAGCGGACTCCAGTACGCCGAGTCCACACCGTTGCGGACGACCGTCGCGCGGGCGGCGGCGGCGGGAGCCGTTTTGTCGAGAACGGAGCGCACGTAATCGCTGACGGCGACGAAACGGTCGGTGCGCTTTGCAGCCCAGCGCGTAAAGGGTGAGGTGCTTGGATCGAAGTAGTGCATCACGTGGTGTTCGGTTCGAATCTGCGGCACTCGGGCGCGTGAAGCTGAACGTGTTCCCAGCACGTGCGACCCGAAGGTGTGGGTGTGGACCAAGTCGATGGTCCTGGCGACGAGAAGGTCGGTGAGCCATTTGACGTCTGCCGGCCCGAGCGACCGGTACAAGTAGGCCAACGCGTTTTCACGAGCGGCGCCGCGATCATGCACGCGCAGGCCCAGTCCTGAAAAATACGACGCAAGAGCGCGGTTGGGGGTGACGAGCGCCACTTCGTGGTCGGCACCGCTCTCCCCAGGATGGGTGGCCAGATCCGCCAGCAGGCGCTCGGCTCCCCCAATGTCCCCGGCTACGACAACGTGCATCACCCTGAGACGCCTCATCGGGGCCGCCGAGCGCGCAGGGCACGCCAGGTACGTCTTTTTGCCCGTAGCATGAATCGGCCCCGAACACGTGTCCGAAACGTACCGGCAACGGGGCGCTCGTATACCCTGCCAACCTTGAGCATTCGTGTAGCCCTGCATCACCGGACGCTCTACGCCTACGATCGGGTCGTCGATTTTTCGCCCCACGTCGTCCGCCTTCGCCCGGCCCCGCACTGTCGAACGCCGATCGCGGCCTATTCGTTGAGCATCGAGCCGGCAAACCACTTAGTCAATTGGCAGCAGGACCCCTTCGGAAATTTTCAAGCAAGGGTCGTCTTCCCCAAGCAGGGGACGGAGCTGAAGTTCGAGGTCGATCTCGTCGCAGAGCTGACTGTCGTCAATCCGTTCGACTTCTTCTTGGAAGATGACTCGCGGCACTTTCCCTTCGCGTATGCGCCACTCCTCAAGCGGGATTTGACCCCGTACTTGCAGGCGTCACCGGCGGGTCAAAGACTCGAAAACTTCCTGAAGCGAGCCCGGTCGGATATCGCGATTGCCGGCCGCCAAGTCATCGACGTGCTCGTCGATTTGAACCGCCTCGTGAATCGAGTCTTCGCACCCGAAGAGACGCTCGAGCGTGGTCACGGCTCTTGTCGCGACTTTGCATGGTTGTTCGTTCAAGCGGCGCGCCACCTGGGCCTCGCTGCGAGGTTCGTGTCGGGATATTCGATTCAGTTGACGGCGGACGAGAAGCCCATTCACGGTCCGACGGGGGTGAGCAGCGATGTAGGCGACCTGCATGCCTGGGCGGAAGTGTTCCTGCCGGGCGCGGGCTGGCTAGGCTTCGACGCAACGAGCGGTTTGCTCGCCGGCGAGGGACACATTCCGCTGGCCTGCACGCCGGACCCCGAGACCGCTGCGCCGATCGCGGGAGCGTATTCATGGGCCCGTCGCAGTGAGGCCGATCGAGTGAAGGAGACCTTCGCTTTCGAGATCTCGGTCCGCCGCTTGCACGAGACACCCCGCGTCACGCGGCCGTACACCGACGAGCAATGGAGCGCGATCGACGCGCTGGGGGGGCTCGTGGACCAGGCCCTCGTTCGTGGGGACGTGCGACTCACGATGGGTGGCGAGCCGACGTTCGTTGCTGCCGACGATCCGGAAAGCGCGGAGTGGAACGTAGCGGCCCTGGGCCCCACGAAACTTCGATACTCGACCGACCTCTTTTGGCGACTCTACGAAAAGTTCACTCCGAACGGGCTTGTGCACCAGGGCCAGGGCAAGTGGTATCCGGGGGAACCGCTGCCGCGCTGGGCGCTCTCTTGTTATTTTCGAAAGGATGGTCTGCCCATTTGGCGGAAACCCGACCTCTTCGCCCGTGAAGCGAACGGTTCGGCCACCGCGGAAGATGCATTGCAGTTCATCTCTCGGCTCAGCCAGACGCTCGGCATCGATCCGAGCCTCGCTCTGCCCGCCTTCGAGGACGCCTGGTACTACCTTTGGCGCGAACGCCGCCTTCCGGTCGGCGCCGATCCCCACGAGGTGCCGCTCGACGACGCCGGCGAGCGCGCAAGGTTGGCACACCTTCTCGATCAGGGGCTTGCCGCGATCATCGGATACGCACTGCCGCTGCGCTGGGCTCCGTCGCCGGCGCAAGGTCAATGGGAGAGCGGTCGTTGGTTTCTGAGACGAGAGCGGATGTACCTTCTGCCGGGCGACTCACCGATGGGCTATCGCCTTCCACTCGATTCATTGCCGTGGAAAGCCAAGGACGAGGAGCCCGAAGGGCACCCACGCGACCCATTTGACGACATGGATGTGCTGCCCTCGCCCCAACGGCTCGCCGCCGTCGTCACACGGCAAATGTTCGACAACTCCGCCCCCGCCGAAAGCCGTCCGCCGGCCGAACCGGTTCCCCGCGCGATCGCGCCCGTCGTCCGCACTGCGCTTTGCGTCGAGCCACGCAATGGCGTGCTCCACGTTTTCATGCCCCCCATCGATACGGTCGAGGAGTATCTCTCCCTGTGCGCGGCCATCGAGGCCACAGCGAATGGCTTGGGCCGGCAGGTTCGGTTGGAAGGGTATCATCCGCCCGCCGACGCGCGACTCGGGCGATTTCAAATCACGCCGGACCCCGGAGTCATTGAAGTCAATATCCAGCCCGCAAGCAGCTGGGAAGAACTCGTGCGCCATACAACGGTCCTCTACGAAGAAGCGCGCCATACGGGGCTACGTACCGAAAAGTTCATGATGGACGGCCGCCACGTGGGCACGGGCGGAGGCAATCACATCGTGCTGGGCGGACCCTCCCCTGCGGACAGCCCGATTCTGCGCCGCCCTGACGTACTCAAGAGCCTCATCGGCTATTGGCTCAATCATCCGTCTCTCTCGTATCTGTTCTCGGGATTGTTCGTCGGGCCGACGAGCCAAGCGCCGCGCGTCGACGAAGCTCGCAACGACAGCTTGTACGAACTGGAAATTGCATTCGGCGAGCTCAAGCAACGTGCGTCTCCTTCCGCCGCGGCGCTTCCCTGGCTCGTGGACCGGGCGCTTCGCAATGTGCTCATCGATGTGACGGGCAACACCCACCGAACCGAGTTCTGCATCGACAAGCTGTACAGCCCCGACAGCGTCACGGGTCGACAAGGCCTGCTCGAGCTCCGATCGTTCGAGATGCCGCCGCATGCGCGCATGAGTTTGACGCAACAGTTGCTCGTTCGAGCGCTCGTCGCATGGTTTTGGCAAACCCCGTATTCGGTTCGACCTGTCCACTGGGGGACGGAGCTGCACGATCGATTCGCTCTGCCTCACTTCGTGGGCGAGGACTTCGCCGGTGTGCTCGACGACTTGGAAAGCGCGGGATTCCGCTTCGACAGAAACTGGTTTGCACCCCACCACGAGTTCCGGTTTCCGCTGCTCGGTACCGTCGTAGCAAGAGGCGGTGTCGTCCTGGAGCTTCGGCAAGCGATCGAGCCGTGGCACGTTTTGGGGGAGGAGCCGACGCCAGGCGGCACGGCGCGTTACGTAGACTCATCGGTCGAGCGAGTCGAAGTCAAAGTGCGCGGAATGGTGGGCGACCGTCACGTCGTGGCATGCAACGGCAGGCGCGTACCGCTTCATCCAACCGGAACCAACGGCGAGGGGGTTGCTGGCGTGCGCTACAAGGCCTGGGCCCCTGGCGCCGCGCTACACCCCACGATAGGTACCCACACACCTCTGGTGTTCGACATCGTCGACGGCTGGAACCATCACGCTATCGCGGGATGCCGCTACCACGTGGCTCACCCGGGCGGGCTCGCCGTTTCGGTTTTCCCTAGCAATAGCTTCGAAGCGGAGGGGCGGCGGGGGGCTCGCTTTTCTGCGTTTGGGCACACGCCCGGCCACCGGCAAGTGCCGCCTCGTGAGTACAGTCCACAATTTCCCTACACACTCGACCTGCGCCGAAGGTGTGACTAGAGCACTGTTCTGTAGCGTGGAACGCTGCCGAGAACGAGTACGAGGAGCGAGTACGTGCACGAGTACGAGTACGAGTACGTGTGAACGAGGACGAGTAAGAGCACGAGTACGGAACGACCAAACTCGTGCTCTTACTCGTACTCGTCCCTCGTGCTCGTAGGCGTGCTCGTGCTCGTGCACGTACTCGTTCACACGTACTCGTACTCGTACTCGTTCTGCTCTTGTTCCACGCGACGGAACGGCGCTATAGAACCCGAGATCTGGAAAATCCTCTCTTGACCCTCGGAAACGCGGACGGCGTACCGGCATTCGATCGCATTCGACCCGAGCACGCGGAGCCGGCTATCGACGAGGTGCTTGCCCACAATCGGGCGCAGCTCGAGGCCCTGCTATCAGCGGCAACGGACTCGCCGCTGCCCCCGACGTGGGACGAGCTCGTCTTGGCGCGCGCGTGGGGGCCGGTAGTGCACCTGTTCGCCGTGACCAGTACAACCGCATGGCGAGCGGCGCACAACGCCTGCCTTCCGAAAGTCACTCAATACCAGGTCGAGCTATCGCAGAATGGAGATCTCTTTCGCGGTTACCAGCGGCTCGCGAGTGGGCCGACGTTCGCGAACCTTTCGCAGGCCCGACAGAAAACGATTCGCGATGCGCTACGGGACTTCAAGCTATCGGGAGTTGGGTTGCCCGATGATGCCCGAGCTCGCTTTGGCGAGATCGCGCTGAGACTCTCGGAGCTGTCCGCCAAGTTCCAGGAGAACGTGATCGACTCCGCGCAGGCGTGGAGCAAGCACGTGACAGACGAAGCCCTAGTTGCGGGGATGACCGCACAAGGAAAGGCCGCAGCGCGTGCCAAAGCGCAAGCGAAGAGCCTGGATGGCTATCGCCTCACGCTCGACTTTCCCAGTTACGACGCGGTGATGAGCTATGCGGACAACCGCGAGCTCCGTCGAGAGCTCTACGAGGCGTATTCAACTCGCGCGTCGGATCAAGGCCCTCTGGCCGGACGCTTCGACAACGGCAGCCTCATGGACGAGATGCTCAGGCTACGCCATGAGCAGGCCAGAATCCTTGGGCTAAAGAACTATGTTGAGGTCTCGCTGGCGACCAAAATGGCCAAGTCGTCGGACGAGGTCGAGCGCTTCCTCTTGGACCTCAATGCTCGCGCTCGCCGGCCCGCCCAGGCGGAGCTCGGTGAGCTCAAATCATTTGCGAAAAAGAGCGGCGGCCCAAGCGACTTTCAAGTCTGGGACTTCTTGTACTACGGAGAGATGCTCAAACATCACAAACTCGGATTTTCAGAGGACGAGCTGCGCCCGTACCTTCAAGCGCCTGAAGTCATCCGAGGAATGTTTGCGCTGGTCGAGCGAATTTACGGCATACAAATCGAGGAGACGCGCGAGCTTGCGACCTGGCATTCGGACGTAACAACCTACCGCCTGCGCGAGGCCAACGGCACTCCAATAGGCCTTTTCTACCTGGACCCGTACGCGCGTGAGGACAAGCGAAGCGGCGCGTGGATGGATGAGTGCGTTGGGCGGCGTCGGAGTCGCGAGTCATTGCAGCGGCCGGTCGCGTATTTAACCTGCAATTTTGCGCCTCCGCTGCCGGGCCTGCCAGCGCTCCTATCGCACGACGAGGTGCTCACGCTGTTTCACGAGTTTGGGCATGGTCTGCATCACATGCTCACGCACGTCGACGAGGCGGCCGTCTCCGGCATCCGCGGGGTCGAATGGGACGCCGTGGAGTTACCGAGTCAATTCATGGAGAATTGGTGTTACGAGCCCAACACGCTGCGTGGATTCGCCCGCCATTGGCAGACAGGAGCCCCGCTCCCCGACGCGCTGCTTGATAAGGTAGTAGCGAGCCGAACGTTCCATGCCGCCCTTGCGACCCTCCGTCAGGTCGAATTCGCGCTCTTCGATTTGCGCCTCCACCGCGACTACGATCCGGCGAGCGGCGCCCGAATCCTCGAAACACTCGCCGAGGTGCGCCGAGAAGTCAGTATCTTACTGCCGCCGACCTATAACCGGATGCCGAATAGCTTCTCGCACATTTTCGGAGGAGGCTATGCCGCAGGCTATTACAGTTACAAGTGGGCCGAAGTGCTCTCCGCCGACGCCTTTGCCGCGTTCGAGGAGAGCGGCTTCGCCGTCGAAACGGGGCGCCGCTTTCGCGACACGATTCTTGCACAAGGTGGCTCCCGAGAGGCCCTCGATCTCTTCGTGAGCTTTCGCGGGCGAGAGGCGTCCCTCGAGCCGTTCCTAAAGCAAACTGGGCTTACAGCATGAAAAAGAACTGGACGGGGCGCGCGCTGCATGTCACCAAGAGCAAGCGTCGCGGGTCTTGACGTCGGGAACGTAACTGCCGATGATGTTTTTCAAACACGTATTATGGCTGACGCAATACTAAGGTCCGCTATCGACCAAATCTCGGAACGATTTGCGACGGCGTGTCGTACGGCCTCGCGCCGAAGGGCACGCGAGAACGCGGACGACTTCGTGCTCGAGCTGCTAGCCGCGCTAAAGACGGCGTCGCTTGCCGAAATCGCGCAAGCGGCGGACGCCCTTGAGCGCAGGCGCCGAGCCCGCGCATCCGCGCTCGAAGCGGAATCGATACGGATGCAACGGGAGCGCTCTGACGTGGAATCCAAACAAGCTCCCGAGCCCGTGCGGCCGCCACAAAGCCGGGACCCGTTCGACATCACGATGCCGGGTGAATTGCTCGATCCAGCCGCTGAAGCGCCCGCATCTGCGCGGCGCTTTCGGGAAGCGGCCGCTGTCGGACCCGCAGAGGCCGCACCGCGCGAGATGCCCGCCATCCTCAAATCGGCCGAGCCCCCCGGCTTGACGGCTACCCAGGAAGACCGGGCGGAGGCAGCGCGGCTGCCGGGAGTCTCGCTCCGAGATGGGGAGCAGCTGCTTCGAACCGGCGGCGCCGGCGTCGTCATCCGGCGCGCGCGAAGCGCGTAGCTCATGGAGCCGCAACCCGCCTCGGACGTCGGACGGACCGGGGTTGTCGTTGCCGGCAAGTTTCGCCTCGACACGATCATTGGAAGAGGTGGGATGGGCTCGGTTTGGAGCGCAACCCACTTGGGCCTCGGCAACCAAATCGCCATCAAGCTCGTTTCGCGCGAGTTCGTTCGATCGCCCGAGGCACTGCGCCGTTTCGACGCAGAGGCCAAGGCTGCCGCTCGACTTCAGTCGCGTCACGTCGTTCAGGTCTACGACAACGGGACGCTCGAAGACGGAACGCCTTACATCGCTATGGAGCTCTTGTCAGGCGAGAACCTGCAGCAACGCATCGAGCGAGCGGGACCGCTGCCCCTTGCCGAAACGGTGAGCATCCTCACCCAATGTTGCAAGGCGCTCGGCCGCGCCCATTCGCTCGGAATCGTTCACCGCGACATCAAGCCGGAAAACATTTTCCTTACGCAGTCGCCGGACGACGAAGCCTACGTCGTCAAGGTTCTCGACTTCGGCGTCGCCAAGCTCGCGCTGAGCGATGGGGACCAGTCGACGACGAAGACCGGAACGGTTCTTGGCACGCCGCTCTACATGAGCCCCGAGCAGGCGCGGGGCCTCAGGGGCATCGACCAGCGGACCGATCTCTACTCGCTCGGCCTCGTTGCTTACACGATGCTCACGGGCCAAATGGCGTTCTACAGCGAGTCGTTCGGCGACATCCTGCTCAAGATCTGCACCGAGCCGCTCCCCAGCATACGTGCATTGGCAAACGTGCCCGAGGGCATCGACGCTTGGTTTCAGCATGTGTGCGCCCGCGAACCCGCGGCCCGATGCTCATCGGCGCAGGAATTCATCGACACCCTGCGTGCGGCCGCCGGTGTCGAGGGTGGAAGACCCTCCGCCCTGCAATCGGGAGCCGACCACTCGGGACGCCGTGTGCCACCGACGTTGCTAGATTCGGGCGCAACCCCTCCGCGATCGCCAGGGATCGCGGCTGCGCAGAGCGTGGCGGACGCAAACCTTACGATAAGCGCCGCCGGACTGCCGAGATCGCACGTTGGCTCGGCGGTTGTCATAAGCATCATGTTCGGCCTTGTTGCGGCGGGCGTGGGCCTCTTCGTGTTCGGCTCGCGCCATCGTGACGTGCAAACGCCGGCTTCTGCCGGCGCTTCCACTTACGAGCCAAAGGCGATCCCGTCTGCAGCGGCCACGCTCGTCTCCCTGCCCACCGCGTCCGTGCCTGCCGCCTCAGCCTCGACAACCGTCGCCGCACCATCCGCGCAAGCCGTGCATGTACCAGGCCCGGCCTCGGCTACGAAGGCGATAGGGCATGGCTCGCCGGCTCACGTCGCCAGCGCAGCGCCTCCGCCGCCACCGCCAAGTGCAAAACCGAACGCGGGAGCCTCCCCCGGCAAGATAGATTTGGGCTATTAGTCACGATGGGGGGAGCGACGACGCTCCCCCCAAACCACCCACCGGAAACCGGCTTCGCCCGTTCCTCCCGAGAAGTCACTCGAGGACTGCGGAATGCGGAGCGACGACGCTCCCCCCAAACCACCCACCGGAAACCGGCTTCGCCCGTTCCTTCCGAGAAGTCACTCGAGGGCTGCGGAATGGGGAGCGACGACGCTCCCCCCCAAACCACCCACCGGAAACCGGCTTCGCCCGTTCCTTCCGAGAAGTCACTCGAGGGCTGCGGAATGCGGTAGTCTGTCACGCAATCAGGGCAGCCCTTTGCGCACTTCGCTCCTTCTCCTTCCCAGTTTGCTAAGCCTCGTTCTTGCGCAGGGCGTAGCCCGGGCGGACGCCTCGTCGCCTTCGAACGACGAGCAGAAGGCTGCCGCCCGGATGCTCGGAACCGAGGGTGTGAAGCTGGCGCTGAGCGGCGACTGCCCCCAAGCGGTCGACAAGCTGACGCGTGCCGAGGCTCTCGTTCACGCACCGACTACCGCGGTTCCGCTCGCCCAATGCCACATCCAGCTCGGTAGACTCGTCGCCGGAACCGAAATTCTCAACCGGGTGCTTCGCGAGAACCTCCCCGAGAATGCGCCCAAGCCGTGGGTGGACGCCCGCAAGCGCGCGCAGACTCTGCTCGATGCGACCGAACCGCGCATCGCAAAGCTCCGAATCCACGTTGAGCGGCCCGCCGGGCCCACGGGCGACGTGCAGGTGACCATTGATGGAGAGCTCGTGCCGACGGTCCTGCTCGACAACGACCGGCCTACCGATCCCGGCCGCCACCACGTGATCGCCTCCGCGCAGGGCTTTGCGTCGGCCGAGTCCGATGCGTCGCTCGGGGACGGTCAGTCGCAGACTCTTTCGCTACGACTCGAGCCTCAGGCCGGTGCTCCGCCCGTTGTGGCTCCCGAGCCGCAGCCTCTCGCGACGACGGCGCAGCCGCCTTCACCCGCCCCGCAGCCCGCATCGCCTCCGAACCGGACGCCCGGATACATCGTCCTCGGTGTCGGCGCGGCCGGCATCGCGGTAGGCACCGTCTTTGGGGTGCTCGCTCTCGGAGCGAAGTCGTCCCTCGATTCGGCGTGCGTGCCCACCAAGGCGTCGTGCCCCTCGTCATCGCAAGGGGACATCGACGCGCTGCACACGGACTCCATCCTGTCGACCGTGGGCTGGAGCGTTGGCGCCGTCGGGGCCGGCATCGGGCTCTACCTGGTCTTGTCCGCCCACGGCGACGACACCCCAAAGACGACCCGGATTGAGGTGCGTCCGTGGATCGGAGCCGGTTCAGCTGGAGTTGCGGGGACGTTCCAATGAAGGCTCTTGTAACGACGTCTTTCGCAGCAGGAGCACTCGCCTTCGAAATCGCCGCAGGCCAGGGGTGCATGCTTTTGGTGGGCGACGGCGACTACAAGGTCGGACCGAGGGGCCTCGGCGAGCCATGCACGTCCATCGCCGGTTGCGCGTCCAACCGCTGCGCATGCGAGCACCCCAATTGCCGGGGCTGGTGCACGACGACATGCGCGATGTCATCCGATTGCGCGGGAGACTACTCCGGCGGCGCGACGCTGCTTGGACAGCGAAACTCTTGCATTACCAACGCTTCCGTTCCGCCGAGCAACACCTGTTTTCCAGGCTGCTCAACCAACGCGGACTGCGCGGCGTTTCCAGGCACCGTGTGCGAGGGGGCCGCGACCATCGAAAACAGCTCCGTCAGCATATGCACGCTCCCTTCGGGCGACGCCGGCATCTGACGGTCGTGCCGCACGCTGACTCATGCGCCCCGGGAACAGAATGCGGCTGAGAGTCTCCGCGGCTGTCGGCGGATGCCTGCTCCTCGCGCTGGCTTTGGCCGCCCGCGCAGGTGCCAACCCGTTGCCAACGAGCGCGGATCACGTTGTCGCTCCGGGTCGAAACGTCGCGTCCGAGGACACCGCCGAGGCCATCGCGCTCAACCCCGCGAATCTTGCATGGCTCCCCGCAACCGAATTGCGCTGGACGTGGGTGCAATGCCCCAACGAGGCAATCAAGGTCGGCTGCGGCCACGCATGGACCGTCGGAACGCCGCTCTTCTTTGGTTTGTCGACAGCCTTGCGTGTGGACCTCGTTCAGCCTCCGTGGGGATCATTGCCGGGCGACGGCGTCGGATTTCCTTACCGCGGAAGCGACTATGTCTGGGTCACTTGGGGGCTAGCCGCCAAGCTTGGAGAGCAGGCTTCGTTCGGCCTGTCGCTCGAGCGCTCTTATTCGCGGGATGGGTATGTTGATGGACTCTTTGGATTGAGCGCGGCACTCAGCTGGCGTCCGGACCCGCACTTCGGCTTCGCAGCCGTTGCAAGCGACTTCAACCGCCCGAGCGCCACGCTGCGCCCACCCGCAATCGGAGCGTCCGAGGCCCTACCCGTGCTCGACGGGCGCTACGCCCTCGCCCTTGCGTTTCGCCCGACCGGGAGGCGCAGCATCGATGTAGGCCTAGAAATGCAGTATTGGCAGGGGTCCGGACAGTGGATTCCGCATGCGACTCTGGGCCTCGACGTTCCGGGGGTAGGCCGAGCCTTCGGAGGCATCGAGATCGCCCATTTGTGGAGCGACCGCCAGGGCGTGCTCGGCACCGCCGGGCTCGAACTGCACTTTCAAGGCCTTGGCGCCGGCGGCGGCGCTCTCTTCGGCGATGGTCTCGGAAGCAAAACGACGGTCGCCGAATACGCAACGGCGGAGATCGCTGGCTACACGCAGCCGGGTCTTCCCCGCCCCGCGCGCGCCGTCTGGATCCGCCTCGAGAGCACACCGTCAACCCGCGGACATGTAGCCCTCTTGCGCAATCTCTGGCAATTGGCAGGCGACCGCGACGTCGCGGCCGTTACTTTGGTCGTACGCGCCGAGCCCGCGAGTTCCTTCGCCCATGCCGAGGAGCTCGCCGATGCGATCCGCTTCTTGCGTGCGCACCAAAAGAAAGTGCTCTGCTCTTGGGAGGACGCTGGCCCCAAGGCGCTCTATGCATGCGCAAGCGCGGATCGCATCGTCGTGTCTCCCGCGGGGGGCTTGCGCTATTCGGGCCTCGCGGCGCAGTACCTCTATCTCAAGGGCTTGCTCGACAAGATCGGCGTAAAGGGTGCCTTCGTTCGAATTGGTCCGCACAAATCCGCACCGGAACAATTCACCAACGAGCATGCGGGGCCGGTGGCCAACGAGGACCACATCGATGTCCTGCGCAACCAAGAGGCGGTCTTCGTCAGGAACCTGTCCTTGTATCGTCACATGAGCGAAGAGCGCGTGCGCCAGGTCACGCTGCGAGGGCCCTTCATTGCGACCGAGGCCCGTGAGGCAGGTCTCGTCGATGGCCTCGCCTTCGACGATGAGCTGGAACACGCGACCAAGGAGCTCGTAGGCAGGAGCGTGGCCTACGAGAAGTTCGACGGTGAGACGAAGGCGCCGGCTACGTTTGGGCGCCGCAGCAGGGTTGCGATTCTGTACCTGGACGGGGACATCGTGGACGGTCGCTCGCAGACCATCCCTCTTCTCGACATGCGTCTGGTCGGCTCGTACTCAATGGCGGAGTCCATCAAGGAACTTCGCGACGACGCCACAGTACGAGCCGTAGTCCTTCGCATCGAGAGTCCGGGCGGATCGTCTCTTGCGAGCGACGCTATGTGGCGCGAGCTCGTCTTGCTGGCCAAGCGCAAGCCCCTGATAGTGTCGATGGGGACGGTCGCCGCCAGCGGCGGATACTACGTGGCCAGTGCGAGCCGGCAGATTTTCGCTCTCCCGCTTACCCTTACGGGTTCGATCGGAGTCTTCTACGGCAAAGCAGACCTGAGCGGACTCTTCGCCAAAATTGGCGTCACGGTCGACACGTACAAGACGGCGCCTCGTGCCGACGCCGAATCCATCTACCGAGGCTTCACTCCAGAAGAGGAGCGCGAACTTCAGCACAAGGTCGAGCAATTCTACGACACGTTCGTTGACCGCGTGAGCCAAGGGCGGGGCATGAGCAAGGAAGCGATCGACGCGGTTGGCCGCGGGCGCGTATGGATGGGCCAGCAGGCACTGGCGAACCATTTGGTTGACCATCTCGGTGGCCTGCGCGAGGCGCTCGACGCGGCTCGCGCGAGCGCGCAGCTGCCGGACGACGCACCGATCGAAGAGATGCCTCGCGAGAGCCGAACCCTCGTGCAGCTGGCGCTCGACGCGGCCGGCGTGAGCGCCGACGAGGGTGTCTCGGCGACGATCAGCGCGTTGCCCCCCGCGGTTCGCAACCTGGCGCGCGCGCTGGCGCCGCTGGTTGTTTACGGCGACGACGAACCGCTCGCGCGCATGGAATACGTGTACGCGCCGGAGCTTCGCTAGATTCGGACGAGCGGGGCGCACGTCGGACGAGCGGGGCGCACGCTCGGCGACCGGCGTTTCGGTGCTCAGAGGCGGCGGGGCCCGGGCGGTGAGCCGCACCGTGGGATCGATTGCATCAGGACGCAGCGGGGCTCGCGTTTCTAGAAGGAAACTAATTGGCTGCGCGGGGCCCGCTGGCCCAGTTCAATCATTTGGCGGCTCACCGCCCACCCCACCGCCTCTTCCGCGCCGAAACGCCGGCCGCCGAGCTTTGGCGAACTGTGCTCGGTACTTTTCGCATGGGACATCGTTGTGTGGAGGGGTTGTGTGTCTTCGTCGAACGCGGCGAGGCACGCATGGAAGCGAGACGGGGGAGCGCCACCGGCTGTTACGGCGGCGCTCCCCCATTCTCTGGTTGTCGCCACTGGTTAGGTGGCGTGCGGCGTCGTCGTGGCCGTTGCGCCCGCGCTTGTCGCGGCAGAGCCTTTCTCGCCCATGTCATCGCCCGCGCCGATGCGCACGCCGGCGTGCAAGTTGAACCTGGTCCCTCCAGGCAGCAGTGCACGTCTCCCTTTGGAGGGACGCGATCGTCAAGGGCGGCGGCGCACGTCTCCCTTCGAGAGACGCGATAGTCAAGGGCAGCGGCGCACTTCTGAGTTGGAGAGACGCGATAGTCAAGGGCAGCGGCGCATTTCCCCACTGGGGGACGCGGGTCCCGGCAGGCAGCGGTGCACGTCTCCCTTGGAGAGACGCGATAGTCAACGGCAGCGGCGCACTTGTAAGTTGGAGTGATGCGATCGTCAACGGCAGCGGCGCATTTCTCCATTGGGGGAATCTGGTCCCGGCAGGCAGCGGTGCACGTCTCCCTTTGGAGAGACGCGATCGTCAACGGCAGCGGCGCATTTCTCCATTGGGGGAACCTGGTCCCTGCAGGCAGCGGTGCACGGCTCCCTTGGAGAGACGCGATAGTCAACGGCAGCGGCGCAGGTCTCCATTGGACAGACGCGGTCATCAAGGGCAGCGGCGCATTTCGCTGTTGGGGGAACCCGGGTCCCTGCAGGCGGCCCCACGTCGCTCTAGGGGAGGAACGCGTTGCCCGCGGAGAGCGACGCGTCCCTGCCTTGGACGAAAACATTTCTCGCGAACGGCGAGCCCGCAGTCCTTCGCACGCGCGGAACTATTGCTCCGGTGATCGCGGCGGCGAGGCGGCTTGATCGCCTCAGAACCGTCCTTGCACCCAGAGTGCGGCACGCGGGCTCACTCCGGGGGAGACGACGACGGAGCGCGGTCCCGTGATCCAGAGAATCACGCCGCCCGCCGCGAGCACGCCGCTCGCCGCGAAGCTTACCGTCGACACGTCTCCCGCCGTGTGCGAGTCACTGGTCTCGGACAGCGCCGTCGGGTTGCAGGCCGGCGTGCATCCGCTGCGCGATTCGTGTCCTAGCCGGAACGCCTCCAAGCCGAAGTACGTTCCGAGGCCCGCCGCAACGACGCTGGAACCGAAAAGCGTCAGCGCGACGATCCGCTTCGGTCCGAGCCCGTGATCGTCACCCTCCCCTACGGTCGACTGGGCGGTTGGAGCCTCTGCGGGTATCGCGGCATTCGCGGTCGGCGGGTCCGCGGCGACCGAAACCGCCGCGGCAGGAAGAACGGCCTGCGGAGGGCCTTCTTCGAGCAACGGCACCTGTATCTGGACCGTCTCCGCATCCCTCTCTACCCGCACGCGCTCCTCCCACCGACGCTTCCCCTCGGCGACGACCGAGAGAACGTGCTGGCCGACATCGGCGGGTACGCGCTGGCCTAGCTCCGCCGTGCGCAGCTCCCGCGCATCGAGTGTGACGCGGGTGTGCTTTCCCGGCGCGGCCAGCGCGCCGAGTTGTACTACGAGAAAGGAGAGGCGCGGCTCGATCTCCGCGATGCGTCCGCGGGCGACGCGCTCACGCTCCCGCTGGTGGGCCGCTGCCATCGCGTCGGCAACCTCCCCGTATGCCCTCCACGCGCTCGCCAGGCGGCCGTCGAGCTCGTAGCAACGCGCCAGGTTGAACAGAGTACCCGGCGCGGAATCGAGCTTGAGGCTCTCCTCCAGCTTGGGGCAGGCTGCGGCGTAATCTCGCTTTGCGATGAGCGCGCGCCCCTCGCGAAAGAGATCCTCGGCAGTCGGCGCGATCGGTTCGCCGGCGCTTGCGTTGAGGCATGCAAGGGCGATTGCAAGAGCGATCAGCACGCCCACGAACCGGTTTACCGCGATCGCGCTGGGCATTCCGAGTTGCATCGCGCTCCCGAGGGGACTCTCCCGGCCGTTTCCTATACCAGCGACGGAAAGGCCCGCGAAGTCCCCAAACGGAGACGCGGGCGCCCATGACCGCGCGTTGACGCTCCAAATCATGGGTGCCATTCTCTACGAGCCAGGATGCATGAAGACACGCTTGAAGGGTCGCGCGACCGGCCGTGCCCCGTCGGTCGTGCGCATCCCGGGCTAATAGCGGTTTTCTCCGCGGACGCAGCCACGTGGCTGCCCCAGCACCTTCCGCGGGACACCCCCCTGATCGTCGGCCGAGCGAGCGTGCCCTCCGATCGCCGCCTCTCCCGTGAACATGCGCAGATTTCCCGTACGCCGGAAGGATGGACGATCCGCGACCTGGGAAGCCGGAACGGCACTTTCGTCGATGGCCAGCCGGTGGACGGAGTCATCTCGATCGCAACCCCTCGCGTGATCCGTCTGGCCGATTCGATCTTCATCCCTGTGGACGACCTCGGCGTTCCTGCACCCCCGCGGCTCCTGCGAGAGATGGTGGTCGGTCCGAGCTTTGCCAAGGCGCTCGAGGCTGTGGCGCAGGCGGCCACCCGGAGCCGCACGCTGCTCGTGTGCGGCGAGAGTGGCACAGGCAAGGAGTTTGCGGCGCGCGAGTTCCACCGGCTCGGTCCCCACGGCGAGGGACCGTTCGTTGCCCTGAATGCGGCGACCATTCCGCAGGGTCTGGCCGAACGGCTGCTGTTCGGAACGAAACGCGGCGCATATTCCGGCGCGGACGCGGACGCCCTGGGCCAACTGCAGGCTGCCAACGCGGGTGTGCTCTTCCTCGACGAGATCGCCGAGCTTGAGCACGGCGCGCAGGCCAAGCTGCTGCGCGTGCTGGAGACCGGCGAGGTGCTACCGCTCGGCGCCCACAAGGCCCAGCGGGTCGACGTTCGCGTGTGTGCGGCCACGCACGAAAGCCTCCGCCGGGCCGCCGCGGCAGGTCGCTTTCGCGAGGATCTTTACTACCGCCTCACGCCGCCCGAGGTCATGCTCCCGCCGCTCCGCGAGCGAACGGACGAGATCGCACACCAGGTCGTCGATGAAATCTCGAAAGTATCTCGTGACCTAGCCGCCCATCCGGCTCTCGTGGAGGCCTGCCTCCTCCGCGACTGGCCCGGCAACGTGCGCGAGCTACGGCGGGAGATTCGGCAGGCGGCGGCGAACGCGCTCGCCGGCGGGGGCGACCGCGTGCGGCTCGAGCATCTTTCGCCAAACGCCGGAATCGCGCTTCGCTCCCATGGGGCGTCGCTTGTCGAAGAGCCATCGCCGGGACTCGAGCCAGCGAAGAAGCGTGGCTATGTGCGCTGGTCGGAGTCCCTCACGCGCGAACAAGTCCAACGCGCGCTCGCGGAGAGCCGCGGAAACGTGACGGAAGCAGCGCGAAGCCTGGGAATGAATCGCTCGCAGCTCTATCGCGAAATGGCTCGGTGGTCGCTCGGCACGGGCTCGGACGGAGCAGAGTCGGAGTGACCTGTGGTGGGCGCCTCGCGTTCTACGGCCCTGAGCGCGGACTCGATCTCGAGCTACGCGACGCCCGGCACGTTGCTGGCCGGCAAGTACCGCGTTGAACGCATACTGGGGCGAGGAGGGATGGCGGTTGTCGTTGCCGCGAAGCACCTTCAGCTTCGCGAGACGGTCGCCGTCAAGTTGTTGCACCCCCACGTGCTCGCGAACCCCCGCGCCATCGAGCGGTTCCTGCGAGAAGCGCGCGTAACGATGCGCTTCCGGGGCGAGCATGTCGCCCGGGTTTACGACGCCGGCGCCCTACCCGACCAGACGCCATTCGTCGTGATGGAATCGCTGGACGGGGCGGATCTGGGCGCCATTCTCCGCGAGCGGGGGCGGCTCCCGGTCGGCGAAGCGACGGACTATGTCCTTCAGGCTTGCGAGGCGCTCGCCGAGGCGCACGCCCTCGGTGTCGTCCACCGCGATCTCAAGCCGGCAAACCTCTTTCTCACCACCCGAGTCGATGGTTCCCCCTCGGTGAAGGTGCTCGATTTCGGGGTGTCCAAGATCCTGAGACCGGATCCGAGCGGCGGTGATTCGGACGCGGAAGGCGATGCGCTTCACGCGCTTCCAGAGGAAGGGCCACTCGAGGAGACGGCGCCTCCATCCCTACCGGCTGCGACGGCTTCGGCGAGGCAGCGCGAAGCGGACGTCGAGCATCCGATGCACCGGTCGCCGCTCCCTCACTCGCTCGAGGATCGCGCCGACCGGGCGGCGGCGGTGGTGCCGGAGGCGATCACGATGACCCATGCATTCCTGGGGTCGCCGAAGTACTGCGCTCCCGAGCAACTTCGCTCCGCGCGCGACGTCGACGCCCGCGCCGACGTCTGGGCCCTCGGGGTGATCCTGCACGAGCTCGTGAACGGCGTTCCTCCGTTCCGGGGCGACAACCTCGATGCGATCACACATGCCATCCTTACCGGGCAGCCGGCCCGGTTCGTCGTCAAGGGTCAGGGGAGGCTCGAATCGCTCCTCGCGCAGTGCCTGGCGAAAGACCGCGGGAGCCGGTTTGCCAGCGTGCGCACACTGGCCGAGGCGCTGGAGCCCTTCGCGTCGGGCGAGGGACGTCTGAGCGTCGGGCGCATCGTCCGGATGGACACGGGCCGAGGCGGTGGCGACTATCCGGCGACCGCTGCGACCCGTGAACGGCGCGACCCGCGAGCCGCCCGCCGCGCGCGGCTACCGGGGTGGCGCTGGGCTGCGGTCGCCGCAGGTGCCGGCGCGGTAGGGTTTGGGATCTTGGCTAGACATCCTCCTTCACGCCCTGCGGTCGCGCCCGAGCCCAGTGACATCCACGCCGTCGCTACGCCGGCGATCTCACCGCCGATCTCCTCGGCAAAGGAGGGCGCCGATGGCGACACTGCCCCTAAGAGCGACGCCCCGCCGGGCCCCGCGCGCCCGCCGGAGGCGAAGCGCTCTCCACGTCCCGCTGCATCGCGTAGCGGCTCAGCGGATCCACTCGGCGTGCCGGGCGGCCGGCTCTTCGACACGCGAAGGTAGTCGCATCCGATGCGGCACGACGGCAGGAGCGATTGGGCCGAGCCTATTTCTCGACCTTCCAGATCGCAGCGAACGGAGGGCCAGGCGAGTTGTTGCCGTAGGTAGTGAAAAAGAGCCTCGTGTCATCCTGCGTCCAAGCGATGATCCCATCGTTCTCAGTCAAGAGGAGGACAGGATCCTGCGAGCCGTCCTTCTTCAGGCGGTAAATCTTGGCCAAGAAGGCGTCATTGGCGAGATAAAAGAGATTTGCGCTCGTGGGGTCAGCCAAGAGATTGAAAGTGTAGGGCGCCGCCGGGAGGCCGGCTTCCGGCGTGATATCCATTGCCGGTTCCGACGGCGCTGACACCGGTACGCTGAACAGTCGGGAAGGCTGCGCGTCGCCGGGCCCGTCGACCCAGTAGACGTTTGTGGCGTCGAGAGCGAACGCCGCGACGTTGTGGTCACTGCCGGAGACGGACGTCACGGTGTCGAGATGGGGGGGCGTAGCACGAACGAGCGCGCCATCTTGGATGAAGTAAACCCAGTTCCATCCGGATCCTGCGGCGATCCGGGATAGGTAGGTCGTTCCCGTGCTGAATGCGACCGCTCCGGCGCCGTCCTTTTGCGCCACGGAGACGGTGTGCCCCAGGGTCCAATACAAGTAGTTGTCGTCCGCTGCGATGGTCCCCACGCCGGCGGCCCTCACCACGAGGCTCTGTTTGCCCGACGTGTCCAGCGCGTAGATCCCGGCGGCGGCGCCGGGAATCGGTATCATCTCGTCACGGAACATCACGTAGAAGAGGCGCGTGCCGTCGTTCACGATCGGCGAAGCGGAGACGCCAGCCTCATAAGTCACCAGAGGTGTCGGGTCGCTCACCGATACGTTGGGGGAGACGGTGTAGACCGCGGCATACGATCGGTACCAATTCGTGCCGTAGAGCTGGCCATTCAGGAGCGTGAGCCCGTACAGCGCAAAGAGGTCACGGTTGTCGGTAACCGAGCCCGCAATCGTCACGGGCTCGCACACGCTGTTCGAGCAGTTCGCGAATTGGCAAGAGTGACCGCACGCGCCGCAGTTTCTCCAGTCGCTCGTGAGGCCAGTGCATCCGCCGGGGCAGCACGCTTCGCCGCCGCCGTCCGAGATGGTCGTATCCGCCTCCGTGGCCTCGCGTCCTGCGTCCGAGGCGCCGGCGGTTGCGTCGCCCGGCCTTGCGCCCGATTCGTAGAGCGAGGAATCGGACGCGTCCGCGTCGCCCGAGGCCGCAATTGGATCAGGCGCTCCGACCAGCGCGTTGCACGACGCCACCGCCCCCAGGGCTTTTGCAAGCAGAATCGCTAATGTTCTCGAGCGAGGTGCCATCTGCTCCGGCCATCCTGTTTTATCACGCGGCGTTGGTAGCGAAGGAAAGCGCCGTCAGGGGACGCTGCCCGCATAGGCGAGAGGCGAAGAAGCTCGTGCCTGG
>WNFJ01476114.1_pt2 | contig 30642 bp, 27 predicted proteins | sample 5400461 | NCBI WGS metagenome assembly WNFJ01 (sample SAMN13153349, study PRJNA577476) | soil metagenome | isolation source: 115 cm saprolite on Douglas fir-dominated hillslope | place: USA:California | collected 2013-09-17
ATCCATCATCGAAGCCGCCCATATCGCGGGTGCTCATGAGATGATTCTGCGTTTCCCGAACGGATACGAGACTCAGATCGGTGAAGGCGGCGCCTCTTTGTCCTCCGGCCAGAGGCAGCGGATTGGCCTCGCGCGCGCAGTGTTCGGCGACCCCTTTCTGGTCGTATTGGACGAGCCTGACGCCAATCTCGATGTCGATGGCGAGAAGGCATTGACCCGCACCATCCTCACACTGCGGGCCGCCCGGAAAATTCCGATCGTGATATCTCACCGGGCAAATGTCCTCGCGGCATTGAACATGGCACTGGTCATCTACGCCGGAAGAATGGTCGCTTTCGGACCCCGAGACCATGTCTTCGAGCAACTGGCGCGATCGGCCGGTCATCAGGTGCCAGCTGCATCGAGCCCAGAGAGCCCGGCAGCGGCGGCGAGGAAAGACGACCGCCTGCTACACGGGGCGCCGCATCATGCCACAGCATAGCGTTCGACAGGGCAAGCGGACGCCGCCGGCCGCTCGCGGTCCGCACGCATTTCGAGGGGCGACTGCCGATGACGCGACCATTTTGTATGGTGGCTGGCGTGCGGAAAAACGCGCAGCTCACCAGCAAATTGTGACTGGAAATTCGAGCAACCGTTACGACAGCATTGCGGTGGTTGTCGGGAAAGTGTCCGCTTCGCGCACCGAAGTTTCCCGAATTCCCGCACTTCATGCGAAGGCAGCTCAAACCGTCACTCGGACCGCCACCGAGTCCGTCGCCGTGTTGAAACGCGCTTATGGCAGCATTTTCAATCCTAACGATTGCAATTTGGGAGATGAAGCAAACGGCGACGGACTGAACGCCTATCTTACGCGTTCTTTCGAAAACCAACGCAAGGCGGGTAGCCGCGTGCTCGCCATTGCGCTCGTCATCGGTGGGGGCTGGGCGACCTTTGTGCCCCTCTCCGGAGCGGTGATCATTCCTGGCACAGTCGTCTCCGAAACGAGCGTCAAAAAAATTCAGCATCCAACTGGCGGTATTATCGCGGACATTTCGGTGACGGACGGAATGCACGTGCGGGAAGGCGACATTCTCGTCCGCCTCGACGACACTCAGGTGCATTCTAGTTTCCAGGTCGTCACCAAGCAACTTGAGGAGGTCAGGGCACGAATTTCGAGGCTAACGGCAGAGCGCGACGGCCATGACGACCAGCCCTTGATTCACAAGGCGGCTTTCCAAAATCGGCCGACCGACGACGAGCTGCTAACAACGGAGAGCTCTCTGTTCAAGGCCAGAGCCGACGCACGCCGGAGCCAACGGGAACTGTTGCGCAGCCGAATCGCCCAACTGAACGAAGAGATCGTCGGCATGGATGCGCAAATCAAATCGAAGCAAGTCCAGTCCAATCTGATCGCTCAGGAGCTTGAGGGCGTCCAAGCCCTGTACGACAAACATCTCACACCCTTGACGCGCCTCACGTCGCTGCAGCGCGAGGCGGCACGGCTCGATGGCGAACGTGGGCAGTTGGTTTCCACCATCGCGGAAACACGCGCCAAAATCAGCGAATCCGAACTGCAGCTCGTCAAGCTGGATCAGGATTTCCGTGCCGACGTCATGAAGGACCTTCGAGAGGCCCAGGACAAAGAGGCCGAATTGACCGAACGGGTGGTAGCCGCAAAAGACCAGTTGACCCACATCGACCTTCGCGCTCCAGCGACGGGAATCGTCCACCAACTCTCGATCCACACCATCGGAGGCGTCGTTTCACCCGCGGAAGTCATGATGGTCATCGTTCCAGGATCGGACGAACTGCAGATCGACGCGCGGCTCCCTGCAAACGAAATCGATCAGGTACATAAAGATCAAAATACCCTGGTTCGTTTTTCGGCCTTTAATCAACGAACCACCCCTGAACTCAGCGGTGTCGTTTCCCATGTTTCTGCGGACATAACCCGTGACCCGCAATCCAACGTTAGTTATTACACCGTGCGGGTCAGTTTGCCGGGGAGCGAACTCGCGCGCCTTGGCGAGCAGCAACTCATTTCAGGAATGCCGGCAGAGGTCTTCATTCAGACTGGCAGCCGCACCCTGATGAGCTACCTTTTCAAGCCCATCAGCGATCAGCTGCACCGCACGTTCCGGGAACGCTGAGCGGCTCGCGAGGCGGCGCGGCACCCCTCTGCCCAATCGGATGACGTTCAATTGCAGCGATTGTGCCTTGGCTCGGAAGTGCCGAAACCAAGTAGCGGCTGTCCTGGACGCATCCTGGCAGCGGGTCGTAGGCCGTTCTGAGGCGAACTTGCCGCGTTCGCGTGCGTCAGCAAGAAGCGCACCAAGCCAGCTCGTGGCGCGTTTGACCATAGCTGTCGAACCCGGCTCCGCTTCTGGGCGCGATGGCGCGCGGGGGAGCGGCCAGAGCATTTTCCTCGAAGATACGCGTGTCGATTAAAGGGCGGCCGCCCCGGCTCTTTCTCCAGTTCGATCCATTTTGCCCTTGATGGTCGACTGAGCGGCCAGGACGGACGGTTCGCTGCTGGGGTTTCGCGTGCTGCGAGCGTTTGCAGCGGCGCCATCGGGCCGACTCTGACCACGGACCAGAACCCGCAAAGTCATCATGATGATGCGCAGATCAAGCAAAAGGGAGGCATGGCGGACGTACCACTCGTCCAATTCATCCTTTTCGCTTGGCGTCAGAAGGGTCCCGCCGTTCACCTGCGCCCAGCCTGTGATCCCCGGACGGCTCAGGAGGTGCACGCTCGGATCGGACGGCTGATCTCGTGGCAGCAGCGGACGTGGCCCCACCAAAGACATGTCTCCGACCAGCACGTTAAACAGTTGGGGGAGCTCATCGAGCCGCGTCCTTCGGAGAAAAGTTCCCACCCACGACAGTCGGCAATTTTCCGAAAGCGGTCGCCCCCATTGATCGAACGGTGGACGCAGGGTGCGGATCTTGTAGATAGTGAATGTTCGGCCTCCTTCTCCCAAGCGCCGCTGCCAGAACATTATCGGCGAGCCAACATCTACAAGCGCGAGCCCGCATGCAACGATCAGAAGCGGGGCCGATAGAACAACTGCCGTTCCGGCGATTACAAAATCGACCGCATATTTCCATCGGAAATAGGGTGTTAATTCAACCGGCGGCGCCGTATTGGCAATCACGTCTCGTCCAGAATCGCTCTGAACCGCGAGCGCGCTCACACCCATGAGCTCTGGCACAAAATCGAGCGGGATTCGCCTTTGGTCACAGACCCGGCGTATTTCCCCCAAAGCCGCGCCTGATAATATATTCGCATCGCCGCCAACTACGACGCGCCTGGTCTGAATACCGTGCTCGGCAAATTCGTCGATGATTGCTTGGAGATGGTCAGGCGGTCCAACGATACGGATGCCGCAGACAGTGCGACCAATCATTTCCAACCTTCCGTCGAGCACGGCGATCACTTGCCTTTGTCCGGGGCAACAGGCGGCCAGGAACTTCACGAACCAAAAAGTCAGACACGTTGATCCGACCATAATGATGTGTTCGACCTCAACACATAGCCGGCGGACGCCTAGGCCGCGGTTGTCCTCGCGCAAGCGAGCAAATGCGCGCACCGCAATGAGCCCTGCGGACAAACTGAAGGCATGTACAATAGGTACAGAGCGCGGAATGTTGTCCAGACGCGTGAATGTGAAAAGGACGATGCAGGTCATCAGCTCCGCAGCAGCGACAGCCCTCAATACGTCCCATACATCATTGACGCTGAAGAACCTTGAGACGCCGTCATGCAAGCGAAAAGCGGAAAAAGCCACGAGCGAAAGAGCCGTGCACATCGAACAATACAGCAATCCCTCGTAGGAAAGTATGTAAGCATCGCGAATGGCTAATGCCGTCATGGGCGAGGCAATTGCCCATGCGGTATCGACGGGAGAAAACCGGATTCGGAAGTACCCCCTCGACGCAGGAGAACCAATTGTCATTGTGTCCCCAACCCGATAGTCGAAATCCATCAGAATCGCAGCGTCGCCCTTGTCGACGAGCGGCGTCCGCGCATCCCGCTGAATGCATTGATCTAAGCCTCCAAGACCGCAAGGCCGAATGACTGCAGAGCGCAGCCCCTTGTGGTCCCACGCCCGGCTAAGCCTCCTGTCGCAAAACGGCCATCGCTCCCGACATCCCGGGCTCCCCTAGGTCAAAGCTCACAGAGTCATCATCGCGCCGGCAAAGCGCTATCAGAACTACATCACTACTGCAACATATTAAGCAAGTTTGTGGCGCCTGCAGGTTGCATTTTGGTAGAGATTTGTTAGAGTGGCGTTAAGGTGAACCCCGGGGGGGTGGCGGGGCACCATAATTCAGGCGGCCGATGGCGGGGATAGCGGGCGGGCATCTGAAGGATTCGGGGATCTTGCGTGGGGCTCCCGCTCCGGCCGGCGGGAACGTACGGTGGTATGTCGTCCATGCCCGGCCCAGGCGCGAGTTCTACGCAAAGGCGCAGCTTGAAGGCCAGGGCTTTCGGGTGTTTTTGCCAAAGCGGCTGAGAACCGTCCGGCACGCCCGGATGATGGCGAACGTCGAAGCGGCGTTTTTTCCGCGCTATTTGTTCGTCGAACTCGATCTGACGCGGCATCCTTGGCGTAAGGTCAATGGCACGTTCGGAGTGGCGAGCCTTGTGATGCGGGGCGACTTGCCCCATCCGATACCGCGCGGCATCGTGGAAATGATGGTCACATCCGTAGATCGCGATGGTTTTTTGCGATTCGAGCAGAATCTTATGGTTGGCGCCAAGGTTCGCCTGGCGGCTGGCCCGTTCGCCGAGCAACTTGCCATCCTCGATCGTCTTGATGATTCCGGGCGTGTGCGCGTCCTGCTCGAAATCTTGGGCCGTCCGGTGCCGGTCGAGATTCGGCGCGAGTTCGTTCTGGCCGTCAGCTGAGGCTGAGGCCGTAAGGCCCGGCTAATACCACTGCACCAAATAGCGCGCCGTAGCTGCTAACCCAACTTGCGCAGAATCGAGGATCGCTACCAATGCGATCAATGGGTTAGACGAAAAGCCGTCACTACATTTTTGTGAGAGAGGCCAGAGAGAACCGATTCTGCGGGGCACCAATCGTGCCTCGCGAAGTGCGTTGCACATGTCCCCCACTTTGCCTGTCGTCTTGGGAGTGCCGCTCGCCAACTTCGTGAATTCTTTACTGTGAGAGCATGCGCAACATATCCATATCTACGTAATGTTAGGAAAGCACCATTTGCGATTACTTGCAACGCGCATAAGAGTGCGGTATGAAACATTTCAAGGTCGAATTTGCGATCACCCGAAGCACCTTGTCGGTCATCCGTTGATGGTGCTTCATCAACAGCGATTTGGCCGCGTCAAAATTCGGGTTCAAAGCGATTGCATGGTCAAACGACGACATTCCACGGTGGAGATCGATGCAAAGCTTCGCCAGGGCGATGCTATGCATCGAGAGGGAATCTCGAAGATTAGGATTGCCGAGGCATTGGGAATCAGCCCCATGACGTATCATCGGTGGCTTGCGGCGCGAAGCGTGTCCGGTGCCACCATCGCAGATGCCCCTGTCGCAAGCCCCGAGATCATCAATGCGTCTGGCGGCCACGACCTGACGAGTCGGATCAGGGAACTGGAACTTGAGAACGCGCGCTTGCGGCGCTTGCTGACCGACACCATGCTCGAAAAGGCTGCGCTTCAGGAATCCGCGCGGAAGCACAGTTAGGGTGAGTCCCATTCTTGCGAATCGGGACACGCCCTGAGCCTTGTTGAGTGGCGCACGTGCTTATCGGGAAACCGGTCCACTTTTCCGGCTCATGCGCTTTGGCCGAACCTTTTTCCGCCGGGACATCACAAGGTTAGCACTTGGTCGATCGCCGTTGTTGCGCGGTTGCGCATCGGACCTCATGATCGAACTTTGTCCGATATCCGACTTTAATGGAGATTTATGGTTGAAGGACATGTTTACTCGATTGTAGAGTGCACTTGCCGATGAAGTCGGCAGAACGCTGAAGAGGGGCGACCACATCGCATCGAGGTGGTTTAGTGTGGCGGGCAAACGACCAAGGCGAGAATTTATCGTGCGACAACGACATACCGCTTTTCGAATCGCCTTCGCACTAAGCCGCGTAAAGGCGGGATCGCCGATTGGGGATGTGTGCGACGTGGTTGGCATCTCGATAGCAACGTTCCGTCAATGGAAGCGTAAGTACGACGGGCTCCGGCCAGCCGAAGTGTACCGGTTGCGGCGGTTGGAGAATGAGAACCGCAAGCTCAAGATGCAGCTGGCGAAATTGCTTGGCACGGGGTGGAGGCTGCGCGATTCGACTATCCGGGGGGCACGCCGATAGAGCGTCCAGTCGATGTGGCGCATCTAATATTTGATTTTCTTCGTCTAAGCGCTGTCAAATTAATATCGCACACCAGCGCAATCTTCTGCGCATCCTTAAGATATACGACCGTCCCCCGATCTGCTTTCGATCCGATCTGATATGCCATGATCGGCTTATGCACAGCTGTGAGGTGGTAGAGCTCATCGGCCTAACAAAGTTGTTGCCAATGCCGCCACATACTCTAAACATAAACAACTATTGGTGGGGTCGCTAAGCATTCGAGTCATGGGATATGCGGACCGGTGGTGATTCACCTGTCGTGCGGTAGCCTTGCCGCGCGGATCGGTTCCTGCGCACCCAAGACCTCCGGCGCAGAAGAATCAAAACCAAAATTGAATGCGACGATCGGCGGCGTCAACTATGCCTTCGAAAAGCGATCGGAAAGCGGCCAGCGTCGAACCGACGCCCTCCTCCCGAATGACGACGTCAAGCTGCGGAGCCGTGTCTGGGCGCGTGGGGTTATAGCTGCGCATCAGACGGATCTCAAAGTCAGCAACCACCGCGCAGGCCACAGCTTCGCCATCTCCTGAAATGGCGACTTCGCCCCCGGTCCATCAACCGCCATTCGCGACGCTGACAGGGTCAAGCGATCCTGCAGCAGCACGAGCAGCCCAGCATGCATCAACAATTGTCGTTGACAGCGGATCTGATCGTCCGAATCAAGGCAAAGGAGGTGACGATCGGCGTGATCGGCCTCGGCTATGTCGGATTGCCGATGTGCATAGCGGCTGGCGAAGCCGGCATGCAGATACTCGGATTCGATACTGATCCAGCAAAGCCACGCGCGATCAACCAGGGCCTAAGCTACCTCAAGCACATTCCAGGTGAGTTGATCCGACGGCTGGTCGAAAAAGGCTCGTTGGCTGCCACCTCCAAGTTCGAACGGCTGTCGGAGCCGGACGTCCTGCTTATCTGTGTACCAACCCCGCTCACGGCTCACCTCGAGCCTGATCTCTCTTTCGTCATCTCGACGGCGAAGACGATTGCACGGCACCTGCGTCGACAGCAATTGGTCATCCTGGAATCAACGACCTATCCGGGAACGACAGCAGAGGTGTTGAGACCGATACTCGAGACAAGCGGCTTGAAATGCGATCGCGATTTCTTTCTCGCATTCTCGCCTGAACGCGAGGATCCCGGTAACTCGGAACATTCCACGTCTCGTATACCAAAGGTGGTCGGCGCCGACTGCGAGGAAGCGCGGGAGGCCGCTTCCGCGCTCTACAACCACTTCGTAACCCGGATCGTTAAGGTATCATCGAGCGCTACGGCAGAGGCCGTCAAACTCACCGAGAACATCTTTCGTGCGGTCAACATCGCGCTGGCCAACGAATTAAAAATCATCTACGAGGCGATGGGCATCGACGTGTGGGAAGTCATTGAAGCAGCAAAGACGAAACCCTTTGGCTTTATGCCATTCTATCCCGGTCCTGGATTGGGTGGCCACTGCATTCCGATCGATCCCTTCTATCTCACCTGGAAGGCGCGCGAGTATGGAATTGCGACGCGTTTCATCGAGCTGGCCGGCCAGATCAATTCGAGCATGCCGCAGCATGTCGTCCACAAACTCGCGTGCGCAATCGACGCGCATCGCGGGAAGGGGTTGAACGGCACGCGTATCCTGGTGTTGGGCATAGCGTACAAGAAAAACGTTGGCGACACGCGCGAAAGCCCAGGCCTGCGCATCATCGACATGCTGGAACAGCGTGGGGCCAAGGTCAGCTACTACGATCCATATGTGCCGGTCATACCTGAGACACGCGAGCACAAATTGCTGGCTGGCCGACGCTCGGTAGATTGGAGAGCAACTGATTTCGGTTCATATGATGCAATTCTAATCGTCACGGATCACGATGATGTGGATTACGACGAGCTGGTCACAAACGCCCAACTCGTCATCGACACTCGCAACGTGTGTCGGCGAGCAGGCCTTGTTTCGCCTCGCGTTTTGCCGGCATGATGCGCGAAGCCAAACTGCGCACCTCACCCGCTGCGGTCGTCGACAACCTCAATAGTACGCCTGACACCGTGCCGCGCCATGTCGATTGCATTGTCGGCGCACGTCCAAACTTCGTGAAAATTGCGCCAATTATCCGTGCGCTTCGCGAGCAAAACGGACTCGCGGTCCGCCTCATCCACACGGGGCAGCACTATGATGTCACCATGAATGCCGTGTTCTTCGAGGAGCTGGACATCCCGTGCGCTGACATCAATCTTGAAGTTGGATCGGGCACCGGCACCGAGCAGACCGCTCGGATCATGCTTGGGCTTGAGCCGGTGCTTCGGGCGGGCCGGCCCGATCTCGTCCTCGTCGTGGGCGATGTCAACTCTACGATGGCCGCCGCCCTGGTTGCAGCGAAGCTCAATATTCCAATCGCGCATGTCGAGGCGGGCTTACGGAGCTTCGACCGGGCGATGCCGGAGGAGATCAATCGTCTCGTCACCGACCGCTTGGCTGACCTTCTCTTTGTCACGGAACGTCATGGCATCGACAACCTCATCAAGGAAGGCCTCCATCCCGAGCGGGTCAAGTTCGTCGGCAATGTCATGATCGACACGGTTTGTGCGTGCCTCGATCGAGCCGTGCCTGCTCGCAAGACGCTCTCTGAGGTCGGGGCCAACGCCGACTTTATCAATGCCGCAATGAAGACAGGCTTCGGATTTGTCACGCTTCATCGACCCTCAAATGTCGATGACCCGGTCAAGTTGAAATCCCTTGTCGAAGCCCTGGTCGACGTTGCGCGGAAAATCTGTCTGGTGTTTCCCCTTCATCCTCGCACGCGAGCGAAGATGGTCAACGCTGGTCTTGACCGGTTGTGCGGCGAATCCGGGATCGTCACGACGCCGCCCCTCAGTTATTTGCACGCCCTAGGCCTCATGCGCGAGGCCAAACTTGCCATTACCGACAGTGGCGGCGTTCAGGAGGAGACGACCGCACTCGGCGTCCCGTGCCTCACCGTCAGGGACAACACCGAGCGTCCGTCGACCGTGGAAGAGGGCACCAATTTGCTGGTCGGGACCTCACCCGCTGCTCTCATGCCCGCGGTGGAAGACATCATTGCCACCGGCGGCAAGACCGGGCGCATTCCCGCGCTATGGGATGGCAAGGCCGCGATCCGCATCGCCCAGGATGTCTGCGCCTTCCTCAACGTCGAGCATGCGTATGCCCGATCGATACGCCATCGGCTGGAAACCGGCCCGCTTGAAAGCAGCCCATGCGCATAGTGTTCTTCTCGCATTATTATCCGCCCGAGGTGAATGCCCCGGCCTCTCGCACTTCAGAGCATTGCGGCGCGTGGGTGAAAGCAGGGCACGAGGTGATCGTCGTGACGTGCGCCCCCAATCATCCGAGCGGCAGGCTCTATCCTGGATACCGGAATCGATTGTGCCAGACCGAGATGGTCGACGGCGTGCGCGTTGTGCGCGTGTGGACCTTTCTCGCGGCTAACGAGGGCTTCGTGCTCCGGACGCTCAACTATCTCTCCTATCTGATATCGGCGGCTGTTGCGCTGCCGTGGATGCCGCGTCCTGACGTCCTGGTTTCGACCTCTCCCCAGTTCTTCTGTGGTCTGACTGGCATCGTGGCGCGCCGTCTGTTGAAAGCGCCCTGGGTGTTGGAGATTCGCGACCTATGGCCAGAGAGCATCGTGACGGTCGGCGCGATGCGCAAGGGACTGATCGTGCGCTTGCTGGAACGGCTCGAAGCCCTGGCATATCGCAGGGCGGATCGTATCGTGTCGCTGACCCAATCGTTCGTTCCACATATCGTCGAGCGTGGCGGCGAGCCGGGCAAGATCGCCGTGATCAAGAACGGTGTCGATCTCGCGCTCTTCAAAAAATCCGAGATGCCAAGCCGTATCAAGACCCGGCTCGGCCTTGAGAACCGGTTTGTAGCGGGCTATGTCGGCACCCACGGCATGGCGCACGGCCTTTCGGTCGTCCTTGAGGCGGCCGAGCGACTACGTGACGACCCGCGCATTGCTTTCCTCCTTGTCGGTGACGGCGCCGAGCGGGCCAATCTTGAACGGATAAGGCAGAAGAAGCGACTGAATAACGTTGTGATCCTAGGGCAACGCCCCAAGGAGGAAATGCCGAGCCTTTGGGCGGCAATCGACGCAAGCCTCATATTGCTGAGGCGTCACGATCTGTTCAAGAAAGTGATCCCGTCAAAGATGTTCGAAGCGATGGCGATGCGATGTCCGATCATCCTCGGCGTAGAGGGTGAAGCACGCGCGCTCCTGGATGACGCGGGTGCCGGAATTGCCATAACGCCGCAGAGCGCTGAAGAGCTTGCTGCGGCGGTCATGAGGCTCGCTGAAAATCCCGCGCTTGCTGGTGAATTCGGCAATCGAGGTTGCGCCTATGTGCGTGAGCACTACGATCGCGCTCGACTCGCCACGCGCTATCTCGATTTGCTGGAGGAGGTCGCGGCTAGTTTTCGTCGCGGCGTCCAAATCTCGGGCGAAACTGGACACGTTCTGCCGGGATGAAGTTTGGTGGCGCCTTCGGCAAGGCAGCACGTGCCGTTGCGTTCGGGCGGCATATGCCTGCCGCCAAGATTGCGCGCCGCTTTGAGCTCTCCATTCAACGGACGGCACGGGATCTCTTTGCAATCGCGCCGCCAGATCGCCCCGCTCCAAAGCGGGCGTCATCGCTGCCGGGTCCATTGTTCGCACCGCGGCAGGGGGTGATCGAGCCGCAGGGCGAAGTCGCGCGTCTCACGTTTCTAGGGAAGACCGAAAAGTTGTCGGTTCCAAACATCGATTTTGGCGCGCCGGGACCTGCGCCGGAGTATCAGCTTTGGCGCATGAACCTCCACTACATGGAGTACTTGGAAGAGGTGGATGACTTGCTTTGGGTCAATCTCGTCGATGCCTGGATGGACGCCAATCCACAAGGGCGGCGAGGCGCCTGGAAGGACAGCTGGAGCAGTTACGCACTGGCCATCAGGGTTGTCGTATGGATGCAGGAACTGGCACGCCGGGCTCCACGGTTGCCGGGCAGTTTCGTTAGGCGCGCGGAGGCGAGTCTTGCCTGCCAGCTGCGGTTTCTCGAACACAACCTCGAGACCGATCTCGGTGGCAACCATCTTATCAAAAACGTCAAGGCGCTGATCTGGGGAGCATCTTACTTCACCGGCGACGAAGCGGCGCGTTGGCGCGCGACCGGCGCCGAGCTTCTGCAAGTCCAGTTGACGGAACAGATTCTCGCAGACGGCATGCATTACGAGCGCTCGCCGTCCTACCACTGCCAAGTCTTCGCAGATCTCCTCGAAATCCGTCACGCGCTGGGTGGCGACCCCTTTGGTGGCGCGCTCGACGCCGCATTGGATCGAATGGCTCAGGTAACGGCGGACCTTGCGCATCCTGACGGACAGGTGGCGCTATTCAATGATGCAGGAATTGACATGGCATACCGGCCCACTGCCTGCCTGGATGTGTACGAGCGCCTGCTCAATCGGCGCTCCGCTCCCCGCCAAATATTCGCGCTTTGGAGCGCCGGGTACTTCGGATTGCGCACCTCCGACAGCTACCTTGTCCTCGATTGCGGCCGCATTGCACCCGATGATTTGCCGGCGCACGGACACGGTGACGTCTTGAGCTTCGAGTGGTCGGTGGCGGGAAAGCGGATCATCGTCGATCAGGGCGTGTTCGAGTACGTTTCGGGCGAGCGCCGCCGCCAGTCGCGGGCCACCGCAAACCACAACACACTGTGCTTCGAAGGCGCTGACCAAGCCGACTTCTTTGGCGCATTCCGCTGCGGACGGCGGCCGAACGTCGAAGTAATGAAATACGAGACGAGCGGGGACGGATTTGTACTCGAAGGCACCCATGATGGCTTCTCGCGTCTTCATGGAGCGCCGCGCCACATTCGCCGTTTCGAGGTTCGTTCAAAACGAGTGATGATTCACGATTGTGTTGACGGCGATCCCGTTGTCCCAGCTTCGATCGGATTTCTGCTGGAGCCCGGCGTGGAGGTTAATGTCTCAGGTTCGAACGCGCTGCTGCGTCAAGGAGCCAGCCGGATCCAAATGACCTCGACATTGCCGATTCACGTCGAGGATGGGGTGTGGTGGCCGAACATGGGGCATGAGGAACCGACCAAACGCCTGCGGATCAGCCTCACCCCTGACGCAAGCAAGCTGACGACGACCTTTCAAGTCTTAGATGCAGTAGAAAACTGATGAAGCAGGTCGAGCAGAACTATCGAAGCGGGAAGCTGCGGGTCGTTGACGTGCCGGCGCCGTGCGTGGGGGAGGGGCGGCTGTTGGTCGCTACGCGCGTCTCCCTCATCAGCTCGGGCACGGAAAAGCAGCTCATGGATTTGGCCAAAGCTTCGCTTGCGGGCAAAGCAATGGCGCGACCGGACCTAGTGCGGCGGGTCATTCGCAATGTTCAGCGCGACGGACTCAAGCCCTCGATCGACAAAGTGTTCGCGAAACTCGATACGCCGATTCCCCTCGGCTATAGCCTTGCCGGCGAGGTGATCGAAGTTGGCAGAGGAGTGACCGGATGGACGGTTGGTGACCGCATCGCGTGCGCCGGTGCAGGTCTTGCCAATCATGCCGATTATAATTCGGTGCCAAAAAACCTGGCGGTGCCAATCCCGGCGGCAGTCGACGATGAAGACGCGAGCTTTGTCACACTCGGCGCGATCGCGTTGCAGGGGGTCCGGCTCACCGCGCCAACGCTCGGTGAAAAAATCGTCGTGATGGGGCTGGGCCTTATTGGTCTGTTGACCGTTCAGCTGCTTAAGGCCAATGGCTGCCGAGTCCTCGGGTTTGATCCTGATGCTGATCGTACCGACCTCGCACGTCAACTCGGTGCTGATGTGGCCGTTGCTGATGGGCTTGCTGAGGCAATGGCTGGATTTACCGGCGGAGTAGGCGCTGACGCCGCCATCATCACGGCGTCCTCAAAATCCAACGAACCCATTAACACGGCCGCTGAAGTGAGCCGACTTAAGGGGCGCATCGTTGTTGTCGGTATGGTTGGCATGACCATTGACCGGGAGCCCTTTTACAAGCGTGAGCTTGAACTCAAACTGTCCCTCTCGTGCGGGCCGGGTCGGTACGATCCCGCTTATGAGCTCGGCGGTCACGACTATCCGCTGCCTTATGTGCGCTGGACCGAGCAGCGCAACATGGAGGCTTTTCTCGCCCTCATCGCCGAAGGCAAAGTGACTCCGAAGCGACTTGTCACCCATCGGTTTCCTATCGCGCAGGCCGAAAAGGCCTACGAGCTGATGGGGCGGGGCGAGCCCCGTCTTGCGATGCTGTTGACGTACGAGTCTGAAAAAGCGGCAGGCATTGCGCGGCAGATTAGCCTCGTTCCGCAGCCTTCACCGGTCAACGGAAGCGGCGTCGCCTTCATTGGAATGGGCAACTACGCCAAAGGCGTCCTATTGCCGGCGGTTCGCAAGGTGGACGGCGTAGCGCTGACAACCGTCGTCACCTCAACCGGCATCAGCGCGGGTCATGCCGGTGAGAAGTACGGGTTTAAAACCGTTGCCACGGATCCTGCCGCGGTGCTCACCGACCCCGATACGAATATCGTCTTCATTGCCACTCGTCACGACACCCATGCGCGCCTTGCGGCCGATGCCCTGCGTGCCGGTAAACATGTATTTTGCGAGAAGCCGCTGGCACTCGATCCAGACGGACTTTCCGAGGTCCTTGCCGCGGCAGGAAGCGCACCCGGCATCCTCACGGTCGGCTTCAACCGACGGTTCGCGCCTCTTATGATCAAAGCGAAAGCCGCGCTCGAGCCCCGCAGCGGTTCGCTTGTGATGCTCTACCGGATCAATGCCGGGACTATTCCAAAGGAAAGTTGGATTCAACAAGAGGAAGGCGGCGGGCGGATCATCGGAGAGGTCTGCCACTTCGTGGATGCACTAACATTTCTTACCGGAAGTCTCCCCCTCGAGGTCTATGCGGTCGCGGCGCGCAATCACGCAGATGCTGTTTCGGTCGTTTTGCGATTTGCGGACGGCTCAACCGGTACGATTGTCTACTCCTCAGTCGGAGATCATAGTGTGCCCAAGGAATATCTTGAAGTATTCGCGGATGCCCTTCTCGTCCGGCTTGATGACTTTCGTCAGATGACAGTTACCCGGTACGCGAAGAGCACGGTCCACAAGATCGCCCATGATAAGGGTCAGGAGGGCCTCATAAGAGCTTTTTTTGACGCATCGCGCGGCAGACGAGCTGCTCCGATCTCGCTCTCGGAACTCGGCAGCGTCACGGACACGACGTTCGCAATCGAAGAGGCTCTCCGGACGTGCCGCCCTGCTAACACATCCATTTGTACGACGCTGTCATAGCTCCAACATGTTCTTCGCCACGAAGCGAGCTTCGGAGACCCAATCTGGGTGGCCAAGGCAACGTCGTTGCGCAAGCCGCTCTGCTCAAGCTTAAGTGAAACCTAGAGCGCTCATTGTTGGAGGCACGGGCTTTGTGGGCCGTCATCTCGTGCGGCAATTGTCGGATCGATATCTCGTCACGGCAACAGGACGAGAACATGACATACGCGATAGCGATACAATCCTCGATCTGGTATCGCAGTCGCTTCCCGAAGTTGTGGTCAACCTCGCGGCAATCACGACCGTCCGCGGATCGGTCGAGCGCCCTCGCGAAACCTATGACATCGGATTTTATGGGCTCTACAACCTTTTGACCGCGCTTAGATCATGCAATTTCACTGGCCGCTTCCTGGAGGTGAGTTCCAGCGAGGTCTACGGGTTCCCAAGCAGTGACGAGCTTCCGCTGAAAGAAACGGCTCCGTTTCGGCCGATGAGCCCTTACTCGGTGGCTAAAGCGGCGGGCGAGGTGCTCTGTCATCAGTGGGCACAGGATGGCAGCTTTAAGGTCTTCATCGCCAGGCCCTTCACACACATTGGCCCCGGACAAAGCTGTCGATTCTCTGTGGCGAGGTTTGCACGTCTGATAGCTGAGATCATGACCGCCCGCCGAAATCCAATTGTCGAGGTTGGCAATCTGCGAGCCACCCGCGACTTGACCGACGTCAGAGACGTTGTGCGGGCCTATGTCCTAATTCTACACGAGGGACGGCACGGTGCGACCTACAACATATGCAGCGGCCGGGAGGTCATCATGCGTGATGTATTGCAGGATCTGATTCACTTATCCGGAAAAGATATCAAGGTGGCCGAGAACCTGGTGCTGGTCCGCGAGAGCGAACAGCAGCGGCTATGCGGCTCACATGCGACGCTGACCGCTGCTACAGGATGGATGCCGGAAATCCCGCTGGCCGATACGCTTCGTGATGTATTGACGTTCGCGTTGCAGGAGGCCGGTCACTCCGTGGCCGGCGACGCACTACGTGGCACTCAAAGACAGTCATTGATTATGACAGGATATCTGTGACGTGCACTTGAATATAGAAGAAGTTGCCGGATCTGCGGATCTTCGATGCATGTGACCTATCGTAAGACGTGCCGCATCTGCGGGTCGCGCGAGCTGACGAAGGTGATCGATCTCGGCGAGCACTACCTGCAGGGCTCCTTCATCAAGTCTGGCAAGCCCAAGCCGCCGCTGCGGCCCATTCCCATGGAGCTTGTTCGCTGCGATCCCACGCGAGACGAGCTTGCCTGTGGGCTGTTGCAGATGTCGCTGACGGTGCCGCCGCAACTGCTCTATGCTACCTATTGGTATCGCTCCGGCACGAACGAGACGATGGGCAGCCATCTGAAAAAGATCGCCGAGGAGGCGGCACGCCTCGTGGATAAGGACGACGCGGTGGCGCTAGACATCGGCTGCAACGACGGCACCTTGCTGCGCTGCTATCCCAGGAGCTTCGACGTATTCGGCATCGATCCGTCCGATGTAGCGAAGAGCGCGGCCGGGGATTTCACCGTTGTTCCGGATTTCTTCCCGTCCGCGGCGCTCACTGCTGCCCTCGACGGCAGGCGGTGCGACATCATCACCTCGATTGCCATGTTCTACGACCTCGAAGAGCCGCTGAAGTTCGTGCAGGGCGTGAAAGCCCTGCTCGCCGAGAACGGCATATGGATTTTCGAAATGTCGTACATGCCGGCAATGCTCGAGCTCAATTCCTACGATACGGTGTGTCACGAGCACCTCGAGTATTACAGCCTAGCGGTGATCGAGCGGCTGCTCGGCATGTGCGGGATGAAGGTCGTCAACGTCGCCTTCAACAACATCAATGGCGGCAGCCTTCGTTGCCATGCAACGCACGCCGATTGCTTCAAGTATACGGTGGTCACCTACCAGGAAGCGCTGGCGGAGATTCGCCGTCGGGAATTTGAGCAGCAATTGGACACGGACAGGCCCTATCGGCACTTTCAGGAGCGTATCAACAACCACCGACACGAACTGAGCACGCTGCTGAAGGATCTCAAGCGCGCCGGCAAAACGATCCACGTCTATGGCGCATCGACCAAGGGCAACACCATCCTGCAATGGTGCGGGATCGATCATACCGTCGTGCCCTATGCGGCTGACCGCAGCCCTCAGAAGGTCGGCGCCCGGACCATCGGCACCGACGTCGCGATCATTTCCGAGGAAGAGTCGCGGGCTATGAATCCGGACTATTACCTGGTCCTTCCCTGGCATTTCCGGGAGGAATTCCTGGCGCGGGAGAAAAACATGCTCGCCTGCGGCACCAAGTTCATCTTCCCGCTGCCTAAGGTCGAGATTGTCGGGACTTAAGGCACATCCATGGCCCGAAGAATTGTCGCCCTGGTCACCGACGCGTTCGGCGGACGCGGCGGAATCGCAGCTTACAATCGCAACCTGCTCCAGGCGGCCTGCCGCTATTCCGGTATCGACGAGGTGGTGGCACTGCCGCGCAGCATCGTTTATGAGCTCGAGCCCATGCCCGCGAATCTGCGTTTCGAGACTGGCTCGGCGGGCAGCAAGTTACGCTACGCGGCGGCGGTTGCGGCGCTGGCCGGTCGGCTGACGCGCGTGGACCTGGTGCTTTGTGGGCACCTCCATCTCCTGCCTTTCGCCCATGCGTTGGGGCTGCGTTTTCGCTCTCCGGTGCTGCCGGTGGTCTACGGCCTCGAAGCGTGGATGCCGACTCGCCACGCGAGCGCCAACCGGCTGTGCCGCCGTCTCGAAACGTTCATTTCAATTCGCAAATACACCGCGGATCGCCTCATGCATTGGGCCGGCATTCCGGATGCCTGCCTCTACTATCTCCCTAATTGCGTGGATCTGGCGAGCTTCGGCGTTGGGCCCAGGCGGCGCGACCTCATCGCCAAATACGGACTCGCGGATCGCACCGTCATCATGACCGCCGGCCGTCTCGACAGCTCGGAAAAGAACAAGGGCTTCGACGAAATGATCGAGGCGCTTCCGGGCGTGTTGGAGGATCTGCCCGATGCGGTGTACGTGACCATGGGCGATGGCGACGACCGGCCGCGGCTCGAGCAAAAGGCCCGCGCGCTCGGGGTTGCCGACCGGGTGGTGTTTGCCGGTTATGTGCCGGAGACCGAGAAGGCCGATCACTACCGGCTGGCCGATGTGGTAGCGATGCCGGGGAGTGATCCGCTTTACGATCGCTACCCGTATCGCTTCGCCTTCCTGGAGCCGCTCGCCTGCGGCATCCCGGTGGTGGCGTCGCAGCTCGATGATTCCTCTGAGCGCGACGACCCCGACGCCAACGCACTTCTCGTCCAGGTAGACCCACATGACGGCCGCGACATCAAGCGCGGCATCCTTGATGCGCTGGCGAAGCGCGCGAGCGGGATTCACCCGCTGCTCCACAAGTTCGGGTACGATGTCTTCGAGCGCCGCGCACACGACATCCTGACCGACGTGCTCGAAAGCCGATAACGATTGCGAGCCCCTTTGTCGCCGCGACCAGTCAGCGAACGCGCGGATGCAATGAGCAGACATGACGCCAAACCGGCGGTCGATGGCCGCCAGACCCCTTCCCAGCACCGCCACTATATCGGCTACGAAGCGTGGAAAGGCTGGGCCAAGCCCTTCACCTTCACCGAGCAGGAAGCAGAATATTTCAGTGGCGAGTTCAACGGCATCCCGCTCGCCGGCAAGGATGTGCTGGAAATCGGCTTCGGGCCAGGCAACTTCCTGGCCTGGGCCAGAGCGGCTGGGGCAAATGTCGCCGGCACCGAGGTCAATCCCGTCCTGCTGGAGGCCGCCCGTCGGAACGAAATCTCTATTCTCGACGCCGACCTCGCGCGGGCTGCCGCAGGTCATCGCGGGCGTTTCGATGTTGTCGTTGCCATCGACGTGTTCGAGCATCTCACGCGCGACGAAATCGATACGGCGCTGCGTGCCGTCGATGAGATGCTGCACCCCGGCGGATATCTGGTCCTGCGCTTTCCGAACGGCCAAAGCCCGTTCGGGCTCCTGCCGCAGAACGGCGACGTCACCCATAGAACGGCCTTGTCGAAGGACATCATTGAACAGCTTTGCCGTGAGACCGGCCTACGTGCCATGCGCTATCGAGGATCCTACCGAGTCCGGGGACCGCTCGGTTTGAAAAGGGCGGTACGCAAGCTGCGCGCTCTCGCCCGCGATGTGCTCGGGGCTATTCTCAACAGCATTTACGCCTTCGACATTCCTTGGGATTCGGTCGTCGTCTTGGTCATGAGCAAGGAGACGTGATCCATGCGCCGTGGAGCCTCAGTCCGCCCGCCATCCCGGCGTTATTTCCGGCCATCGTTGAGCATCGGCGCCGTTGTGGGGGTGAGGACGTATGGCTGATGCCCTTACAATGTCGCCGGCCCGCGAGCGACAGGAGAGCACGGGTGGACGACCTGAGCAGAAGCGGCCCGGCTCAACGGCGCTCTCCGTCACGGTGATCGTGCTCGCCTGCAACGAGGAACTCCATCTCGAGCGTTGCCTTGCCAACGTGGCCGGCTGGGCCGAGAGCATGATCGTGGTCGACAGCTTCTCCACCGACCGCACGGTCGACATTGCGCGGCGCTTCGGCGCGCAGCTCCAGCGTCGCCCGTTCAAGCATCAGGCCGAGCAATTCCAGTGGGCGCTCGACCACTGTGAGGTCACAACCGAGTGGGTCCTGCGGCTTGACGCCGACGAATATCTGGAAGAGGCGCTGAAGGCGGAGATTGCGCAACGGCTGCCGGGTTTGCCGCCGGAGGTCACCGGCGTGATCCTCAAGCGCAAGGTGATCTTCCGCGACAACTGGATTCGCCATGGCGGCTATTATCCGGCCAGCTTTCTGCGCCTGTGGCGGCGCGGCGCAGCGTGCATCGAGCAGCGCTGGATGGATGAGCACGCCATCCTGCTTCATGGCCGCAGCGTGACGATGGCGCACGATTTCGTCGATCACAATCTGCGCGATATCACGTGGTGGATCGACAAGCATAATCGCTATGCGACGCGCCAGATGGTCGATTTCATTGGTCTCGAGCATGCGCTGTTCTCCCTCGACGACCGGGTGAAAACGCATGGCGACGCAAAAACGCGCCGCAAGCGTGCGCTCCGCAACCGCGTGTTTGGCAACGCGCCTCTCTATCTGCGTAGTGTTCTGTATTTTCTCTATCGCTACTTCTTGCGGCTGGGGGTTTTAGATGGAAAACAGGGCTTCGTTTTCCATTACTTGCATGGTTTTTGGTATTTTCTACTGATGGACATCAAGATCGAAGAGGCGCGCACCTATATTCGCCTACACGGCATTAATGCGTTCCGCCAATATCTCGCGCGTCACCACAACATCGAGCTATGACTGCCGTCGTTGATCTTCAGCGCAAGCGCGATGCTCAGGGGGCATTGCCGGCACAGGGCGCAGATCTCAAAGGGCGGGTTCATGACCATTGGGAAAACGAGACCTGCGGGATTCGGTACGGTGAAGCAGCGGATCGCTCGGCTTGGCTTCACCAGATTGCTCAGACCCGTTACGAGCTCGAACCCTATATCCCCAATTTCGCACGCTTCGACGAAGCGGCCGGCAAGTCGATCCTCGAAATCGGCACCGGTGCCGGTTGCGATTTTGTCCAATGGTGCCGCCACGCGCATCACGCAACCGGCATCGATCTTACTGCGGCCGGAATCGCACTAACCCGCGAGCGTCTGCAGCTCGAAGACATCCCCACGACCCGGTACGAGCTACAGGTGGCCGATGCCGAGGCACTGCCGTTCGCCGACAACACTTTCGATCTCGTGTACTCGTGGGGTGTCCTCCACCACACGCCGTCCACCGACGGCGCCTTTGCGGAAGTCTGGCGGGTACTCAGGCCCGACGGCACGATGCGCGTGATGGTCTATCACGTGCCGTCGTGGACCGGGCTCTTGCTGTATTTGCTGCATGGCGCGGCAAGGGGGCACCCGCTGCTCGGTCTCAAGGGCGCCATCTATCAGCACCTGGAGAGTCCCGGCACCAAGTCCTACACCCGGGCCGAAGTTCGCAGGTTGGTCGAGCAGGCAGGCTTCACCGATGTGACGATGACGACCCGACTTGGCCCCGGAGACCTGCTGTCGATCAAGCCAAGCGAAAGACATGCAGGCACCGCGTTCAAGGTGGCGATTGCGCTCTACCCCCGCTGGCTCGTGCGTCTCATTGGAGATGGGATGGGGCTGTATCTGCTCCTGGAAGGGCGCAAGCCTGTTGCCTGATGCGGCTTATGATGGCGACAGGTGTCACTCAGGTTGTTGGAGGGAGAGCGTAAGCGCGTCATGTCCATCATGACCGGTCCAGTGGCGCTTTGGGTGCGGCGACAAGCGCGCCAGCTTGGGTTTAGTAGCGTCATTGGCAAGCTCATGCAGCGAAAAGGCTATGAAGCAGCCTATTGGCGTGCGATGGCTGGAACGATCAGGCCGGGTGACTGCGTCTGGGATGTGGGTGCCAATGTCGGCTATTATACGCTGCGTTTTGCCGACCTGGTTGGCCGCGAGGGCCGCGTCATCGCGTTCGAACCAAGCCAAGACAACTTTGCGGGGCTGCAGGCGGCGGTCGCCGATTGCAGCACTGTTGCATCACGTCTCTTGGGCCTGTCAAACGAAGCCAGTGAGGTCTGGGTTAGACAAGGAGCAGATGAGCTCGGCGCGACGTCAGAAATCATCAAGCTGAGAAGCCGCGATTCGGACCATCTCCAGCCAGTTCGCGTCGATAGCGGCGATCGCTTGATCGGCCGATGTGAGGTCCTCCCACCCAATATCATCAAGATCGACGTGGAGGGACATGAAGGCGAGGTCATCGAGGGGCTGAAGGCGACCTTGCGTGACCCCGCCTTGCGCGCGGTCTTCATCGAGATGCACTTCGCAATCCTCGCCGCGAAAGGTCGCTCTAACGCTCCGTACAAGATTGAGCAGCTCTTGCGCAGCTCCGGCTTCGACATCAGGTGGACCGATCCATCGCATCTGCACGCCTTCCGTTCCGGGCCGCTATCCGACGGTGGTCGTGGACCGAACCGCCATGGCTGGCAATTTCTTTGGAGACGATAGCGTGCGCCTGATCGACGGACCGGAGGCCCTGCGCGGGCTCATCGCAGACGTTTGCGTCGTCGGCAGCGGTCCGGTCGGCCTGTGCCTCGCGCTCGATCTTGCCGAATGCGGCCTGTTGGTCGTGGTACTCGAATCCGGACGGCGGCGGCCCTGCGCAGAGGCACAAGCCCTGTCCGATGCCATCATCAAGACACCGCAGCACCACGCGCCCATGGCGCTCGCCGTCTGCCGCGCGCTCGGCGGCACGTCGCTGCTGTGGGGCGGCCGGTGCGTACCTTTGGATGCGATCGACTTCACACCGCGCGCGTACGTGCCGGACAGCGGCTGGCCGATCACCTACGGGGATTTGGCTGCCTTCCATGCGCGCGCCAGTTCGTTGCTTGGCGCGGGCGGGGATGGCTCCGTCCGCCCGGGTTCAGACTATGGCGTCGTGGCCCAAGGAACGGTACTGCGTCATGGCCTCGAATGGTGGAGCAAAGTTCCGAACATCGTCAAACAGCTGGCTTCAAGGTTGAAGGCGTGTGCACGGCTGACCGTCGTTCTGGACACCACCGTCGTGGATCTGCAGATCGATCCGGCGTGTGATTCCGTCCACGGCGTCGTCATCGCGACAGCTTCCGAGCGCACCGTGTTCCGCGCGGCCAAGTGCTTCGTGTTGGCGTTGGGCGGTATCGAGACCACACGCCTGCTGCTCAATGTTCAAATCCGCTTTCCGCGGCTCTTCGGGGGCCCCGAGGGCGCGCTTGGCCGCTATTACATGGGGCACCTTTCGGGCAGCATCGCCGATCTGCGCTTTCGCGATCCACGTCTCGTTCGCGTCTTTCACTATCAGCGCCGGATCGGCCCGTTCGTGCGTCGCCTGCTCATGCTCGACCCTGCCGACCAGCGCGAAAACCGGCTTCCCAACACTTCCTTTTATCCCGCCAACCCGCGAATTGCGGATGCACGCCATCGCAGCGGCATTCTCTCGGCGATCTACCTGGCGCTCTCAGCTCCCGCTATCGGCAGCCGACTTGTTGCCGAAGTCATTCGTCAGGGCCAGACGTCCGGACCACGCCGCTATGGCGCCCACCTCCGCAACTTGCTCCTCGACCTGCCCGGCTTCATCGTCGGCGCAACCGAGATTCTCCGTCAAGTCCTGTTCGACGGCCGCAGCAAACCTCTGCTCTTTCTTCCCAGCAAGGCCGGCCGCCATCCGCTGCACTTCCATGCCGAGCAGCAGCCGCGCCGCGAAAGTCGCATCCGGCTCGCGCCCGACCGGGACCGTCTCGGCCTGCGCCGCGCCGCAATCGATCTGCGCTTCTCGAATGAAGACGGCGCCGGCATCGTCCGGGCGCACGTGGCTCTCGAGCGTGCGCTCCAGAAGACCGGCGTTGCTGATCTGATCTATCGCCATCCGCCCGACCTATCGCCATCCGCCCGACCAGCGCGGCGCGGCCGTTCTCGCGGACGCCAGCGATGGCTTCCATCAGATCGGATCGACGCGCATGGCGGTCAATCCCCGCATGGGCGTCGTCGACGCGGATTGCCGCGTGTTCGAGTTCGACAATCTTTTCATTGCCGGCTCTTCGGTTTTTCCAACCTCGGGTCAGGCCAACCCGACCTTTCCCGCCGTGGCGCTGGCGCTCCGCCTCTCCTCGCATTTGCAACAGCGGCTTGAGACCGGAGTGCCGCTCGCGGCAGTGCAATGAACGCACGACTTTTTCCCTGCGCCTCTCACCTTGGTTTCGGGTGCGCCTCGCTCGGCTCGCGTATCGGCGTACGCCAAGGACTCGAGGCCCTGGCCCGCGCGTTCGATGCCGGCGTCAACTGGTTCGATCTCGCGCCGGCCTATGGCGATGGCGCCGCCGAAGAGATTTTCTCCCGCTTCGCCCGTTCACGCCGGTCTCGCATCCATATCTGCACCAAATACGGCATTGCCCCGGCCAGAGTTGACCGTTTCCGGCAGTCGCTGCGACCGCTCGCACAGCGCGTGGTGGGCGCGGTTCCGCCGCTGCGGGCAATGGTGGCCCGCGGGCGAGGGGCGCCTTGCCGTGTGCCGCTGGCGGCCGCCGCGCTTCGTGCAGGCCTGGAAGGAAGCTTGAATCGCCTCGCAACCGACAATGTCGAGGTGTTCGCCCTGCATGATCCCGATCCGGAAATGCTCGCGACCGAGGAGCTCCATCGTGCTCTGGAGGAGGTCGTGCGGTCGGGCAAGGCGCGCGCGGTGGGGATCGCCGGAAGCGTCGAGGCCGCGGCCGCGGCCCGGCGGGCGGGCTTGTCTATCGCACATATCCAGGTTCCCGATCCTCCGTTTGCTGCCGCAGCCGCGCAGCTTGCGCATGCGACTGGAGCGCAGGCGCCCTACTTTCTTGCCACCCACTCGATCTACGGTCGCGCCGATCCCGTTCGGGTCGTGGTTGACCGAGCCGGCTCACGCGAGCGGTTGGGGCTCCTGTTGGCGTCACATGGCTACGCCATGCCGCTCGATCGGGCCGTCCGCACCGCTCTCGTCGACCGCGCCTTGGCGGCCAATCCCGACGGGGTGGTCCTGCTCTCGATGTTCGCTACGGCGCACCTGCATGCCAATCTGGCGCGCCTTGAGCAGAGATCACACCGGGCCGTGGCGCTGTTCGAGGAGCTTGGCTCGGTTCGGCGAGCCGACGACGCGGTGATTCAATGTGCAGCGCGCCAGCATCCGCTCTGACCGCATCGATCGGAAGCCGATGATCGCGAAGCGTCCCGTCATTCTCGTTACGATCGGCTGGCCCGATGACGAAGCCGCGGGTCCGATCCACAGCATCAAGGCCTTGAGCGAGAGACTCGCCGACGAATTCGAAATGAAGATCGTTGCCCGCGAGCGCCCGTACGGCGTGGCGGGCGGCACGCCCAAGCCCGAAGGTTGGACACGATCTGGCCGCGCGCAAATCTACTGGTGCCGGATGTCGAGACTGGGGCCGGAGGGCTTTCGCACTTTGCTGCACACGACGCCGCATGACGTTCTCCTCCTCAATGGCTTTTTCGACCATGAGTTCACCATCCCGGCGCTCGTTCTGCGCCGGTTGGGCTTGATCCCGCGCCGGCCGACGCTGTTGTCGCCGCGGGGCGAGTTGGGGGAGGGGGCGCTCGGCCTCAAGCCCGCCCGTAAACGGGCCTATGTGGCGCTGGCGCGGCGGCTCGGATTGCTGTCCGATGTCGTGCTCCATGCCACCGGGCCGTCCGAACTGGAGGATATCCACCAGACCTTTCCCTGGTCGCGAGGCACGTTGCTCGCACCCAATGTGCGGCAGTTGCCGGACCTGCCTGCACAACGGGAGACCTCGCATGCCGACGGCACGCGGCTCGCGTTTCTGGGGCGGATTGCGCGCGTGAAGAACCTTCACTTTGGCCTCGACGTGCTGCGCTCGGTACGCGTCCGCTTGGCGTTCGATATCTACGGTCCAATCAGCGAACCCGTATACTGGCGGAAATGCGAACGGATCATTGCCGCGCTTCCCGGCAACATTACCGTTTCGTATCGGGGAGAAATTCCGAACCGCGCCGTCCCTGCTACCCTTGCCGGCTATGACCTCTTCTTTCTTCCCACGCTGGGAGAGAATTTCGGTCACGCGATCTTCGAAGCCTTGGCGAATGGCGTGCCGGCCCTGATCAGCGACACCACGCCGTGGCGTGAGCTCAAGGCGCGCGGCGCGGGCTGGAGCCTGCCCCTCGATCAGCCGCTGCAATTCGCGGCGGCGATCGAGAAGCTCGCCGCAATGAGCCCCGACCAGCGCCGCCGCCTTCGGGACGGCGCCCGGCGGGCAGCCGAGCAGATGGTGGCGGGCTCTGATGCCATTGCCCGTAACCGCGAGATGTTCCGCACGCTGATCGGGATGCGTGCGGAGAAACGCTCCCACCTCTACGGGGCGGAGGTTGCCTCATGAGCCGCGAGACGCGTTTCGCCGTGGTCGCCTCCCATCCGATCCCGTACTACACTCCTTTCTATCGGGCCCTTGTTCAACACGGGGGCGTGAAGGTCCGCGCCTTCTTTGCGACCAAGGTCGGCCTTGAGAAGTCGCTCGATCCCGGGATGGGCGTCGAGCTCGCCTGGAAGACAGATCTGCTCAGCGGCTACGAGCACGTCATCCTGCCCGAGGCGGAGCGCATCAGGGCGCTGACCTTTGGCGACGTCGACAACCCGAGTCTCGGCCCGGCGCTGTCCGCGTTTGCGCCCGACGCCGTGCTCATCCACGGCTATACGCTGCGGACCATGCTGCGCGCCCTTGCCTGGTGCCGGCGCAGGGGCGTGCCGGCGCTGATGATCTCCGACAGCTCGCTGCATTCGGGCACCAGCCGGCCCATGCGCGTGTTGAAGCGGGCATTGCTGCCGCTCGTGTTCCGTCAGTTCAGCGCCTTTCTGGCAATCGGTGACAAGAACCAGACTTATCTCGAGACCTATGGCGCGCGACCGAAGCAAATCTTTCGCGTTGCCAACATGGTCGATGAGGGATTTTGGGCCCATCGCGAGCGGCGCCAGGAGGAACGGGTACGGGTACGGGCGCAGCTCGGCATTGGCGACGGCGAGCTCATGGTCCTTTTTGTCGGCAAGCTGATCGAGCGCAAGCGGCCGGGCGATCTGCTCGCGGCGCTGGCACGCCTTCGCTCCATGCCCGGCTCACGCAGACCGGTCAGGGTGGTCTTTGCTGGCGACGGAGCGCAACGCGCTGCGCTGCAACGGCGGGCTGCCGACGGGGGTCTTCCCGCGCGTTTTCTCGGCTTCGTGAACATCGACGCGCTGCCCGGGCTTTATTGTGCCGCCGACGCGTTGGCTCACCCAGCCGAGATCGAGACCTTCGGGGCGATTGTGATCGAGGCTGCCACCCTTGGGCTCGCGCTCGTTCTGAGCGACCACGTCGGCGCCATAGGGCCGACCAGTATTGCCCGGCCCGGCGAGAACGCACTGGTCCATCCCTGCCGCGATGTGGCGTCGCTTGCTGCCGCCCTGAACCGGCTCGCCTGCGAGCCGGAGACGCTTGCGCGCCTTTCGGCCAATTCGCTCAGGATTTCCCGGGAGCTTGACGGGCAGATGGCGGTGAGCGGTACGCTCGCGGCAATCGATTACTGCCTGCGCGATCGAGGCGTGACCCCATCGGCTTGTCTGCTTGATCCCGGAGTTGATGCGTCGCGCCGCTTGCGGACCGCATGGCACCGATGGCACCGGAGCTGGAGGGTATGGTGACCGGCCGCCGCGCCGTCATCGCCACCGAGTTCTGGCATGGGTCGACCGGCGCGGCGCTCGCGCATGGCTTGCGCAAATGCGACTGGCAGGTGCATGAAATCGATGCGCGCCTGTTCTTCCTCGAGCCGCATTCGACCTTGACCAAGGTTGCCTCGCGCCTTGTCCGCCGGCCGAGCATTCGCTCCTACAACGCCGCCGTTCTCGCGGCGGTCGATCACGTCAGGCCTCAGGCGTTTCTGACCGTGAAAGGCACTTGGCTTGAGGCCGATACGCTACGCCTGCTGGCCGAGCGCGGCGTTCTTTGTCTCAACTATTATCCGGACCTTCATTTCGAGCATCAGGGCCTTGACCGCGCGATCCTGCCGTTGTTCGACCTCGTTCTGACCACCAAGTCGTTTCAGGTGGAATATCTGCAAAGGCTTATCGGCGCGGATCGGGTCGCCATGCTGCATCATGGTTACTCCGACCTCATTCACCTTCCACGATCCGCGGGACTGCGGGAGCGCGACTATTTTGCCGACGTGACTTATGTCGGGAACTACTCTGCCTACAAGGAGAAATGGCTCACGTCGATTGCTCGCAGGTTGCCGCAAGCGCAATTGTACATCATCGGTTCGCGTTGGGAATTTGCGCACGATGACCGCTTGAAACGATGCGCGCTCGGCCATGTTCTGACGGGGGATTTCTGCAGCCGCGCGATCCAGCACAGCCGCATCAACGTCGCCATCCATGGTGGGCCAGCGGGGCCCTGCGGCTGGCAGGACCTCGTTTCGACCCGCACGTTCGAGATTCCGGCCTGCAAGGGGTTCATGCTGCATATTGACAATGCGGAGGTGCGCTGCCTGTTCAAGCCCGGCCGCGAGATTGACGTGTTCGCGAGCGAAGACGGGCTGATCGAGAAGATCGAGTATTATCTTCCGCGAGCCACGCTCCGGTGCGACATGATCGAGCGGGCCTACCGGCGCTGCGTTCCGGCCTACGGCTACGACGCCCGCGCAGAAGTGATCTCTCGGCGAATGATGGCGCTGCTCGAGTCGCGCGCGGGGAATAGCAGCATTGCGCACGAGGGCACGCGCGGTCTGACGTTGTCCTTCAAGGATGGAGAAACCGGCGATGGGCGCAGAAGATAAGCGACTGGGGCAAGAGAATGTCGCAGAAGTCCAGGCCGGCAATAGGGAGTGGTGGACCCGACAGACAATGTCATACGACTGGAAAGTGCAGGCCGAGACGGAGAAATTTTCGTTTGATTGGTACGATGACATCGACAGACGCTTCGTGTCCGGCGCGCGCCTTTTTGCCCATGATGCCATTCCATTCGACAAGATCATTCCGTTTCAGCAACTTGAAGGCAAGCCCGTCCTTGAAATTGGTTGTGGGATGGGTCTGCACGCTGAGTTGATGACGCGCGCCGGCGCGGCCGTAACTGCAATCGATATCTCGCAAACGAGTGTAGACGCAACGCGGCGGCGTCTTGAACTCAAGGGGTTGTCAGCGAGTGTGCTTCAAATGGACGCCTGCGAGCTCGCTTTTCCCGATGAAAGCTTTGATTTCGTCTGGTCCTGGGGTGTTATTCACCATTCCGCGCGCACAGGGTTGGTCATCAAGGAGATCCACCGCGTACTAAAGCCAGGTGGCGAAACGAGAGCGATGGTCTATAATCTCGAAGGTATGGCAGCATACACCACTATCACGCGGGACTACTTGTTTGGGTTCTGGCGCGGGAAGACACTCGACCAGTGCCTATGGAGCCGATCCGATGGCTATATGGCAAGATATTATACCAAGGACATACTAAGCGACGTGTTTCGCATATTCTTCGACGACGTTTCGGCTGAGACTTACGGTCAAGATGCAGATGCCATACCCCTGCCCGGGTATTTCCGTCGACCCATATTACGCTTCATCTCGGGGCCCAAGCTGAGACGAATGGCCAATTTGCGCGGTTCGTCTCTATTCGTCAGAAGGCGTCCTCTCCTAAGTCATCCAAGGATTTGCCAAATTGACGAAGCTATCCTCCTGTCGCCATACTTTCCCCTTCAGCCTTCATCTTCGCTGAGCTACTCGAGCTGCCCTCTCGCGAGGGGAAAGCGCAAATGCGGCACTGCCGAACAAGCGACATCATCGAGCATGACTCCGAAAAGTGGATACCGGCTTTCGGACAGCGGTTTTTGCGTGAGGGGACTACAGGCGCCCGCAGCATTCCTTTCATCAGTGAACGGCGACGATGCTCTACTGTGAAGCGAGGCTGCTGAGGGGCGGTCTCGGCAACCGCCTCTTTCCGTGGGCGCGCTGCCGCATCTATTCCCGTCTGCATGCCGTGCCGATGTTGGCGCCCCGCTGGGCGCAGCTGCCGTTCGGCACGCTGCTGCGCCGGGAGCGTGATCTGCGCACATACGCCGATCTGTTCTTACGACGCGTCGGCGATGTAGGGGGCTGGCGGCGTGCGCAGATCAAGCTGCAAGCCACCAGGATCGCAGAGCCGGAGCTGCTGTCAGCCGCGCCTCCACGCGAAACCGGGCCCGGACTGGTGGTGTTCGAGGGATATGAGACGCAATTTTGCCCCTTGCATGGGTGGAATGAGCTGCTGCGCAACGAGCTGCTCGCGATCACGCGACCAGAGTGGCGCCAGAAGGCGGCGGCGGTTGCTGGCCCATATGTCGCGGTCCATGTGCGGCGTGGCGACTTCCTGCGCCCCAATCCGCAAACGGACCTCGCCCGCGTCGACAACACGGCGACGCCGCTGTCCTGGTTCGTGGCCGGCCTCGAGGCAGTGCGCGCCCGTCTGGGCGCCAGCATCCCCGCCGTAGTCACCTCCGATGGCGGTCCGGACGAGCTGCGCCCGCTTCTCGACCTGGACAATGTCCGTCAGATCGCGACCGGTTCGGCCATTGGCGACTTGCTTGTCCTCTCCCGCGCCGTTCTGCTGCTGGCATCGGGCAGCTCCTTCAGCGCCTGGGCCGCCTATCTCGGGCGGATGCCGACCTTGTCGCATCCGGGCCAGAACCTCGATCGATTGTTCCAGCTCAAGGGAGCCGCGCAGCAATTCATCGGTGAATTCGATCCGGCCGGCGATCTTCCGGAGACGTTGCTCGGCCAGCTTCCAGAGCTCGTGCAGCCTGCCCTCCCAGTCTGTGCCGGCGCGCCAACCGCGTGAGAATGGTACGAGCCACCCTGACTTTGAAAACTTATTGGAGATCGGCAGATGACCTTTCTGGTTGCCGAGAACAACTTGTCCGACCTCACGGATGTTGCCGCGGCGCGCAGCAACCTTGGACTTGGTAGCCCAGTCCTAGAGAATATTGACGCTCTGGATTCTTTGGTTTCAACAGTACAGTCGGGCACGGTCTTTGGTCACGATCCTACGGCTTCGCCTTCTGCTGGCGGATACCAGTTTCGCTGGGCTTACGCAGCCAACGGCTTTACCAATGGTCCGGTCGGCCAAACAAACTATATCGATGATGTCTGGGCCTTCGGTGAAAACGTGGGAGGCCTGTCGTCTCCGCTCGATTCAGCTAAACAGTATGTGGCGCTGCATTGGGAAAGCAAATTTTACAACAGCGCCAGGTTCGGCAGTGAATTTCATCTCATCCAGATCGCGCCGACCGGAGGAGCGGGCACCACGCTTCGACCGCTCACGATGTTTCTGCCGCACGATGGCGGCAACGGC
>WNFJ01338731.1_pt2 | contig 30582 bp, 30 predicted proteins | sample 5400461 | NCBI WGS metagenome assembly WNFJ01 (sample SAMN13153349, study PRJNA577476) | soil metagenome | isolation source: 115 cm saprolite on Douglas fir-dominated hillslope | place: USA:California | collected 2013-09-17
TATCCACCGCCGTATCGGCATGAGCGGCGGCCTGTTCGTCAACGCGCTGTTCCGCGAGACCGGCAGGGAGCTGAAGCCCGAGCAGGCGGCCCAGATCAGACGCGTGCATGCCGAAGCATACGCCCGCCAGGTCTCACAGGTGCGTCCCCTGCCGGGCGCACGCGAGCTGCTCGCCTACCTGACGAAGGTGGGCGTCCCGTGGGCGATCGGCACCAGCGGGCGAATGGAGAGCGCCAAGCCCAACCTCGATATGCTGGGCATTCCCGCCGGCGTGCCGATCGTGACCCGCGACCAGGTGGAGCACGCCAAGCCCGATCCCGACTTGTTCCTCGCGGGCGCCGAGCGGCTGGGGGTCCCGATCGACGAGTCGGTGGTGGTCGGGGACAGCGTGTGGGACCTGCTCGCGGCGCGCCGCGCCCGCGCGCTCGGCGTGGGACTCCTGTCGGGTGGTTACGGAGAGGAAGAGCTCGAGCGCGCGGGGGCATACCGCGTGTACCAGGATCCCGCCGACCTTCTGAACCACCTCGACGAGGTCGGAGTGCGCATCGGGAGCACGCCGCCGTGAAGTAGGGGCGCAGCATGCTGCGCCCCTACATCCGTCATTGGGTCACAGGCGCAAGCCCAGGGTGACCGGAAGTCAGAAGTGCTCCTCCTCACTACTCGCCGCCCGTCCCCGGGCCGGTAGCTTGACCACCCGGTCCCAGGCGCTCGTCTGCCAATTGTCGGGGCGTTCGACCTCGCGCACCCACGGCGGCAAAGGCACCGCGAGGTAATTCGCCAGCGCGACGACGTAGGGCTCGTACATGCGGCGCAGCTCGGTGAGCCGCTCCTCGAAGTCGGGCCGGTCCCGCAGACTGACGCCGCCCGCCGCCAGGCGCTCCCGCAGCCGCGCCAGCTGTTCAGAGGACAAGCGCTGCTGCGCCCGCTCGGGGGGCGTGCTGAACACCTGCGCCAGGTCCACCACCGCATGACGCGCCATGGCGAACGTCAGCTCTGCCTGCCGCGCGCACCATCCCTCGAGGCCGATCATCACCCCCGCGCTCGCGCCGAGGATCGTAGTGAGTGCGGCGAGCCACGACTCGTTGTAGTGCTGCGACCGGAAATAGGCGAGCGGAGGGTAGGAGAGGTGGCTCTCGAGCACGTCGGCCGCCCAGCGCTCCCAGTCGCGCAGCAGGTCGATGAGCGCCGCCGTGCCCGGGTCGCCGCGGTGCCGCCACAACAGCTCTGACGCGCTCGGCGGAGAGCCGGCGCGGGCATCGAGCAGCGAGATGGCCACCTCGCGCCGCGAGAACGCCTGATAGATCACCGGGAAGTATCCGATGACCGCGGCGAGAAACGCGAAGCCGGTTCCGGCCTCGATCACGGTGAGCGTCTTTGCGAGCGCGGTGCGCGGGACCACGTCGCCCAGGCCGAGCGTGAAAAACGTCGTGCCGCTCATGTACACATCCGACCAGAAGCCGGGCGCTGCTCCGCCCCCGTCTCCCACAACCTTCATTGCCGAGCCGGCGGCCCATTGCAGCAGGCCGAAGGAAAGGACGCTCCCAACCGCCCAAAGGGCGAGCAGCAGAATCAACGAGAGTGGACCGAAAATCGAGAGGAATACGTCACGCCTACGGCCTGACAAAGCTCGAGCTGTGGCGCGCCACGGGATCCACGTCGAGCGGTAGAACAACCTCGTGAGCCGGATCCTCCCGCTGACCCGCCGCGGCAGAATGATCGTCTCGAACGCATCCCACAGCACCGTGGCGAGCAGCACGGCGCCCAGCACCCCGCCCAGCCATCGCATGGCTACCTCCACGACTGCGTGGGCACGTTCGCGGGCGGCTCGAGCGACTGGAGATAGGTCACGAGTTTCCAGATCGCATCGGGTGGCAGCAGGCCACCGTACGCCGGCATGCCGTGCGGCTGGCCGTAACAAATCGACTGGAAGATCTCCGCGTCGGAGCCCCCGTAGCGCCAGCGGCCGTCGCGCAGGCTGGGGCCCACCCAACCCACGGCCCCGCCGCCGTGACAGCCGTCGCAGTTCATCACGCCGAACGTCCGCTCGCCCTCCGCCGCCGACTGCCGGTCTCCTCTGAATGGATTCTTGTCCGCCTGCGGGGCGGCCGCCGGCGGCGCCACGCCGCCCGCCAAGACACGCGCTTCCAGTCGCGCAGCCCCGGAAGGTCGCGCGGCTTCGCGTCCGCGGCACGCCGCGGTCACGAGCAGCAGGGCGACTACAGGGCGAAGATCCACACGATGCCTCCCTGGCTGGTGTGCCGGGCGATGTCCGACATGAAGTCCGCCGGCGGCCGCACATCCTCCGGGTCATCCGACCGGACGTCCCCCGCCAGCAGGAACCAGTCGCCGCCGATCCCGGCGTACACCGCCACGTACTGCTTGCCGTCCGGTCCCGTGTAGGTAATCGGGTTGCCCACCACTCCCGATCCGACCTTGAACTGCCACAGGACCTTGCCGGTCTTCGCGTCCGCCGCCTTGAACCAGCCGTCCAGCGTGCCGTAGAACGCGACATCGCCCGCGGTGACGAGGGCGCCGCTCCAGACGGGGTACCGCTCCGTCGTTTGCCACACCTTCTTCCCGGCGCCCGCATCCCAGGCGATGAACGCGCCGAGCTGCCCGCCGCGACCACGAACGGTGTGCCGGCGATGCGGGTGGCCCGCGTCGCCTGGTAGTCCATGCACATGTTGTTGGTGGCGAGGTAGAAGAGCCCCGTGCGCGGTGAGTACGCCGCGGGCGACGCCGGGCTCTTGCCGCCTTCCAGCGACGGACAGACATCCTTGACGTTGCCGCGCGAGGCGCCCGTCAGTTTGGTGGAATCGATCACCGGGCGGCCGGTGGCCACGTCCACCCGCTTCGCCCAATTGAGGTCCACGAATGGCTGGGCTACCAGCACCTCACCCGTGGCTCGGTCCATGGTGTACGCAAAGCCGTTCTTGTCGAAATGGACCAAGACCTTCCGTGGCCGGCCATTCACGGACAGATCGGCAAGGATCATCTCCGAGGTCGCATCGTAGTCCCAGCTGTCGTGCGGCGTGAACTGGTATGCCCACACCAGCGTCCCGTCCTCCGGTCGGCGGGCCAGCACGCTGGCCGTCCATTTGTTGTCGCCGGCGCGCTGCTCGGGGTTATAGGGCGCCGGATTGCCGGTGCCGTAGTACAGCAGGTCGAGGCTGGGATCGTAGGACATCCATCCCCACACCGGCGCGCCGCCGTTCTTCCATAGGTCGGCGGGCCACGTCGTGAGCGCCAGGTCGGCGCCGCGATCGTAGAACGGCTGGAACGTCCCCACTGTCGCCAGCCCCTCGCTGTCGGGGCCGATGTTGTAGGCGGTCCAAACGATCCGGCCCGTCTCGAGATCGAGTCCCTTGAGCCAGCCGTGGATGCCGAACTCGCCGCCCGACGCGCCGACAATGACCCGATGCTTCACGACCAGGGGAGCGACGGGCGTGGTCTCGCCCTGAGCGAGATCCGCGATCCTGGTCTTCCACAGCTCCTTGCCCGTCGCCGCGGCGACGGCGACGGTGTGCCCATCCAGCAGGTTGTACACGATCTTGCCGTCGGCGTAGAAGGCGCCGCGGTTGATCGCATCGCAACAGGCGATGCCCAGGGCGTTGGGGTCCACCGCCGGGCGATACTTCCACTTGAGCGGGTAGCCCTCGCGGGTGAGGTCGAAGGCGTAGAGGACGTTCGGGTACGGCGTGACGACGTACATCGTGTTGTCGACCACGAGCGGCTGACCCTCGTGCCCACCCAGCACCCCGGTCGAGAAGGTCCAGACTGGGCGGAGCCGAGCGGCGTTGGCGCCCGTGATCTCGCTCAGGTCGCTGTAGCGCCTAGCCGCATAGTCCCTGGCCGGCATGGGCCAGTCACCGCGCTGCGCGGCAGCCCCGACCGGCAGGGCCGCGAGCAGGGTCAACACCGTCATTCGGGTCATGCGCGCTTCCCCCTCCCCTTGAAGGGAATATGCAGACACGTAGACTTGCTGCGTGAGTCTAGACCGGGTGAAGCACCGCTGGGGGCGTGGGGCCGCGCTCACCGCCCTGGCGGCAATCTGCGCCGCACCCCACGCGGGCGCGATGCTCGAGGCGCAAGCGGTCGGCCAAGAGCCGCCCGACTCGACCGAGCCGAAGGTCCCTCGGCTGTTCGACGCGGCGGAGCCGCTCGCGCTCACGCTGACGGCGGACTTCGGGGCCGTCAGCAAGCAGCGCGGAACTGAGAAGAAGGACCAACCGGGCGTTCTCTCCTACGCCCCGCCCACGGGCGACTCGGTCAGGTTCGATGTGAAGCTTCGCACGCGCGGTCACTTCCGGCTCAAGATCTGTCAGTATCCGCCGCTCAAAGTCGTGTTCGACAAGGCACAGACGGCGCACACCGTTTTCGGCCACGCGGGCTCGAGCCTCAAGCTCACGGTGCAGTGCCGCGGCGGTCGCGGAAACGCGAACTATCTGCTCGAAGAGTACCTGATCTACCGTGTCTACAATTTGCTGACCGAGCGAAGCTTTCGGGCACGACTCGCGCGCGTCACGTATGTGGACGCCAAGGGCAAGAACCAGCCTGAGATGCGCTACGCGTTGTTCGTCGAGGACGACGACCGGATGGCGCGGCGCAACAAGGCCAAGGTGCTCGAGCAAAAGGGCGTGTCCCAGCTCGACGTGGACCCCGAGCAGATGACACTGGTGGCGGTGTTCCAGTACATGATCGGCAACACCGACTGGGCGGTGTCTGCGCTGCACAACATCGTGCTCATCGGCGATTCGACAGGGGTCATCTATCCGGTCCCCTACGACTTCGACTGGGCGGGGGTCATCATGCCTCCCTACGCCCAACCCGACCCGAGCCTCGGCACCGCCACCGTGCGCCAGCGCATCTATCGCGCCGTATGCCGCCGGCCCGAGGAGCTGGCGCCCGTGTTCGCGAAGTTCAATGCACAGAAAGAGGCGATTTACGCGTTGTACCGCGGTCTCGAGAGCGAGGGACTCGAACCCAAGCGCATCGCGCAGGCCCTCGAGTACTACGACAAGTTCTACAAGACCATCAACGACCCCGGCGCCACGCGTCGCGAATTCGCCCGGACCTGCCAGGGAGGCTGAGCTCAGGCACCGCCGTCGTACCGCATCTCGTTCGTGGGTCGGAACCCCAGCTTTTCGTACAGCGGTCGCCCGTCGTCCGACGCGTGCAGCACTACGCTCTCGATCCCGTGCCCGCGGCACCACTGCAGCAGCTCCCGCATCAACGCGTCGGCGACTCCTTTGCGCCGCCACGCCCGCTCGGTGTACACGTTGACGATCAACCCTTGCGGCCCGCGGACCAGCCGCTCGCGGGCGACGTCGGGTCGGGGCAACAGTTCCCTCAGCTGAAGTCCGGCGCCGCCGATGATTTCTCTTGATCCGGCGTCCAGCTGCGCGACCCAGCCCACGTAGCGGCCGTCCGTGACGGCCTGAGTGAGGTACGCTCGCGCGGCGTCGATCAGGGTATCGTACAGGCCGGCCGGCAGCTCCCCCATGTCGCGGAACATCTCGGCCCGATGGCGCGCGAGAGCGCCCGCGTCGGCGGCGGTGGCTCGGAGGATCCGGTACACCGCTAGTTCCGTTTTTCGAGGAGCTCCAGCGCGCGCCGCAGCCGAGCCACCGCGGCGGCGAACACCGACTCGCCGTCGAACGGCACCTGTGCGAGCAGCTGCAACGCGTTCCGGACGTGCTCGCCCGGTCCTTCCAGGGAAGGATCGCGCGGCGGGCGGCCGCGGCGCTCCAGGGTGCTGCGCCGCTCGGCGCCGCGACGCCGGTCGACCACGCGGCGGCGCTCGCGCGACGCTACGACCAGGGCCAGGCGCCGCGGTTCGGCACGCCGGTCGACGCCGTGGCGGCGGTCGGCAAGCAGACGGGAGATGGTCAAGATGCCGGGAATGTAGCCCCTGCCCGTAGGTCTATCCAGAACCCTGGTAGATTTCCTCCACACGCATGACATCCATCGTCGCGGCAGAGGGACTCAGTAAGACCTTTCAGGTCAAGGTGCGCGATCCGGGACTGCGCGGAGCCGTGCGGGCGCTGTTCCGGCCGCGCTATCGCGACGTGCTCGCCGTGCGCGACGTGACGTTCCGCATCGAGCCGGGCGAGATCGTCGCGTTCCTCGGTCCGAACGGCGCGGGCAAGACCACGACGCTCAAGATGCTCGCCGGGCTGCTGTACCCGACCAGCGGGCGGGTCGAGGCGGCGGGGTTCGTGCCCTGGACCGGCGGGCCGCCGTTCAAGCGGCGCATCGCCCTCGTGCTCGGCAACCGGCAGCAGCTCGTGTGGGATCTCCCTCCGGAGGAGACGTTCCTGCTCAACCGCGCGATCTACGACATCCCGGAGGTGGACTATCGCGCGCGCCTGGCCGAGCTCGTGACCCTGCTCGACCTGGGCGAGGTGCTCCAGAAGCCGGTGCGCCAGCTCTCGCTGGGCGAGCGCATGAAATGCGAGCTCGTGGCGTCCCTGCTGCATCGCCCGCCGCTGCTGTTTCTCGACGAGCCCACGCTGGGGCTCGACGTAACCGCCCAGGAGGCGATCCGCCGGTTCCTCATCGAGTACCGCGACCGGCACGGCGCGACGGTGCTGCTCACGTCGCATTACATGCAGGACGTGACCGCCCTCGCGTCGCGGGTGCTGATGATCAACCGCGGCCGCCTGCTGTACGACGGAGCGCTCGACGTCCTGGTGGCGCGGATCGCGCGCACCAAGCGGATCGAGCTGGTGCTCGGAGGAGACGGCGGCGACGGCCATCACGTCACCACGGAGGCGCTGGCCGCGTTCGGCGAAGTGAAGAGCTTCCATTTTCCGAACGCGGTGCTCGAGGTCCGGCGCGAGGACGCGCCCGCGACGAGCGCCCGCCTGCTGGCCGCATTCCCCGTAGCCGATCTGTCGATCGAGGATCCGCCGATCGAGCAAGTGATCCGGGTGGCGTTCGCGCGCGGCATGGAGGAGGAGCAGTGATCAAGCGGTACGCGGCGTTGATTCGCAACGCCTGGCTGGTCGACCTTCAGTATCGCGCGTCCATCGTGCTCTGGTTGCTGTGGGGCGTGACCGAGCCGGCGATCGCGCTCGGCATCTGGTGGGCGATCGCGGGCGACGGCTCGGTCGCCGGGTACGCGCGCGCCGACTTCGCCCGTTACTTCTTCGCCGTCATGCTCATCAACCAGCTGACGATCGCCTGGGATTCCTGGTATCTGGACCGCTGGATCCGCGACGGCGAGCTCAACTACCGCCTGGCCCGGCCGCTGCACCCGGCACACGAGGCCGTGGCGGAGAACGTCGCGTACAAGGCACGCACCGCGAGCGTGATCCTCGTGGTCTGGCTGGTCGTCGCCGCGGCGTGGCCCGCGGTGCGCCTGCCGCTCGATCCCGGTCGGTGGGCGCTCACGCTCGTGGCCGTGCTGCTCGCGGCGGCGATGCGGTTCTTCATCAGCTTCACCACGGGCCTGCTGGCGTTCTGGACGACGCGCGCCACCGCGATCATGGAGTTGCACGCGGGGGTGTCCCTGTTCCTCGCGGGCCGCATCGCGCCGCTGGCGTTGCTGCCGCCGGCGGTGGCCGGTGTCGCGGGAGCCCTGTGGTTTCGTTCGATGCTGGCCTTCCCGGTGGACCTCCTCACGGGCGCGGTGCACGGCGCCGACGCGATCGTGCGCGGGCTCGCCTCACAGGTCGTCTGGCTGGGCATTTGGATCGTGGCGTACCGGATCGCGTGGAGCCGGGGCATTCGTAAGTACGGCGCGGTGGGCGGATGAGGGGGCGCTGGATCCCCCTGCTCGGCGCCTTCTGGCGCCTGAACCTCGCCGAGGAGCTCCAGTACCGCGCCAACTTCGTGGCGAGCGTGCTGGGCACCCTGTTCTCCATGGCGACCGCACTGCTCACGCTCTCTCTCTTCTTTCACCACACTACCAGCCTCGGCGGCTGGGACTATTGGGAGATCGTGGTGCTACTCGGCGTCTTCAACGCGCTCAGCGGAGTGATCGAGGCGGTGCTGCGGCCGGGAATCGGCCAGCTGGCCGGCGAGGTGCGCAGCGGTGACCTGGATCTGGTGCTCGTGAAGCCGGTGGACGCCCAGGGCTTCGTCTCGTTCCGCCGGCTCGACATTTGGCGCTTCGCAGACGTCGTGCTGGGGCTCGCACTGGCGGGCTATGCGCTCACGCGCCTGGGGCGCATACCCTCAGTGTCGCAGCTTGTGGCTTTCGCCTTGGCGCTTGCGTCTGCCGCCGTCGTCGTCTACGCCATCTGGGTCGTGCTGATGAGCCTGGCGTTCTGGTTCGTGTCGGTCGAGAACATCGCCGTCCTGTTCGACGCGGTGTACGAGGGCGCGCGCTACCCCGTCTCGGCGTACCCGGGAGCGTTGCGGTTCCTGTTCGTGTACCTGATCCCGATCGCGTGGACCACGACCATCCCGGCGTCGGCGCTCACGGGCCGGCTGCGGCCGGAGGTCGCGCTCGCGGCCGCTCTGGTCGCGGCGCTGGCGTTCGTTTTGGCGCGCGCGTTGTGGCGCGCGGCGATCAGGCGATACGCCGGCGCGAGCGGGTGAGGGACCGGCCTACTTGTCCGTCCACACCGCTAGCTCGTTACCGCTGGGATCGGTGAAGTGGAATCGGCGGCCGCCCGGGAACGGGTAGGTCTTGCGGACGATCTTCCCGCCCGCCTGCTCGATCTTCGCTTCCATCGCTTCGAGCTGGACGGCGTAGATCACCACGAGTGGATTGGCGGGCCGGACGGGGGCGTCCTTCGTGAAGCCGCCGCTCAGACGACCATCCTGGAAGCTCGTGTAGTCCGGTCCGTAATCCTGGAACCGCCACCCGAACACCTGCTCATAGAATGTCCTGGTACGGCCCACGTCGGTCGCGCCGAATTCGATATAGTCGACCCGCCGGTCCTGATCGCTTTGCGCCATCGGGCTTCTCCTTCCGCTGAATGACGTCCAAGATAACTTCCTGTTTGACTTCCCTGGGACCGACCGCTAGCCTTCGACGTGCGTAGCACGTCAAGGCGGGGCTTGGCCAATGCGCCGGTCCCGCCTTTTCGTTTCCCCTTCACGCGGGCGGACCGATGGCGAAGGAAGAAGCGATCGAGATCAACGGCACCGTCGAGCAGGTGCTCCCCAACACCACGTTCCGCGTCCTGCTCGAGAACGGTCACTACGTGCTCGCGACCATCGCCGGCAAGATGCGCCGCTTCCGCATCCGGGTGCTCGCCGGCGATCGGGTCACGCTCGCAGTGTCCCCTTACGACCTCACGCGCGGGCGCATCACCTACCGGTACAAGTGAACCGGGCGCTGGCGCGGACGGGCCTCGTCAAGGACGGCGGCCCGCCCCGCTGCCCCCAATGCGCCGAGCGTCTCGTGTTCGGGACCGATCGGCACGGTCGCACGACCGAATCGTGCGGATGCGGGTACCGGGCGTACGTCCGGGTGCGCGGCAGCGAGCCGGGTATCTTGGTGCCTCCCGCTCTTGCGGACCCTCCCGTTTGAGGCCACTCTAGCCCGCCTTCTTCAGGATCGTCCGTTGCGTTTCGCTACTGTCCCCTCGCTCATCACCGCCGCCGCATTGGCTTCCCCCGCAGGCGCGCAAGGCTCGCAGGGCCCACGCGTGGAGATCACCGTGCCGACGACGCCGCGCGGCGCGCCGGTAACCGGACGCATGTACGTATTCGTGACGCGGCATGACGACGTCGAGCCACGCCTCCAGGTGCGACACGAGAGCGACTGCACCCCCTTCTTCGGCGTGGACGTGGCGCAGCTCGCGCCCGGCACGCCCGGGGTGATCGACGGCACCACCCTCGGCTATCCGGTAGCGAGCCTGAAGGAGATCCCCGCGGGCGACTACTACGTGCATGCGTTGCTCAACGTGTACTCGGAGTTCCACCGCGCGGACGGACATACGCTGTGGCTGCACGACGATCAATGGGAAGGCCAGCAGTTCAACAAGTCGCCGGGGAATCTGGTGAGCGCGGTCCGCAAGGTGCATCTCGATCCGGCCCGATCCGACACGATCCGGCTCGAGCTCACGCGCGCGCTCCCCCCGATGGATCTGCCGCCGGATACGAAGTGGGTCAAGCACATCAAGATTCAGAGCAAGCTGCTCACCGCCTGGTGGGGACGTCCCATCTACCTCGGCGCCACGGTGTTGCTGCCGCGCGGCTACGACGCTGATACGGCCCGTCGCTATCCCACCGTGTACCAGCAAGGGCACTTCACCCTCAATCCACCGTTCGGGTTTTCGACCGACAGCACTCCCGAGACCGCAGCGGAACGGGCGGCCCGACTCGCGCGCAGTGCGCGCGAGCCCGGGTTCGAGTTCTATCGGGCGTGGAGCGCTCCCAATTTCCCCCGCCTGATAGCCGTGACGTTCCAGCATCCGACGCCCTATTTCGACGATTCGTACGCCGTCAATTCGGCGAACAACGGCCCGTACGGAGATGCGCTGCTCCAGGAGCTGATTCCCTATCTCGAGGAGCACTTCCGGATGATCCGCGAGCCGTGGGCGCGCGGGCTCACCGGGGGCTCGACCGGCGGCTGGGAAGCCCTGGCGCTCCAGGTGTACCATCCGGATTTCTTCGGCGGGACGTGGGTGTTGTACCCGGACCCGGTGGACTTCCGTCATTACGAGATTCCCGACATCTACAGCGACACGAACGCGTTCGTGCATCAGGTGGCGGAATGGATGACGGCCGATGTGCCGGCCGAGCAGGAAGTCACCGGGCAGCCACGCATCAGCATCCGGCAGGAGAGCCAGTTCGAGGCGGTGCTCGGCAGCCGGGCGCGCTCAGGCGAGCAGTTCGCGATCTGGGAGGCGACGTACGGTCCGGTCGCGGCGGACGGCTACCCGGCCGAGCTGTGGGACCTGCGCAGCGGAGCGATCGACCGCAGCGTGGCCGAGTACTTCCGCACCCACGACTACGACCTGCGCGAGTATCTGGCGCGGAACTGGGCGAGGCTCGGGCCCAAGCTCAAGGGCCGGATCCATGTCTTCACAGGCGACATGGACACCTTCTATCTGAACCTCGCCGTGTACCGGCTGGAGGAGTTCCTCACCCGCGCGCAGCCCGCGGCCGACGCCGAATTCGTCTACGGGCGCCCCATGAAGCCGCACGGCTGGCAGCCGTGGACCAATGCCGAGCTGATGCGGATCATGGCCCGGCACATGGAGCGGCGTCGGCCGCGGCGCTGAGCCTACATCCCGCCGGGGGCCGACCGCCGCGCGTCGAGGCTAACGGGGCCCGCGCCAAAGTGCGTGATCAGCAGCGCGGCGCCCAGCATGGATACGTTCTTCCAGAACATCGCCAACTGCATCCCGTGCATCATTGGGTCGGGGACCGCCCAGAAGGCGTGCATCTTGAGCGTCACGGGCACGAGGAACAGCACGATCAGCCAGCCGCCGATTTTGGCCTTGTAGCCGAGCGTAATGCTCAAGCCTCCGAGGATGGCAATCACACCCGACAGCGGGACCAGCAACCCCGGGGCCGGCACCCCCGCCTGGGCGGCGTATCCGACGTATCCCGCGGAGAAATGCCCGAATGCCGTCATCAAGAAGATGGCGGAATAGAGGAGTCGACCGAGGGGAACGAGGTAGACCACGGGAATCCCCTTTCTGTGGTGAGAGAACGAATCAGGACGTCAGGGCGCTAAGCGCGTTCTGCAGACTCGCCGCCTCGCCCGCCTTGAGCGCGCCGACGATGGCGCGTTGCGCTTCGGCGAGCGCACGTACGCCCTTGGCATGCGCCTGCGTGCCTGCGGGCGTGAGCTCGGCCAGGACGCTGCGGCGGTCGTCGGGATCGGCCCGGCGGCGTACCAGGCCGTCTTTCTCGAGGCGATCCACCAGCTGGGGGATGTTGGAACGCACGCAGTGCTGGCGCGCGGCCAGGTCGGACAGGGGTAACGGCTCCTCCGCCTCAGCCAGGAAGTGCAACACTGCGAGCTTCGCCAGGGACAACCCGGCTGGGCTCAGGGCCGCTTCGAGGCGCGCCTCCATGGCGTCCGCCGCGCTCAGGAACGAGAACACGAGGGACTCGGCCGTCGGGCGGCGCGCGCCCTTTCGGGGACGCTTGCGCACGCCTTCATTATGACTCACTCCTGGGCCGTCGGCCACCCGGCCCCCACGGCGCGATACAGCTGTACGGCGGCGACGAGCTGGTCCCGCGCCGCCTGGGTGAGGGCCAGCTCGGCGCCGAACAGGCCGCGCTGCGCGTCCAGCACATCGAGGTAGCTCGACACCCCGTTCCGATAGCGCATGTCCGCGAGCTCGAGCGCCCGGCGCAGCGCGATCACCTGGCGCTCCTGCGCGCCGCTCCGATCCTGGGCGGTCCGCAACCCCACGAGCGCGTCTTCCACTTCACGCAACGCCACGAGCACCGTCTGCTCGTAGCGCGACCGCGCCTGCGAGGCGCGCGCCCGGGCGATGTTCACCTGCTCCCCCGCCCCCGGCCGACCTTCTTTGAACAGCGGGATCGAGACTCCGGCGAAGGCCTGCCAGATGTTGGTGCCCGACCCGAACCACTTGGACCACTCCGTGCTCTGAGTGCCGTACTGTCCGGTGATGGTGAAGCTGGGCAGGAAGGCGGCCTGCGCCACGCCGATCCGGGCCGTGGCGGCGCGGAGCGTCGCTTCGGCGCTCCGGACGTCCGGCCGGTTGCCGAGCAGGGCGGACGGCACGCCGGCCGGGACCGGAATCAAGCCCGCCATCTCGGTGAGCGCGCGGCCCCGCGCCATCGCGCCGGGGTTGTGTCCCACCAGCACGCTGAGCGCGTTCTCCTGCTGCGCCACCTGACGCTCGAAGTCGGCGACGCTCGCGGCCGGACTCGCCACCTCGGCTTCGAATTGCCGTACGTCGAGCTCCGAGATCAGGCCCTGGTCGAGGCGGCGGCGGGCGAGCGCCAGCGTTTGGCGCCGCGAGTCGAGCGTGCGGCGTGAGATGGCCAGGTTCAAATCGGCCGCACGCAGGTCGAAGTAGGCCGTCGCCACGTCGCCGATGAGCGACAACCGCAGCGCGCGGCGATCTTCCTCCCGTGCCCGGAGGTCCGAGTGCGCCGCGCTCGTACTGCGGCGCAGCCGACCCCAGACATCGAGCTCCCAGCTCAGGTCGGCCGTCGCCCGGTACTGGTTGTAAGTGAACGACCCGAGCGTGCCAAACACCGTCTGGTTGCGGCCGGCCTGACCGTTGGCGGTCAGCGCCGGCAGGAGTGCGCCCCGCGTAGCCCGGTATTGGGCGCGGAACTCGTCGATCACGGCGAGCGCGGTGCGCATGTCGCGGTTTGCCCGCAAGCTCGTGTCCACCAGCTGCCGCAGCACGGAGTCCTGAATCAGATCGAGCCACCGCAGCCCGGCCGTCGAGTCCACGCGCGGCGCTTGCAACGTGGTGTCATACGAAAACGGCAGGCGCGCCGTGTCCGCGCCGGCCGGCAGCAGCGTGTCCCGGCTGGTGCGCAACGAGTCGTAGAACCGCCGGAGCGAGTCCTCGGACGCGGCGCGGGGCCGCCAGCCGTCCGGCATGTCGAGCGACGAGCGGCGATATCCCGGTCCCACGGCGCACGCCGCCGTGAGAGCGATCAGGGCGAACACTGCGAGCAACACGAGACGTCGCATGTCAGTCGCCCTCCACCGCAACGGGCACGGCCTGCGGCGCGGCGGCATCCGCGCCGCGGCGGAACAGGCCGCGCTCGCTCAAGGTCCGGATGGCCGTGAAGAACAGCGGGATGAAGAACACGCCGACCAGCGTGGCCACGAGCATCCCGAAGAAGACTCCGGTCCCGATCGAGTGACGACTCGCCGCACCGGCCCCGCTCGACGTCAACAACGGAGCCACACCCAGGATGAAGGCGAACGAGGTCATGAGGATCGGGCGCAGCCGCTCGCGGCCGGCCTCGAGGGCCGCTTCGCGAATCGAGCGCCCTTGGGCGCGCAGCTCGTTGGCGAACTCGACGATCAGGATCGCGTTCTTGGCCGCGAGCCCGATCACCACGATCAATCCGATCTGCACGTACACGTCGTTGGGCATGCCGCGCAGCCACACGCCGAGCAGCGCGCCCAGCGTGCCGAACGGCACACCGAGCAGCACCGCGAACGGGATCGACCAGCTCTCGTACTGCGCCGCGAGCACCAGGAACACCATGATGAGTCCGAGGGCGAACACCAGGCTGCCCTGGCCGCCCGAGGCGCGCTCCTGATACGACTGGCCGCTGAAGGCGTAGCCCACGCCGCGCCCGGCGTACTTGTCCTGGGCGAGCCGTTCCACCGCGTCGAGCATGTCCCCGGAGCTTTTCCCCGGCGCCGGGGCCCCGACTACCAGCGCCGACGTGAACCCGTTGAACCGAGTAATCACGCTCGGCCCGGCCCGGAATTCCGTCCGGGTGAGCGCCGACACGGGCACCATCTGTTGATTCGGCCCACGGACGTACAGCCGGCCGATGTCCTCGGGCGTCTGGCGGAACCGGGCCTGCGCCTCGGCCTGGACCCGATAGGTCTTCCCGTACCGGTTGAAGTCGTTGATGTACAGCGTCGACAGGGATGCCTGGAGCGTCTGGAACAGCTCCGAGAGCGAGATCCCGAGCGCCTTCACCTTCTCCCGGTCCACCTGCACGAACAGCTGCGGCGTGTTCACTCGGATGGTGGGGTACACGCCACGCAGCTGTGGCAGCCCGTTGGCGTCAGCCGCGAACTCGCCCGCCAGGCCGGCGAACCGCGTCACGTCGTTCACTCCGCGGTCCTGGAGATTCAGCTCCAGGCCCGCGGTCGTGCCCAGGCCGATGATTTCGGGGAGGTTGAACGCGAAGCCGCGCGTCTGCTGCAGCTGGAACAGGAAGCCGTTCACGGCGCCCAGCACCGCCGGGAACTGGTCCCGCGCGGCGCGCCGCTCGTCCCACGGCTTCAGCATCACGAACATGATGGCCGCGTTGGTCTGGTTCGCGTTCTGGATGAAGTTGAGGCCGACCAGCGCCACGACGTGATTGATCGCCGGCTGTTTCAGGAGGAACGCTTCCACCTGCTTCACCACCGCTTCCGTCCGCTGGCGCGAAGCGTTGTCGGGAAGCTCGATGAGCATCCCGAAGTACCCCTTGTCCTCACTGGGGATGAACCCGGTCGGCACGGACCGCACGAGAACGAACAACAGGGCGACCGCCACCGCGAAGGCGCCGAAGAACGTTCGGGGACGGTCGATCACGCGACCGGCGGCGCCCAGATAACGCTCAGTGACGGCGCGAAACCCGCGATTAAAGCGATCGAAGACCCGGTTGAACGCGCTCGCCACCGCGCCTGTCGTTTGCGGTGCGCCCTCTGGCACGGGCCGCAGCAGCACGGCGCACAGCGCCGGGGTCAGGGTCAGCGCCACGATGCCCGACAGCACCACGGAGACCGCGATGGTGATGGCGAACTGCTTGTACATGAGTCCCGTGATGCCCCCGAGGAACGCCACGGGGACGAACACGGAGCACAGCACCAGCACGATGGCGATCAGCGCTCGGCTCACCTGCCGCATCGCCCGGTCGGCGGCGACGGCCGGTGACACCCGGTCCTGGGCCATAATACGCTCTACGTTCTCGATCACCACGATCGCATCGTCCACGACGATGCCGATCGCGAGTACGAGGCCGAACAGCGTGAGCAGGTTGATCGAGAAGCCGAGCACCTGCATGCCGAAGAAGGCGCCGATGACGGAGACCGGCACGGCCATGACGGGGATGAGGGTGGCCCGCCAGCTCTGCAGGAAGACGAACACGACGAGCGTCACGAGCAGCATCGCTTCGAACAGCGTCTTCACGACCTCCTTGATCGACTCGGTGACGTAGGGCGTCGTGTCGAACGCGATCGACCAGCGCACGCCCGCGGGAAAGTTCTTGGCGAGCTCGGTCATGCGGGCCACGACCTCGCGCTTCACCTCGAGGGCATTGGCGCCGGGCCGCAGGAAGACCGGGGTCAGGGCCGTGGGCGCGCCGTCGAACCGGCCGGCGAGGTCGTAGTTTCGCGAACCCAGGTGCGCCTCACCGATGTCGGCGAGGTGCACCAGCGAGCCGTCGGGCCGGCCCCGCACGATGATGCGCTCGAAGTCGCTCGCGTCCTTGAGTCGCCCGCTCGTGATCACGGGGATCGTGAGCTGCGTGCCGCGCGGAGCGGGCTCCCGGCCGATGCGGCCCGCCGGATTCGTGGCGTTCTGCTCCTGGACAGCGGCGGCGACGTCCGACACGGTGAGGCCGAGCTGCGCCATCCGGTCCGGATCGAGGCTCAAAAGCATGGAGAAGTCGAGCTGGCCAAACGTGCTCGCGTCGCCGACGCCGGGGAGCCGCTTGAGCTCGTCGTCGATATAGATCTTCGCGTAGTTGTTCAAATACTCGGTGTCGTAGCGCGGGTCGTCGGAGGAAAGTGCCAGCACGACCAGGAACGCCGTCTGACGTTTCTGGACCGTGATGCCGTTGCGTACCACCTCCTGGGGCAGCTGCGGCTGGGCGCGGGCGATCTGGTTTTGTACGTCCACCGCCGCCAGGTCAGGATTGCGCGAGACATCGAAGAAGACCGACAGGTTCATGACCCCGTCGCTCGAGTTCGCCGACTTGAAGTACAGCAGTCCTTGCATCCCCGACAGCTGCTGCTCGATCGGGGCGGCCACGGCATCGGCCACGTCCTGCGCGGTGGCACCCGGGTACACGGCCTGCACCTGGATCTCGGGCGGCGTGAGAGGCGGATAGCTCTCGACCGCGAGCCGGGAAACGGAGAACAGGCCGAGCAGCACGATCACGATCGAGATGACGGCCGAGAAAACCGGACGCCGGATGAACAGATTGCGGATCTGCGGTGCGTCGCTCACGGGCGACTCCTAATCCGAAGGGGGGCGGCGGGAGGCGCGATTACCGTGGTATCCTGCGCCTTGGTCCCGGCGCTGTCGAGGACCGCCCGATAGGCCACCGGCCTCGCCGGTTGTCCGGGGGCCACCTTCTGCACCCCGTCCACGACCACCCGGTCTCCCGCCTCGAGGCCCTGCTCGATGCGCCACGATCCGCCGTCCCAGGAGGTGGCCACCACGCTCCGCGCCACCACTTTGTTGCTGTCACCCACCACGTACACGAACGCCCCGTTCAGGCCCTGCTGCACCGCCCGCTGCGGGATGAGGATGGCGCTCGGCCGCTTGAGACCGAGCAGCCGCACCCGTACGAACTGCCCGGGGAGCAGGACGTGTTGCGGGTTTCCGAGCTGCGCCCGCAGCTGCTGCGTGCCGGTCGCGGGCTGCAGCGCCAGATCGGCGAAGTTCAGCTCGCCCGTGGCCGGAAAGAGACTGCCGTCCGCCAGCGTCACCTGCACGGCGAGGGCGTGGGGCGCGGGCGGCATGACCAGCCGGCCGTCCGCGATGTCGCGGCGCAGGCGCAGCAGGTCCTCGTCGGACGGGCTGAAGTTCACGTAGATGGGGTCCACCTGCTCGACCGTGGTGAGCAGGTCACTCGGACCGGTCACCCGCGCACCGAGCTCCAACGCGGCGCGCCCGGCGCGGCCCGTGATCTCGGCCCGCACGAAGGTGTCCTGGTAGTCTTTCCTCGTCTGATCGGCGGCCGCCTGCGCCTGGTCATACGCCTGCTGCGCGTCGTCCACGTCCTTCTGGGCGACGGCGCGCTCGGCGAGCAGTGGCTTGAGCCGCGCCAGCGTGCGGTCCGCGTTGGCGAGCCGGGCCTGGGCGCTGCGGTACGCGGCTTCGTACGTCGTGGGATCGATCCGGAACAGCAGCGTCCCCTTCGCGACATCAGTGCCCTCGGCATACGGCCGTGCGACGATCACGCCCGTGACCTGCGAGCGCACTTCGACCGAGCGCGATGCCGCGGCTTGTCCCACGTACTCGAACCGCGCGGTGACGGTCTCGGGGACGACGGTCAGGACCGAGACTTCGGGGGCCGGGGGGGCGGCGCTCGCAACGGGCGCCAGCCGGCGAGCCGCCGCCGCACCGACGAGCACGAGTGCAGCCGCGACGCCGGCGGTCCACGCGAGGGCCTTGATCAAACGCTTCATGCGAACACCCAGTGGTGAAAGTGATGACGAGCTAATCGATAGTGCAGTAATGAACTATGTAAGGGGAAGGTTCCCACGGGTTGGTCCTGCGAGGCTGGGGCTCCCCCGTTTGGGTGGGAGTGCACCACCCGAATTAAGGGGCCTTCAGTTTGACGGCGTAAGCACGTCCAACGCGCGCACGTTGTCCGCGGTCCGGGGCCACCACAGGAAGCCCGGCACTAGAGACTCCCGCAGGGAATCGCTGCCCGTGGGATCCGTCGCCGTCGCGCTGGGCATGGTGACCGTGGGGACGGCGAACATCAGGCCGATGATCCGCCAGTTGGGCTGGCGCAGCGCTACGCCCACGAGCTGCTGCAGCATCATCTCTCCCCATGCGTCCAGCGTCACGCCGGACTGGATCTCGTCGACCAGCTTGACCGTCCCCATGACGGCGGGATCGTTGCAGGTGTCCCACGGCTCGTCCGCCACCCGCAGGCTGTCCACTTGCACAAAGGTGGCGGAGCTCGAATCGAGCGCGACCCGGCCGACCAGACAGACATAAGGATGGCGCGCGCGTTCCCGCCACAGCGCCGCGAACTGTGTCCCGACCGCGTTGCTCGAATAGTGAGGCACACCGTCGTCCACCGGACGTACCGCCGTCTGGCTCCTGAGCTCGGGGCCCAAGCTCAGCAGGATCACGGCAGCAGTCAGTGCGCGCATCGACGCAGTGTTCCTCGGGTCGCAGACGTCGTTGGCCGGCGCCGAAACCACGCGCCGGCCAACCACACTGGGTCAGAACGTCAGCGTGAGCCCACCCTGCCACGCGATGTCGTGCTGGGTCTTGTCGAAGCCGTAGCGGTCGAACTTGTAGACGAAGTCGCGACCCTCGGCGCGGAGCCCGATGCGCCCGACCCGGTACTCCAGGCCTGCGCCGAAATTGCCGGCGAACTTGGTCCAGGTGTCAGTGGCACCGAGTTGATGCACGCTAATGGCGCCCGCCCCGCCCAACAGATAGGGACTGAGGGTGGCGGAGCCGGCCTGAATCGGATAGCGCAACACGACTGCCGCGTCGTAGGTGAACTTGTTGAACTTCCCCCGGCCCGGCAGCGCGGCGCCACGGACGCTGTCCTGCGCCCAGCTGCCGCTGGCACGGATGCCGACATTGCGCTGCAGCCACGCGGTCCCGTCGATCGAGCCGATCCAGCCCAATCGCCAGTCGGCGGTACCCGCAGAGTTCAAATTGGCGGCGCCCGAAAGCCCGCCAAACCCGCCGCCCAGCGTGAAGCGATCGGACCAGGAATTGACCGGCTCCGGGGCCGGCGTGCGGGCCTGGGCGCGGAGCGCGAGGGGCGCGCTCATTGCCACGCCCAGGGCCACGACGAGGTTGGAGACGAAACGCGGCGACATAGGTTCCTCCAATGGGTCAGAAGTAGAATGATGCCTGCTCAGCAGTTCATGAATGAACTATATCCCGGGAAAGTTCCGGGGAACTTCCTAACCATCTCGATCATTGGTTCACTAATGAACGATTATCGAACCCTGGAGAGGAGCGACGCATGACGCCACCAGCGGCACCCGACCCGGCGAACGCCACGCCGGACGAGGGGCCCCCAGTATCGGGCCTGACCGCCCAGCAGGCGCACGAGCTGGTGGCGGCCGGTCGCGGCGCGCTGGTCGACACCCGCGACCGGCGGTTGTTCGACAACGCGCACGCGGCGGGCGCGCTGTCACTGCCGCTCGCCACCATCGAAGCCGCCCAGGGGCATGCGCCCGCGGGTCTGCTGCCGCCCGATCGCAAGATCATCCTGTACTGCGCGTGAGTGGATGAGCGCACAAGCGCCCGGGCGGCGCGACGGCTGATCGCGGCGGGATACGATGAGCGCAACGTCGCCGTGCTGCTCGGCGGTATTCGCGCCTGGCATCAGGCGGGGTACCCGCTCCAGAAGTGGACCGATGGCGCATGAGCCGCGCCGTCGCGGTATGAGCATCGCCGCGATACTTTGCGCTTCATGGTCGACGTCCTAACCGCCCTGCGCGAAGGGCTCGCGCCTCATTACACCGTCGAGCGGGAGATCGGCGCCGGCGGCATGGCGCGTGTGTTCCTCGCCGCAGAACGCCATCCGCCGCGCAAGGTGGCGGTGAAGGTGATGAACCCCGAGGTCGCCGGGTCCGAGTTTCGCGAGCGCTTCATCCGGGAAGTCGAGCTCACGTCGCGGCTCAGCCACCCGCACATCGTGCCGATTCTCGCCGCGGACGAATGCCTGTTCGTGCCGGATGGTCCCGACGGCCTGTGCTACTACGTGATGCCCTACATCGAGGGCGAGTCGTTGCGAGCCCGCCTGGAGCGGGAGCAGCGGCTGCCCCTCGAGCAGGCGGTGCGCATTGCTCTCGAGGTCGCCGATGCCCTGTCCTACGCACACGCGCAGGGCATCATCCATCGCGACATCAAGCCCGAAAACATCCTCCTGTCGGGTGATCACGCCTGGGTGGCGGACTTCGGCATCGCCCGCGCGATCAGTGCCGCGGGCGGCCACACGCTCACGGGGGGCCACCCGGTGGGCTCGCTGGCCTACATGAGCCCTGAGCAGCTGATGGGGAGCCGCGCCATCGATGCGCGCACCGACGTGTACAGCTTGGGGGGCGTGCTGTGCGAGATGCTGGTCGGCGAGGCGCCATTCCTGGGACTCACCGGTGGCTCACCGCGCGGCGGCACGGCCCTCGACAAGGTGCTGCGCGCGCAAGGCGTGAGCCACCGCAGCGAGCGGGCCGTCAAGGAGACTGTCGCCCGCGCGCTCGCGCCCGAGCCAGGCGACCGTTTCGGATCTGTCGACGAGCTCGCGACCCGCCTCCGCGACGCGGTAAGCCGACGGCTGGTCCTGCGGCTGCCGCAGGCGCGCTGGAAGGTGGCGCTGCTGGGCGTAGTCACGCTCGCGGCGCTGGGCGTGGCGGCGGTGGCGCTGCTGGGCAAGCGCCCCCCGGCACTCGACCCGAGGCGCGTCGTGGTCGCGGGGTTCGAAGACCTCTCGGGCGACTCGACCCTCGCCCCGTTGGGCCGCATCGCGGCCGATTGGCTCACGCAGGCGCTGGCACGACGCGGTGGGCTGGAGGTCGTGCCCGGCGCCGGTACCGGCCATCTCCAGCCCGCGGACATCCGAGCCCTGGCCGCCCAGACCGGGGCGGGGACGGTGATCTCGGGAACGTACTACCGTGAAGGGGACTCGGTCTTTTTCCACGTGCAGGTCATCGACGCGGCGCGGGGTACGCTGCGGCGTGGCGTGGAGCCGGTTGGTGCGCCGCGGCGAGCGCCCACCCAAGGGGCCGAGGCGCTGGGCTACCGCCTCACCGCCTTGTTCGACACGCTGTTTCCCCGCACCAACGACTGACGCCACACATCAATTCACAGGGTGAACCCGACTCCCACGCCGACGGACGACACGTGGTCGCGGTAGAATTCGCCGTACGGCGCCGGCCCCGTGTATCCCTTGAGCAGCACGCTCCACCGCCTGCCGGACCCGAGCGCGACGTCCGGGTCGCCGAGCTCGAGACCGGTCACCACGCTCCACCCCACCTGCCACTTGTGATCCTCCGACGCTTTGGCATCCAACCCCGCCACGAGGCGTCCCGTAGCGAACCTGCCGAGTCGTACCAACGCCCGGGGCTGGCGGTATTCCAGGCCGCCATGCAGGACGCCGGGTTTCAGATCGGCCGGCGAGTGGGCGAAGATGTACGCCCCGCCGCCATACACCCGCCAGCGGGACGCTTCACTGGCTACGAGGAGCTCGGCCGCCTGGAACGTCAGATCCACCCGCTGCGCGTGGTTGTGGACCAGGTACTCGTCGCCCAGGTGGGAGCTCTGGTGGTACACACGGAAGCGGGTCGCGAAGCTGCCGCGCCGGTACGTGATCGGCAAGCCGACGAGGTAGTCGGTGTTCAGCAGGTCGGTGGTCGAGGACTGCATGTTGAACTCGGAAAACACGCCCGCAGCGATCGCTACCTGCCAGTCCCGCCCGCGCACGAGGCCGATGGTCTGCCCGAACCCGACGCTTCCCAGGCGCGACGCTAGACGAGTCGAATGGGCCCACAGGTACGTCGCGAAGAATTGCGGCTCCTGGGGATCCGCCAGGAGCGGCTCGAACACGACCCTCTCGGTCCCCGCCCCATCCGTCGGCGCCTGAGCGCCCATCCCCCGGGAGCCCACGAGCGCCGCCATGAGCAGCGCGCCGACTAGTTTGGTCTTCATGGTGTTTAGTGCATTAATGAACTATGTTGCGTGGGAGTTCCCGTCCCGGCGGTGCCCGCCAACCGGTGAGTCGCGATGTCTGCGCGGCATCGGGCCGTCCGCCCTAACGCCAAGCATCACAACATGTTGCCCTTGATGAGCCGGCGCCCGCAAGCCGCTCCCTTGTGACACGGACCACCGTAGTGAATCGTGTGGGCCCGCATACTGTTCCATGGTCGCGCCTATGGCCTTACGGATCCTGTTGTTGGAAGACGTGCCGGCGGACGCCGCGCTGCTCGAACGCCACCTGTCCAGGTCGGGATTGGAGTTCGTCAGCGAGCGGGTAGACACGCGCGCCCGCTTCGAAGAGGCGCTGCGGGACTTCGTGCCGGATATCATCCTGTCCGACCACGGCCTCCCGGGGTTCGACGGAGCCGCGGCGCTCGCGCTGGTCAACGAACGCTTCCCCACCCTTCCGGTCATTCTGGTTACGGGCTCGCTCAACGAGGAAAAAGCGGTCGAGTTCATGAAGGCGGGCGCCGCCGACTACATCCTGAAGGACCACCTGACCCGACTGCCCGAGGCCATCCGGCGCGCCCTGCGGGAACGGCTGCTGCGCGAGGAGCGCGAGCAAGCCGTCGCCGCGCTACGGGCGTCGGAAGCCCAGTACCGCTCGATGTTCGAGAGCACACCGTATCCCATGTGGGTCTTCGACCTGGAGACGCACCGCGTGCTGGCGGTGAACGGCGCCGCGATCAAGCATTACGGGTACTCGCGCGACGAGTTCCTGGCGCTGCGCATCGAGGACCTGCGTCCGCCCGAGGATGTCCCGGCCCTGCTGCGACACCTCGAGACCATGCCCTCCGAATATCACAACGCCGGTACGTGGCGGCATCGCAGGAAGGACGGGACGCTCATCGAGGTGGAGACCAGCGGTCACGGAATCACGTTTGCCGGCCGGCGGGCGGAGCAAGTCGTGATCAACGACGTGACGGAGCGAAAGCGGCTCGAGGAGCAGTTCCGCCAGGCGCAGAAGATGGAGGCCGTAGGGCGTCTCGCGGCCGGAGTGGCGCACGACTTCAACAATCTCCTGACCGCGATCCTGGGCACGACCGACCTGATGCTCGAGGACATGCAGGCGGACGATGCCGATCGCGAAGGCCTGCTCGACATCCGGAGCGCGTCGGAGCGGGCCGCCGTGCTGACGCGGCAGCTGCTCACGTTCAGCCGCCAGCAGGTGGTGTCTCCCCAGGTGCTGCGCCTGAACGAACTCGTCCTGGAGCTGGAAAAGCTGCTGCGCCGTCTGCTGGGCGAGGACGTGGCGATCCGGGTCGGGGTCGCACCCGATTGCGGGGCCGTGAAGGCCGACCCGGGCCAGCTCGAGCAGGTCATCGTGAATCTCGCGGTGAACGCGCGTGATGCGATGCCGAATGGTGGACGCCTCACGATCGAAACAAAGAACGTCGATCTCGACGCCGAGTATCCCACCGATCGGGTCACCATTCCCGCGGGGCGCTACGTCATGCTGGCCGTCACCGATACGGGGACGGGGATGGACGCGCAAACCAAGGCCCGGATCTTCGAGCCGTTCTTCACGACCAAGCCCGTCGGCAAGGGAACCGGGCTGGGCCTCGCTACGGTGTACGGCGCGGTGAAGCAGAGCGGCGGATACATCTGGCTGTACAGCGAAGTGGGACAAGGCACGAGCTTCAAGATCTACCTGCCGCGGATCGACGCCGCGGAGCCGCAAGCGGCGGCGGCCGAGGCGGCGGTGCCGCTCGACGGCTCCGAGACGGTGCTGGTCGCCGAGGACGAAGACGCGGTGCGCCAGATCATCGAAAAGGCGCTTCAGGCGCGGGGGTACACTGTGATGGTCGCACGGGGCGGAACCGAGGCCCTCGCCATCGCGGGCCGCCATGCCGGGCAGATCGACCTGCTGGTGACCGACGTGGTGATGCCGGACATGAACGGGCGGGCCCTGTCCGAGCGCCTGACGCACGTGCGACCCACGATCAAGACGCTGTATCTGTCCGGTTACACCGACGACGCGATCCTGCATCACGGTGTCCTGGAAGAGGGCGTCGCCTTCCTGCAGAAACCGTTTTCGCTCGGAGCGTTGGCGCGCAAGGTCCGCGAAGTGATCGAGGCCCGCCCCTGACGGAGCTGCCCCTCGTCGCCCGGGCGCGGGGGCACGGTGACCGACCGGCGATCATCGCCGGCGAGGGCACGTTCAGCTATCGCGACCTGCTCGACGCCTCGGCGAGCGTCGCCCAGTGCCTGCTCGCCGGGCGCAGCGACCTCGGGGAGGCCCGGGTCGCCTTCCTCGCCCCTCCCGGCTTTCACCACGTCGCCACCCAGTGGGGGATCTGGCGGGCCGGCGGCATCGCCGTTCCGCTCGCCGTCTCTCACCCGCCCGCTGAGCTCGCCTATGTGATCCGCGATTCCGAGGCCGAGACCGTCGTCGTGCACTCCGATTTCGCCGCCATGATGCAGGTGGTGCACCTGCCGCCGGCGACGCGAACCGTCACGACCGACGACGCGGTGGGTACCGCTCCCCGCTCCCCGCTCCCCGTACTGGCGGACGGGCGGCGGGCCATGATGGTCTACACCAGCGGCACGACGGGCAAGCCCAAGGGCGTGGTGACGACGCACGCGAACATCGCGGCTCAGGTCACCAGCCTCGTTACGGCTTGGGAATGGCGGGCGGACGATTGGATCCTGCTCGTGCTGCCGCTCCATCACGTGCACGGGATCATCAACGTCCTCAGCTGCGCCCTGTGGGCCGGAGCGCGCTGCGAGATGCTAGCGAAGTTCGACGCGGAGCACGTCTGGGGCCGCATCGCCGCCGGCGAGCTGACCCTGTTCATGGCGGTCCCCACCATTTACGGAAGGTTGATCACGGCCTGGGACGGCGCCGCGCCCGAGCGGCGCCTCGAATGGTCGGCCGGCTGCGCCCGGCCCCGGATGCGGCTCATGGTCTCGGGATCGGCGGCGCTGCCGGTGCAGCGCCTCGAGCGGTGGCGCGAGATCAGCGGCCACGTCCTGCTCGAGCGCTACGGCATGACCGAGATCGGCATGGCACTCGGCAACCCGCTGCACGGCGAGCGGCGACCGGGATGCGTGGGCACGCCGCTGCCCGGTGTGGAGGTGCGTCTGGTGGACGATGCGGGCCGGGCCGTGCCCGCAGGCACGCCCGGCGAAATCGAGGTGCGTGGCGCAACGGTGTTTCTCGAGTACTGGCGGCGGCCGGACGCGACCGCCGAGGCGTTCAGGGACGGCTGGTTCCGCACCGGCGACGTCGCCGTGCTCGAAACCGGGTCGTACCGCATCCTCGGCCGCTCGAGTGTGGACATCATCAAGACCGGCGGCTTCAAAGTGTCGGCGCTCGAGGTGGAGGAGGTGCTGCGGACGCACCCGGCGATCGCGGAGTGCGCCGTGGTGGGCGTGGAGGATCCCGAGTGGGGCGAGCGCATCTGCGCCGCAGTCGAGCGGCGTGGTGAAGCCGAATTGACGCTCGCCGTCCTGCAGGCGTGGGCCAAAGATCGTCTCGCACCCTACAAGATTCCGCGCGCGCTCCGCTCGGTAGGTGCGCTGCCGCGGAACGCCTTGGGTAAGGTCACGAAGGGCGAGGTGGCGAAGCTCTTCACTGCTTAAGTGTCAAGGAGCTGTCAAAGTTCGGCGAATCCTCTTGTGAGGTCCCGGGCGGGCCGGCATGTTCGGCCTCTACACGGGAACGTTCCGACCCCCGGTCGCCTGCCGCCAGCGTTCACCGACACTTCCCACATCGGAGGCGACGATGACGTCTGTTCGTCACGCGCCAGCGCGTGCGGTGCTGGTGCTGGCGCTTTGCGGCTCCCCTTCCGGCCTGGCGGCGCAATACTCGCGGTCGGCGCTCGATCCCATCACCAGTGCCGTGATGAAGCACCCCATCACCACGTCCTCGAGCGTGGCGCGGGACCACTTCCTCCAGGGCCAGCGGGAATTCGATCTGGGTCGGTTCATCGACGCGAACGTGCACTTCACGGAAGCCGTTGCGGCCGATCCGAGCTTCGCATTCGCGTACTTGAACGCCGCGTTTACCGCCAACTCGCTCGAAGAGTTCAAGCGCAATCTCGCGTTGGCCGAGCAGCACGCCGCGGCCGCCTCGGAGGCCGAGCGGCTGCAGATCCAGATGGCGCGCAAGGGATTCGACAATGATCTGGCAGGGCAGCTCGCGCTCGGGAAGCAGCTGGTGGAGAAGTATCCCGACAGCCCGCGCGCCTGGCTCGCCCTCGCCGGAGCCCAGATTGGGTTGAACAAGAACGAGGACGGGCGTGCCTCGATCGGGAAGGCGTTGGAGCTCTCGCCCAAGCTGTACGTGGCGCACGCCACCATGGGGAACGACTACATCTTCGGGGAGCCGCGCGATTTTACGAAGGCGCTCGCGCACATGCAGGAAGCGGAAGCACTGGCGCCGGATGAGTCCAATGCGCACCTCCTCGTCGGCGATGCCTACCGGGCACAGCGCAATCTCGAGAAAGCCCGCGATGAGTACATGCGGGGCCACGAGCTCGATCCCAGGAGTGCCGCGCTGCTCGTGAAGGCTGGGCACGCCAACACGTTCCTGGGCGACTACGCGGCGGCGCGCGCCGATTACGATTCCGCCATGGCCGTGGGACGGGCAAATGAAAAAGCCGCCTACGCTCCGTTCCGAGCCTACGTCAGCGTGTACGCAGGCGATCCCGAGGCGGCGATCACCGAGCTCAATCGGTTGGTCGCGTCCGTGGACGGCATGAGAGTCCCGGACCCGAAAGCCAACAAGGTCGCCGCGCTCACGAACGTCGTGGTCATCGCGACTCATACGCGCAACCGTGCGGCGGCGGAGCAAGCCCTGAAGCAGCTCGAGCCGCTGCTCATGCAACAGGCCGACGAAGCAGGCAACGCGGCGTTCCGGCGGGGACAACAGGCGACGATCGCATACCTCGAAGGGTGGACCGCTGCGCGCCGCGGGGACTATGCGTCGGCCCAGCAGCAGGCCGACCGCATCAACCAGCTACTCGCCCCAGACGCGAACCCACGGAAGCTCGAGCCGATGCACCAACTGGTGGGATTCATCGCGCTCTATCAGGGCAAGTACGATGAAGCGGCCGCACACCTGCGGCAGGGCAATCTGTTGGACCCGTACATCAAGTATCAGTTCGCGGTCGCGACGGAGGGCGCGGGCGATGCCGCGCAGGCCAAGAAGCTGTTCCGCGAGATCGCCGACTACAACTTCAATGCCTTGGGCTTCGCCCTGGTGCGAAAGGAGGCGCAACAGAAGGCTGGCAAGTCGGCGCTCTAGGGGCCACGGCGGCTATCGACGTCATGCGTCGTAGGAGTCGCCCCAGCCCACGTCGAACACGCCGCCGCACTTCCCGCAGCGCATGTTGAGGGGCCCTTTCGCGAGCGGCGCTCGCGCGTGGCATTGCGGGCACACGCCATAGCGGGCACCCCAGCTGTGGGGCAGTTGCCGCGCGTTGCCGGGTCGCGGAACGATCGCCCAGACGCCGGGCGCTCGGCCCGTCATCTGCAGCGCAGCGCGCGGCACGTTGACGACGCGCTGGTTCACGTCCAAGACCGCGTCGGTGGTTGTCACTCGGAGCACCCGATACCATGCCCCGCGCCGTAGCGGGACGCTGGCATCGTTGCGTAACCGTGCCCACTGGCTGCCGCTCACTTTAAGCCTCCTTGTTGTCGAGAACATCGGCGATTGTAGGCGCACTGGCGGGTGACGGCTGTCACGCGTTGCCGGGTCGGTCGCGGATGAGCAGCTTACCGGCTCGTCGCGTCGCGAAGCAGCGGCGGATGGCCGATGGGATGGCGCTGCTGGACGTGGGATGCCAGGGCCAGCAGCGCCTCCTCGCCGAACGGCTTGCCGACGATCTGCAGACCCACCGGCAGCCCGTCGGGATCGACCCCGCAGGGTACCGAGGCAACCGGAAGACCGCTGAGACTCAACACGAACGTGGGCGCGATCCAGTCGACGTATGTCTCCATTTTCTTGCCGGCCACCGTTTCGGGATAATTCTGGTCCACCGGGAAGGGGGGGACCGCCATGCAGGGGGTGAGCAGGTGGTCGAACTTCCCGAAGAACTCGCGGAACAGATGCCACATGCGGCCGCGCGCCGCCTCAGCGGCGCCCAGGTCACGGCTCGTCGTGTCGAGCCCGGCGCGAATGTTACCCGCGACGTTGGCTCCGAATCGGTCCAGCTGGTCCATCCGCGGGAACATCTGCGCGACGAACCACAACCCGCGTAGCGCGAGGAACGCCTTCCGCCCGAACGACAGGTCGAGCTCGATTTCGTCGACTTCCGCGCCGAGCTCACCGAGTCCGACGGCCGCCCGGCGGCACACCCGCTCGATGGCGGGATCGATCCCGATCCCGGCGATGTCGGGGCAGTAAGCAACTCGTAAGCCTTGCGGGATGGCGCGGCCCGCCGCGGCCACGAAGTTGCGGCCGGCGGTGGGCTGCGAGAGCGGAGAGAGGGAGCTCGGACCCGCTACGGCCTGGAGCATCAGAGCCACGTCCTGGGCGGTGCGGGCCATGGGGCCTTCGACTTGGAGCGTGTCCCACGCCCAGTCCGCTGGATAGGTCGGGATCAGCCCGATCGACGGCCGGAGCCCCACCACGCCGCAGAACGACGCGGGGATGCGGAGCGACCCGCCCAGGTCCGTCCCCTCGGCGAGCGTGATCATCCCGGTGACGAGCCCCGCCGCCCCGCCGCCCGTCGAGCCGCCGGCGCTGCGCGTCGGGTCCCACGGGTTGCGCGTGCGGCCGAACACTTCGTTGAAGGTGTTCCCACCCGCGGCGAACTCGGGACAGTTCGTTTTTCCGAGAATCACCGCACCCGCCTCCCGCAGCCGCCGCACCACCAGGGCATCCTCGGTGGGCACGTGATCCCGGTAAAGGGCCGACCCGTACGTCGTGCGGAGGCCCGCGACGGGCGTCACGTCCTTGATGCCGACCGGCAGGCCCGCCAGCAGACCCACCTCCTCGCCGCGCACCAGCCGCAGCTCGAGCTCGCCGGCCTCGTCGAGCGCCCGGGGGTTGAGCGTGACGACGGCGTTGACGGCGGGGTTGAAGCTCTCGACCCGCGCCAGGCACGCTTCGACCACCTCGACCGGCGACACCTCGCGCGACCGGACCAGCCGCGCGAGCTCAGTGGCGGAGCGCTCCGCTAGATCTTCCATTCTCCCACGAACGCGACCGTGCGGCAGAATGCGGCCTCGCCTCCTTTGAACTTCCACGGGAAGCAGCCGACGATGAGGCGCTTGTTCTGGAGCTCGGGCGCCTCGATTTCGCCGCCCAGGTTCTCGATGTGGATGCAGTCCTTCGGGAACAGCGCGTTGTGGGTGAGCTGGTAGGCGGAGTCGGGGAACATCTTATCCACCGCGGCCTTGCCGCCGAATTTTTGCTCCGCCTTGGCGCGCACCTTGTCGCACTGGCCGTGGGCACCCTTACCCAGGAAGCGCCCGATCGGCAGGTTCATCGGGTGGTCGGTGGACACGCAGTCGACACCCCACACATGGATCTTCTTCTCCAGCAACCACGGCACCAGATCGGGATGCGCGCCGGGGTGATAGTGGTAGTAGCGCTCCTCGTCCGGCGTGGCGCCGAAGTCCGCGTAGCGATGCCATCCCGTGTGCAGCAGCAGGAGGTCACCCGGTTTCACCTGGACTCGCTGCTCGATCATTTGCGGCGTGTAGACCGCCAGCTCGTCCATTTCGTCCCGCAGGTCCACGATCACGCCCGGGCCGCACAACCAATCGAGCGGCAGCTCGTCGATCGTCTTGCCGGCCGTGACGAAGTGGCGCGGCGCGTCGAGATGCGTGCCCATGTGGTTCGAGGTCATGATGTACTGGGCGTTCACCCCGTGCTCTGCTTTGCGCTTGATGTATTTGACCTCGAACGGCGGGTAATAGGGCCAGAAGGAGCTGCGCTCGTTCAGGGGTTGGGAGAGGTCGTAGATCTTCATGGGCTCCTCGATCCCCGGGCTCGCACCCGGGGTCAGTTGTTTACGCCTTCTCTGCACGTTCGAACGCGCGCGCCAGCGCGCGGCGCGTGAGCACGGCAACGAGCCGACGGCGGTAGGCGGCCGACGCATGGATGTCGGAAGGCGGATCGATATCGCGCGTGGCCGCCGCCTCCCCCGCGGCGCGCAACAGCTCGGCCGACGGGGTCTGGCCGGAGAGCCCCTTCCCTGCCTCGGTTGCGAGCACCGGCCCATCGCCCACGCTCAGCAAGCCGATCCGCGCCTCCTTGCACCGACCGCGCGGGTCGAGCGTCACGATGGCTGCGACCCCGACCAGGGCGTAGTCCCCGTGGCGGCGCGCCAGTTCGAGAAACGCGGTGCCGCTCGAGGCGGGG
>WNFJ01288894.1_pt1 | contig 30571 bp, 24 predicted proteins | sample 5400461 | NCBI WGS metagenome assembly WNFJ01 (sample SAMN13153349, study PRJNA577476) | soil metagenome | isolation source: 115 cm saprolite on Douglas fir-dominated hillslope | place: USA:California | collected 2013-09-17
TGCGGCCTGGCTGGGACACCGAGCTGTTCGGATGCACGCTGCGGGAGTACGTGGGAACCGCCCAGCTGATCTGGGCCAGCGCAATCGCCTGCGCGGGACGGTTGTGGGGCTCCGGGCCGCTCTTTCTCATGGCACGGACACGTGATCCGCGGCCCGCTCCGCCCGTATACTCATTGTAACTAAATGTGTACTCAGAGTAAGATGGCTCCAGGATCGCCAGGTGCATGAGGGGGAACAGGCGGTGGCGGAGGCAACTGATCGTGCTCGGACCCAGCGTAAACGGGTGAGGCTGCGGCTCCGCTTGATCTCGGCTGTGACGCTGGTCGTCCTGGGCGGGGCGGTGGCCGCTTCGTCGCTGGTCGTGCAGAACGCCATCCGTGATCAAGAGCGGGTGCTCCTGCAGGAGCGGGCCGGGGAGGCCGCGTCGGTGCTCGCCGGTGCGTTCGCAGGCGTCCAGGATTCCCTTGAGCTGCTCGGTACCCTCGCCGCGACGAACCGGGGCCGTCCCTCGACGTTTGCCAGCGCGGCGCGCTCGGTGATCACCACGAGCAATGAGGGGGTGCTGGTGACCGCCCAGCATGGCACCAGCATGGTGGTCACCGCGGCTACGGGCAACGCTCCGGCGGTGGGCCAGGCCATCCCGGCAGATCAGGACCAGCTGGCCCGCCGGGCGCTGTCGACCACCGGAATGGTATCCGGGGTGCTGCCCGACGGTTCCCGCCGCTGGCTCGCCTTCGCCATCGGGAATGCCGCCGGGCCCGGGACCGTGGTCTGGGAGCGGGCGGCGTTTTCCGCCGCGGCCTCGGCCCAGCTTCCCACCGGGCCGTGGGGCGATCTGAACCTCGCGCTGTACCTGTCCAGCCGACCCGAACCCGCCGCCCTCCTCGCGGCCACGACCAGCAAGCTGCCGCTGGCTGGTGGAGTCCAGTACCCGTTCACCGTCGGCGCGGACCCCTGGCTGCTGGTCGCCAGCAGCCCCGCGCCGCTCGTCGGGACGCTGGTCCAGGACACGCCCTGGATCGTTTTGGGCATCGGCGCCATCGTGGCCGCTCTGGTCACGACCGTCGTTGAGATCCAGAGCCGGCGCCGGGCCTACGCCGCCACGCTGGTCGAGGAGCGCACCGCGTCGCTGCGCCGGGCGGTTACCGATCTCGAGCAGGCACAGGCCCAGCTGGTGCGCCAGGAGAAAATGGCGGCCATGGGTCAGCTGGCCTCGACCGTGGGCCACGAGCTGCGCAACCCGCTGGCCGTCATCATGAACGTCCTGTACCTGCTGGAGACCATGGCAGGCGCCGGAGCGAGCGAGGCGATGCGGCGCCACCTGGCCACCGCCAAGCGGGAGACCTCAGCGGCCACCCTCATCGTCTCCGACCTGCTGGACTACTCGGCCGAGCGGGTACCGATGTCCACCCCCGTGCAACTCGCCGATCTGATGACCGAGGCCCTGTCGGTGGTCCCGCCGCCGACGGGGGTGGAGGTCGTCACGCATATCGAGCCGGACACGGATATCCACGCGGATCGTGACCAGATCCGCCAGGTGCTGCTCAACCTCATCACCAACGGCTACGACTCGATGCCCGACGGAGGCGTGCTGGACGTATCGGTCCGGTCAGCGGGAGATTCGGCGCAGATCACGGTGACCGACACGGGCATGGGCATGGATGAGGCGACCACGTCGCGCATCTTTACCCCGTTCTACACGACCAAGTCGCGCGGAATCGGTCTCGGGCTGGCCGTGACCAAACGAGTGGTCGAGGCGCACGGTGGCACTATCAGCCTGCAGAGCACCCCCTCGGTGGGCACCTCGTTCACGGTAACCGTGCCGACCGCCGACACGATGGCGAGCGTCCCGAAATGACGGGGTTCGCTGTGCTCGTCGTCGACGATGAGCCCGGTATGCGTGACACCCTGATGGCGATCCTGGAACTGAACGGTTACCGCGCCTCGTCGGCATCCGACGGCGAGACCGCTGTCGCCGCCGTCCGGGAAGGTGCATTCGACGTGGTGGTGATGGACGTACGGATGCCCGGCCGCGACGGCGTGTCAGTGCTCGAGGAGATGGGGGACCCGCCACCGCAGGTCATCTTGATGACGGCCTACGCCCAGGAAGAGCGGCTGCGCGCCGCGGTCAAGGCCAGCGCCTTCGCCATCGTGCACAAGCCGTTCGCCACGCACCGGATGCTGAGCCTGATAGCAGAGGCGTCTCGGGCGGTCAACAACGTCTCCCGGGCCGCCCAGTGAGCGAACTGTCAAGTGCGGACGGGCCGTCCGGCCCGCCGCTGGTCTACGTCGTCGATGACGATGCGGGCATGCGGGAAACCGTCACCGAGATCCTGGCCCTGGCTGGGCTCGCCGCAAAGGGCTTCGGATCGGGAAAGTCCGTCCAGGCGGCGCTCGAAAGCGCCCGGCCAGATCTGGCCGTGGTCGATCAACGACTCCCCGATACGACCGGACTCGCCCTGGCCACCAGCCTGAAATCCCGGGATCCCGATATGGGCGTGGTGCTGCTCACCGGGTACGTGTCCGCGGACCACGCCATCGCCGCGGTCGGCCTGGCCGATGATTTCCTGACCAAGCCGGTGCTGCCAGAAGACCTGGTGCGAAACGTGATGGCCGGCATCGAGCGTACCCGGCTCCGCCGCGAGAACCGCCTCCTGGTCGCCCGCCTGCAAGAGATGAACTCTTCTCTCGAAGCGACGGTGGCCGAACGAACACGGGAGCTGGAGGAAGCGCACAAGCGCGCGCTGGAGGACCATGCCGCCAGGGAGCAGCTGCAGGCTCAGGCCGAACGCGAGCGGCTGGAAAACCGACTCCACCAGTCCCGGCGCCTGGAAAGCCTGGGCATGCTGGCCGGCGGTGTGGCGCACGACTTCAACAACATGCTGTCCATCATCCTCAACTGCGCCAGCTTCGTGGCCAAGGCGACGGCGGACAACGAGCCGGTCCGGGCCGATGTGAGGGAGATCATCAAGGCGGCCGAGCGGGCCGCCCAGCTCACCAGGCAACTGCTGATCTTCGGGCGCCGGGACCAGGTCCAGCTCAAGGCTCTGGATCTCAACGTCGTCGTAGCCGACATGCAGACCCTGCTGGCTCGCAGCATAGGTGAGCATGTCACGCTCGTGGTACATCCAGCGGCCAGCCTGCCGCCGGTCCAGGCGGATCGCAGCCAGATCGAGATAGTGCTGGTCAACCTGGCGGTCAATGCCCGCGACGCGATGCCTGCCGGGGGGAAACTGACGATCGGGCTAGGCGTGACCCAGCTCGATCACGAGGACACGAGCGTGCTTCCCCCGCTCAGCGCCGGATCCTACGTGACGCTGTCGGTGAGCGACACCGGGGTAGGCATGAGCCCCGACGTGATGGCGCGGATATTCGAGCCGTTCTTCACGACCAAACCGCAAGGGCAGGGAACCGGGCTGGGGCTGGCCACCGTGCACGGCATTGTGACCGCGACCGGCGGTGGCCTGAGCGTGCAGTCCGAGCCGGGTGCGGGGACGACCATCCAGGCCTTCTTCCCGGCCGCCGAGGAGCCGGCCTCCGCCGAGGAACTGGCCTCCACCGAAGCGGCGACCGCGGTAACGGCCGGCGCAGGAGGCCGGGGCGAGACGATCCTGGTGGCCGAGGACGAACCAGCCGTATTGCGGGTCGTGATTCGTATCCTGCAGCGCAACAACTATTCGGTCCTGGCCGCGCCGGCCGGGGCAGAGGCGCTGGCGCTGGCGGCCGATCACGAGTTCGACCTGCTCTTGACCGACGTGGTGATGCCAGGAATCTCCGGTCTCGAGCTGGCCCGGCGGGTCAGGCAGACGCGCCCGCAGGCATCCGTACTGTTCATGTCCGGTTACAGCGCGGACCTGGCCGGTCCCGGACATGCCCTTCCCGTCGACACCGCACTGGTCCAGAAACCCTTTACGGAACAAGCCCTGCTGGAAGCCATCCGCATCGCCATCGCGATACCGTACGGGGCGCCGGAATCAGGTCCTCCCAGCGAGGATCAACCGCCTGCGAACCAGCCAGGCTGAACCCGCCGCGTCGGCCGGCCAGCTGAATGCGGCCATGTCTGCCCGATCACGAGCCTGGCTCCCTTATGCGCGGGCCTAGTGCCTGACGGCAGGACCGCGAACTCACCGTTGAAACCAACTGGAAACAGCAGGAATGCGGTCAGGTACACGACACCGCAGCTGATGTAATCGGACATGGCCTGTGACTGACCGCGCCGGGCCCCGTCCCCGAAGCCGAGGAGTCCGTCGAGGTGACGCCGCACGAGACGGTCGAATTCATCCGGCAGCGGCACTCCGGCTGTCGAATAACTAGCCAGCCAGGCAAGCGCTGCGCCGCCAGGCCGTACATCAGACGGCGGAGAGCGTTGCCCTCGGCGAGGGCTTCGGAACCCAGGGATGGCTCGGGCTTGTGCGGCGATGCGCCGTATCCGGAGCATGATGGCGGCAGATGGCGTTCCCGTGCCTGGCCCTGCGGGAGCCGGCCGTCCGGCCCTACGATCGGGTGTCATGCCAGCGAACCGGATGAACCGTGACGAGTTTTACGCCGCGATGGCACCGCATGACGACGCACGCCTCGAGGACGAGCTGCGCCCGCAGGATCAGCCGAAGCTAAAGCCGGCGAAGGAGCGGCCAGACCCGGCCGGCGTCCTGGGCGAAGTGACGACCTTCGTCGAGCTGGCCAAGGACGGCGCCTACATGGCGGGGGACCGCCGGGTGCACCACACCGAACGGTCGAGGTGGCGGCATACGTTCCGCCGGCTGGCAGCCGGCGCGCTGGCGGCCCTGACGGCCAGCGACCCCGGACCTGCACAGCAGGCCGTCGCGAAGATTGTCGACCTGGCCTGCGACATGAAGAGATACGACTACTTCCACTCCGACGATCCGGTGGAGGCAGCGAAGTTCGTGGTATCGGAGGCCGTGGCCGCGCTGTGGGAATCAGTACTCCGGCACGGCGGTTTCGCGGCGCTCGCCGGCCGCGCGCCGGAACAGCTCATCCGCTGCTGGACCCGCCGGGGCTACGGTCAGGTGGCAGAAAAGGAGACGCCCCTGGCCGTTCCGCTTGCCCGGCTGCTTACGACGCCAGATATGTGGCGGACGTTCGCCGGGTCCTACCTGGAGGCGCTGGAGGCGGCCGGACGCGCGGATCCCCAGCGGCCGCGCACCGTGTACGGAACCTTCAATGAGACCAGCTACCGGCGCAAGGAACGGGCGGACGACCTCGCCACCTGGCACGAAATGCTCCTCGACCGGTTCGCGGGAACCCCCGAGGACGAACTGCTGGACCGGCTCGTGGCCAGCCCGGCGCTCGCCGGACCGGAGCTCACCTTCCTGCGCGCGAGGCTCGCCGAGCGCCGCGGTGACGTTTCCCAGGCCGCCGCGCTCGTCACCAAAAGCCTGACGGAGATGCCGGGTCATCAGGCGTACCTGGACTTCGCCGTTAAGGTCGGCGCCGAACTGCCGTCCCGTGCCCGCGAGATAGCGGCCGAGCGCGCCCGGATAGCCAAATACGCCGGGACGACCTGACCAGATCTCTGCCGCCCCGACCGCCGGGGTGGGCGCGAGCCAGGACAGTGACGGGAACTCCGCAACGGTGGCGACATGCTCGCCGTCCTCAACGGACCACGCGACTCGGTAGGTGTAGTGGGTTGCGTCAGGCATCGATGTCACTCTCCTCGTTCTTCTCGGCTTCCAGCCCGGCGATTGCATCGAGCACCTGCCGCACTTGGTACGCCTTGGCATTGCCGTCGGCGTTGCTGTCAGCTCGGGGGCTGCGGGCGGCACGGTTGTCGGTTTCCCCTGGTCAGGCCGCATAGGATGCGCAACGGCGCCGGCAAGCCCGTTACTCGATTGTGACATTCATTGGCTGGTCGTTGATTTGGCCGGTGTGTGCTGAGCGCATCGCGAGGACTTGCTGATGCAAGCCTGACATGATTACCCGGCCATGGGGGCACGGCGCTGTCCGGCTCATGCCGGGTTGTTGAGCGCGTTCTTGGCCGGGTTCACTCGAAGGCGATCACCGAGTCCAGCCCGGTGATCTTGAAGAGCTGCCGTACCCGGCGCTGCGGTGAGCGGATGATGACCGGGCAGTCCGGCGGCAGGGCCTTGCGGATGCGCACGAATCCGCCCAGGCCTGATGAGTCGATGAAGCTCACCCCGGCCAGGTCGATGACCAGGCGCTGCGGGTTCTTCCTGGCCAGGCGCCCGAGATGCTCGGACAAGGTGCCGACTGTATTGATGTCGATCTCGCCGCGGACGGTCGCGATAGCCGCGTCGGCGTCCCAGCATTCGCCGATGGTCAGGGCAGGAGCCTGCTCCAAGGCCAACGTCCCTCCCACAGCCAGGCGCCGCTGCATGACAACCGACAGATAGGAACGAGATGAGCACAAATGATCACGGGGTGCTAATTCGTGCTACTGGATGTTATATCGCTCGTCCGGTGGGCGTTCCGAAATAGGGTGTTTTTCCGGTGTGCCGGAGGGCGTGGCCGTGGTTCAGTACGCGGCCGTGTCCGCGCCTGTGCCAGGCTCGACGCCGATGACGGTAGTGCCGCGGTTGATCGCTTTGGCTGCTACTGCTGTGCCGGCTGCCAGGCCGCCCCCGCCGACCGGTACGAGGATCGCCGACAGGCCCGGCGCTTGCCGCAGCCGCTCAAGGCTGGTCGACCGGCGCGCCGAACTCTGATCATCCAGCACTGGCCGACCATCCAGGCGGGCCTTGATCCCGTCGCCCCGGATGCCAAGACGGCAGCCGCGATCGCCGCTGCGTAAGACAGGGTTAGCGGCGCTTGCGCTTGGCCGCGGCCCGCTCGTAGGCGGCGAGCAGCCTCGGGACCTGTGACTCCCAGCTCAGTGAGCTCCGCAGCCGCCGGGCGCCAAGCTGCCCCATCCGGTCCCGCGCCTCGGGATCGTCGATGAGTTCGACAATGCACTTGCCGAGCGAGGCCGCGTCGTTGCGCGTCGCGTACAGGCTCGCATCGCCGGCGGAGACGCGCCCCTGGTGCAGGTCGAACTGGACTATCGGCTTGCCGAGCGCCATGTACTCCATGATCTTGTTCATCGTGGAGATATCGTTCATCGGGTTGGCCTCGTCCGGGTTGACGCAGACGTCCGCGGTCGCGAGCACGGTGCCGAGATCCTCATCTGACAGCCGCCCGGTGAGGACTATCTGATCGTCCAGGCCCAGGGACCTGACCCGCGCGCGCAGCCGCGGCAGTTCGGGACCCGAGCCCACGAGCACGAACTGGATATCCGGGCGCAGCAGGTCCTCGAGGATCATCCGGGCGGCCTCGATCAGGTAATCCAGGCCGTCCTGGCGGCCCATCACGCCCACGTAGCCGACCAGGTACCGCCGGCCGCGGCGCCACTTCTCGTCCGGCCGCGCGCCGGCGAACCTGGTGATCTCCGGCGCGGATCGCACCACGAACACGTCCTCGCGCGACATCCCGCCGCGCCCGAGAGCGATATCGCGATAGCTCTCGTTGGTCTCGATCGACACGTCCGCGCACCGGTAGGTGAGGCGCTCGAGCAACCTGGCCAGCCGGACGGCCCGGCCGTCCTCCCGGTGGCCCTTCGCCATCATCAGCTCCGGACATGCGTCATGGTGGTCATAGATCAGGCGCGACCCGAGCGCGACCAGCGGCATGGCAGCCAGGAAGAGCAGGTCGGGCGGGTTGCAGATCTGCACGATGCCGATGCGGTGCCTGGCGCGGATCGTGAGCGCGAGGCGGAGCTGAGCCCCGATCGCGACCGCGTACTCGACCAGGTAGCCCGGCAGCCGCCGCGCCTCGGGGCCGGGCCGGTAGCGGTAGATGCGCACGCCGCTGAGCGTCTCGCGGCGGAGGGAATGCTCCCTGGTCCGCGGGCAGACGACGTGCACCTGATATCCGGCGGCGACGAGGGCCAGGGCCTCCTGCCAGACCCGCCGGTCGAACGGCACGGGAAGATTCTGGACCAGGATCAGGACATGCGGGCGCTCACTGCGCGCCCGTCGGCTAGTAGGCACCGGAGCCTCGGATGACCGCGGATCCCGTCTTCCAGAGAACCTGCAGGTCCAGCGCGAGCGACCAGTTCTCCACGTAGTACAGGTCGAGCCGTTCTGCTTCCTCCCAGGACACGTCCGACCGGCCGCTGACCTGCCACAGGCCGGTCATGCCCGGCTTGACCACCAGCCTGCGCCGCATGTAGCCGCTGTAGCAGGCCACCTCATCCGGCAGGGCCGGCCTGGGTCCGACCAGGGACATGTCGCCGATCACCACGTTGATGAGCTGCGGCAGCTCATCAAGCGACCAGCGGCGCAGCCAGGCGCCCGGGCGGGTAACCCGTGGGTCCCTGCGGATCTTGAACAGGACCCCGGCCGCCTCGTTGCGAGGGGCAAGCTGAGATTTGCGCTGTTCGGCATCTGGCACCATGGTCCGGAACTTGTAGACGGTGAAGCCGTGGCCGTTCTTGCCGATCCTGGTCTGGCGGAACAACACCGGGCCGTGATCGGCGAGCCTGATCGAGATCGCGATGACAGCGAACAAGGGCGCGAGCACGAGCAGCGCCAAGGCGGCGCAGGTCTTGTCGAACACGCTCTTGACGGCCTGCTTGGTCCCGGCCAGCTCCGGGTGGTCCAGGTGCAGCAGCGGCAGCCCGGCCACGGGGCGGATGGTCGTCCGCGGGCCGGCCACATCGAGCAGGGTCGGCGCGACGAACAGGTCGGTGCCGGTCTTCTCGAGTTCCCATGCCAGCTCGCGCAGGCGGCCGCCGTCCATCTCGGGGCAGGCCAGCACCGCGACCGTATCCGCGCCGAACCGGCTCACGGCCGCCGCGACGCCCCACAGGCCGCCGGCCACGGGCACGCCGGCCGCGCCATGAGGCTCGGCACCCTCCGGCGCGTCGACCAGGCACGCGGCGACCACCGCAAGGCCGTGGTAGGTGTCCCGGCGCAGGACGGTGACCAGGTGAGCCACTGCTGCCGCATGGCCCACCGCGACGACTCGCCGCACGCACCAGCCCCGGACGCGCCGTCTGTGCAGGCGCTTGCGGAGCAGGTACCTGGCCGTCAGGTCCATGACGGTCGCGGACGGCAGGGCGATCGCCATGTACCCACGGGCCAGGTCGAGCTTGGCCGCGTAGGAAACAACGGCCAAGCCCGCGGTCAGGTTGACCGCCGCACTGAGGATCCGGCGGAACTCATCGGAGCCGAGCCCGATGAACCTGGTGTCGTACCCGCCGGCCAGCAGCACCGACATCCACCACGCGACGGGCAGCCCGCAGGTGAGGCTCAGGTAGGTGATCGGCAGGTAGGCGTGGCCCCCGAAACGGACCCTGGCCGCCACTGCGCCGGCCGCCAGGGCGCACGTCCAGTCGGCCAGCGCCGCCCGGCGGAGGTAGGCGCTCGCCCACGCTTTCGTGCCCGGGATGGCGGCATTCCTGTCGGTCGGCACGCAACTATCGGTCTCGACCGCACTGTCGGATACGCTCATGCCGCGAACTGCCCTCCGGCGTCCTTTTCCCGCCCGTCAGCTATATGCCGCAGAACGCGCAAGGCTCGCTCAGTCAACGGAATGGTTCCTCTCCGAATCTAACGCCGATGTGTCCGTCATCGTCGGGAATAACGTGAAACTCCGCGGGATCTGATCTCTAGTCTGCACATACGATTCCGAGCCTTAGTGCCCTAGGTGTCTCGCACGGTATACACTAGCAAGCCCGCGGCGCCCTGCTACCCGCTGGCGGTGATTTCGGCTGCGTCTTCTCCAGGTAATGCGAATTTCGCGGCTGGATGTATTTCGTGCCGCTGGCATAAGGTGTCCGTAAACAGGAGGAGGCTGAGGCATGTTCTCTGCCAGATTGGCCATGGACGCCGACTACCCGCGGCCCGGACCGGCCGCGAGTAAGAATGCCGCAATAGAGGCCTTCATTCAGTATTCCGCATTTAAGGCCCACGTCACTTGTGCGGCTTTTCTGGCCGCGGGCGGGTGAGCCGCCGCGGCGCTAGCGCCGGGGCCGGCGGCCCGAGGCATCGGTCCAGCGTCGGTTTCCGTGCCGCGGGGCGATGGCACATGCGGCCCGCGGACGGCTCGGGGCCGGCCGAGAAGACCACCCTGGCGGCCACGGCAGCCCGGGCACTTGGCTGGACCTTCATCAGCAACGCGCTGAGCAAGCTGGGCACGGTCGGGATCGGGGTCGTGCTGGCGAGGATGCTCGGCCCGCATGCGTTCGGCACCTACGCCGTCGCGTGGGTCGCCCTGCTGGCCGTGCTGAGCCTCAACGACCTGTCGGTGAGCCTGGCCATCGTCCGCTGGCCGGGTGATCCGGCCGAGATCGCGCCGACTGTCACCACCATTGCCGTGACGGGCAGCGCCGCCATGTCTGCCGTCTGCTTCTTCGGCGCGCCCGGGTACGCCTCGGCGATGGGGGCGCCCGCGGCCGCCAGCGTTATCCGCGTTCTGGCGCTCAGCGTCGTGCTCGACGGGCTGGTCTGCACGCCGGTAGGGCTGTTGGACCGGAGCTTCCGCCAGGACCGCAGGATGATCGCGGACCAGGTCAACGCCTGGCTCGGCGCCCTGGTATCCATCGGCCTGGCCTGGGCCGGGCTGGGCGCGATGAGCCTGGCCGTGGGCCGGATCGCCGGCGCGGTGGCGGCCGCGGTCTTGTACATAGCGTTCTCGCCCCAGCCGCTACGGTTCGGCTTCGACCGGGCCGCTGCCCGCGCGCTGCTGCGGTACGGGACGCCGCTGGCCGGGTCGACGGTCGTGGCGTTCGCCGTCACCAACCTGGACCAGCTCGTGGTGGGCCGCCTGCTCGGCGCCACCGCCCTTGGCTTCTACGCGCTCGCGCTGAACCTCGCCACCTGGCCCGTTACCATGTTCTCGCTCCCGGTCCGCAAGGTCGCGCCTGCCGCGTTCGCGCGCCTTCAGCATGATCATGAGGCCATGCGCACGGCCTTCCTGTCGGCGGCGGCCCTGCTGTGCGCCGTGGCCCTGCCCGTATGCCTGGTGATCGGGGGGTCGGCCACGCCTCTGATCACGTTCGCCTACGGCGCGCGCTGGCTGCCTGCCTCCCGGGTACTGCTGTGGCTGTCCCTGCTCGCCGCGCTGACGATCTTCTTCCAGCTGGCCTACGACTACTTCGTGGTGCTGGCCAGGACCCGCGTCGTGTTCACCGTTCAGTTTGGCTGGCTCCTGGCGCTGTTCCCCGCGCTTATCGCCGGCGCCCGCCTCGCCGGAATCGTCGGCGTCGCCGCGGCCGAGGCCGCGGTCGCCGGCGGCGTGATCCTGCCGTGGTACCTGCACGAGCTGAGCGGGGCGGGCATCCGGCGGCGTGTGCTGGGCTCTCGCCTGCGGCTTCCGCTGGCCGGCGCCGCGGCAGCGGGCCTCGCCGCGGCGGGCGCGGCGCGGGTGTTGCCGAGCGGCCTGGCCGCGCTCGCGGTCAGCGGCGTGGCGGGGCTTGCCGTCGTCGGCCTGCTTGTCTTCCGGATGCGGGCCGCGCTCATCCGGCTGCGGCAGGGCCGCGGTGAGGCGGCCGCCCCGGCCGCCTCGAAAGTCGCCCCGGCATCCGGGCCCGGTCCCCGGCACGCGCCCGGGGGCAGCGACGTCCAGGATCCGCCGGGGGCCGGGACCGACACGGCAGGCTCGGCCGAACGCCGGCCCGATGAGGCCTGCTCGCCGACCCTGACGCGGGGCACGCCGCCGCCATGGCCTGCCTACCGGGACGCGACGGGACCGCTGCCCATCTTCGACTCGGTCGTCAGACGGCGGTACCCGCGCCACGGTGACCAGGCGGCACCGGTGTGCTGGCGGCCGGCCACCGAGGAGCTCGCGGTAGACGGCGGGGAGCCCGATGATGATCGCGGGCAGCTCGCCGCTGATAGAGGTCCCGCGAGACCCTAAGCGATGGGTGCCCCGACCTCACTCCCCTGCCCTGGCCGCTAGCTCGCATAGACCTGGAATGCCCACAGGCTGTAGCCGTACCGGGTGGCCCGCACGGTGCCGTACATGCGGATGTACCGGCCGTTCCCTGACATGTTCAGGGTCTGGGTGCCGCCGGTGCCGCTGGTAGTGGAGTAGGTGGTGGTCCAGGTGGAGTCGTCGGTGGAGACCTGGATCTGGAACGCCTTGGCGTAGGCGGTTTCCCAGTAGATGACCACTTGGCAGATGGACCGAGTCGAGCCCAGGTCCACCTCCAGCCACTGCGGGTCGGAGTACGCGCTGGACCACCGCGTCGACAAGTTCCCGTCGGTCGCATTGGACGGCGGCCGGCGAGGGCCCTCCTCCGACGACGCCGTCGTCGGCTGGTGCAAGGCGATATTCGTCCTGCCGCACCTGCCGCCCGTACCGGAAGGCAGCGTCCAGATCTGGTGCGCCGAGCCGGTACAGGTCTCCATGTCGAGCCGGGAACCTGTATTGCCGCCAGGATCGGTCAGGCACAGGTGGGCGTGCGAGTTCACCAGCTCCCCATTTGACTCATGGGTCCACTTCTGTGCCACAGTGCCGTTACACGGGTACCAGTCCACGTCGGTGCCGCTGCTCGTCCCGGCGCCCACGAAATACAGGCATCCCCCCTCGGTCCGCAGCGTGCTGTCGGTGTAGGCCGACCACTGCTGGCCGGAACTGCCATTGCACGCGCTTACGTACATCGGGTTGCCCTCGGTGTTCAGCGAGTTGTGGTTGGTCAGGCAGAGCCCGTCGATGCCCTTGACCTGCCCGGTCGCGGTGGGGGTAGCGGTCGGCGTGGAGTTACCGCCCTTCTCGTACACGGCGACGTACGACACCCTCATCGACGCGCCGGAGGTCGTGGCCGAGGTCGGGGTCGTGCAGTGGCAGACCCCGTTCGGGTAGCGACCGCCCATGGCCAGGTCGAAGATGATGAAGAAGCCGTGGTCGATGGCCTCCTGCCAGGCGGTCGTGCCGACCTTCGCCTCGGTGATCGTGCTCTCCACCGTGCCGTCCATCACGAACTGCAGGGACTCCGCGCTGGTGTCGGTCCGGTCGATGATCACCGAGTAGGTGTGGTAGCCGGTCTGGCACCCGGATCCGGCGGCGGGGCACGCGATCAGCGGGTGACTGCTGCTGCCCGCCGCGTCGTGCAGGAACTGCGAGGCCTCGTTCAGGCCGTTGACGTCCTCCATCATGTCGATCTCGCCGGAGGTGAGCAGGCTGCCGCCCGCCCGCACGGGCGACCCCAGCGCCCAGAACGCCGGCCAGTACCCCATCCCGTTCGCCGGATTCGGCTGCTCGATCGACGCGGTCATCTCCAGCTCGCCGCCGGGCGGGGCCTGGAAGTCGCCGCGGGTGCTCTCTATCCGGGCCGAGGTCCAGCTGCCGCCGCTGTTGATCGCCTTCAGCACCAGGTGGCCCTTACCGTCCAGGTAGACGTTGCTGGTCGAGCTGGTGTTGTGCTCGATCTCAGCGTTGCCGCGATCCATGCCGATGTCGTAGAACCAGTTGGCCGATGACGGCGATCCGGCCGGGCCGGCGAAGTCGTCCGTGAACACGCTGGTCCATCCGGGGGGAGCGGGTGGCACGGTACCCGCGAGCGCCTGCTGCCCGGTAGCCACGGCCACCGCGGCCCCGGCCAGGCAGCCGGCGAGCAGAATCAGCGTGTTCAGCGCGACGCGAACGCGCGACGTGACCGGGCGATCCATCTGTGCCCCCCTTAGTCCGGAACCCCGTTCCGCGCTACCGGCGCAGCATACATAGAAGCGCGATCCGCAGCTTATCTCAAGATTTTGATAAAGCTGAGTTACAAGAAGCCGGCTGCTAGCGGAACGGTCACCTTCAACGCCGCCGCCGGCGGTCCGCGCGGGCCCGTACCGGCAGCACCCAGGCATCCAGCCGGTAAGGCAGCATTCCGTGTCGGATAGCTAATATGCCGCCCGCGGACGGATTCCGCATAATAGAGCGCAATAGGCCTGCCTGAATATCAGGGTAAAAGAGTGAAAATTCCGGGCTATGTTCCCTGTGGTCGCGGAAATAAATCTCCTGGCGCATCACCAATTGCTGTCCGCGGCCGCCGCCGTCGTTCATAATGCCTGAGGTGACGACAGTCGTAATTCCCGCGCACAATGAGGGCCGAGTAATCCGGCGCCTTCTTGAGCAGCTCATAAACGGCGCCTATCCGGGCGAGATGGACATAATAGTCGTTGCCAACGGCTGCGCAGATGACACCGCCGAGGTGGCGGCCTCATTCGGGCCGGCCGTCCGGGTCCTGACCCTTCCCGTCGCCTGCAAGCATGAGGCGCTGGCCGCCGGAGACCGTGCTGCCGCAGGCTTCCCGCGCATTTATGTCGATGCGGATGTCGAGTTGCGGCTACACGACGTCCGGGCACTGGCGGCGGCGCTGTGCCAGCCGGGGGTGCTGGCCGCCGCGCCGCGGCGGGAACTGGTCATGACCGGACGTCCGTGGCAGGTGCGCTGGTACTACGACGTCTGGACGCTCCTGCCAGGGGTCCAGCGCGGACTGTGGGGCCGGGGGGTCATCGCCGTGAACGAGGCCGGGCACCGGCGCCTGGCCGACTTGCCGCCGCTTCAGGCCGACGATCTTGCCGCATCGCTGATGTTCGAACAGCACGAGACGGTGCTGGTGCCCGGCGCCCGGGTTATCATCCATCCGCCCACGACGTTTGCCGGCCTGCAGTGCCTCAGAGCACGCTCCGTGACCGGGATCGCGCAGATCGAGCGCGCACAGGGCCTCGATAGCTCGGCTGAGCGGACGCGGATATCCGACCTGACCGCCATCATCCGGCGTCGGCCCGGCATGCTGCTGCGGGTCGGGTACTTCCTGTCGGTGGCTGTCGTCGCTCGGCTCCGGGCCAGTCGCGCCCGCGCCCGTGGCGACTACCTGACCTGGCTGCGTGATGAGAGCAGCCGCACCGCCTCCGCCACGGTGACCGCCCAGCCGGCCGCGCCGGCCTCCGGAGCCAGGCCCGCGGTCCCCGTGGCCGTGCCCCGTCAGCTGGAGGGCCGGGACCATGTCCCGCACAACAGGTAATTCGCCGGTGCCCGAAGAGAATCCTTATGTGGTCTGGATGGCGGGTGTGTCATGGGATGGTATCCGCGGTACCGACCGGCACATGGTGACAGCAATGGCATGCCATGCCCGTATTCTCTGGGTCGATCCGCCAGTCTCGCCAGTTACGGCGGCTTCGCGACGCAGCGCGACTCATTATTCTCTCAGACCGGAAATCTCTGTCGTAAATCGCCACGTCACTCGCCTAACGCCAAAGGTCATGCCGGGGTTGAGCCGGCCGGGTATGCGCGTGACGACAGGCGCACTTGTGCGTCTGCAGACTAGGTGGGCCTTGCGCCGACTCGGCATCCAGCCGTTTGCCGTAGTGGCAACCTATCCTGGTAACCTCCTCGGTTACTGGGGCGGTAACGTCGTAAATGTTTTCTATGGTACCGACGACTATGTGGCTGGAGCTGAGCTTATGGGCCTATCTGCGCGCTACCAGCTACGGCAGGAAATCCGAGTTGTGGGCCGGGCGGATGTGGTGGCGGCGGTTTCGCCGCAGCTAGCAGAGCGGTGGGCAGGCTTCGGCGCCAACCCCGTCGTTATCCCTAACGGCTGCTGGCCGATCAAGGTCCGCAAGCGGGCTGCTCTGCCTGAGCTTAAGGATCTGCCTCAGCCGGTTGTAGGCCTCATAGGGCAGCTATCTGATCGGATCGACCTGTCGGTCCTGAATGCAATCGCCGACGCCGGAATTTCGCTCTTGATTGTCGGCCCGCTGGATCCGCGGTGGCAACAGCAGCGGTTTAAAGAATTGGTCAACCGGTCGCACGTCTATTATACGGGCCCAGTCCCGGCTGAGGCGGTGCCGTCATATCTGGCTGCTATCGATATCGGGATTACACCGTACCGGCATACAGCATTCAACCGGGCATCGTTCCCGCTGAAGACGATCGAGTATCTTGGAGCGGGTGTACCAGTGGTCAGTACGGATATTCCAGGGGCCCACTGGTTGCGCGCTGACCTCGCCCGTGGAGAACAGTCTCGATGGGCCGACCGCATCATGGTGCTTGCCAGCAACGGCGCTGACTTTGTCAATGCCATTCGCCGAATCGCGGCGAATGGCAGTCTCTCTGCGGCGGGCGGCGGCTTCCCCAGCGTCGCGATAAAAGACCCCACAAGAGCCAGTCAATGCATAGCATTCGCCGCCAGGCATACCTGGGAGCGCCGCGCCAACTCATTCGCTTCTGTAATCGGCCTGTCACAACAAGCCTCCTACCGCTCAGATCTATCGTAGAAGGAGTGAAATATGCTCGCGAGACGAGAACTTCCCCAGCAGTACGCGCAGTGGAATCGTTTCTGGGGCGCTCCGGGCGGTCGGCGCTGGCCGAATGCGGTGAGGGAACGCGTCTGGGATGCTACGAGCGGCCGACGCTGGCCGCCGGCCGTTGCCCTACTTGAAAGGCTCGACAATCGCCCACTGGTGCAACGAGTCCGTGGGCCATTCGCCTTCCAGGTCAACTCGCCCACTCGTGCCTACGAGTACCCATGGGCCTACCATCAACTGGCTGACCTAGGCCCATCCCGCATCCTCGAGATTGGCGGCGCGCTGTCAGGCCTACAGTTCGTGTTCGCTAAGGACGGTCATGAGGTGCACAACGTCGACCCGTTCTTCGACTACGGAGCCGGCGACTACGACATAGATCCGGTCGCCGAGCACGCATCACTCAACCGGACGTTCGGCACCAATGTAGTGCTGCATCGCTCGACCTTGCCCGAAACGGAATTGGCTGGCAGTTTCTCAGCGATACTTTGCATCTCGACCCTTGAGCACCTACCACCTGAGAGCATTGAGGCCACGCTCTCGAGGGTGAAACAACTTATCGCACCCGGGGGCCTAGTGGTCCTGACCATCGATCTCTTTCTGGATTTGACGCCGTTTTGCAGTCGCACCACAAACAGATGGGGAATCAATGCCTCGGTGGCGTGGATCGAAGATCTTCTCGGTTACAAAGTGGTTACCGGAGAGCGAGCCGAACTCTATGGCTACGAGGAGTTCTCGACCGACGAGATTCTCAGTCGACTGGAAGAATTCGCCATCAACGCGGGCTACCCACAGATGGCTCAGTTGGTCACTTTCCAAGCCAGTTGACTACTACCCTCGAACCCAGCGTCATCGATCAGACCAGCCGAGTAATCAAAAATGTTTGACTCCCTATCCGTACGTAGTCAGGGCTGAGAGGTGTAGGTGGATCGCAAGAACCGAGTTAGAAAGCACTCTCAGGATAAAGTGCTTCAGGTCCTGATGAGCCCTGGACCGGATGAGTTGACTGACAATCCTTCTCTACAGTTGCTCTTCAGCGAAGTAATGAGGCACGGCGTTAAGATCAGCCCTTACTATAAGAAGAAAAGTCTCCTGAGCCGACCTGATGTGATTCATATCCATTTTCCCGAGTGGTTTATTCGCTGGAAACGTCCTTGGATTGCGCCTCTCGATGTTGTAGCCACTTTGGGTCTCCTTTGGCTCGCACGCCGTCGTGGTGCCGTTCTCGTATGGACCGGGCACGACTTGGAGCCTCATGAGCTTTCTCGCCCTCGGCTTTGGCGAGCCTACAATAGGTTCTTTATTTCCCAGGTCGACCTCCTGATTTCCTTTAGCAAAGGGGCGACATCATTGCTTGTTGAACGGCATTCCCGACTGGCGGGAGTTCCAACGGTAGTAGTGCCACATGGTCACTACCGAGAGTACTACACGGCTCCGCCAAAGGCCGCGATCCTCCGCGAAATGCTCAAGCTTGATCATCGACCTGTTCTCCTCTGTTTCGGACTGATACGCCCGTATAAAAATCTGCCCGGGATAATACGGGCCTGGAGGCAGTTGCCTGAACCCCGACCGCAGCTCGTGATAGCAGGCCGTCCGATGGATTCGGAAATCGCGGACGTCATCAGGAAGGAGGCCGGTGACTCCAAGGATGTTCACTTGCTACTTCGCTTCATCCGTGGCGACGAAGTACCGACCATCTTCGCGATAGCGGACGTTGTTCTCATGCCCTATATGGCCCGGAGCGCCCTAAACTCGGGTGTAGCTCACTTGGCGCTTTCCCTCAGTAGGCCTGCAGTACTGAATGACACTCCGGCAAACCAAAATTTGCGCGATGAATTCGGAGGTGACTGGGTATGGCTCTGCGATGGAACACCAGAGGATGCTCTACGCGCCGCATTGGTAGCTGCCGCGACTACTCGGCCTGAGACGCTGGATCTTGATGTGATAAATAATAAGCGGCTGGCCGCTGAGACCCTCTGGGCCTACTCGGATGCTATCGCCAGACGAGGTGAGCGAAGTAGGCTACTAAAAAGACGCATAGATAATGTTCAGCTCAGGGAACTCGCTGAATTTGACAAATGCATGTCCGACTAAGTCAGATCCCGGCGAGCACAACGTCGTCAGCGGGCCGCAGCGTCAGGCCACGCCGGCGTCGCGGGTCGCGGCGGCGTCCGCTCGCCGGCCCGCGCTACGTCAGGTACGCCGGCCCATCGGCCCGATTGTGTCGCCGGATCCGCGGCCTCCTGAACCGGCCCGCCCTGTCTCGCCGATTCCGTCAAGTCCGATAGCTACGCTTGGTAGCGTTTCTATAACACAACGCAGTCAGCGTTCCCGGCGCGTCCCGGTTGCCTGTCCGCGGATGTGAGGCAACCCCCCCGGCGGGCAGGACCGGCCGTCGGCAGAAACGAGGTCCCGTTGAAGGCACGCATGCTCGCTCTCGAGGTCTCCCTGACCCTGATCGTCTTCGGTGCCATCGAGGCGGCCCTGGTCCTCCACCTGAGCCCGGTCTGGCCGCACAAAGCCCTGCCGTCCGGGGTCGGGCCGTCCGGGGTCGGACCGACCGGGATCGGGGCGCCGGGCGCCGCGCGGGTCCCTGGCGACTGCGTCACGGTCCCGCATGCGTGCGGCTTCCCTGACGGGACCAACACGGGGGTGCCGGGCGGGACGGCCCTGCGGTCGGTCCCCGGGCAGGTGTCCAGCGGGCCGGGCTGGCACTTCGACCCCAAGGGCGGCTACGTGGTGGTGACCGCGCGCGGCACCGTGCTCAGCGGCCTGTCCATCCTCTGCAACCTGGTAATCGACGCGTCCGACGTGACGGTGCAGGATGTAAGGGTCGTGACCGGCGGGTATTTCGGCATCAGCCTCAGGCACACCACGGGCGTCACGGTCGAGGACTCCACGATCAGCGGCCAGAGCCTGACCAGCGGCCGGGTCGGCTCGGCGATCGACGATGTCTACGGCGACTCAACCGGGATCGTGATCAAAAACAATGATATCTCGCGATTCAGGACAGGCGTGCAGGTATCGACCGGGCTGATAGCCGGCAACTACATTCACGACCCCGGGTACATTCACGGAGATCACACCAATGGGATATATGTCGCCGGGACGACCAAGCCGCTGACGATCTACGGTAATACCATCTTCAACGATCTCGGGCAGACCGACGACATCAACCTCGACGCATCGGGGGCAGGGCAGGATGTGGCCAACAAGACTGTGGTGAATAACCTGCTCGCGGGAGGCGGCTACTCCGTCTACGGCGGCGGCTCCCGAAATGGTCGCACATCGAACATCGTCATCGAGGATAACGAGTTCGGCCGGCTCTACTACCCGCAGGGCGGCCAGTACGGTCCGGCCGCCTATGTCAACCTCCGGCAGGCCGGGAACGTCTGGTCGGGGAACGTCTGGTCGGGGACCAGCCCGCCCGGCCAGGTCCGGCGCGGGCGCCTCCTGCCGGTTACCGTGCGGCCCGGCGTCCCCCGGTCATGCGCGCGGCCAGGCAGTGCCGCGACCGCGGCCTGCTAGCGCTGCGACCCCGCCGTGTCATCAGCACTCCCCGGGCCGCCCGCCATCCTGCCCGACATCGCGGTCGTGATCGTCACCTACAACAGCGCTCAGGTCATCGGCGATCTCCTTGATTCCCTGCCGGGGGCCCTCGATGGCCTCACGGCCGACGTCGTCGTGGTCGACAACGGGTCGAGCGACGGGACCGCCGAGCTGGTGGCGGCGCCGGGGGCATGCCGCGTCGTGCGCTCGGCCAACGTCGGATACGCCGGCGGCATCAACCGCGGCGTCCGCGAAGCCGCGCCGGCCCCGGCCATCCTGGTCCTGAACCCGGACGTGCGGCTCCACCCTGGGTCGCTTCCCCCGCTCCTGGCCGCGCTGCGGGAACCCCGGGTGGGCATCGCGGCCCCGCGGGTGCTCACCCCGCAGGGGGAGCTGCACTTGTCGCTGCGGCGCGAGCCCACCCTGCCGCGGGCGCTGGGCCTCACCAAAACGCGGCTGGCGGTCTTCTCCGAATACGTCCACGACCCGTCCGCATACACCGGGCCGTCCACCGTGGACTGGGCGCTCGGCGCTGCCTTGCTCATGTCGCGGGAATGCTACGAGGTCCTGGGCGGCTGGGACGAGACCTACTTCCTCTACTCCGAGGAGACCGACCTCGCGCTGCGGGCACGGGACGCCGGCCTGCTCACCCGGTACGAACCGCGGTCGGTCGCGGTCCACATCGGCGGGCAGTCGGGCCGCAACCACCGGACGCACGCCATGCAGATCGTCAACCGGGTACGGCTGTACCGGCGCCGCCACGGCGTGCTCGCCTCCTGGGCCTACTACTGGCTCGTCGTGGCCAACCAGATGTCGAGAGTGCCGCGCGGGCGCCGTGAGTCCTGGCATGCGGTTGTGGCGCTGCTCAGGCCAGAGCGGCGCCCGGCCGAACTGGGCTGCTCGGGCAGGCGCATGCCACGGTAATACCTCCGGAGGAATAGCGTAGGCCGCCTGGATTATCAGATCCTGATGTAAAGATGTCATGGCTGTCGTAGTGTGGCCGACCGGCATTGCACGCGCCAAGGGACAGAAGCGTGGGGGGAGAAAAGAATGGCTTGGCACTGGATAGGCAGGAATGGCCGGATAAACGAGAATAACCGAATAGGCGAAAATGCCGGACATGCGCCCGCTAGCCGTTACGGCCGGGCATGACGAGATATGGCCCGGGCCCGGCCGCCGTGCGGCCCGGTCATGACGCCGACGTCGGCCGCCCGTCACGCAGGATCGACGCGGTAACGCTGCTGAGCTGCTACGCGTTCCTGCTGATGGCCCTGCCCTCGTCCCTGGTCGTCGGGTCGTTCGGGGCGGCAGGCGCGCCCGCCGCCCTGCTGGCGGTCGCCATACTGTGCGGGTACCTGGTGGCCCGCCAGCACCCCGGCCTCGGACTGGACCGGGACGGACAGCCGGTCCGGGTCGCCGCGACGATCTTCGCCGGCGCGCTCGTGGCGGCGTACATATCGGCCAGCCGGCATGCCGTGCCCGCCGCTCAGCAGAGCGGCGCCGACCGCGGCCTCATCGTGCTGGCGGGATGGGTTGGCGTGCTGGCGCTCGCGGCGGACGGGATCGACCAGGCTGACCGGCTGAGGACCCTCCTTCGCCGGATCGTCATGCTCGCCACGGCCATGGCCGCGCTTGGCGTGATCGAGTTCTTCACCGGCGTGGATCTCACCAAGTACATCGTGATCCCCGGCCTGTCTGTGCATCAGCAGGTGACGGATCTCATGAGCCGCCACGGCCTGGTCCGGGTGACGGCGATGACCGGCCAGCCGCTCGAGTTCGACGCGGTACTGGCGATGAGCCTGCCGATCGCCCTCCATCAGGCCCGCTTCGCGCCCGCGGCGCTGCGGGTCCGCCGCTGGCTGCAGGTCGCGCTCATCACGGTGGTGGTGCCGATGACCGGATCACGCTCCGCCTTCTTCGGGCTCGCGGTGATCTGCATCGTGCTCTTCCCGACCTGGCACCGGCGCGACTGGCTGCGCGCCTGCCTGGCCGGGCTCGCCGCGCCGGCCCTCGCGTGGCTGGTCAAGCCGAGCCTGGTGAGCAGTTTCACGGCGCTCTTCGGCCAGCTCGGAACCGACCAGAGCAGCCTGTCCCGTGCCGACGCGTACTCAGAGGCGGTGCCCTATATCGCCGCACACCCGTGGCTCGGCCAGGGGTTCCAGACGTTCTTTCCGCAGACCTATTTCTTCGTCGACAACCAGTACCTCACCTCGCTGCTCGAGACCGGGGTCCTAGGGCTTCTCGCCCTGGCGGCGTGCTTCGCGACGGGCTGGTTCACCGCTCGGAGCGTGCGGGCCACGGCGACCGATGTCCGGACCCGCGACCTGGGGCAATGCCTGGCCGCATCGATCGCGGTCGGCGCCGTGTGCTTCGCGTCGTTCGACGCGCTGTCCTTCTCCATCGCGGCCGGCCTGTTCTTCCTGCTGCTCGGCTGCGTGGGGGCGGCGTGGAGACTGGGGCGCGCGCAGCACCTGGCCGGGGACTAGGCCGAGGCCCGCTCGCCTATCCGTCGGCCCCGGATGCCTGGCGTGACGAGCTGCCGTTGCGGGCGGGCGGCCACGAGGACGAGGGCAGCCGCGGCTCGCCCTGGGCCTGGTCGCCGCCGGCCTGCTGATCGTCACTTCCTGTGGCTACTCCCGAGAAGGCCAGCTCCCCCGGGATGGTCGGGCTCCTCCGGAAACGCAGACCGGTAAGGGAACGCCAGTCTCTCAAGGAGCGCCCGGTCCTGCGAGAGCGCCGAGTAGTCCGGGAGCGCCGGCCCATCCTGAGCTGCCGCCGGATGACCAGCCCGTCCACGACGATCGGTGTCCCGAGGCAGATCACGAGCAGCAGCACGCCGACGACGACCAGTGGCCGCGCCGTCTGGCTGATGCTGAGCGTCGCCTGCGGCGTGAAGGAGAGCGTAGCGGCGCGCACCCGGCCGGGAGCCGGGACGCCGTGCTGCAGCTTGGCCAGCTGAGTGCCGATCTGCGCGGTCACCGCCCGGAGCGTGCGCTGTACCCCGGCTGCGTCCGGGCCCTTGACCATGACCAGCAGGACGGATCCGGTCGTCGAGGTGGTATAAGGCGGGGGCGCGACGGTGTACGAGGCGGTGAAGCCCTGAGCGGCCAGCTGCCTGGCGGTGCCCGGTGCCATCAGCTCCCTGCTGACGGCGTCGGCGGTCAGGGTCAGCGAGGGGCTGAAGCTCAGGAACGGATTGCCGCCGTTCTGCACGGAGGCCGCGCGTGATGCCAGCAGGACCACGGATGAAGCCGACTGGTAGTAACGCGGCATCTTTGCCGCGGCCTCGGCGGCGCCGGCCATGGCCAGAATGAGCAGCACAGAGGTCAAGATCCACCGCGCCCGCCAGATACGGACTGCTTGCCTGAGGTTCATCAATTCCGCCTAAATAGTCGAACGTACGGCATTTCGCGTATGCGGCGCGCACGTTTCCCGGAAAAACCGACCATAAGTGATTGCCTGGATGAGGGGTACCGCCGTCTACTATCCTGAGTTTACGGATGATGAACTGCGCGTGCTCCGCCTTGGTTCAATAGTTGTCTCGCGCCGGGCCGGTATCGTTCGCAAGGAGTCCGCGGTCCCTCGCGGGCCGCGGAAAGCAGGGAGGATGCGATGGCGGTGGCGCGATGAATCCTCTCGGGAAGGCGAGAAAAAGGCTTCGCCTGACCTTGATGGTGGCGACGCTCCTCCTGGCGGCCGGGGCGGGGGACGACATCGAGATTAGCCCGCCTATGTACCTCGAGAGCGCGACAGTAGAGTTGTCCCTGCCTCAAGCGCAGAATGCCCCGAATGCCTACTACATGTTCGCGCCGTCTCTCATCGCCAGCGGCGAGGCAATGGTCCAGATCCTGATGAGTCCGTCGGCGCAGCGCCAGATCGGCGCCGCGGGCCGCGGCGCCAGTGTCAGCCTCGCGCTCGTCAACCTGTATAACGAGGAATATCCCTATTACGGCGTTCCGCTCGCCACGCTGACGGCGGCCTCGCCGGTCGCGGCGGATGCCCACCGCACGTTCGTGGTCACGGCGCGCGTGCTCGGCCTTCTCCTCGCGGCACGGCAGAAGCAGGCGGGAGTCCCGCCTCGCGCGCGCATCTCGGCCCACATCCTGGGGGATAGCGGGCCCATCATCCAGACCGGCTCGCGCGCACGCGTGTTCGGCGGCCTAGCCCTCCTGGCGGCGATAGCGGTCAGCCTGGCCTGGGACGGCGCCGGGCGGCGGGGCGCGGGAGCCAGGTCGGAGCCGGCCGCTACGTGACTATGACAGGTGAGGTGCTCCGGCCGCGGCGGTGAGTACCGGCCAGGCCCGGCTCAGGGCGGTCCGCCAGTCGCCGATCGGCTCGACCCCGGCGGCGGCATGGCGGTCGTGGCCGAGCACGCTGTAGGCCGGGCGCGGCGCAGGCCGCGGGAAGGCGGCGCTCGTGGTCGCCCTTAGCCGGGCCGGGTCGGCGCCGAGCAGCCGGAAGACCTCTACGGCCAGCTCGTGCCAGGTCGCCTCGCCCGAGCTGGTCGCGTGGTAGACGCCGGCCCGGGGCGCCGCGCGTGCGAGCGCGACGATCTGGTCGGCGACGTCGACCGCCCAGGTGGGCTGCCCCCGCTGGTCGGCGACGACATCGACGAACGGCTGCCGGCGTTCCAGGCCGGTCATCGCCCGGACGAAATTGGGCCCGTGTGCCCCGTACAGCCAGGCGGTCCGCGCCACGTAGCCGGTCTGGGGGAGGAGCCTGAGCACGGCCTGCTCCCCGGCCAGCTTGGTGCGCCCGTAGGCGGTGCGCGGCGCGGCGCGGTCATACTCCGCGTAGGGAGCACAGCCATCCCCGCCGAACACGTAGTCGGTGGACACGTGCACCAGCCGGGAGCCGCTGGCCGCGCACGCGGCGGCGACGTTCTCCGCGCCCCGCCCGTTGACCAGGAGGGCCTCGTCCTCGCGGGCCTCGGCATCGTCGACGGCGGTCCAGGCCGCGCAGTTGACGACGACGGCGGGTCGGACGCGCAGGATGAGGGCGCGGACGGCAGGCTCGTCTGTCACGTCGAGGTCCCCGCGTCGCAGGCCGGTCACGTCCTCCCCCCGGCGGCCCAGGACATCGACAAGGTCCCGGCCGAGCATCCCGCCCGCCCCGGTGACCAGCCACCCCGTCACGGCGTGCCCTGGGCACCGGCCGCGCGGGCCTGCGGCCGCGGGCCGGGCTCGCGGGGCGGCGGTTTGAGCGGCTCCCACCAGGAGCGGTTATTCCGGTACCACTGCACGGTCGCGCGCAGGCCCTCAGGGAACGGCGTGCGGGGGGCATAGCCAAGGGCACGCAGCGCCGAGTCGTCGAGGCTGTAGCGGCGGTCGTGGCCCCTGCGGTCCTCGACCCGCGTGACCATGTCCCAGCTCGCGCCGCAACAGTCCAGCAGGGCCTGCGTGAGCTGGATGTTGGTCAGCTCCACGTCACCGCTGATGTGGTAGATGCCCCCGCTCTGGCCGCGCTCGAGGACAAGCTGGATGCCGCGGCAGTGGTCGTCGACGTGGATCCAGCCGCGGACGTTCCCGCCATCGCCGTAGAGCGGGACCGCCCGCGCGTCGAGGAGGTTCGTGGCAAAGAGCGGGATGAGCTTCTCGGGGAACTGGTAGGGACCGTAGTTGTTGACGCACCGCGTGACGAGGACATCGAGCCCGTGGGTCCTGAAGTAGGCGCGGGCCATGAGGTCCCCGGCGGCCTTGGCCGCCGCGTACGGTGAGTTGGGCGCCAGCGGCGCGTCCTCCGGCCACGAGCCGCGGGCCACACTGCCGTACACCTCGTCGGTGGAGACCTGGACGACCCGCCGGATCCCCGCGTCCAGGCACGCCTGCAGCAGGATCTGCACGCCGGCGACATTGGCCGCGACGAAATCCGACGCGCCGACGATGGACCGGTCGACGTGGGTCTCTGCGGCGAAGTTGATCACGATGTCGTGGTCCCGCGCCGCCGCCCCGACCAGCGCGGCGTCGCATATGTCTCCGCGGACGAACGTGAACCGAGGGTGGCTCGCGACCGCGTGCAGGTTGGCCAGGTTGCCGGCGTAGGTGAGCTTGTCGAGCACGGTCACCCGGGCGTCGGCGAACCCGGGATACCCCCCGGAGATCAGGGTACGGACGTAATGCGAGCCGATGAACCCGGCTCCCCCGGCTACCAGGATTCTCATGAGCTGATCTGCACCTTGCTGTGATCGCCGAGTATCAGGCGGTGCACCCGGGGCACGTTCGGCGCCGGGGTCACCTCGACGTTGTGGCCGATGAGCGAGGCCTCGATCCGCCTGACCCCGCTGACGGAGGCCCCGCGCAGCACGATGGAGTACTCGATCTCGCTATCGACGATGGCGCAGCCCTCGGCGATGGAGGTGAACGGGCCGACATAGGAACCGTCTATCCGCGTCCCCGCACCAATGACGGCCGGGCCCACGATGCGTGAGCGGCTGACCCGGGCGCCGCGCTCGATCACCACGCGGCCGATGAGCTCGGTCGCGTCGTCCACCGTGCCGTGCTGGAGCGCCTCGGCGCTCTCCAGCACCATGCGGTTGACCTCGAGCATGTCGGCGACGTTGCCGGTGTCCTTCCAGTACCCCGAGATGATCGTGGACCGTACCTTGTGGCCGGTGTCGAGCAGCCACTGCAGCGCCTCGGTGATCTCGAGTTCCCCGCGGCCTGACGGGCTGAGCTGGCGCACGGCCTCGTGCACGGCGGGGGTGAAGATATAGACGCCGACCAGCGCGAGATCGCTCCCCGGGCACCGGGGCTTTTCCACCAAGCCGACCACCTCGCCGGCCTCGTCCAGCTCGGCGACGCCGAACTGGCGCGGATCCGGCACCGTGGTCAGCATGATCTGCGCGTCGGGCCGGCACGACCTGAACTCATCCACCAGGGCGGTGATGCCGCCGACGATGAAATTGTCGCCCAGGTACATGACAAAATCGTCGCCGCCCAGGAAATCTCGCGCGATCAGGACCGCGTGGGCCAGCCCGAGCGCGGCTTCCTGCCTGATATAGGTGACATTGAGCCCGAACGCCTGGCCATCGCCGACGGCCCCCTGGATGGTCGCCGCGGTCTCACCCACCACGATCCCGACGTCTGTAATGCCGGCGTCCCGTATGGCCTCAAGGCCATAGAACAGAACGGGCTTATTGGCCACGGGGACCAGTTGCTTGGCGAACGTATGCGTAATCGGGCGAAGCCGACTGCCCGATCCTCCTGCCAGCACGAGTGCCTTCATGGTTGAAAAATAGCGCACCCGGGCCGAATGCGCGGCAATAATGCTGACGGCGGGCAGGCCGCCGCGGAGCATTCGATGTAATTATCCGCAGTTCTTTGAAATAAGGCTAATAATCGCATGTCGGCGAGCGCGCGCAAAAACTGCTATTCCACGGTCTGTGGCCCTGCTCCGGCTCGGGCGGGCGCACGGGCGAGGCACCACGGCCCGTTCGGCAATCATCCCTTTTTTGTTGACCTGACGGGTCGCATATCACCTACCCGGCCCCGATTGCTACCGCGGCCGCCTGGTTATTTCCACCCGGGCCCGCAAGCGGCAACCGTACAGGTCGATATCCGCGCAGGCCTGGATCACCGCCGCCAGGCTCTGCAGCGATGCCCTGGCCGCCGCCAGGTCGCCGAAGACGGGGGCGGTGTGAGGCACCGAGGTCACGTTCATCTCGAGGAGGATCAGGTCCTTGTCGGCTCGTACCGCCGCGAGCGCTCGCGCCGGCGCTTCCGGGGTGACCAGGTCGGCCAGGATCAATTCGACGACGTCGGCCACGACCTGGATCTCGGCTTCCAGCAGCCCGGCTGCGCCCTCGCCGACATCCACGGCGAGCGGGGCGGCCAGCAGCCAGGCGGTCCGCCGCTCCAGCGCCGTGGCCAGACCGAACGCAGGCTGCGTAAAGGAGCAGAGCTCGTCCTGCAGGTAGCGCAGCGACCGGCCGGCCGCGCCCACCTGCTGCGCGACCACGCCGAGCTCGTCGGACGGCTGTGTCCGCATCGTGCGGCGTGTCTCGCCCAGCTCGAGAGTTGCCGCCGCAAGCTCCTGGATCGGCCCGTCATGCAGGAACCCTGCCAGGTAACCGCGTTCCCGTGCGCGAAGCCGGCGCATGCTGTCAAGCAGAAGGCGCGGCGCGGCACTTCCCGCATCGCGGCCGTCCTCGGCCAAGGCGCCAGGGGCGGGGCATCGCGCGCTGTCCTCGCTCATGAGCGCCTCCCGCTGGGATGGCCCGTCCCCGACCAGGCCTTAGTGACAGTCGATATCTGCAATATCACATATAGTAACATGAGGACAGCCGCCCACTTGTCGATGGCGGTGATCGAGCACCTGCCGCGGCGGTCATGTTCTCGCCGCGGCAGGTGCCGGACGCAGACGCGGAACGGGGACGGCTGATGAACGAGCACACCAGCAGGCAGGGCAGGATCGCCGTTTTCCTCGTTGATGATCACGAGATCTTCCGCCGCGGTGTACGGGCCCTGCTCGCCAACGAACCAGACATCGACGTGGTGGGGGAGGCGGAAAGCGCGGCGGCGGCCCTGGCCCGGATACCTGCGCTGCATCCGGACGTGGCGCTCCTCGACGTGCGACTGCCAGACGGGAACGGCATCTCGGTCTGCCGGGATATCAACTCCGCGCTGCCCGGGACCGCTTGCCTGATGCTCACCGCTTACGGCGAGGACAAGGCGCTTCTCGACGCGATCATGGCCGGCGCCGCTGGCTACGTGTCGAAGCAGACGTGCGGCACCGACCTGGTCAGTGCCGTACGCGCGGTCGCTTCAGGACTGTCGATACTCGACCCGCAAGCGTCACACCAGGTCATGACCCGACTGCGTCAGCGCGCTATCGCCGTAGACCCAGTGGCGGCGCTGTCCGCGCAGGAGAAGCGCGTGCTCGAGTTGATCGGCGAGGGGTTGACCAACCGCCAGATCTCGCAGCGCATGTTCCTGGCGGAAAAGACGGTGAAGAATTACGTGTCGTCGCTGCTCACTAAGCTCGGCATGCAGCGCCGCACGCAGGTTGCCGCCCTCGCCGTGCGACAGGCCGATCAGGACGGCGACTGACGGGGTTAGTTGTGAGCGCTGAGGATTTCGTGCAGTTTGGTGAGGAGGGTGGATTCGGAGAAGGGTTTCTCGATGAGGTGGACTCCGGGTTCCAGGACACCTTGCGCGCCGAGCAGGCCCTGGGTGTAGCCGGACATGAATACCACCCGGGCGGCGGGCTGCAGGATGCGGATCTTGTCGGCCAGTTCTTTTCCTTGCATGCGGGGCATGATGACGTCGGTGAGCAGCACGTCGATGTGGTCGACCTGGCTGGCCAGTACGTCCAGTGCTTCTGCACCGCTGGCGGCGGCGACCACCTGGTAGCCGTTGCGGTCCAGGATCCGCCGGGTGACCTCGCGCATAGCGGGTTCGTCCTCCACGACTAGGACGACCTGGCCGTGACCGTGCCGGGGTTCAGCCTGCGGCGGGGCGGCGGGGGTTATGTCCTGCTCGGTGACGGGAAGCAGGGCGGTGAGGCTGGTGCCCAGGCCGGGTTCGGAGTAGATCCGCACGTGGCCTCCGGCCTGGGTGATGATCCCGTACACGGTGGCCAGGCCCAGGCCGGTGCCCTCGCCTTTGGGCTTGGTGGTGAAGAAAGGCTCGAAGACCCGGTCCAGGACGTCCTTGGGTATCCCGGTGCCGGTGTCGCTGACCTTCAGGGCCACGTACTGGCCCGGAGGCAGCTGGGCCTGGCTGGCGGTGTCGTCGACGATGGTGCCGGCCGTGTTGATGACCAGTTTGCCGCCACGCGGCATGGCGTCGCGGGCGTTGATCGCCAGGTTGACCAGGACCTGCTCGATCTGACCGGGATCGGCTAGTACCGGGGGAAGGCCGACGGCCAGGTCGGTGATCAGCTCAATGTGCTCGCCGAGGGTGCGGATCAGCAGCTGCTCGACGCTCGCGACCACGTCGTTGATGTTGAGTACGCGCGGCTGGATCATCTCCTGGCGGGCGAACGCGAGCAGCTGGTGGGTCAGCCCGGCGGCCCGCTCGGCGGCCTGCTGGACCTGCTCGATGTCGTCCCGGACGCCCTGCCCGCGCCCGCCGGGAAGTTGCCTGGCGACTTCCTCGCCGACGAAGGCGGCGTAGTTGGAGATGACGCCGAGCAGGTTGTTGAAGTCGTGGGCGACTCCGCCGGCCAGCTGGCCGAGGCTTTCCAGCCGCTGGGACTGGTGCAGGTGCCGTTCCAGCTTGTCCCGTTCGGTCTGGGTGCGCAGGCGTTCCTGCTCGGCGGCGATCTCCAGCCGCTCGGTCACGTCCCGGACCACGGCGGTGACCAGGAGCCCTTCATCGGTCTCGATGGCGGACAGGGACACCTCGGCGGGGAACGTGGAGCCGTCGCGGCGGCGCCCGGCCAGCTGCATGTCGGCGCCCATCGGGCGGGGCCGCGGATCAGCCACGTACCGGGCCCGGCGGGCCGGGTGCAGGCCGCGGGCCTGGTCCGGGACCAGGATTTCCACCGGCTGGCCGACCAGCTCGTCCCGGCCGTAGCCGAACAGCCGCTCGGTCTGCGCGTTGACCAGCGCGATCCGCCCGTCGCGGTCCACGCAGACCATCGCGTCCGGGGCGGCTTCCATCAGCCCGCGGAACCGGGCGTCTGCGCGCTGGCGTTCGGTCACGTCCCGGGCTACCGTAGCCACCCCGATGATGGTCCCGGTCCGGTCGGCGATGGGCGACAGGGTCAGCGACACCTCCACCGTCGTCCCGTCCTTGCGCAGCCTGCGGGTCTGGTACTGGTCT
>WNFJ01195651.1_pt1 | contig 30537 bp, 27 predicted proteins | sample 5400461 | NCBI WGS metagenome assembly WNFJ01 (sample SAMN13153349, study PRJNA577476) | soil metagenome | isolation source: 115 cm saprolite on Douglas fir-dominated hillslope | place: USA:California | collected 2013-09-17
GGGCAACAATTACGGTTACCGCGACGTCGTCACCTTCAGCACGTACTCATCGCGTCAGACGGCGATGACGCAGTTCGTCCAGTGGATCCAGAGCGATCCCAATTTCAGCAAAGACACCTACTTCATGTCGGCGGCTGACCTCGTGGCGTACATGCAGCATCCGTTCGACAAGACGGGAGCCGCGGTGCAGGCCGACGCGGTGGCCACGCCGGACTCGAACGGTCTGTTCAATCGCCTTGGGTGGACGACCAAAGGTGCCACGATCAGCGTGACGAGCGGGAATGCGGCCAGCATCGCGTTCACCGTGCCCGCGCCTCTCGCGGCCTCGGGCGAACCTCCGCCCGTCGTTTACGCCGCCGCGGCCGTGGCCCCCGGTGCGCTCAAAGGCGTTTCGCACATCGATATCAAGTACAGCACCCAGGTTCCGTTTCGCATTCGCCTGCTCACGAGCGACGGCTCGACAAGCGTTTCGGCTCTGCTCGCCGGCGTCGGTGGGAATCGTCTCGCGCGCATTCGCGTCAAAGACTTCTTTGCTGGCGGCTTCGAGGCGGGGGCTTCTCAAGTAGCCGCGGCGAGCCTCGTCGATTCCAACTACATGGCGAAGGTTACGGGAATTGCATTCGAATCCGCCGCCACGTTGGTCGCACCGAGCGGGGCACCTGGGACGTTTTCTCCCGGCACATTCACAGCGCAGATTCAGCAAATTACGCTGCACGGCGTTGATACGCCGAGTCTCTGTAAACCCTAACGCGATGAGATTCGTCCTCAGCGCCGTTTTCATTGCGCTGCTGGTCTTCTGTCCTCTGATCGCGCGGGCGCATGCGCCTACGTTTGCTGTCTATAGCAAGTACGAGGCGACGACGAGCGGCAAGAGTGTTGTCTTCGTTTTCGCGTTCGACAAGATGCCGGTACTGTCTCTGCTCGAGCGCGAAGTCGCGCACGGCAAAGTCGAGCTAGGCGACGTTGGCCAGTTCGGCTCGTTTTTCTCGAAGTATCTATTTGATCGCTTCTACGTCGCGAACGAAGGTGAGGCATGCAGCCATCCTCGTGAGCTCGGGCGTTTCTTTTGGGACGAGAGTACGCACAACGTGCTCGCGGTGACGAAATTCGCTTGCGTATCGGAGTTGAGCGAGCTCACGATTCGCTCGCTCGTAACGCACGACATGCCGGTTTCGCACGAGCTTGTGGGTGACCTTCAGCATGGGAACGTTCTCGTGCGCCAATTCTTCGTCGGCGACGATATCGAGGGGCACATTGCCATCGCCTCGCTCCCGGCGTCAGGTGTCGTCGCCCCGCGGCAGGTGCGCCAACGCAACCGGTTCGCGTACGTCGCCGTTCCCGACGAAGAGCGCCGCTACAACGCCCTCGCGTCCGCCGAACTGGGCGCCGATGCAGAGGCACCTTCACCGTCCCCGGGAAGAAGGCGAAGGATTCTGTTTGCTTGGATAGCTGTCGCCGCCGCGGCCTTGATTGGCTTGAAGGTGAAAGAGGCGGTCTTCCCCGCCCGTGTGCGTCAACATCGAAACGACTCGCCGTAACATCGAAACGTCTCGCGTAATGGCTCGCGGAATTCGAAGCTACTGCTGAGAGTGCGGTCGATTTGGCTTCGATTTGGCGTACAGTCTCGCGAAACGCGCCTACAAGCCGTAGCCGCGAGGCAGTTCCCTGGTCCGTCGAAAGTGGGGAGAGCACATGCACAACGATCGCGTGAACCTGTTGCCTGCCGCATGGGTTTCGATTCTCGGTGTCGGCCTGATGGCCTTCGCCTTGGCCATGCTGTGCGGCTGTTCAAAGACGAAGCCCTCCCCGGCCGGTGACAGCACGGCGGCGACCGCGCCGAAGACTCCCGTTACGATCAACGTGACGGACGTGGGTGGAGCGCTCGCCCTGCTGCAAGACGCCATCGAAAAATACAAGACCAAGCATCCGGAGGCCGTCGAGAAGTTCAATTTCACGAAGGCGCCGGCGCCCGAGCTTCCCGGCAAACTCAAGGCGATGCAGGCGGCGGGGCGCAGCGACATCGACCTCGTCCTCGGGGGTACCGACATCCTCTCCGCGGGCGTCGAGCAGGGGCTTTGGGTGCGCATCCTGCCGGATCACGCGTCGGTGTTCCCGGGCGTCCTCGAGAACTACATGCCGCCCGCACGCGAGATGCAGAAGCTCGCCCAGGAACAGGCCCTGGCCGTCGTCTTCATGCCAGCGGGGCCGCTCGTCGAGTACAACCCGGCGAAGGTCAACAAGCCACCCACGACCCCCGCCGAACTTCTCGCGCGGTTCATCTATGCGCGCCCCCGCAACTCCGGTCCGGGCCGCACGTTTCTCCAGGGGCTTCCGTATTTGCTCGGCGACAAGAACCCGAAGGACCCCGTCAACGGATGGGAGAAGACGTGGGCGTATCTGAAGGACCTGAGCGCGTACATCGAGTACTACCCGACCGGCACGGGCGCGACGATGAAAGAGTTCGGCGAGGGCTCGCGCGACATGACGGTGACCGTCACCGGGTGGGATATCAACCCGCGCGCTCTCGGGATCGTCCCCAAGTCGTACAAGGTCGGCGCGTTCCAGAACATGACCTGGGTCAACGACACGCAGTACCTCATGGTCCCGAAGGGGTTGGCGCCCGACAAGCTGAACGTCGTGCTCGACCTGATGAAGTTCCTGCTCGAGCCTTCGCAGCAGGCGCTGACCTACGACAAGGGCTATTTCTACCCCGGCCCCGCGGTCAAGGGCGTGACTCTCGACATGGCCCCGAAGGAGAGCCAGGACATCATCAAGGACTTTGGCCGGCCCGAGTACGACGAGTGGCTAACGAAGTTCCCGCACGTTCAGCCGCTCGACACAAAGAATCTCAACGCCGCGTTCGACCGCTGGGACGCGGACATCGGTGCGCAGAAGCTGAAGTGACGACGGCAGGTCTCCGGCCCCGCACGCACAACGAGTTCGACGAGCTTCGGCTCGTCGGAGTCACCCGTCGCTTCGCGACAGGCGCGTCCGGCCACATGGCGGCCCTCAACGACTTGTCGCTGGTCGTCCGGCGCGGCGAATTCATTGCCCTGTTGGGCCCCTCAGGCTGCGGCAAGTCGACCGCGCTCAATTGCATCGCAGGCCTCTTGCCGCTGTCGAGCGGCAGTATTTGGCTCGACGACACGCGGATCGATGTCCACCCGCCAGAGAGGCGTGGCTTCGGCATGGTCTTCCAAAACTACGCGCTCTTTCCGCACATGACCGTGCGCAAGAACGTGGGCTTTGGCCTTTTGATGCGCCGCGTCCCAAGAGACGAGCTGCGGACCCGTGTCGAGCACGCCTTGCAGCTCGTCCAGCTCGAGGGGCAGGGCGACAAGCTGCCCGGCCAGCTCTCGGGCGGCCAGCAGCAGCGGGTCGCGATCGCGCGCGCGATCGTCGTCGAGCCTCCGCTCGTTCTGATGGATGAGCCGCTGTCGAACCTCGACGCGAAGCTGCGCATCGAGACGCGCGCCGAGATCCGGCGGATTCATCGTGAGCTCGGGCGCACCACGATCTACGTGACCCACGACCAGGACGAGGCGCTGTCGCTCGCCGATCGCATCGTCGTCTTGCGCGAGGGCGTCGTTCAGCAGGTGGCGTCACCGCACGAGGTCTACACGCAGCCGGCGAACCTGCATGTCGCGCGCTTCATGGGGTACCGCAACGTCATCGACTTCGAGGCCACCCAGGGCCCGCATGCGGGGTCCGTCTGGCTACGTCGCGAAGGGATGTCCCTCGCCGGCACCGCACGCCAGCCGTTGCCGGCGGACGGCCGCGTTCTGGTCGCGATTCGCCCGGACGACTTCGCGATCGCCGACGCACAGGGCCCGAACACGGTCAGCGGCGTCGTCGACAACGTCGAATACTGCGGCCGCGAATCGTTGATCGACGTTTCGGTCACCGGGGCCGTGCGACTCCATGTTCGCACGAGTTCGTCCGTAGCCCCCGGGGACCGGTTGCACGTGAGCGTTCCGCCAGAGCGGGTGCTCGTCTACGTCGGGGACTGAGGCGCACGAGATGGCTTCTCTCACGACCCTCCAAGAGCCTGTCGTCATGCGCGGAGCCAGCGGGAAATTTCGGTTCGATCCGGCGTACGGGCTGCTGGCGCCGGCGACGCTCTTCCTGCTTCTCGTCTTCGTCTATCCGTTCGTCTACGGCTTCGTCTTGTCCTTTCAGCCGAACCAGGGGTCGTGGACGTCCAATTACGCGACGTTCTTCAGCAGCCCGCGGCTCTGGCCGACGATTCTAACCACATTCAAGCTCGCGATGCCGGCGACGTTGATCAACCTCGGGGTCGCTGTGCCGCTCGCCTTTCGCCTGCGCGTGAAGTCGAAGTACCAGAAGTGGATCACGGCCATCCTCGTGGTGCCGATCACGCTCGGCACGGTTCTCATCGCGGATGGAATGCTGACTTATTTCGGGCCGAAAGGGTGGCTGCAGCTCGTCCTGCAGACCTTGCACGTCGTCACCGCCGACGACCCGATCCGCCTCACGCACAACTACATCGGCGTGGTGCTCTCGCTCATTGTGTCCGGCTTCCCGTTCGTGTTTCTGCTCGTGCTGTCGTACATCACGGGCATCGACCCGGTGCTCGCGCGGGCGGCAGCCACTCTCGGCGCCAACCCCTGGCAGCAGTTCCGCCACGTGTACCTCCCGCTACTTTCGCCGGGATTGGCCATGGCCTTCTGCCTCGCGTTCGTCCAGGCGTTCTCCGTATTTCCCTCCGCCGTTCTGCTGGGCGCCCCTTCGGGTCCCACCCGCGTCATTTCGATCGCCGCGTACGAAGCGGCGTTCGAGCAATACGACTACTCGATGGCCTCCTGCGCCGCGATGATTATGGGCTTCGTTCAGCTCATCGTCGTGTCGGCCGCCCTCGCGCTTCGCCGTCTCTTTTATCGTGGCCCCGTCGCGTCAGGCAAAGGATGAACACCCCCGGCGGAAAGTCGCGGGCGCATTTGGTCCTACGTGGGTACGGCGGCGTGCTCACCGCTGTCATTGTGTTCTTTATCGTCAACGTCGCCCTGCTCATCGCCGCGGTCGCCGTGAACTCGTTCGCCAAGAGCTGGTTCCGTACCTGGCTACCGGAAGGCTGGACGCCATCCTGGTACACGTCCGCGTGGAATGAGTTTCAGCTCGAGTCGGTCCTGACCGTCACCGCGGAGGTCGTGCTCCTCGTTGTCGGCATGTCGGTGCTCGTCGGCGTTCCGGCCGCCTACACGCTGGCTCGACGCGAGTTTCCCGGCAAGCGAGCGCTCATGCTGCTCTTTCTTCTTCCGCTGATGGTGCCGCCAATCACGTACGGCATTCCGCTGGCGACAGTGATGTACAAAGTCGGGATCGCGGGCACGCTGTGGGGCGTCGTCCTCGCGAACATGATCCCCACCGTGCCGTTCGTCATCCTCGTGATGACGCCGTTCATCGAGCAGATTGATCCGAATCTCGAGGCCGCGGCGCGCGTGTGCGGCGCAGGCATCGGGCGGATGTTCGCCTACGTCCTTGTCCCCCTGCTGGGCCCGGGCATCCTCGCCGCGTCGCTCCTCGTCCTGGTCCGTACGATGGCGATGTTCGAGCTTACCTTCCTCGTAGCAGGTCCCGATTCGCAGACGCTCGTCGTAGCCCTCTACTACGCCGTCTTTGCCGCGGGCGTTCGCGCGCCACAATCGGTCGACGCAATGGCGATGATCTATATGCTGTCGACACTCGTCTGGCTGGTGGTTGCACTGCGGTTCATCAATCCGACGCAGCTGGTGTCGCGCGTCAAAGAGCATCCGCAACATGTTTGAAAGAAGGCGATAAGCTTACTGTCTCCTGGCCCAAGCTTCGGACGCGGCGATGCCGAGCGAGTCGAGGCGTGGTGCGATCACTTCCTCGACGGTGGCATAGAAGAGCGTGCGCGCGGCGGCGCCGCTGCACAGCCCGAGTGCGGCGCCTTCTGGGGGCGGTCGCACGTCAGTGGGAAGGTGCGCGAGCTCGTGGCGCTCGAGGTGCGCGAACGCGACGGCGAGGTAGTTGCTCAGGCGAGCGCGTTCGTCTCCGTTGGTCGCCGGGAGAAGCTGCGCGACCAGCAGCCAGCCGAAGCGAGCGTGTCCGATCTCGTCCGCCCAGATGCGCGTCAGGAGATCGCGAAGGTCCCCCTCCGGCATCATGAGGCGCTCGGCGCCGATGAGCGCCACCGCGACGGTCTCGCTCAGGCAGGAGATGCTGAGGATATTGCGAAGCACCGCCTCGACGGGGCCCACTTCCGGGTGCATCGGGAACGGACAGTCGGCACGATCAAGCGCCATCGCATCACCTCCCAGCGCCTGAACGACGGCGCCGCAGAGCGCGCCGTGCGTACGTTCTTCGTCCGCGTGCGCGCGGCAGCGGGCCACGCACGCGGCGTTGAGCCCCGCCGCGTGCGCCTGTGCCGCCAGCCCGTCGAAGACGCGCGACGACGCGTACTCGTTGACCATGCGTCCGCGCCACGTCGCGAGCGCGGACTCCCGCAGATGCGGCAGCTTGGGGACGACCGGGGAAAAGCGACTCGCGGCCGCGCGAAGGTCTAGGAGCATCACGCCATCTCCGGCATCGCCGGGGGCATCGGCGGGCCCCATGGAGTGCATGTGGGGCCTTCCACCAACGGATAGGCGAGCGCCGCGCAGCAGCCGCGCAGCGAGTTGAAACTGCTGAGACCGGCGTCAGCGAGCCGCCCTCGATCGCGCGCGCCGGCATCGGGCTCGCCGTAGCCGCGGTCCACGCGGTAAATCGCGACGGCACAGCAGTCGAGCACGTTCGGATCATGCGCTGCCGCGGCTGTGAACACGCGAGGCTGCGCGTCCAACAGGAGCTCGGGCGCCAGAAGGGACACGCAGCATTCGAACGTCTCGTCGCTGACGCGCGCGTCGAGATGTTTGATTTCGGGGAGCAGGCTGGCCACAGGCGGCGGGTCGCACGCAGCGGGGAGCGGCGTCGCATCGTCTACGGTCGGGGGGCGCGACACGTCGGCGATGGACACGGCGTAGTCTACGGTCGCTGGGCGCGACGCATCGGCGATGGACGCGGCGTCGTCTACCATCGCCGGGCGAGGCGCAATGGCGATTGGCGCAGTGCCGATCGGCGACGGCGACGATGCCGCATCGGGCGTGTCGCCACGGTTTGTCGATTGAACGATTCCGGCGCACGACGCGAGCGTCGCGGTAAGCGCGACCTTTGCCGAAGCGCGCAGCGCGGCACGGAAGACCATGTAGTCCATGACAAGACCTCCTCAATGCAAGCAGCCCCAAAACCATACGAGCTGCTCCGCGATGAAGAATCAGTATCTCTGTTACATAGATTGTGAAGCTCGCATGGATAATCCCACGCGCGGCCCACGCGCCGCGATGGCGCACGGGTGACCGGCTGGGGGGTATGGGGGGAGCGGCCTCGCTCCCCCCATGCCCGCCGTGGCCGAACTCCCGGGCCGGAACGGAGCCGCGCCGGAGGCGCGGCGGAGTGAGGCTCATGCTGAACCGGGTCAATGAACGTAAACGAGGCTCATGATGAACCGGGTGAATTTACGTAACAGACGGCCGCGGCACGCCGCTCACTGGCCCCGCCGGCTCGTGATTGGCTTTCGTATCGATTCGATTCCTGGTGCCCGTCAGCATCGGCTGCGTGTGGGATGACGATGGCACACCGGGGTCGGGCGCCGGTACGGTGACCGGGCGTGACTCGCCAGGTTCGCGCAGCAGCGTGAAGGGCTCGGGCGTTGGCCGGAGAGGCGCCGAGAGTTCGAGCGGGTCGAACAGGCGCTGGAGCGCTGACGGCAAAGACTCGACCTTCTGCTGAAGGGCTGCTTTGGACACAAAGAGCTCTTCGCGCTGGTTGTCGGCAATTTGCCGCTTTAAGACCAGCTCGCCGGGGGTAAGCGATCGCTTTGCGACTTGTTGCACGACCGGAGCAATGTTCGCGATGAGCCGCTCGATGAGGACCCGCGGAGACTGCAGCTGCGATAAGGGGCGGTCGTCGAGAGTCGCCGCGACGACCGCCGTCTTGTGCCCGAGAAGGTCGGTTGCCATCCCCCGCAGTCGATCGTGGAACTCGCGAAGCGCCCTCGAATCGTCGGGCGTCGCCTCGTAGGGCAAGTCGGGCGTGCTGCCGTCTTCCGGGACGCGGACGATTTCGACCTGCGCCGCATCGTCGGCAAACGTCAGGTCAAAGCCGCCGCCGCTGCCGTCCGGGGCGACGCGCAGTCTCGCTGTCGTCGCGGCCGGGGCCACGCGAAGCTCGGCGAGATAGAACCGGTCCAGGCGCTGGGTCCGGATCTTCACTTCCTTGTGGAGCCAGCCGGCCTCCTCGGGCGCTTGGACTTCAATCCGCTCGATGACGCGATCCAGCCGGAGGATCCGTCCAAATGGATGCGAAGTTGGGATCTCGATCTTGGTAGTCCAATTCAGCCCGTAGGGGGTGCTCGCTCGAAGGCGCGCCCCGTAGCTTGTAGCGTCTTCGGTGCTTATCTCGATGAATTCGACCGCGTCCGGCAACGCGCGGCGAAGGACGAGCGTCTCGAACGCTTTGGCAAACGCGCCGCGCTCGTTGGTCGCCGATTGCTCCGCCCGGGCTGCCTCGGCCGTGACGGCGGCTCTCGCTCCTTCTGCTTCGGCGCGAACGAGCTCATTGATACCGTGCCGAATTCGAACCGCGCAGCGCCCCGCAAGCGAATCGCCTGCGGCCGCCCTCGCGCGGTCGAGCAAGAGGAGCGCATCAATCACGAGCGTCTGGGCGGCCTCGATTTCCTTTTCCGTATTTTCCGTCAACAGAGCGACGCGTTCTGTCGCATCGTCGATCTGGGCATCGCACTGGAGCGCTTGTGCCGCGAAATCGAGCGCGTCGGGCAGAAAAGCAGTGAGGTCGATCGTCAACGGTGAGAGCGTCGAGTCGCCGTACAGGTAGGCGGTTTTCATGAGACAGATGATATGCCCGCGAACCGCTCGAACGGCAAGCCAACGCGCTGTTGGCGTACTCAAGAGGACGTCGCGGGCTTCGCTACCGGCCTCGTCACCTTAGTTCCGGCTGGGGGTGTGGTGCCTTACTAGAACAATACATCCCCATGCAGGCCTAGGGCGAGCCACTGCGGCGTGTACGGTTGCGCATCGATCGCGGCGTATTCGGCATGAGCGCCGAATGTGAAATGGCGAATGAGACGGAAGTCGAGTGCGAAGCCCGCATCCAAGGCAAGACCGCCGGCATGCGGGACCGTTGGGTCGCCGGAGTCCCGCCATCCGTATCCGACGTGGCCGTAAAACCCCGGACTAACGATGTATCCGAACGCCACGCGTGCGCCGCCGAAGAGCCTGTGCGTTTCCCAGGAATAAGCGCCAACGTCGCTGCTCGTGTACAAGTGCTCGAACCCGTACCCGATCTCCGGCGTGAAGCGGAGCCCAGGGAACCGAATTTGGTCGCCTACGCGGAGCTTGAAGCCGCTGCCGCCAGTCAACGTGTTTCCGATCACTGACCGCGGCGGCGTTACGATCGCAGCGCCCTCGCCGTCGAAGCCGAAATCGAGGCGATCAGGGCCCTCTCGCCACTCGTGCTCCTCCGCCTCGTATCCGGGCGCCTCGGGAAGAAAATGGCGCTCGGCGCGCGCATTTCCCGGTACGAAGAGGAGTGGCGCAGAGAGCGATGCGACCTGTGCAGACCGTAGAACTAGAGACTGGAGCCGGACAGTTGAGCGAAGACGGATCATGGTCGTACACCTCTGTTGCACTTGGCGGTGCACGGCCCGATCCAACGCCGCTGGCTGGAGGGCTCACAGAAGCGCCACTGGAAATTGTGGCGGTCAGCTACGCAGTGTGTCGTCTCTGCAGCCCATCCACGTGCGAAACCTTCGCTGCCCAATCGCGCTGGCGCGTCACGCGGCTGAACCGCGAACTAATTCCGCGGTCCGAGTCTCGCCTCGAGCTCTTTGAGCGCGGCTTGGAGGACTTCGTTCTGCGGATCCAGATGGTTTGCCATGACAAGCTGCAGTTTTGCTTGTCGAAAGTCGCCCGCGCGCATCAACTCTTCGGCGCGCCGTGCAAACGGACGTGACGAAGGAGAGCGCACTGCCTCCTCCAGTCTCGCTGGAGCTCCCGGCGTCTTGCGGGGAGCAGGTCGTGCCGAATGGCTAATCCTCGGAGGGCGATCGGTCGTGCGGGTAGCCAGGTTGCGATCGTACTGGCTGCGCAACGACTCGTCGGACAACACCAAGTAGGCTTCCGTGCTGCGTTTGAAGATGATCGAGAGCGCATCGCGCTCCGCTTTCGGGCGGGTCAGATGCCGATCGGGGTGAAAAACGTCGCAAAAAGAGTGGAAAGCGGTGCGCACGTCGTCGGCGCTCGCATCCGACTCGACGCCGAAGAGCTCGTAGTAGGTGAGCTCGTCGAGAAGGCTTAGCCACGAGAAAATGTACTCTCCGGATTCTGCCATGCGATTTCCTCGTACTCAACGGACCTGCGCCGCGGCATGTCGAAGTTGCATCGCCGCCACGCTCTGCGCGCCGGCGATGCCCACGAGCTGAAGCAAAGCGTGCGCTTCGCGTCCAGTGATCACGTCGGTTGCGAAGACCTTAAGCGTTCCGCTCTCGTCAACCTCGAAGCGAACCTGGATGGTCACCTGCCCGCGCGCCGCCGCTCGCAAGCCGACCAATTCCACCTCGCCCAGAAGGGTGTTGTTGCCAAAGAAGGGATCTTCGCCTTGGGCCACTCGCACGCGCACGCCGGTTTGCATGTCACTCGACGTCGTGAACGCGCGGGTGCGTTCGCAAGGGATTTTGGCGTTGCGCTGCACGATGACGTCGCACCATCCACCTACGGTTTCAACGACGAGCGCGCGAGGAGTTACGTCGACGAGCACCGGGGTGCGGGGCCGCTGCGAACCACTCGACGGGGGCACAGTTGAACGAGGTTCGCCGCCGGCGGGGGGCACCGAGGAGCCCGGTCCGTGGGCATCCAGCAACGTCGAGGAGACGGGTGACGCTGCGGGAGGCAGCGGCGGAGGTCTCATCGGCGGAGGGAGCGCCCCGGGCCTCTGGGGTGGCCTGGGCGAAGGAGGTTTCGACGATCCGGGCGGGGGCGGCGGCAACTTGTGCAACGCGGCGATCTCTTCGGACAGCTGCGTAGTGAGTGTCACCTCGTTGTCTGGCGGCGGTCGGGGAGACGAGCGCCCACGAGGTTGTGGTGGGGGAGGGATGCTTCGCCGACGCGCAGCCTCTGTGAGAGCGGCGGCCTGGATCGCGGCACCGATGGCGACGACCTCCTCGGGGTTTACTCGGTCAAGTGGGGGTGTCCCGAAGAACTGTTCAACCCGCTGGTGGACGAGCGGGACGCGCGTAGAGCCTCCGACCAGAATCACTCGGTCGAAGTTCGTGGCGGGGACACGTGCAATCGAGAGCGCTTCCTCGCATACCGCAAAGCTTCGCTCGATTAGCGGCGCCGCCAGAGCGTCGAGCTCGATTCGCGACAGCGAAAAATCGAGGCCGAGCGACGCTCCACCGACCCCAACGTCGACCTCACGCAGCTGAACGTGGGCGTGCTCGACCGAGGAGAGCTCAATCTTGAGCGTCTCTGCGGCCACCCGAAGCCGCTCGAAAGCCTGCGGATGCGTGCGTGGGTCGGACCGGTGTTTCCTGAGAAATTCGTTGGCCATCCGCTCAGCAATCGCAAGATCGATATCGTCTCCGCCGAGGTAGCTGTCGCCGGCGGTCGCGAGCACTTCGAAGACGTTGCCAGACAGCTCCAGCAGAGTGCAGTCGAACGTGCCCCCGCCGAAGTCGTAAACGGCGATCCTTTCCTTGTTCGTACGGCCGAAGCCGTAGGCAAGGGCAGCCGCCGTCGGCTCGTTGATGATGCGCATCACGTCGAGACCCGCGATGCGCCCGGCAACCTTCGTTGCGGCTCGCTGCAGCTCGTTAAAGTTCGCCGGCACCGTGATGACGGCGCGGTCTACCCTCTCGTTGAGCGCTCTCTCGGAAATCTGCTTGGCTCGCTGCAGCACAAAGGCGCTGATTTCGGGCAGCGTGTACGGCTGGTCGCGCGCGATGACGAGCGGGCCCTGGCCGAGCCCCTCCTTGAGTTCGAATGCAAAGCGCTCGCGGGCCAGCTTGAGCTCCTGGCTGTGCCATCCGCGGCCGATGAGCCTCTTGACGCTCGCGATCGTGTTCTTGGCGTCGACAACGCGCCGTTCTTTCGCGGGATAGCCGACCAGGACTTCTCCGTTCGGATGAAACGAGACCACGCTCGGGAGCAGGCGCCGCCCTTGATCGTCGCCCAACACCTGGACTCGTCCAGCGCGAGCGCACGCGACCACCGTGTTCGTCGTGCCGAGGTCAATTCCGACGACCGCCATCCACTGTGGCCTTACCACATCTTAGTCCGACGACACGCTCTCAGCCTCCAGGTCCGCAATGACTTCTCGGAACCAGCTCTTGACGGCCCTGGGAAAGGGCCACATCCAGCCGTAGTCCGGTCCGACATAGCGGCGAACGATTTCCGGCTCAAGCCTGCGCGCGGCCTCCAAGCCGAACACCTCGGCCGTGGCGCGAATCGTTTCGACATAGGCCTCCCATTCGATACGTGCTCGACCCCACGCGAAAACAATTGGGAAAAATACGAGAAGGTAAACGAGCGCCATGGCGAGGTCGCCCATTCGCCTCCGCTGCTCAAGATGGACTCGTTCGTGACGAAGAAGGACGTAACGCGCGTCGTCGGGCATCGCGTCCCATGCGTCGGAAACGTAAAGCTTGCCAAAAAGGACAGTGTGGTACTGCGTGACGTAGTGGCTCTGGCCGCCGAATGTGAGGATGAAGAGCGCCAAGCCAATCGCACGCTGCCAGGCACTTTCCCTCTTGTGGCGGATGCCAAAGTCGGGAAATTCGTGCCGTATCTCGGCGAGCAAGCGGGAAGAGCGATCGTATGCGATTGGGCTCGCAGCTTGCCATCCCTTCGCGGAGCCAGCAACGTCGGCCAAGCCCGGTAGGAAAGGGCTTCACGGCCCGACGGGCAACGGCTCATGCACTAATGCAATGCGCTTGAACAAGCCTTGCCTGGTTGCAACGAAACCGGCGCGGATGAAGTACGGCGCGAGCGGACTCTGGCCTCCCGCAATGCCGTCCACTGTCGAAATGAGCAGGGCCCTCCGGCGCTTTCCGTCAACGAGGTTGCCAAGAGCCGTGGCAAGCGCATGGGCCGCCGCTCCACGCGACCCTTCCTCGGCGGGAAGAAAGGTCAGCAGCGGGTGTTCGCCTCGCCCGAGCCAGCCTAGGAGCGCCCCGTCGCGAAGCACGACACGAGCGCCTGCGGCTCTTTGCGGTCGTGCGGCGCCGACGGGCTCGGGCCAGTCGAGGAGCGCGCCCCACGCGTTTGCCGGATCGGTCGCCGCCAGAATGATTGTTCCGCGCGTATCGTCCTCGTCGCGAAGAGCGCGCAAGCGATCGTCGGCCCCAGGGACAGCGAATTGCGCGCCTCCGCGGCTCTCCACGAAGTAACCGCGCCGAACGCGTCCTTGATTCTCCAGCGCCTTGAGCACGTCGTACACGGCCGCAAAGCCGCCGGCGACGGCTTCGGCGTGCGCCGCTTCGCGTGTCACGACTCCGTATCGATCGAGAAGGGCTCGCGTGAGCGCCATGCGGCGCTCGGCCTCGTAGTCCGGATCGCCCGGCCGAACGGACGCGCGCGACGCACGCAAGGACCAGCGCCCTTCGCTTCCGGGCAGAGCCTCTCGCGCCACCCGAACGTGGCGACGAGAAGCCTCAGTTCTTCGCGCCGGACGCATTCGGCTCCGCAGTGGTTCGATCGTGTCGTTGGTCACTTCGCCGGCCCACACCATCTCCCAGAGCGCGTCGAGAATTTCCACGGGGAAGCCACCGACGTCGCGCACGATGTCCGCGAAGAAGACAGCCCCCCGCCGACCGAGCACGTTGCGTATGGCATCGGCGGAGCTGCCGGTGACCAAGGCCGCTGGTCGGGCAAGCAGCGCCTCGTCCTCGACCGGGTAGAGAGCGATCCGTCGGTCGTTCTGACCGAGTCGTTCAATTCCCGCCCACACGCCCTGCCCCGAAGCGCAGAGCGCGTCGAGGCCCGAGCCGTTGTAAGGTTCAAGGCGCCCCGGCAGAATCTCCGATTCCAGGGCGGACGCAACGAGCGGACAGCCACGCAGCTCGCCGACGACGGCGATCAGCGCGTCGCGCCCGCGCCGCTTTTTCGAAATGCCTTGCCACTCGGGCAGAAACCGCGCGAGCGCGCTCGCATCTACCGGTTCGACCGCACGACGAAGCTTGGCGAGCGACTTCCGGCGGATGGTATCGAGTACATCGCGGTCGCAGAGTTCGTCCCGCGTGCCGTGAGGCAAGAACGCGCCGCGCACCAGGCGGCCCTCGCCAATCATGAGGGCCGCAAGACGCTCCACGGCGGCATCGCCCATACCAAAACGCCGGGCAACGTCATGCGCGGCGAACGGACCGTGTGTGCGCGCATAGCGTGCGAGCAAGTCGCGGGCCGGTTGATGGGATGCACCGAGGAGTGAGGTTGGCAGACCCTGCGGAAGCGTCACGCCCAGGGCATCACGAAACTTGGCGGCGTCTTCGACCGCAACGAACCGCCTCTCGCCGGCAACGGGCAGAGCCAGTAGGCGGCGGGCGTGAAGCAACTGCTCGCTCCAAGACTTGGCGCCTTCCGGTGGCGAAGCACGTTCGCGTAGCTCGCCGGCCGACAGGTCACCGAGAGCAAGGAGCATGTCGTGCACCCCGTCGGGATGACGCGCCGGCCGCGAGATACGCTGAAGCCAGAGCTCGTGCTCCGCGATGACGTCAACGTCCAGGAGTTGCCGAAGTTCGGCGTCGCCCAAAAGCTCACGCAGGCGCTCCGGGTCTACGGTCAGCGCTTGCGCCCGGCGTTCCGCAGCGGGCGCATCGGCCTCGTAGATGAAGTTGGCTACGAACGCAAAAAGGATGCTGGCGGCAAAGGGCGAAGGAGCGCGTGTGTCGACCGTAGTTGCCCGCATGCGCCGCGTGGCTACGTCGCCAAGCAGCCGCACCAGGCCGGACAGATCGAACGAGTCGCGAATGCATTCGCGATAGGCCTCGAGCAAGATCGGAAATGTCGGGTACTTCGATGCGACGGCGAGCAAGTCGCTCGAGCGTTTGCGCTGAGCCCAAAGGGGCGTTCTCCTCCGTGGATCGCGCCGCGGCAAGAGCAGAGCGCGCGTCGCGCACTCTCTGAATCGCGCCGCGAAGAGCGCCGTCCCCTGTAGCGCGTGCGTCACCAGGGACTCAATCTCGTCGGCTGCCGGGAAGAAGAGGTCTTGCGGCGGGGGGGCTTCGCACGCAGGAATGCGGAAGGCCATGCCGTCGTCCGTGTAATGCAGGTCCACATCGACGTAGGTCTGACGCAACCTGGCGGCCACTGCGATTGCCCAGGGAGCGAGAACGCGTGTGCCAAAGGGGCACATGACGACGACCCGCCAGTCGCCGACTTCATCCACGAAGCCCTCCACCACTATCACGCGATCGGTGGGCACCTCCCCCGTCGCGCCGACTTGGTCGCCTACGTAGTTTATGAACGTCTGCGCCGCGGCCGCCTCGAGTGAGTGCTCGCGTACGAGTTCGGCCGCCGCGGCTTGCCCGCTGGCCACTCGTCCGACAAGCTCGCCGATGCGAGCGCCGAAGGCGCGCGTACGGCCGGGTCTGTCCCCGTGCCAGAAGGGCATCTTGCCCGTTTCGCCGGCTGCAGGGGAAACGACGACGCGGTCGCTCGTAATCTTCTCGGCGCGCCACGAAGACGCTCCGAGAAGAAATACTTCGCCCTCGCGCAGCTCGTAGACCATCTCCTCGTCGAGCTCGCCGACGCGTCGGCCGGGGATGGATCCCTCGGCGGAGTCGATGGCCGATGTGAATACGCCGTAGAGGCCGCGGTCAGGGATCGTTCCGCCGTTGGTCACGGCAAGGCAGTGAGCTCCTGCGCGCGCCTCGATGCGGCCTTCCACGCGGTCCCAGGTGATGCGCGGGCGCAGCTCGGCGAACTCGTCGGACGGATAGTGACCGCTGAGCATGTCCAGGACCGCGTCGAATGCAGCGCGCGGAAGCTCGGCAAATGGCGCGGCGCAGCGTACGCGCGCGAAAAGGTCGTTCGCATCGAGCGCATCCATCGCAGCCATGGCGACGATTTGCTGGGCGAGCACGTCCAATGGATTGCGCGTGTAGAATGTCTCTTCGACGTGGCCGGCACGCATGCTCGCCGTCGACGCAGCGCAAGCGATGAGATCGTGCCGGTGCTTGGGCACAAGCACGCCGCGTGGCACGCCACCTACGCCGTGGCAGGCGCGGCCAATGCGCTGCAGTCCGGACGAAACGCTCGGGGGCGCTTCGACTTGGACGACAAGATCGACCGCGCCCATGTCGATGCCAAGCTCCAATGACGACGTGGCCACTATCGCTCGAAGTTGGCCGCGCTTGAGTCGCGCTTCCACTGCCTCGCGCTTCTCGCGCGCAAGCGAGCCGTGATGCGCGAGCGCTATCTCCTCGCCCGCGACGTCGTTGAGAGCGGCTGCCAGACGTTCGGCCAGACGCCGGCTATTGACGAACACGATCGTGGACCGGTGGTCCTTAACGAGCTCGACGACGCGTGCGTGGAGGGCCGGCCAGATGCCGCGCCGCTCGGCGGGGCCCGGTGGCCCGGTCGAGTTGTCGCCTTGCGCGGGCAACTCGCTTTCTTGCACGGGTTTGTCCAAGAACTCGACGCGCAGGTCGAGCGCTTTGCGCGTGCCGGTATCAACGATCGCGACGGGCCGCGCCGCTGCGCCTTTGAAGCCGCCGAGCAGGCGCGCCGCCTCCTCGAGCGGCCTCTGCGTTGCGCTGAGGCCGATGCGCTGCAGCGGCGGGGACCCGAGAGGGCGAAGAGCCTCAAGCCGCTCGAGGGAAAGGGCCAGATGCGCGCCGCGCTTTGTCGGCACGAGCGCATGAATCTCGTCGAGGACGAGGGTTTCGACAGCTCGCAGAGTTTCGCGGGCGGCCGATGTCAAGAGGAGGTAGAGCGATTCGGGAGTCGTGATGAGAATATCGCCGGGGGTTCGCCGCATGCGCGCCCGCTCTTTGGCGGGCGTGTCCCCGGTTCGCACGTCGACCGTCGGCGAATAAAGCTGGCAATCCTGTCGCGCCGCGTACTCGGCGATTCCCGAGAGCGGCGCGCGAAGGTTACGCTCGATGTCGACGGCCAGCGCCTTGAGCGGCGAGACGTAAAGCACGCGAGGGAGGCGCTTGACCTCAGGATCCGGTGGCGTGCGCAGGAGCCGGTCGATGGCCACGAGAAAGGCGGCCAGCGTCTTTCCTGATCCCGTCGGAGCGAGAAGGAGCGTCGACTCGCCGCGCGCAATGACCGGCCATCCCAAGCTTTGTGCCGGCGTCGGCTCTCCCAACACGCACCGAAACCACTGCGCAACGGGCGCCAAGAAAGGCGCAAGGGGCGATGTGGGCGCGGGCTCCGTCATGATGAGGTGCACGGTACGGTGGATGCACGTTACCTTAGCGTGCGATGAGCGAAGGTCCTGCCCATCCCTCCGCTCCCGGCGGAGTGCCGACGCCCGAAGCGGTGTCCTTCTCGGAGCAACAAAGAGAGAGCTTGCGAGCTCTGGCGGCGTCGATGAGCTTCGTCGGAGTGTGCCTCATGCTCTTCGGAGTGCTTCTCGGCGTCTTGGCCCTCGGAGCCCTCTACACAGGCTTTGCCACGAGCGGGCTCGCGCTCGCGGCCGGCGTCGCAACGACGATCGCCGTCGCTTACATCCCAGCGGCGTGGTGGGCGATGTCCGCCGGCCGCTCGCTATCGGCCCTGGTACGGACGCGTGGGCGCGATGCCGAGCGCCTGATGGAAGCGGTGGGTCACCTGCGAATGCTCTTCGGATTCGCCCGCGCGGTGATCATTGTGCAAGCGCTCGTCATCGCGGCGGTGGGGGGAATCCTCGTTTGGTGCACGTTTGCGATGGACAAGGGCGGAAAGTGCTGGGACGTATTTGGATGAGCGCCTCGGCTCTCAAGGTTTGAGGATCGGGAGCAGCGCCGCCAGCCACCGGTCCGACACCTTCTGCGACCCCGAGACGTTCAGGTGCACGCGGTCGGAGAAGTCAGCCGCCGAGTCGAGCCCCGTATAGAGATCGACCACCGAAACGGGGGACGCGGCCGTCGTCGTCTGCGCCGCCCAACCGGGGATGGCACTATTCAGAGCCATCGTATCTGCGACGCAGCTTCCGCACCCCGCGGGGTCTTGCGGGGTGTGTTGCGCGACCAGGAAAATGACTTTGGGGTTTACGGCTCGAGCCTGCTCAACGATGACGGAGTAGGCCTTGATGACGTTGGCCGCCGGGATGTTGCTCATGAGGTCGGCGCCGCCGATATGTTGGAGCACGATGTCGGGAGGGTGGGCGGCAAACCAGCCGTGGTACGTGGCGGGGGAGATGCCGGTGACGATCGTGCCGGGGCGCGCTTCGCAGGCCTTGTTGTAGCCAGCAACACCACAGTCCGGGCCGACGACCTGGCTGCCCACGAAATCGAAGTTCGTGATTCCGGCGGACCGGAGCTTTTGCCAAAGGAAGGCCCTCCAGCAGGTGCCCGATTCGTTCGAAGAGCCAAGCACCATGATCTTGGCCATGCCCGTGAAGAGGGGAGCATCGTGCGCGGCGCTGGCATCGGAACCAGCGCCTTGCGCATCCGCGCCGCCCGGTGCCGCGTCTTGTCCGGGCGCTGGTTGGCCGGCAAGGCCGTCCGAACTTTCAATCGCCGCGTCGCCGACGTCGAGCCCCACGCCCCCGTCCGACGTGTTTGCGTCGTTCGAGACCCCATTGGAGGTCGTGTCGGCTCCCGCGTCGAGCGCTGCCCCAGAGCCAGCGTCGGACTTCGTGTCGCCCGTGGCCGCACCGTTGGTGCTCGCGCACGACGTCGCGAAAGCACAAGCGATGGCCATTGCGCCGAGGACTCCGTATCGCGACGCCGGTCGGCGGAGGCAACGAATCCAACCGCTGTGCGGCGACGTCATGCTCAAGCTCCCAATCGGAAGGATAATCCCAGCGAGCGCCGCAGGCCGGTAGGAAGTAACCTCCGCTAGTTATTCGCGTTTCGCTGCAACAATACACTCCGGCTTGGGGTCGGCGCGTCGCGCCGTAAGGGCCTTGTGCTGGGGGCAAGCGTGCCTAACTTATTCGGGTGATCGACCGATTTGCATCGCCTGTGAACGACTATCGCCCTCGCGTTGTGCGGGACGCGGGCGTCGTGGCGGCGCGCGAACAGCTCGCCAAGCTCGAGCCGGGTGGGGCCGTGGCCCGTCCCATCGAGGTGGAGTCCGCTTCGCAGGTAGAGGTCCGCGCCCTCTCCATGCCTTGTCTGCGTTGCGACGGGCCCTACCGACTCGATGAGCACACCGCCGAACGGCTCGAGGGACAGGCCCTGCGAGTCCTTCAGGTGCATTGCGGGCATTGCGGCGCTCCGCGCACGCTCTTCTTTCGCGTTGCGCCGGACTGGACGTGGGCGGCGCAGTAGGGAGCTAGTTCACGCCCGGCGCCTCGTGTCCACTGCGTGCGACGTATTCCATGTAGCCGCCTCCGTAGACGAGCACCCTCTGCGGGGTCAGCTCGAGGACGCGATTGGACAGAGCCGCGAGAAACTGCCTGTCGTGAGATACGAAAATCATCGTACCGTCGAATCCAGACAGCGCTTTGACCAGCATGTCCTTTGTTTCCATGTCCAGGTGATTCGTCGGCTCGTCGAGAACCAGGAAATTCGGCGGGTCGTAGAGCATCGTGGCGAGCACGAGCCGCGCCTTCTCCCCACCCGAGAGAACGCGGCATGACTTTTCCACGTCGTCTCCGGAAAAGCCGAACGCGCCCGCGAGCGATCGCATCGAACCGACCGTGGCGAGCGGAAACGCGCCTCGCAGTGTTTCGATGACGCTCTTCTGCGCGTCGAGCAAGTCCATCGCGTGCTGCGCAAAGTAGCCGAGCTTGACGCTCCCTCCGACGGTGACCCGACCGGCGTCGGGCTCAATCTGTCCCGCAATCAACTTGAGGAGCGTCGACTTGCCCGCGCCATTGACACCCATGACGCACCAGCGCTCTCGCCGCCGCAACAGCAAGTCGAGTCCGGAGTAGATCGTGCGCGTTCCGTACCCCTTGACGACTCCGTCGAGCTTGGCCACGTCGTCGCCCGATCGAGGCGGCGAACGAAAGTCGAATTCGAGCACCTTGCGACGCTTCGGCGGTTCGACCTTGTCGATCTTCTCGAGCTTTTTTACGCGCGACTGCACCTGCGCCGCGTGGCTTGCGCGCGCCTTGAACCTCTCGATGAATGCCTTCTCTTTGGCGAGCATCGCTTGCTGCCGCGCGTACTGCGCCTCTTGTTGGGTGGCGGCAATCTCGCGCTGGCGTTCGTAAAAGTCGTAGTTTCCCGAATACGTCGTCATCTCGCCGCCATCGATTTCCACGATCTTGGTGACAAGGCGATTCAGAAACTCACGATCGTGCGATGTCATCACGAGCGCGCCTTCGAAGTCGCGCAGGAACCGTTCGAGCCAAATGATCGACTCGATGTCCAAGTGGTTGGTCGGCTCGTCCAACAAGAGCGCGTCAGGCCGCATCAGCAAGATCCGCGCGAGTGCAACCCGCATCTTCCAGCCGCCCGAGAGCTTGCCGACGTCGTCGTCGACGACTTCGTCATGGAAGCCGAGTCCGGCAAGGATCTCGCGCCCGCGCGACTCAAGCGCGTACCCGCCGAGCTCGTCGAAACGGGCCTGGGCGTGTCCGAAGCGTTCGACCAGCTCGTCGAGCTCGCCCACTCGCGTTGGATCGGCCATCGCGTGCTCGAGCGAATGAAGCTCATGGGCGGCGGCCGAGACCTCTCCCGCGCCAGCCAGCGTTTCCTCGAGAACCGAACGGCCCTGCATCTCGCCGACGTTTTGGCTGAAGTGACCCACGACAACGCCCCGGTCGACCGCGACCTTTCCGCTGTCGGGCGGCTCTTCGTCCACGATCATGCGAAAGACCGTCGACTTGCCCGAGCCATTGGGGCCCACGAGGCCGACTTTCTCGCCGCGAAAAGCGCTCATTGACGCGTCGAGAAAAAGGATTTGCTGGCCGTGCTGCTTGGATACCGAGTCGAGTCGAATCACGCCGAGCGGGGTATAGGCGACATCGACCCCCACCGCGACCCGATCGTGACCCGCGCAGTCGTTCGCGCTCGCCGGCTTAATGGTACTCTCTCGGACGTGCGGCCCCCCTCTGGCTCCCTGCTTGCCGGCATCGCGACGATTGCGCTGACCGGTTGTCTCGTGCCGCAGTCCAAACTCGACGCGGCGCTCAAAGACGCGAACGATGCGAAGACGGCCTCCGCCGACAAGCAGAAGAAGCTCGATAACGACGCGACGCAGATTGCGCAGCTTCAGAACGACCTCGCAGCGTGCACCGGAAAGCCCGTGCCGGTCGATCGGTCGGCGGAGCTCAATGCCCAGCTCGACGAGCTGCGAAAGCAGAAGGCGGCGGCCGATGCGCGCGCCGCCCTCTTCAACGAATTCGTCGCCAAGTTCAAGAAGATGATCGATGCAGGTCGAGTGCGCATCGGGGTGCGGCGAGGCCGCATCGTGTTGTCGCTTCGCAACGACGTGCTCTTCGACGAAGGCAAGACAGACCTGAAACCGGAGGGCAAGCAGGCCTTGGCCGAGATCGGTCAAGCGCTCAAGACCGTGCCGGGGCGCTTGTTCCAAGTTTCCGGCCATACGGACAACCTCCCCATCAAGAACAAGGAGTTCGGCTCGAACTGGGAGCTTTCGACGGCGCGCGCTGTGGTCGTCGTGAAGTTTCTCGCCGCGCAGGGCGTAGGCGCCGCTGTCCTAAGTGCAGCGGGCTACGGTGAGTTCGACCCGGTCTCGCCCAACGCCGACGAGAAGAACCGCGCGAAGAACCGTCGTATCGAGATCTCGCTCGTACCGAACATCGAGGAGCTCATCTCGATTCCCGAGCTGAAGGCCGAAACGGCGCCGCCCGCATCGAGCGCGCCGCCGGCGAAGCCGTGACGCGAAGGATCGACAAGCGCTGGTTGGGGCCATGCGACAATGAATGAGGCAAATGCGCGCGATGTAAGCCGTGCTTTTCGTTTGTGTTGTTGGACGCTTAGATAACCCCCCGCGAGGAAAGGCGACAGGGATCGCAAGCTGAGACAGTGATGATCGCGGGACAAGGCGACATCGACCGAGGTGATGGTCGCTTGGGATCGCGGGGTCAGGCGACAATGATCGTGATGGTTGTCGCCCGGGATCGCGACGTTGGGCGACAATGGTCATGATGCATGTCGCGTGGGACCACGGGGTCGAGGGACATAGATCGCAATCTATGTCGCCTGGGACCATGGGGTCGGGCGACATCGATCGTGATGCTTGTCGCCTAGGACGACAGGGTCGACCAACGTCGACCGCGATCATTGTCGCCTGGGACCGCGCAGTCCGGCGACATCGCTCGCGACGCTTGTCGCCTGGGACCACGCGGTCCAGCGACATCGCTCGCGATCTCTGTCGCCTAGGACAACGGGGTCGACCGGTGTCGACCGCGATCAATGTCGCCTTGGACCGTGGGGTCGACCAACGTGGACCGCCATCAGTGTTCCATTGGACCGTTGGACCCACCAACAATAGTCGTTACACCGGACGCTTGGGTCGGCGCTGCATCCCCGGTGCCCTGGTCACCGCGTCAATGTAGCGCGCCCCCGCCTGCCATCGTCAGCGCGTCTCGGCATCGCTGCAGCCACTCGGGAAGCGATGTCGCCTCGAGATACCGCGTCACGTGCGGCAGCATTGCACGCGCTTTCTCGACGTGACCTGCTTGCGCGAGAGCGAGACAGAGGAACGGGCTGATCCAGAGGAGAAGCCCCTCGACGCTACTAGCTGCTGCGTCTCGTTCGAAAGCGCGGCGGGCCCGCGTCAAAGAGAGCACTGCGTCTGCGGGGCGCCCCTCCTCGATGTCAAGAAGACCCTGCGCGACGGAACGAAACGCAGCCTCGAGCAAGCTCGTCGGGGGAGTCGTTACCTTTGCCAGCTCTTCGCGAGCCCCGTGCAAATCCCGGCGGTACTCCACGACCAAGACCAGAACCGTCGCCAGAATAAGGACTACCCATGGGACTCTACGCCCAGGCTTTTGCTCAAAGGGGAGTCCATTCTGTCTGCGCTGCCCCTCAGAAGCCATGATCTTGAGCCCATATGATACCGCCCCGAATTTTATCCACAGTGCAGTCTCATCCGGGCCCGTTGATTCCCATCTCCGAAATCGACTTGCTATGCGGGTCGTATACAAAGTGAAAGAAGCACGATCCACGATCGTAGACACGAATCCAATGGGTCACCGCCGGAACCGCAACGACGGATATTCTCAAAGTCCAGTGGGTCGCCTCGTAGATCGAGTCGGTCCGTCTTCGCCTGCTCTCCTCCTGCTTATCGGTCATAGGGTAGGCGTCATAGACGGCGTTCGCGATGGTCAGCCCGATCAGGGTACCAAGCAGAATCGAACCGGCTAAGGCCGTGGCAGCCGCTGAGAGAATCTTGGTGCCCTGCCTCATGGTTTACCCACTGCGGCTACGGTCCGGGCGCCCAAGCTGGCCACAACTCGCGCAACTCATGAGGGTCACCCCTCAATGCAACCCATGAACCCAAAAGCTCGCGTTGAGTCCCCACACTGAGGCAAACAAGAAGAGTGCAGCCGCAATCGTCCACCGAGTAAGCCCCGACCAGCGCCCGTCCTTGACGAAGGCCGGGACCACGAGCCCGGCCGCAGCGAGGGCGATTGTGCTGGCGGACGTGTAGATGTAGTCGTGCCTGGTTCGGTAGAAGACGCCCAAATCGTTCGTCTCGGTCGGGTGCATTTCTCGATGCCTCACGACAAAGAATGAGGTCTTTGGCCACAGACCACAAGACGAGCACAAGAAATGCTGCGCAGAGAACGTTCGCAGCCGTCCGAATGCGGGCCCAGATCACCGGAGCCTCATTGACCGAATCCGGGGTCGATTTCGTCGTCAAAGAGGAAGTAGCCCGGCTCCCAAAGCGGGTCCAAGCTGCATGTTCTGCACATGTTACGGCCACCAGTTGCTGTTATGACCGTACCCCTCGTAAAGCCCTTGGCTATTGTACTTGACCGGATGCGCGTTGTACTTTTCGAGGTTTGCCTTCAAGCAGGTGTAGGTGGACTCGTTGATCCCGTCTATGGGGGCCGAGTCGTCCTCATCGCTTTCGACCGAACTACCCCACGGATGCTCGGACCCGACTAGGGAACGCCATAGTCATTTTTCCCGCTTTGTAGTGCCATCCTCTCCGGGCTCTTCCAAGTACACTAGAAGACGCGACAAGTACGATTGCGTAGCGACGCGCTAATGCGAAGCCCCGAGGAGGTCGCCCTCGGCCACCCCTCGGCCGATGGCCCAATCGGTCGCGGACATTGCGCGACGACCTTCCGGCTGCACCGTGACAAGCTCGATGGCGCCGGTGCCCGTTGCTACGAGAACGCGCGATTTGTCTGCCACGAGGACTCGCCCGGCAGGAATTTGTGGGTGGTCGAGCTGCACAACACGCGTTGCGTGCACCTTCACCGTGCGACCGCGCGCGCTCGTGAAGGCGCCGGGCCAGGGGTTCATACCGCGCACGTGATCGTGCACTTGGTTTGCGCCGGCCGCCCAATCGATCCGCCCGTGCTCCTTCTTGAGCAGCGGCGCGAGCGTTGCGTTTGCGGCGTCTTGCGGCAATAACGAGCAGGCCCCAAGAATGTATTGCGGCAGCCACTGGGTGACGGCCTGCGCGCCCAGCCGCGCCAGTCGCTCTGCGAGCTCGCCTGCTGTCTCATCGGCACCGATGGGCGTGCTCAGGCGCGCAAACGTGGATCCCGTGTCCATCCCTTCGTCCAATTTCATGAGCGTCACGCCAGTCTCTGTCTCCCCGCGGACGATCGCCCACGTGATGGGCGCGGCACCTCGGTACTTGGGAAGCAGCGACGCGTGCACGTTCACGCAGCCCATGCGCGGCGCGTCGAGCACGTCATTGGGCAAAATCCGTCCGTATGCCACGACGAGCGCGACGTCGGCCTTCTGATCGCGCGCCCATGCGCCAAAGTCGCCTGTTTTCAGTTTGGTCGGCTGGACGACCGGCAAACCGAGCTCCTTTGCGCGAAGCTTCGTCGCCGGCGCTGTCATTTCCAGACCTCGACCGGCGGGCTTGTCGGGTTGGCAGACGACCGCCGCGACCTCGGCAATGGCAAAAAGCGCGTCGAGTGAAGGAACGGCAAACGAGGGCGAGCCAAAGAAGAGCGCGCGAAATCGACCTTCATCCACGAGAATCGTCCCCGACGTCGGCTCACATACCGACGTCGATAGGAATGCGCGGCTGGCTCATCTCGTGGTCGCTACCTTCGTGTATGCCGACGAGCGGGGTAACTACGCGCAGAATGTACTTGCCCCTCGGCACCGGACCCGCCGGTTCGCGCGGATATCCGTGGCCGGACGCGGCCCCTTTGGCTTTGTCCTTCGACGCCCACTTGTACTTGACGGCGTCCCAGGTAAGAGAAAGTTTTGCCGTGCCCTGGGGAGCGAGGGTGATTCGCGCGATTTGCTTTTCCGGCGTCGCTGCGTTCGCAATCGCCGGGGGCAATGGGGGCTCGCCGCCCGCCGGCTTGTCGACGCGCGCTCCCTTGCGCGTGAAAAGCTCGAACTCGAATCGAGGTTCCGGATCGACGACGAAGTCCAGCGGCAACTCGGTCTTGCCCTTGTTGCGGTAGGTGATTGTGATCTGGTCTTTCGATCCAGGCGCGATGTGGTGCGCGCTCGACGTGACTTTGATCTCGAGAACCTCGGTCACGTCGCGATCTGTCTTGTCGCGTTTTTCGTCCGGGAATTCACAGGCCGATTGCGAGATCATGGCCAGAAGGTCATTGATCTCGGAGCCGCCGCAAGGCGGTGCCTTTGCCTCCGCCTTTTCCTTGTCGCCTTCAGCGGAAGCCCTCTTGTCGCCTTCCGCCGAAGCCTTGGCCGAAGGCTCGACCTTCTCTTGATCGGTTGACGTAACCTTGGCTGTTTCGGTGGTGTTCTTCTCTGCGTCGCTCGGTGTACTGGGCGTCGGCGTCCGCCCGGCGCACGCGGCCAGCGCGGGCAATGCGAGCGAGAAGACAGCGCGCAGGGCGGTGTTCATGACGGTCCCTCTCATGAGGGCGTACGCTACCATCATCCTTCGCCGGGTGCAGCGAGCCGGGCTACATTGGTGCCGCGATGCGCATCCCGATGAACTTCAATGCTGGCCCCGCCAGCCTGCCCCTGGCCGCCCTGGAGCGCGCGAAGAGTGAATTGCTCGACTTCGCGGGAACCGGTATCTCGGTTATGGAGCATTCGCACCGCGGCAAGCAGTACGAGGCAGTCCACGACGAAGCGATCGGGCTCTTGCGCGAGCTCTTGGCAATTCCAAACGAGTACGAGGTGCTCGTTCTACAGGGGGGCGCGTCGCTCGAGTTTGCCACGATCCCAATGAACTTTCTTCCGCCGGGCGCGTCGGCGGACCATATTGTAACGGGCGCCTGGAGCGAGAAGGCCCACGCAGAAGCGACGGCGTGGGCGGCGGTGGCCGGAGCTAAAGTGCGCGTTGCGGCATCGACCAAGGAGACTGGTTACACGCGGGTGGCTCGCGCAGAGGAAGCGCAAATCGACGAGACGGCCGCGTACGTGCATTTTGCCAGCAACGAGACGATCCACGGCGTGCAATACGCTGACCTTCCGCGCTTCGGAAACGCGCCCCTCGTGTGCGACATGTCGAGCGATTTCTTGTCGCGTAAGGTCGACATCTCCGCGTTTTCTCTCATATACGGTGGAGCGCAAAAGAACATTGGGCCGAGCGGGGTCACGGTCGTTATCGCCCGCAGCGATTTCATCGACCGGGGTCGAAGGGATTTGCCGGCGATCCTGCAGTACCGCGCTCACGCAAAGGCCAACTCTCTCCTTAACACGCCTCCCACGTTTGGCGTCTACCTCATGCGCAATGTACTCGCATGGTTGAAAGACGAGGGGGGGCTCGAGGCGATCGAACGCCGCAACCGCGCAAAGGCCGACGAGCTCTACGGAGTGCTCGGTGCGCTCAATGGCTTTTACCGGTGCCCCGTCCAACCGGAAAGCCGGTCGGTGATGAACGTTGTATTTCGCCTTTCGAACGAAGACATGGAAAAGCGGTTCCTCGCGGAGGCGGAGAAGAACGCGATGATCGGCTTGAAGGGCCACCGAAGCGTGGGCGGGATTCGCGCGTCGCTCTACAACGCGGTCGAGCCGGCCTGGGTGAGCGCACTTGCGTCCTTCATGAAAGAGTTCGCGAGAAGGAGCGGGTGAACGGTCTCGGATCTACGCCTTCTTGGCGTTCGACTTGGCAAGGAACGCTTGCAAAGCGCTCTGCAACTCGGACGCAACCTGCGGAGCCACACTGTCGCCACGGCTCCACTGGTCCGCCTTGACGAGCGTGGTGTGCGCTGCGCGAGCAAGCCGCGCACGCCTGTGACGCGACAGCGCGCCAAATGCCTGCTGCGGCTCGGTGGTTTGAGGACGGATCGCAGGTCGCAGAAAGCCTCTCATGCGAGGGGCATGTAGCGCGACTTCAAGGTTAAGTCACGAACCCTTCGACGCGTTAGCATGTACGCGTGCCCCTTCTCGAAGACGAGCCGGAAAAGCCGTTGCCACTGCAGTTCGAGCTGCCGCGGCAGGAGATTGTGGCTCCTGCGGTTCCCGTGCCGCATGCGGGTCCGATGGTGCCTCTGCGGGCGCTGGCAAAACGCGCCTTGTGGAGTCTCGTAGCGCTTCTCGTCGCGGCCACTACTCTCTTCTACTTCGTACTCCCTTGGCATATCCGGCGAGCCTGCGTCGAAGAGGCCGAGGCGCACGGGCTGGCGCTCGAAATCGACGGAGTGGATGTCGGCTTTCGCGGCTTCAGACTCGTAGGTGTCCGCGCAGCGGCAACCGACATACCCCAAGCAAGCCTTTTGGCGCGGGACCTCAGCGTGGGCACGAGCGGCCTTCAGCCTCAAAATATCACCGCGCATGGTCTCGAAGTCTCGCTGAAAGGGGATTTCAAGACCATCGCCGCGGGCCTTGCGAAGTGGCGCACAAGCCCGCACGGCGGCCAGAGCGGCGCCTGGGCTCCGGAATCGCTTCTCGTGGATGGAGCGCGAGTCGTCTGGCAGAGCCCAATCGGCGAAAACGCTCGGGCGGAAGCCGGCGGCGTACATCTCGATGTCGTCTGGAAAGGTCGAACCTTCGTAATGCACGCGGGCTCGGACAACGTCGCTGTCACTGTGCCCCAAGGAACCCTTGGTCCGTGGCGTGTCGATGTCGACCGTAGCCCAAGCACCTCGCGCGTTCGGATTGTGCTCGATCCCGGAGTGCCCGACGCTTGTACGATTCTGGCCTTCGGCGACGCCGAGGCGATTACTTCGGTCGATGTCGTCGTTCCACGTTCGCCGGTTGCGCGCTTGGGCGTCTCGCCCGAGCTCTTGGGAGTCGCCCAAGACTTGCAAATCGACTCGACGATTCACTACGCGAGACAGGGGCCTCACCGAGTCGAGGTCACGGGCAAAGGGGGCATTTTTGGTCTCCAGGCGCCGGAGCTCAAGGTCTTCGATGTGCTTTGGGAAGTTGCCCTATCGGGTGATCCGCAAGCGGGCGCCGATGCCAAAAAGGCTCTGCTTGCAGTGGGTCCGCTCGTCGGCCCGCTGCGGGGCACGTTCAAGACGTTCGACGACGGCTTTCGTGTCGACTTGGCGTGGCGTTCCGCTGCCATTCCGTGCTCGGCGTTCGATGTTCCCGTCGGGTCCATGCAGCTTTCCGAGATCGCCCATCAGTTCCGGAAGCTCGCCGAGGCTGCCGGAACCCGGCGCTCATCAGGAACCATTGCGGCCAGCGCCATGCTCGCTTTCGATTCCCGCGACCTAGGAGCCACGACACTAACCTTTGTGCCGGACGTTAAGTGTCCACACTGAAGACCGCGCGGTGCGCGCACCGCAAAGCAAAACGGTGTGTGGTATGAGGATTGCCGTGGTGTCATGAGCCTTGTCGTCAAGTTTAACCTTGTCTTCGCGGCTGTCTTTGCCCTGGGCTTGGCTGGGGCGGGTTACATGGCTCGCTCCATTTTGTACGGCAACGCGCGCGACGAGACGCTCGAAAATGCTCGGCTCATCATGGAGGCGGCGATCGCGTCAAGAACGTACACGGCGACCCAAGTCGCGCCGCTCTTGGCGAAACAGCTCGACACCGACTTTCCTGCGGCCTCGGTTCCGGCGTTTGCGGCGACCGAGCAGTTCAACGAACTTCACGTGAAGTATCCTGATTTTTCGTACAAAGAGGCGACCCTCAATCCGACCAATCCGCGCGACCGCGCGACCGATTGGGAAGCCGACATTGTCAATCGCTTCCGCCAGTACCATCAGGCCGAAACGCACGGCGAGCGCGAGACGCCCAGCGGCCGTTCCCTATACCTTGCGAGGCCCATTCAGATTCACGACGCGGCCTGTCTGGAGTGCCACAGCACAGTCGAGGCGGCGCCGAAGGCCATGATCCGCCGCTACGGCACGGCGAACGGCTTCGGTTGGAAACTCAACGAAATCGTAGGGGCACAGATTGTGAGCGTGCCGATGGCGTTTCCCGAGAGGCGCGCGGAGCGCGCGCTGCGCGGGTTCGTTGGAGCCTTTGCGGCCATCTTTCTAGCGGCCTTTGCGCTGCTCAACGCGATGCTGATGGTCCTTGTCGTCCGCCCCGTCACTCGCCTTGCGAAGGCCGCCGACGAAGTGAGCCTCGGCAAGATCGACGCTCCGGAGTTTCCTGCAAGTGGGCGCGATGAGCTCTCGATGCTCGCACAGTCATTCAACCGAATGAAAAAGAGCCTCGCGCACGCCATCAAGCTCCTGGAGCAATAGTCGCGCCGCCAGCCCTTCAAGGGGAGCCAGTCCAAATCGAACCCACGCGGCGCCGAAGATCAGTGGCTTCCGCCGTGAGAGCAAAGCGTACGACATCGCTCACGAGCGGATGCAGCAGAGTGGCGGCGACGGCTCGCGCCCCAGGGATGGCCGTGGCTTCCGCGAGTGTAGGATCACGCTCTGATTCCTCTTCGACCGCCCCTTGAAGGTCGCCGGTAACCAGGAACTGAGTTCGTAGCTCCCCCTGGAACATTGCCTCCACGAACGCGTCGAGAGGGGGCAGGCCGGCTTGAGGCGACGTCAGGCGGGGAGCCAATTCTTCGAGGAGCTTCTTCTGCCGGCGTGTCAACGCACGCGAGAGGCTGGCCTCGTACTGCTTGGTCAGCCCGGATTCTCCTGGCCCGTATCCCGCGACCACCTGTCGCGCGGCGGCGACAAGAAGCGCCCCAATGTTCTCCTTGGGCAGTTCGTCGAGCCATGGCATGCCGAGCGCGATGCGCGCGAGCGCCCGTGAAATGCTTGCGAGCTGCGCCGGCTCCCCCTGGTCCACGAGCGATGCTGGAATCACTACCCATGGCTCGTCGTGCGCGAGCACGCGCGTTC
>WNFJ01151542.1_pt4 | contig 30522 bp, 27 predicted proteins | sample 5400461 | NCBI WGS metagenome assembly WNFJ01 (sample SAMN13153349, study PRJNA577476) | soil metagenome | isolation source: 115 cm saprolite on Douglas fir-dominated hillslope | place: USA:California | collected 2013-09-17
CGACGGCGTGGGCGCCCGCTACAGCCACCCGCCGATGGTGCGGACGTTGCGCGCTCGCGGCATCAGGGTCGGCCGCTTCCTGCCTCCCTTTATCCCGTTCCCACACCCCTACTCCAACCTGCGCAACCATCGGAAGCTGATGGTGGTGGACGGCGCGCTGGGGTTCTGCGGCGGGCTGAACATCCGCGACGACTGCCTGCTGGCGCTCAACCCTCCCGTCCCGACGCAGGACCTGCACTTCCGCCTGCGTGGGCCGATCGTGGGCCAGCTCATGGCGGCGGTCGCGTTCGATTGGGCGTTTACGACGGGAGAGCAACTGGCGGGACCGGCCTGGTTTCCCCCGCTCGAGCCAGCTGGTGACGTGCTGGCCCGCGGCATCCCCGACGGTCCCGACGAAACCTACGAAGCGCTGCTCATGACGCTGTTGGGCGCGCTCTCGCAGGCGGTGCGCTCGGTGCGGGTGGCCACGCCGTACTTCTTACCCGATCCGCCGTTGATCGACGCGTTGCGAGTGGCCGCGCTGCGCGGCGTGCAGGTCGACATCCTGCTGCCCGCGCGAGGGAATCTCCGGCTGGTGCAGTGGGCGGCCACCGTCCCCCTGTCCCAAATCGTGCGCTGGGGCTGCCGCGTGCACCTGGCCCCGCCGCCATTCGACCACACCAAGCTGCTGCTCGTGGACGGGGTCTGGTCGTTGATCGGCTCGGCGAATTGGGACCCTCGCAGCCTGCGCCTCAACTTCGAGTACACGGTCGAATGCTACTCGGCCGAGCTGGCGGGCGAGCTGGGAGAGGTATTCGAAGCGAAGCGCGCCGCCGCCCGGCTCCTCACGGTGACGGACCTGGAGCGGCGCAATCTGTCGGTGCGGCTGCGGGACGGGGTCGTCTGGCTGGCCCAGCCCTACCTCTAGCAACTCGCTAACGGACGCGCGGCGGGCCCGCGCTCCTGTAGGCCCGGGCCGGGGGGCACCACCGGTGGCTCTCCCTCCTAGCGGGTCGGGTGCTTGCTCGCCGCTTGGAACAACGGCAAGTACTGGCCGTATCCTTCCGCCTCCAGGCGCTCGACGGGAATGAACCGCAGGGCGGCCGAGTTCATGCAATACCGCTGCCCCGTGGGCGGGGGCCCGTCGTCGAAGACGTGCCCGAGATGGGAGTCGCCGCGCGCCGACCGCACTTCGGTGCGCTTGACGAACAAGCGGCGATCCACCTTCTGACGGATGTTCGTGGCGTCCAGGGGCTTCGTGAAACTTGGCCACCCGGTGCCGGAGTCGTACTTGTCGAGTGAGCTAAACAGGGGCTCGCCGGAGACGACGTCGACGTAGATGCCGGCGGCGTGATTGTCCCAGTACTCGTTGCGGAACGCCGGCTCGGTGCCCTCGTGCTGAGTCACCTCGTACTGCAACGGCTGCAGCGAGCGCCGCAGCTCCGCGTCGGCCGGCTTCACGAACTCCATCGGGTTCCATCCTTTCCGGGCGTTCTGGGCGGCGACGGTGTGCGCGACAGGAGCGCCACCGATCACGAGCCCCAGTGTGAGGCCCAAGCGTCGAGCGCAGCGCGCCGTCTTCACGGCGCGGCGGCCCCGGCCGGGGCGGGGGCGCTCGAGCCCCACAGCTCCTTGAGTCGCCGATCGCGGCCGCAGCCCTGGCGGTACCAGGCGTACCGCGCGGGGTTCTTGCGATAATAATGCTGGTGATACTCCTCGGCGCGATAGAACTCGCCCGCCGCCACGACCTGCGTGACGATCGGCCGCTGGAACCGGCCGGACGTTTCGAGCCGCCGCCTGGATTCCTCCGCGAGGCGGCGCTGCGTTGCATCGTGGAAGAAGATCGCGGTGCGATACTGGGACCCGAAGTCGCAGACCTGCCCATCCAGCGTCAGAGGATCGATATTGCGCCAGAACACGTCGAGCAGCCGCTCGTAGCCGAGCCGCCTCCGGTCGTAGGTGACTTGGACGGCTTCCGCGTGTCCCGTCCCGCCAGCGGACACCTCCTCATACGTCGGATCCTTCGTATGGCCGCCGGTATACCCTACGGTGACGGACACGACCCCCGGGAGCTCGTCGAACGGATGCTCCATGGACCAAAAGCAGCCGCCCGCGAAGGTCGCCACGGCGTAGTCGGTTCCCCCGGTGGAAGCTTGACCCCGCTCGGCCGGCGCGCGACCGGAGCTCGGTACCAAGGGTACGCCCGCGAGCAGCAGGCCCAGAATTTCCAGCCTCAAGCGCATAAGCCCCTCTCCTCCCAAACCGCGAATCGTCGCTTGCGAACGCCTAGAACCGCACCGCCAACGCGAGGCTGCGGCAGACCCGCTCGCCCGTAGAACAGACGCTGGCCCGGACGACGCCACGGTGCAGGGCGCTCCGCGAGGCCGTCTCCACGGTCGGCGCATCGGCGAAGTAGGCGTGTTCAGCGGTGAGATGCGGCGAATCAAACCGCAGCACTGTCCCATCCTCAAGTTCCAGCGACGGCTTGAGCCGCGCATTGATGCGGACGCCAGGCGCGGCGATCAAACTGAATCGCCTGAGTGCGCCCCCGCGCTCGACGGCGAGCCGGAACGGGACCGGCGGACCGCAGGCGGCCAGCGCAGCGGCGGTCAGCACGAGGACGGTGCGCCTCATTCGCCGAGCAACTGCCGAATCCGCCCATCCCAGCTGCGGAAGTCGGCGTCATCGAGATGGAACTCGCCGTAGCCCGTGAAGCGGATCTGTCCCCGTTTATCGACCAGAACGAAGCTCGGCCAAAAGCGGATCCCGTACGTATCCCAGGTGCGCCGATCGTTATCCTGGGCGTTGGGATAGGCGATGCCCAGCTTCTTTAGTGCGCGGGCGACGTTGCCCTTGTCGTGCTCGCCCGAGTAGGGCGGAAACTCCGGCGTGTGGATTCCGATCAAGGTCAGCCCGTGGTCACGGTAGCGACGATCGAACTCCACGAGCGACGGCACGGTGTTGGTGCAGTTGTAGCAGGTGAACACCCAGAAGTTGAGCAGCACCACTCGGCCACGCAGCTCGGCGAGCCGCAGCGCGTGGTCAGCGTTGAGCCAGCTCGTGTTGCCCAACTCGGGGGCCGCAGCGGTGGCGGCTGAGGCAGCCGCTGCCGCGGGCGCCGCGACAGCAGGCCGGCGCCGTGCCGCGCTTGTCGCCGCACCGAGTGCCGTGACCATGATGCCGGCGGCAAGGAACGACCGGGGAACACGCATAGTGACCCTTTCTCTCATCAGCGGACCACCGGCCCAATCCGGCCGGGCTCGCAGTCCTCGTGCTTCGTGTCGCCGCGTGGCCAGTACGTCCGAGCCGGCGTGAGCGACGAATCGGCGCGCGCCACCGTTCGCGGTGTCGGACCGGGACCACGCTGCCGCCCGCGTAATGTCTCACCGCGCCGCACCGACGCAAAGGCCAGATGCGGGATGTTAGAGGGTTGTCATACTTCTCTAATCCGGGCGCCTTGGCGCGGCGGCCGTGGCAAGCGACGGGCGTCATCCTCGCGCCCCGCATTGCCCGCGCGAAGCGGCCGGTCGTAGGTTGGGGTGTGCAGATCCTGATCGTGGAGGACGACCGCGATCTCCGGCGTTTCCTCAGCAAAGCCTTCCGCGAGGAGGGTTACACGGTCACCGAGGCCGAATCCGGTGACCGAGCGATCGAGCGCGCGCTCGCCGGCACCTACCACTGCATCATCCTCGACGTAATGCTGCCGGGACGCGACGGGTTTAGCGTGGTTGCCGAGCTGCGGCAGCGGCACGTCTTCACCCCGGTGCTCTTGCTCACCGCGAAGGACGAGCTCCAGTCCCGCGTGCGCGGGCTGGAAGGCGGCGCCGACGATTACCTGACGAAACCGTTCGACCTCCCCGAGTTGATCGCGCGGGTGCACGCGCTGATCCGCCGCGCCGAGCTGCGCCACCAGGACGCGACGCTGAAGGTCGGGGACCTCATCCTCGACCCGTTGACCCGGCGCGTCACGCAGCATGGGCGGGTGGTGGACCTGAGCCCGCGCGAGTTTGCGCTGCTCGAGTTCCTCATGCGGAACGCGGGTCGCACGGTCTCCCGCTCCCGGATGGCCGAGGCGGTGTGGAACTACAAATTCGACCCGGAGACCAACGTGGTCGATGTCTACGTCAATTACCTGCGCAAGAAACTCACCTTCGGCGACCAGAGTGCTCCGATCCGCACGGTGCGCGGTATCGGCTACCGGCTCGACGTGCCGTGACCGAGCGCCGGCTCAGCACGGTCCTCACGGCGCGCTTCAGCCGCGTGGCGTGGGCCGCGCTCGCCAGCTATGCGCTGCTCGTGGTCGCGGTCTTCGCCGTGGCGGCCGAAGCGGTCTTGCGGCGGTCGCTCGAACACTCGGCCGACGTCATTCAGTCGCTCCTCGGCGCCTACACCGATTCCACAGGCGGGCCCGGCAGCGTGCTGCCCGCGACGCTCGCCGACCAGCTCCTCGTGATGGGGGGCCAGGTGGTCATCACGCGCACCACCAGAAACGTGGGCGGCGTGCCGCAGGTGTACTTCGTCTCGGCCGGCATGCCGGCCAAGCGCCTGGAGGGGCTACCCGCCTCCGCCTCTCCAGAGCAAGTGCGGCAGGTGCTGCTCGCCGCGATCGCCCAGCGGGCCCGCTGGCGCTATCGAGCGCTGCACCGGTCCGCCGGGGCGTTCGACATCTACATCGTGGCGAGCCGCGAGCAGTACGCGATCGCCCTCGCGGGCTTAACGCTCGCCGCCGCGCTCCTCCTGCCCCTTGCCGCGCTGAGTGCCCGACGCGCCGCGCGACACGCGGTGGCCGACGCGTTGGAGCCGCTGCAACGGGTGACGACCGCGACGCGCGCGATCGGACCGGCGGAGCTCGGGAAGCGCATCGATCGCCCCACCGGCCAGGCCGAAATCACCGAGCTCGCGGACAGCATCAACCGCATGCTCGAACGCGTGGACCGGGCGCACCGAGCCCTCGAGTCCTTCACGGCGGACGCGAGCCACGAGCTCCGCACCCCGCTCACGCATCTGCGAGCCCAGGTGCAATGGGCGTCGACCGAGGGTCGCTCGGAGGGGGCGATCCGCGAAGCACTGGCCGCGATGGAGCGGGAGCTCGAGCGGACGACCAAGCTCGTGGACGAGCTCTTGCTGATCGCCCGGGGCGAGAACCGGCAGGTTGCGCTCGCCCACGCCCCCTTCGACCTGACGGCCGTGATGGACGAGGTGAAGGAGATTACGGACGCGATGGCGACGGGGCGCGACCTCCAGGTTGCCATTGCCGCGTCGCCCCCGGTGTGGGCGCTGGGGGACGCCGACCGGACGCGCCATATCCTGCTGAACCTCGCCTCCAACGCCGTGCGCTACACCGCCAGCGGCACGGTCACCTTCGCCCTGCGAGAGAACGGCGGGCTCGTCGGCGTGAGCGTTGCGGACACGGGACCGGGCATCGCCCCGGAACACCTGGAGCGTATCTTCGATCGCTTTTTCCGCATCGATCAGTCGCGCAGCCGGGCCCTGGGTGGCACCGGTCTCGGCCTCGCGATCGCACGCCTCCTGGCGGAGCTGCAGGGTGGGAACGTCGCCGTCGAGAGCACACTGGGCCGGGGCAGCACGTTCACCCTCTGGCTGCCGCGCGCCGCAGGTGCGGCGTGATCGCTCCCCCTCCGCACATGGCCTGACCCCCGGCGCTCGGGCTGGTAGTCCGAGGTATTAGAGGAAGATGAGAATCCTCTCAGGCGCGGTTCCCCACCCTTCCGCCGCGCCCACGCCGGCCGTAGCGTCAACCGCCATGGAACGGCCCCTCGTGCGGCGGCATCACTGGATCGTGCGGTTGACCCATTGGGCGACGATGGTCGTGCTCGGTGGTATGATCGCCAGTGGCCTGCAGATCTACGAAGCCTACGCCCGGTTCGGGGGCCGCGGCGGCCCGTTCTTCCCCAGCCCCTTCAACGACGCCACCTTCCCGGGGTGGGGCCGGTTGGGCGGTTGGCTCGCCGGCGCCCTGAACTGGCACTTCGCGCTGATGTGGCCCCTCGTGACGCTGGGCCTCCTGTATCTCGGCTATCTCGTGGGGAGCGGCGAGTGGCGCGCGCTGTTGTTCCGGCCGCGCGACGTGCGGGGCGCCGTCGAGATGACCAAGTACTATCTGCACCTGCGCGCGGACCACCCGCCCCAGGGCAAGCACAACCCGCTCCAGAAGCTCGCCTACACGAGCATCTACGTCTTCGGCGTGCTGGCGGTGCTCACCGGGATCGCGATCTATAAGCCCCTGCAGTTCGGCTGGCTCACCGCGCTATTGGGCGGGTTCCAGGCCGCGCGCTACTGGCACTTCTGGATCGTGTGGATCTTCATCCTCTTCACCATCACCCACGTGATCCTGGTGTTCACGGTGGACCCGGCCTCGCTCCGAGCGATGCTCACGGGGGAGTATCGGGGGAGGTTTCCGAGCCATGACTAGGTCAACCGACCGCCGCGGGTTCTTACGGCTCGCGGCCGCGGGAGGGGCGGCAGGCCTCGTCGCCAACCTGTTGCGCCCGCCGCTGCTCGGCATCAGCCGCTTTAACGACTGGGTGGGCGAAAACATCCTCTTTTCCCCCACCCGGCTGGCGCGGACCTACGGGGTCGCCGAGCGCAGCGCGATGTTGCCGAGCTACTTCATCTCTTCGGTCACGCCGATGCTCGCGCACCCGCAGGCCTGGCGGCTGCGGGTGAGCGGGCTGGTGCGCCAGCCGCTCGAGCTGTCGCTCGACCAGCTCATGGCCATGCCCCGGGTCTCTTACACCGTGGAGCACCATTGCGTGGAAGGCTGGTCGGCCATCGCGTCGTGGCACGGCGTGCCCATTTCCGCCGTCGTCGAGCGCTGCCAGCCGCTCGCGACCGCCCGCTACATCAATTTCCTCTCCTTCGACTCCGATTACTCGAACGGGTGGGACCTGGCGAGCGCCATGCATCCGCAGACCATCCTCGCCTACGGGATGAACGACACTGCGCTGCCGCCGGCGCATGGGGCGCCGCTGCGGCTCTACTCGCCGACGAAGCTCGGCTACAAGCTGACGAAGTACCTGGTGTCGATGACCTTCACCGACTCACGACCCGGCGGGTATTGGGAGGATCAGGGATACCCCTGGTTCGGAGGCGTCTGAGGCGACCCGCCGCGTAGCCGTGGATGGCCCCGCCCGGGGTCCGGCCAGGTGTGCGCCCTACGCGCTCAGCCGAAACGACGTCGTCCCGTGGAAGAAGCTGTTCTCGTGCCCGATCAGAAACCCAGTCGGGAACTCGAGGGCCCTAATCTCGAGCCGCAGGTCCCGCGCATCCGTCGGCACATCGAAGACCAAGTCCGCGGTATACGACTCACCGGGGATGAGCGGCCGCGTGACTGGTGCGGCGTCGCTCCGCCCCAGCGCCCGCTCGGCGGGGAGCGAGTAGGCGTAGTGTCTTCCCACCCCGTCCACCACGTGGATCCGGTGCCGGCCTGGCCAGAGCGGGCCCATCCCCCGGTGCGGGGAAATGGTCGCGGAGTCGAAGCGTACGCGCACGGTGACGATGGCGAAGACGCCGCGCGCCGTCAGCCGCGAGGCGCCGGTGCCGAGGGCCGGCGTCGCCCGTACGGCGACGACCGAGTAGGCGAGATGGCAGTCGATCTCGCACAGATGCTTCTCTTCGCCCCAGCCCAGGATGCGGTCGCGGCTCGTGAGCGACGCGAACAGGAAGGCGGCGCCGTAGGCCACCCAGCCGGCGCCGAGGCAGAGCGCGAAGAGCCGCACCAGCTCGCGACGGCTCGCGATCAGCGCCGCGCCGATCGCGAGCGCGGCCAGCCCGCTCGAGCTCACCAAGGCGAGGAACGCGAGTACCGTGAGCGGCGTCAGGCCGTCGGTGATCAAGCGGAGGCTCCCTGGCCGCGCTGTTCGGGGAGGCCGCCGAAGCGGCGCTCTCGGGCGTGGAAGTCGCGCACGGCCTGGGCGAGCTCCGCCGCGCCGAAGTCCGGCCACATCGTGCCGGTGAACCGCAGCTCGGCGTAAGCGCACTCCCACAGTAAGAAATCGGACAGCCGCTGCTCGCCGCCGGTGCGAATCAGGAGGTCGACGTCGGGCAGGATCGAGCCCGCGCGGATGGCGGCGCGGCCCGAGTAGTCGACGGCGAGCCGGAGCTGCAGGGCCGTCCCACCGCCCGTGGCGCGCTCGGCCGCGGCGATCGCGGCGACGAGGGGCCCGGGGAGGCGATCGCGTCGCCCGATCACGGCGAGCTGCACCCCGTTCGCGACCAGGCGCGGCGTCTCGCTGCGCAGGTAACGGGCGAACAAGCGCAGCAGCGCCGTCACCTCGCCCGGCGGGCGCTTCCAGTTGTCGGCCGAGAAGGCGAACAGCGTGAGGGCGCCGATCCCCAGTCCGGACGCCGCTTCCACGATGCGGCGCACCGCCTCGGCCCCCGCGCGGTGGCCCGCCGTGCGGGGCCAGCGACGGCGCGTGGCCCAGCGGCCGTTGCCGTCCATCACGATGGCGACGTGCAGGGAAGTACTTTGTTTCATAAAGTCATAAGCCTCAAAAAAAAGACCTGCGCCCGCGAGCTACGACGCCCGGGTGGCGCGAATCAACGCCTCCATGTGGTCCAAGTAGCGCTCCAGGGCCCGCCGGCCGGCCGCCGTGAGGCGGTACTCGGTCTTCGGCACCCGCCCCGCAAAGGATTTGGTGCACTTGACGTATTGCGCGCGCTCGAGCTTGCGCGCGTGCACGCTCAAGTTGCCGTCGCTCGCCTTGAGGAGGTGCTTCAGCTCGTTGAACGTCAGCGACTCGCTCACCGCGAGCGCACTGACGATGCCGAGGCGGATCCGCTCGTGGATGAGCCGGTCGAGCTGCGCCGGCTCGGCGGCGCGCAGCCCGCCCCGCAGGGCCGCGAGCGGCTGCGTCGCCGCGTCGGGCTGCTTCGCCGGAACGGACCTAGCCACCGTACCTCCGCGCGATGAGCGTGCCGAAGACGATGTGCAGGCCGCCGAATCCCGCGGCCATGCACCAGTTGCCCCAGGCGGCCGGCCCGAGCAGGGCCACCGCCCCCAGCGCCATGAAGCCGACGCCCATGAGGGGGACGATGCGCACCGAGAACGCGCCGCCGGTCGCGACCCCGGTGCCGTACAGGAGCAGCCAGGTGCCGGGCAGCGCGGTGGCGAGCCCGGCGCGGTACAGCGCGACCGTCAGGAGGCCGCCGACGAGGAGCGGGGGCAGAAAACTCAACCCGAAGCGGCGCCCCGGCCCCGACAGGATGGGGTCGTCCGAAGCGGACGCCTTGCGCAACAGGGTCCACCCACCGATCGCGAGCGCGACCACCGCCTCGCCCAGCCACACCGCGAGCCACAACTCCGGGGTGCGTTGCCGCGCGGCAACCAGGGCGGCCGCGACGGCGGTGACCCCCACCGCGACCTGCCCCCAGCCCGGCACGGCCGTGAAGGAGCCCGCCCGTTCCATCGTCTGGCGGATGAAGCGGAGGTTGTCGAGGGCGCGGTCGGGCAGTGCGCGAGGCGAGGCCATTACCGCCCACGATACGCCGCGGGCACGTCCGTGTCAAGTACTTCACCATACAAAGCTGCTAGCCCCGCGGCTCCAACGCTCTCGCGCCCCTCAGCGTTCTGACGGTGATCGGCCGGCGTCCGGCGTCCACGTCTGCCTAGTCCGATCGAGATCGGGGAAGAGCGCCTCCGGGTCGATCGCGACGCGAGCGATCCGCGGCTCGCGGGCGACCCGCACCGACGTGCGGCGGGCGCCCCCGAGCCACACGGCGACGGGCAGCTCGACGCGCTGCACGGCCCCGTCCACGCGCGTCACGGCGAGGCGGACCGGCATCGGCGCGAGGCCCTCGTCCGCAATCGTGATCTGCACCGAGTCCCCCGTCGCGGTGACGGAGTCGAGTACCTGGTGGAGCGGCCACCCCTGGTAGAACCACGTGCTCCAGAACCACGACAGATCCTGTCCCCCCGCCGCGTCGCAAATCGCGTTGAAGAAATCGTAGGGCTGGGGATGCCGATCGACCCAGCGGCGTCCGTACGTCACGAAGGCGCGATGGAAGACGTCGGAGCCCAGCACGGCACGGAGCGCCGCGAGCACCTGCGCGGTCTTGTTGTAGTACATCGTGAAGTACAGGTTCTGCGGGTAATCATCGCCGCTTCCGGGGAGCATCAGCGGGGCGTCCGCGCCGTCGCGCGCGGCGCGCAGATACAGCACCCGTTGCCCCGCCTCGGAATCGTTGGGCCGCCCCCCGCGCCGCGGCTCCCCGTAGAGCACCCGCATCCCTTGCGCGGCGTCGAATTGCGTGAACCCCTCATCCATCCACGGATACCGCGTTTCGTTGGACCCGACTTGCATCGGGAACCACATGTGCCCCGTCTCGTGCATCAGGTCGCCCGCGAGCGACAGGGTGTCGGCCCAGGGTTGCATCAGGGTCAGCATCGGGTACTCCATGCCCCCCCCTGTGAGCACTCCTTCCATGGAGGTCATCTGCGGATAGGGATAGGCCCAGAGGTAGGCCGACATTTGTTGAACGGCGTCCCGGGTGTAGCGTGCGGCACCGCTCCGCCACGCGGCGGCGGCCGCGCTGAGTCGGAAGAAGCTGTTGATGGTCACCGTGTCGGGGGCGGCCCCCGCCCCACCCACGAGCGCGCGCGTCGCCTCCCAGGCGTAGCGGTCGCTCGTGCCCCAGGCGAAGTCCCGCACGTCGGCCGCGGTGAAATGCCACGTCGCGGTGACGCCGCCGGCGCTGAAGGCACGCCCGGCCGAACGGCCCGGAGTCAGCACGCGCACCACGCGACCCGAGCTCCGCGCGGCCGCGAGACTGTCGCGCGCGACCGGGGAGAGGGTCGCTCGGGCGTTTTGGAGCGTGCCGGTGGCCCCGACCACCCAACCCCGCGGCACCGTGAGGTGCACGTCGTAGTCCGCGGGATCCATATAGAACTCCGCCTCGAGCAGATACGGGTCGGCGACCCAGCCGTCGACGTCATCGTAGACCGCGATCTGGGGATACCAGTAGCCCATGAAATAGAGGTGGTCCTCGCGACCCTCGCGGCCGTCGGCAGGGGCTGGCGGCGGCACGTAGGACCACGCCACCTCAAGCCGCAGGCTGTCGCCGGGGAGGAGCGGCGCGGCCAAGGGGATCCACATCACTGTGCCATCCACGGCGTACTGTCCCGGCTGCGGTGCCTGGTCCGACGGGGGGGGCACTTTCGCCGCCAGGGCGCGTTTGCGATCCGTCACGGGAGCGATCGGCCGGCCGTTCACCGCCGCGCGGGAGAGCGTCACGCCGCCCGTGATGGGCGCGCGCTGCCGCCGCGGGCTGCCGGGTGCGAACACGTTCTGGCGCAGATGCACGGCGAGTTGGCGGAGCGAGTCGGGTGAGTGGTTGAGGTAGATGACCGTCTCCCGCCCTGCAAGGCGATGGCGAGACACGTCGAGGGTGGCGTCGATGGTGTAGCGTGCGTGCTGCACCCAGTAGTGGGGACCGGGGCTACCGGTCCGGGTACGCGTGCCCCGTGCCACCGCGCGACTGAAGGGCGCCGACTCGTACACCGGCCCGGGAATGGGCCGAGCAGCAGCGGCGGTGGCGGCGGGGTCGACGACCGGGGCGGCGCGCGTTTGGGCGGAGGCGTCCCGAATGAGGGCCGGCGCGGCGAGCATAATGGCGACGACGAGCAGTGGCGCGGTGACACGGCGCCGCACCGGCCGCGGGCAGCTCTGCACGGAGACCTCCGAGGGTCACGATCGCGACGTCCAAGTATAGCGACCGGGCGCGTCACCCTGCCCCGCTCCCTCGCCACCGCGCGCGGCCTTAGCTTGCACGTCGTATGACCGACTCCCGAATGGAGCCCGCCGTCCTGCCCGAGCGAATCGCGGGCCTTACGGCGCTCGCCCGAAACGTGGGATGGAGCTGGAACCGCGACGCCCGCGCGCTGTTCCGTTCCGTCGATCCAACGCTCTGGCACCTGACCCGGCACAACCCCTTCGTGCTGCTCCGACGCGTCGAGCGCGAGCGGCTGACGGCGTGTGCGGCCGATCCCGAGTTCCTGGCGCGCTATGACGCGCTGCTCGAGCAGCTCGGGCGCACGGCGTCGGATGAGGGCACGTGGCTCGCCGGGATGCACCCGGAGCTGCGGGGCCAGGCGGTCGCTTATTTCTGCGCCGAGTTCGGGCTGCACAATTCGGTGCCGATCTACTCCGGTGGGCTGGGCATTCTGGCGGGGGACCACTGCAAGGCGGCGTCGGATCTGGGCATGCCGCTGATCGGGGTCGGCCTCCTCTATACCCGGGGGTACTTCGACCAGCGCCTGCGGCTCGACGGCTGGCAAGAAGAAGCAGACGAGAGATTCGACCCGTCCGTGACGCCCCTCGAGCGGGTGGTCGGGCCCGGCAGCGCCCCGTCCCTCGTCTCGGTGCAGACCGGGGGTCGCTCCGTGCGCGTCGGCGCCTGGCGTATGATGGTCGGCCGGGTGCCGCTGTATCTCCTCGATACCGATCTCGAGGAAAACGACCCCGCCGACCGGGAGCTCTCCCACCGGTTGTACGGGGGCCAGCTCGACGTGCGGCTGCGCCAGGAGTGGATCCTGGGCGTGGGCGGCGTCCGCATGCTGCGCGCCCTAGGCCAGCGGCCGGCGGTGTGGCACGCCAATGAGGGGCACGCGGCGTTCATGCTGCTCGAGCGCGTGCGCGAGCTCGCGACCGAGGGCGTCCCCTTCGACGAGGCGGTCCGTCGGGTGCGCGCATCCAGTGTCTTCACGACGCACACGCCCGTCCCTGCCGGCCACGACGTCTTCTCGCTGGGCCAGGTCGAGGCGTGCGCAGGTCCCGTCTGGCAGGACATGGGCGTCACTCGGGAGACGGTGCTGAAGCTGGGGCATCATCCGGTGCGGGATCACGGTCAGTTCCACATGGCCGTCCTGGCGATCCGGCTGTCGCAGCAGGTCAACGGTGTGGCGCGACGCCACGGCGAAGAATCCCGCCGCCTGTGGGCCGACCTGTGGCCGGGCCGCGAGGCGGCGCGGGTTCCGATCGGCTTCGTGACGAACGGCGTGCACCTCGGCACCTGGATGTCGCACCGCTTGAACGAGCTGCTCCGGAGCCACCTCGGCCCCGATTGGAGCGACCGCGTGGACGAGCCGGGCGTGTGGGACTGCGTGCTCAGCCTGGACGATGCCGCCCTGTGGGCGGCGCACACGGAGCTCAAGCGGACCCTGCTGCGGGCGATCCGCGAGGATGCGCGGCGGCGCTGGGTCGATCAATGGAAGGAAGCACTCCACCTGGTGGGGGCCGGCACGCTGCTCGAGGAGCGGGCACTGACGATCGGGTTCGCCCGGCGGTTCGCGACCTACAAGCGGGCGACGCTAATCTTCCGTGATCTCGACCGGCTGCAGCGATTGCTCACCAACCCGTGGCGTCCGGTGCAGCTGATCTTCTCCGGCAAGGCCCACCCGGCCGACGAGCCCGGGAAGCAAATGCTCCAGACGGTGTACGCGCACACGCGCGAGGCGCGGTTCGAGGGCCGGATCGCCTTCCTGGAGGATTACGAAATGCACCTGGCGCACCGCCTGGTGCAGGGCGTCGATCTGTGGTTGAACCTACCGCGCCCGCCCCTCGAGGCGTCGGGAACGAGCGGCATGAAGGCGGGGCTGAACGCGGTCCCCCAGCTCAGTACGCTGGACGGATGGTGGGCGGAGGGATACGATGGCCAGAACGGCTGGGCGATTCCCCCGAGCCCCGAGGCGGCCGACGCCGACGCGGCCGATGCGGAGCGGCTGTACCGCCTGCTCGAGGACGAGGTGGTGCCGCTGTTCTACCGGCGCGACGCGCGCGACGTTCCGGTCGGGTGGGCGGAGAAGATGAAGCACGCGCTGCGGGTCGCGGGCCAGCGCTTCACCGCGCGACGCATGGTACGGCAGTACGTGACGGAGCACTACGTGCCCGCGATCAGCGGACGGCTTCCGGCGGACGATCCTCCGACCGCCTGACGAGGTCTGATGACTGGAAAGGAATAGGTTACGACCAGCCGAGCGCCGAAATCGGTTGCCGTGCGCGCCAGACCGCGCCCCCAGGCCGCCGTGGTCCCTCTCCCGGCGCCCCGCGCCCCCACGCCCGAGGGGGAGCGGATCGGCGTGGTCCACCTGACGGCCGAGTATTGGCCCTTCGCGCGCACCGGCGGACTGGGGGAGGCCGTCAGCGGCCTCGCGAGCCACCAAGCGGCCGCCGGTATGCCCACGACCGTAGTGCTGCCGTTGTACCGCCAGGTGCGGGCGGCGGCGCCGTCCCTGGAACGCGCCGGGCCGCCGTTCACCGTCACCCTCGGCGGACGCACCGAAACGGCCTGGCTGTACCGCGTCCCGGACGGCGGCGGGCCACAAGTCTTCTTCATCGAGCACCCCGACTTCTTCGACCGCGCCGGGATCTACGGCGACGACGCGGGGGACTACTCGGACAACGCGCTGCGGTTCGCCTTCTTTTGCCTGGCTTCGCTCACGGTCTTGCCGCAGATCGCGCCCGGGGCGCAGCTGCTGCACGCGCACGACTGGCACACGGCCTTGGCGCCCGTTTATCTCCGCACCGTGTTCGCCGGCGAGGCGCCGCATCGCCGGCTGAGCGTGGTGCTGTCGGTGCACAACGCCGGATTTCAGGGGCACTTCCCTGCCGAGACGGTGGCGGGGGTCGGTCTCCCGAGCGCGTTGTATACGCCGCAGGTGTTCGAGTGGTACGGCCGCATGAACATTCTCAAAGGCGGACTGACGTTCTCCGACGTCGCGGTCACCGTCAGTCCGACCCACGCCCAGGAGCTGCGAACGCCGGAAGGGGGGTTCGGGCTGCAGGAGAAGTTCATCGAGCTCGGCGACCGCCTGGTGGGGATCCTCAACGGGATCGATCCCGGTGCGTGGAACCCCGTGATCGATCCGCACATCACCGCGCGCTATTCCCTTGACGATCTCGCGGGGAAACGGCGCTGCAAGGCGGCGCTGCAACGGGCCTACGGCCTGCCGCCGGGGGCTCAGATCCCCCTCTTCGGCATGAGCGCGCGGCTCGTCTCGCAGAAGGGACTCGACATCGTCCTCGGCGCCGATCTGCTCGGCACCTCGGACGCCCAGTTCATCTTCCTCGGTGCGGGCGAGCACCGCTACCACGCGGCGCTCACCGAGCTCGCCGCCGCGAATCCCGACCGTGTGGCGGTGGAGTTCGCCTTCACCGATCACCTCGAGCACGGGCTGCTTGCGGGGGCGGACCTGCTGCTCATGCCGTCGCTGTACGAGCCGTGCGGCCTCACGCAGATGCGGGCACAGTGCTATGGCACCATTCCGGTGGCACGCCGCGTGGGCGGACTCCTCGACAGCATCGAGGACGGGGAGACGGGCTTTCTGTTCACCGAGTACGCGCCCGCGGCCCTCGAGCAGGCGGTGGGGCGGGCGCTGGCCCGTTACCGTGAGCGGGCGGCGTGGCGGGCGACCGTGCGGCGCGCGATGGCCCAGCAGTTCGGTTGGGAGGGCTCGGCCGTCCGCTACCTGGACGTGTACCGGCGCGCGCTCGCCCACCGCTCTCCGGTGGAGTAGCCGCGGCCGATGGATTTTGTCCTCGCGCTGCACAGTCATTTGCCGTACGTGCTGCATCACGGGCGGTGGCCGCACGGCAGCGACTGGTTGTGTGAGGCGGCCGTCGACAGCTACTTGCCGCTGCTCGACCAGCTGCAGGAGCTTGCGGCGACCGGCACTCCCGCGCCGGTGACCATCGGCTTCACGCCGGTCCTCGCCAACCAGCTGACGAGCCCCGCCTTCGCGCAGGAACTCGACGCCTTCTTCGATCAGCGCGAGGCGGCGTGCAACGAGGCGCCCGCGTCGCTCGCCACGACGGGCGACACCGCGCTCCTGCCGCTCGTGGACTTTTGGAAATCGCGGTTTCGTCGGCTGCGCCAGCTGTTTCACTCGCTGGATCGTGACATCGTGGCGGCGTTCCGGCGCCTCCAGGACGCCGGGCGACTCGAGATCATCGGCTCGGCGGCGACGCACGGGTATCTCCCGCTGCTCGCCCGGGACGAGAGCATCCGGCTGCAGCTCGCCGTGGGGCGGCGCGAGCACCGGCGGCTGTTCGGCCGCGACCCGGTGGGGTGCTGGTTACCGGAGTGCGCCTACCGGCCCCGGATCGGAACGCGTCGCGGCATTGAGGAGCACCTCGCGGCCGCCGGCTTTCGCTACTTCTTCACCGACGCCCACCTGGCTCAGGCCGGGGACTCCCTGGGCAGCTACGGGGAGGTGCCGCTCGGCGCCGAGCGGTTCGACGCGCAGCGACCCGACACGGCGTCGCCGCCCGCGGCCCGGGCGGTGCGCTCGCCCTACCGCGCCTATCGGGTGACGCCGCCCCGGGCGAAACAGAGCGTCGCCACGTTGGTGCGTGATCCCCGCTCTTCGATGCAGGTCTGGAGCCGCCACCAGGGCTATCCGGGCGACGAGTGGTACCTCGAATTCCACAAGATCCGTTGGCCCGAAGGTCTCAAGCTGTGGCGGGTGACGGGCCCCAGCGTCGACCTCGGCGCGAAACGCCCGTACGAGCCGGCCGCGGCGCTCGGGCGGAGCCGCGAGCATGCCGGGCACTTCGCGCACCTGCTCGCCGGCATCGCGGGGGAGCGCGGGGCGGCAGTGGTGGTCGCCCCGTTCGACACGGAGCTGTTCGGCCACTGGTGGTTCGAGGGGACGGACTTTTTGGCAGGGGTGTACCGCGAGTTGTGCCATCACCCCGGCGTGCGCCCGGCCACCGCCAGCGAGCACCTCGCGGACCATGCGCCCCGGGTGGGGCTGCGGCTCGCCGAAGGCTCCTGGGGTGTGAACGGCGACCATACGATGTGGCGCAACGACCGCACGGCGTGGACGTGGCAGCGTTTGGGCGCGCTGGAAGGCGCCTTCTGGGCGGCAGCGCCCCGGGCGCTCGCGTCGCCCGGCGCCCGGCCGGCGCTCGCTCAAGCGGCGCGCGAGCTGCTGCTCGCCCAGGCGTCCGACTGGCAGTTCATGATCTCGACCGGCGCGGTGCCGGACTACGCCGAGCGTCGCTTCCGGCAGCACTGCGACGATGCCGAGCGGCTGCTCGCCGCCCTGACCTCCGGTGGGTCGGGCGACGGGGTCGCTCTGGCAACGGAGCTCGAACGCCGGGACGAGCTGTTCCCCAACGTCCTCGAGGCGGTGGCGGAGGCGCTCGGGGTTTGAGCGGCCGCTCGATCGTCATTCACGGGCACTTCTACCAGCCGCCGCGCGAGGACCCCTGGCTCGACGAGGTGCCGGCCGAGCCTTCCGCCGCGCCGTTCCACGACTGGAACGAGCGCATCGAGCGCGAGTGTTATCGGGCGGTGGTCGCGGCGCGGCTGCACGCCCCCCCACCCAGCGGCCGCATCACCGCGATCGTCAACACGCTGACGTCGCTCAGCTTCGATTTCGGCCCGACGCTGTTGCAATGGCTGGAGCGCCAGGCTCCCCCTACCTATGCGGCGGTGCTCGAGGCCGACCGGGTGAGCCGCGTGCGGCATGGTGGGCACGGCAACGCGATCGCCATACCATACCACCACGCCATCCTGCCGCTCGCGTCCCATCGGGACAAGGTCACCGAGGTGCGTTGGGGAATCGCCGACTTTCGCCGCCGTTTCGGACGCGACCCCGTGGGCATGTGGCTTCCGGAGACCGCAGTCGATCCCGAGACGCTCGACGTCCTCGCGGCCGAGGGAATCGCCTTTACGATCCTCGCGCCGCATCAAGTGGCGCGGGCCCCGCAGGGCGGGTGGCCCGGGTGGTACCGTACGCCGGGCGGCCGGTCGATCGCGCTCTTCGTGTACGACGGCGCGATCTCCCACGACGTCGCCTTCGGACCGCTGCTCCAGGACGCCGCCCGGTGGGCCGAACGGTTGCTCGCGGTCGAGCCCGGCCCACGCGGGTCGGGGCTCGTGGCGGTGGCGACCGACGGCGAGACCTACGGCCACCATCACCGCTTCGGCGACGTGGCGCTCGCCTGGCTGTTGCAGGACCTCGAGCGACGGCGCGGCGTACGGGTCGAAAACTTCAGCGCCTTCCTCGCGCGGCACCCAGCGCAGCAGGAAGTGCAGCTCGTGGCGCGGACGTCGTGGAGCTGCCCGCACGGCGTCGAGCGCTGGCGCTCGGACTGCGGCTGCCGGCTCGCCCCCGAGCGAGCGACGCAGCAGCGCTGGCGGGCGCCGCTGCGCGCGGCCCTGGAATGGCTCGCGGGGGAGCTCGCTACCCGCTTCGAGCGCGAGGGCACGGAACTGTTGGGCGATCCGTGGGCCACCCGTGACGCGTACGGCGCCGTCGTCTCGGACCGGGCGCGCCTCGACCGTTTCTTAGCGGAGCACCTGCGCCACCCAGGCGACGCTCGCGCGGTGACGCGGGCGCGCGAGCTGCTCGAGCTGGAACGCCACGCCCTGCGAATGTTCACGTCGTGCGGCTGGTTCTTCGATGACATCGCCGGCATCGAAGCCGTGCAGGTCCTCCGCTACGCCGCCCGCGCCATCGAGCTGGCGGGCCCGGACGCCGCGCGGCTCGAGGCCGGTGTGCTCGAGCGCTTGGCCCGCGCGGAGAGCAATGATCCGGCGGCGGGCAGCGGTCGCGACGTGTACCTGAGTCGGGCCAAGCCACGTCGCCCGGCTGAGGCACGGTCGCAGCAGGGATCCCACGTGGCCGACCCTGCGGAGCGCACCGCCCAGGAACTGTCGCGGGCGGTGGCGGCGCTGGAGCGCGATCACTCGCCACGCGCCGCCGCCGCCGTGGCGGAGCTCGCCGAGCGGGTGCAGCGCGACGGCGGCCACATCCCGTTCGACGCCCAGACGATGTTCTATCGGATCCGCGCCGCCGCGCCGCCCGAGCGCGCCGCGCTGCTCGCGCCCATCGCCTGGCGGCTCGGCTTCGCGGACGGAGGAGACGACTAGCTGGACCCGCTCCGCTTCGCCTTCGGTGTCCACTTCCACCAGCCGGTGGGGAACTTCGACCACGTGTTCGAGCAGCACGTGCGCGACGTCTACCGCCCGTTCCTCGAGCGGCTCGCCGAGCGGGACTTCCTTCCCTTGTCGCTGCACATCTCGGGGCCGCTGCTCGAGTGGCTGGAGGCGCACGACGCGGCGTTGCTCGACCGCGTCGGCCGCCTCGCGGCGGACGGCCGGCTCGAACTGCTGTTGTCCGGCCTCTATGAGCCCATCCTGGTAGCGCTGCCCCGGCAGGACCGGCTCGAGCAGATCGACTGGATGCGCCAGGCGATCGAGCGGCGGTTCGGGGTCTCGGCCACCGGGCTGTGGCTGACGGAGCGCGTCTGGGAGCCGGAGCTGGCTGCCGATCTGGCGCGGGCGGGGGTCCGCTACGCGCTCGTGGACGATCGCCACTTCCTGATCTCGGGCTTCGCGCACGAACGGTTGCACGCCCCCTTCTGGACGGAGAGCGACGGCCAGCGCGTCGCGTTGTTTCCCATCGACGAGCAATTGCGCTACCTGATCCCGTTCCAGCCGCCCACGGAGACGGTCGCCTACCTCCGGGCTCTGCGAGGGCGTGGGGCAGCGCTCGCCGTGCTGGCGGACGACGGAGAGAAGTTCGGCGGGTGGCCCGGCACCAAAGAGTGGGTGTACGAGCACGGCTGGCTCGACCAGTTCTTGGAGGCCATGGGCGCGCTGATCGCGGCGGGAGAGATTCGGCTGACGACGCTGGCGGCCGCGTTGGCCGAGGTGCCGAGCGGCGGACTCGCCTACCTGCCGACGGCGTCCTACCGCGAGATGGAGGCCTGGGCGCTGCCGCCGGACGCCGCGACCCGGCTGGCGCGGCTCGAGGCAGACCTCGGGGCCGACCGGCTCGCCGGTCCCGACGGCGCGTTAGTGCGGGGAGCGCACTGGCGGAATTTCCTCGTGCGCTACCCCGAGGCGAACCGGATGCACAAGAAGATGCAGGCCCTCTCGACGTTGTGCCGGAGTCGCGGCAACCCGCCGGGAGCCCGTCGCGCGATCGGGCGGGCGCAATGCAACGACGCCTACTGGCACGGCGTGTTCGGGGGGCTGTATCTGCCACATCTGCGGCGGGCGATTTGGCATCATCTCGCCCTGGCCGAGGGGGAGCTGCGGCGTGGCGAGCCGCTCGGCGTGGACCGCCTCGATCTCGGCGATGGGTTCGAGGAGATCTGGATCCACTCGGCTGCCTTCTCGGCGCTCCTGAGTCCGCGCCGGGGTGGCGCGATCGAGGAGTACACGCGGTTCCACGCGGGGCTCAACTACGCCGACGTCCTGACGCGGCGGCGCGAAGCCTACCATGAGGTCCCGGCGGAGGAGGCGCCGCCGCCGAGTGGGGGACGGGGCGCGCCGAGCATTCACGACATCGAGCGAGGGGTACGGGTCACGCGCGTGCCGCCTTTTGATCGCGACACCCGTGCCCTGTTCGTCGATCGCGTGCTGTCGGGCGACCTGACCTTGGACGCCTTTTCCAGCGCGCGCTACGAACCGGTGGCGTCCTGGGCCGGGACTGCCATGGAGGCCGAGGTCAGCCAGACGGGCGACGCGGTGGAAGTCGCCTGTCGCGCGCGCGGGCTCGAGAAGCGGCTCCGCTTTCACCCCGACGGTGGCCTGAGCGTTGCCTACCGCTGGGATCCGAAGGCGTTTCCCCGGGATGCGCAGTTCGCGCCGGAGCTGTCGCTCGCCCATCCGCTCGACCTCACTTGCACACCACCGGCCGAGGTGTGGTCGTTCGCGATCGCGACGGTGTCCAAGTCCGAGCGAGGGCTGGACGAGACGGTGCAGGGCCAGTCGCTCACGCCGCGCTGGCCGGTAGCGGTGGGCGAGGCGCGGATCGTGATCGCGCCGGGCCAGTGATGCGAGCTTCGGGCCGCGGTTCGGGCGCGCTTGCGGCCCTGACGCGGCAATTCGGCTACGACCGCTCGGGCGCTGCTTGACAGGTGTTACGGTCCTGTCTAGAGTGCGTATCAGAACTGAGAAGGCGGGAACTTGAGGAGGTGTGGCGTGGTCTCTAATTGCAATTGCCACGGGGTGAGTCCCTGAGCGAGTAGGCCCGCTGGGCGGCGCACGCCGCTGCGCCCACGCCCCCGCCGGAGCCGCTCCGACGGGGGCGCTGATTTTTGATGGCTAAGCGACGAGGACAACCGATGAAGCGATATCTGTTGGCCAGTGACTTCGACCAAACCCTGAGCTTCAACGACTCGGGGATCGTGCTCAGCGAGCTGCTCGGGATCGACGGCTTCCGGGAAAAGAGCGCGGGGCTGTCACGCATCCATCTCGTGCAGCAGGGGGCCGAGCTGGCTTACCTGCTGCTCCACGACCCCGAATACCGCCGGGTGAGACGCGAGCACCTCATCGAAGTGGGCAAGCGGGTGCGCCTCAAGAAAAACCTCGGCCTATTGGCCCGGCTGCTGGGCGAGCTGGACGGCTACGACTTCGTGTTCTACGTGATCTCCGCCGCTCCCCAGGAGGTCATCCAGTCGGCGCTCGAAGGTATCGTCGCCGCCGACCACATTTATGGCACGCGGTTCCGTTACGATCCCAGCTCCGGCGAGATCCAGGCGATCGAGCGGGTCACGGCGGGCTACGGCAAAGTGGCCCTGCTCGAGGAGCTGCGGGCCCAGCTGCCGGTGAGTCATGACCGGGTGATCTACGTGGGCGACGGTGGGTCGGACATTCACGTGATGCTGCACGTCAATCGTCTGAGCGGGCTCACGATCGCCGTGTCCGAGAACAAGTACCTCGCCCAGATCGCCAAGCGCACAGTGCTCTCGGATGACGCGGTCAGCGTGCTAGTGCCGATCCTCGAGGACATCGTCGGCCTGGACGCGACCGGGATTCACGACGTGTTCGAGTCCCACGGGCTCGTGCTCCAGGAATGGGACAAGGTGCAGACGGATCTCCTGACGATCCGCGAAACCGACGCGGCCCCGCCGCTGGTGGCCTGACAGGGCACGTCCCCTGACGACGGCACCGGTCGGGTAGGCGGCGACGGCGCGCTGCACGGGCACCGCTCCTTCGCGACGTTGCAGACTGGCGGAGTCGGATGGGGGCCCACCCCACGCGCCGCCATCGTGCGCTCTCGACGCGGGCGAACGTAGAGACTCCTAGGCGACGCGGCTCGCCACCAAGACTCAAGCTTCGAACGCCCCCAAGCAACGCTCGAACTTGCGGCCCCCGAGGTTTGGGGCGCAGGAGCCGCGACGGTGCTGTTGAGGCGGACGCCGCGTTCAAGGCCTTCGGCTAGAGCCACGAGCGGCGGCGTTGCTGGACAACGCGCGCGTCGGCGCTCATTCTGTCCCTGAACTCAGGTGATCGGCAACCCTGTTCCCCGGTGCGGCATTCCCGGGCCTCTCGTGCCTAGCGCGGATGCGCCATGACCTCGCGACGCGACTTCGTGGCACAGCTTGGCGTCGCGACCGCCGCCGCGGCCCTGCCGCTCGGGCGCTGGACCCGGACTCCGTTCACGCTCTCCGTGCTCACCGATGAGATCACGCAGGATCTGGGGCGAGCCTGCGAAGTCGCGGCGCGAGAGTTCGGGCTCGGGTATGTCGAGCTGCGCTCGGCCCACGACAAGAACATCCTGAGCTGGGACGCGGGCGACGTTGCCGAGGCACGGCGTCTGCTCGCGCGCTATAACCTGCGCGTCTCGGAGTTGGCGTCGCCGATCTTCAAAGTCGACTGGCCCGGCGCGCCGAAGTCGCGCTACAGCCCGAGCGGCCCCCAATTCGCCGCCGACTTCACCTATGGGCAGCAGGATGAGCTATTGGAGCGGGCCGTCGCCCTCGCCCGGACGTTCGGCACCCCGTATGTGCGCGTCTTCGATTTCTGGCGCCTGGCTGACCCAACGGCCTATCGGGAAGCGATCGACGACCGGCTCCGTCAGGCGGCCACGAAGGTGGGCAAGCAAGGCGTGACGTTGAACGTCGAAAATGAGGCGGCCTGCAACACCGCGACCGGCGCCGAAGCAGCCCGGCTACTCGCGGCGGTGCGCGAGCCGTCCGTGATGCTCAACTGGGATCCCGGCAACGCGCGCGCTGCGGGGGAGACGCCGTACCCCGACGGCTATGCGAGCCTGCCCAAGGGGCGAATCGCCCACGTGCACTGCAAGGACGCCGTGGTGAAAGCCGATGGCGCGACCGAGTGGGCGGCCATGGGCGCGGGGGTGATCGATTGGGTGGGCCAACTCCGCGCGCTCAAACGGGACGGCTACCACGGCGCGCTCTCCCTCGAGACGCACTGGCGGGGCGCCGGAACGGCCGAGGAATCGTCGCGCCGGAGCATGGCCGGCTTGAAGCAGCTGTTGCGGCGAGCGGAGGAGTGAGCGCATCGAATACGGGAGGAGGAACATGACGGGACAGAACATCGGGCGCCGGGAGTTCGTGGGCCGGAGCGCCGCGCTCGGCGTGGGGATGTGGACTGCGTCGTCGGCGGCGCGCGTGCTGGGAGCGAACGAGCGGATCCGCCTCGGCCTCATCGGGGCGGGTGCCCGCGGCCAGGAGCTCTTGTCGCAGGCCCGCAAGCTGCCCGCCGTGGAAGCGGTCGCCGTCGCGGACGTGTACGCGCGCCGCCTCGACGAAGTGCGCTCCGTCGTACCCGGCATCCAGGCGTTCAGCGACCATCGTGCCCTCCTCGATCGGAAGGATGTGGATGCCGTGCTCGTCGCTTCTCCGCTGCATTGCCACGCCCGTCATTTCCTCGACGCGCTCGCCGCCCGCAAAGACTTGTATGCCGAGAAGACGATGACGTGGTCGATCGCCGAGGCCGAGGCGTGCCGCGTCGCCGCGCGTGCGTCCGATCGGGTAGTCCAGATCGGCTTGCAGCACGTGAGCAGCGGCGCGTTCACCGACGCCAAGCAGTGGCTCCGGGACGGGCTGCTCGGCAAGGTCACGGCGGTCGAGTCGTGGATGAGTCGCAACACGCCGCGCGGCCACCCGCAATGGGTGCGGGCCGTCCCGTCGGACTGCACGGTGGATCGCGTCCAATGGGACGCGTTTCTGAACGGTCGGCCTTCCCGCCCCTTCAACCCGTTCGTGTTCATCAACTGGCGGCTGTTCTGGGAATTCTCAGGCGGCAACGTCACGGAAAACATGGTGCACCAGATGTCCTTCATCATGGGGTTGCTCGATCTGCCGCTCGCGGCGGCCGCGACGATGTCGGGGGGCGTGTACTCCGAACAGGACGGTCGTGAGGTGCCCGACACCATCGCCGTCACGCTCGACTTCCCCGACCTCGTGGTCACGTGGCAATCGAGCTTCAACAACAGCCGTTACGGCCTGGGCGAGCGGGTGCTGGGCTCCCACGGCACGGTGGAGCGGCTCTCGGGCGTGACCGACATGGTGACGGGACGAGCCAGCTCAGGCATCCGTTACTACCCGGAGTCGGTGAACCGGCCTGAAGGGGTCGCGCTCGCGGGGCAAGCGAGCGATCAGGATCACCTGGCCAACTTCCTCGACTGCGTGCGGTCGCGGCGCCAGCCCAACGCCCCGGTCGAGCTCGGCTATCGCACCGCGGTCGTCGCCCACATGGCGAACCTCGCCTACCGGGAGCGGCGCCGCGTCACGCTGGAGGAGGCGCTGGCCAGCGCGGCCCGGTAGCTCGCTCGTCCTACGAGAGTGCGCGGGCGGAAAGAGCGGTCGCCGTAGTGATATCCGCCCCGAGGCCCTTAAGGGCAGACATCGCGGCCTGCAGTTCGAGCTCGGCGTCCTCGGCGTGCCCCGTCGCGCGGTACGCCCCCGCGAGGAGCAGTCGCGTGGTGGCCGTCTCGTACGGGAGCTGGATCTCCTGCCAAAGCTTGCACGCGCGGCGGAGGTTGGGGACGGCGTCGTCGGTGGAGCCCTCGGCGAGCTGAACAGCGCCCCGGGCTTGCGCGGCGCTCGCCTGCAAGGCCGTCGAGCCGTATTCGCGCGCGATCCCTTCGAGCTCCGCGGCGGTCCCGCGCGCCTGGTCGAGTTCCCCCGCCGCGAGCGCGATGTGCACATGCGCGGGCAGCAACCGCGCCCGGTCGAGCGATCCCTCAGGCCGGTCGGCGACCGCGCGATCGATCAGCACGCTGGCGCCTTCAACTTTCCCTTCCGCGAGACGGAGGAGCGCCAAGCCGGGCAACGGATCCCGGCCGAGCTCGTGCGCTTGCCGGAAGACCTCCTCGGCGCGCGCGAGGTCGCCCATCCGCAGCCGGATTTCTCCGATCTCGTAGAAGGCTTCGCCTGCGGCGATGTGGTAGAATCCGTGGAGCTCCTTGGCGGCGTGGAGCGCTTCAGATTCGGCGTCGCGCCACGACCCGCGCAGCCGCATCAGCTCGGCTCGGTGCACGCGACAGATGCCGGGGAACCCGGACTCGGTGTGCTGTTCGCACCAGCGTCGTGCCGCTTCACTCCACTCGGCCGCTCGTTGATAGTCGGCCAGTTTCTCGCAAGTCCCCAGCATGTTGCAGTAGATCCGCCCGGTGACCTCGGGCCCGAGCTCCCCGCTGACGGCCGCGGCCATGGCCTCGTCGATCAACGCCATCCCTTGCGCCAGCTGGCCTTTCGAAACGAGCATGCGGCCGACGTCGTGCAACGCCAGGGCCTGAAGGTCACGATCGTGGAAGCGGGTGGCCAGCTCCGAGGTCCGTCGGGCCAGATCCAGGGCCTTGTCGAGGTCGCCCTCACTCTCCAAGGCCAGGACCGCGTGCAGCCGGAGCAGCACGCCGTGCGCCCGGCACTCGGGGACATCCTGCAGCAACCGCTCCGCCCGTTTCAGCCAGCCGTTCCCCAGGGACTTCGCCTGCCGACGGAAGAAGTCCTCGGCCAGGCACGCCGCGACCACCGCCGCAGACTCTGGATTCCCCCGGTCCATGTAGGCGGCGTAAGCCCGCTCGCGGGCAGCGATGCAGTCGTCGATGCGACCGATCCACCAAGCCGACGCCGCGAGGCGCTCGAGGTCTTCCACCGCCAGCGACCGCGCCGCATCGGCCTCGTGCAAGATCTCGAAGGCTTCTCGCCAGGCGTGACGCGCAAAGGCCTTCCGGCCGGCTTCCAGGACGTCCTCGCTCGCGGGCGTCCCGGGCGCTTCTCCGGAGACGGCGTCCAGCGGAGCGGCAGCGGATCCCTGCAACGCCTCGGCGAACTGTTGGGTCGTGGCGAACCGGTCAGCCGGCATTCGGGCCAGGGCCTTCGCGATCGCGCGATCTACCCCCAGCGGAACCGCCTCCCGGAGGCGGCGGGCGGACGGGACGGGGTCGATGAACCGCTTCGCGATGATCGCCTGGCCGGTCGCCCCCGTGAACGGGGGCTCGCCGGCCAGCATCTCGTACAGGACGCAGCCCAGGCTGTACACGTCGCTCCGCCCGTCGAGCGTCGGCTCGCCCGACGCCTGCTCGGGGCTCATGTACATCGGCGTGCCGACGATGATCCCAGTCTGAGTGAGCTTCCCGCCCCCTGCGGCATCGATCGCCCCCGCAATGCCGAAGTCCGTCACGACGGCCTCGCCCTGGGACAGCAGGATGTTCTCGGGCTTGATGTCTCGGTGCACGACGTCGTGGCGGTGGGCATAGCTGAGGGCGTTGGCGACCTCGCTTGCGATCGTCACGGCGTCCTCGATCGGGAGCTGCTTGTCCCGGTTCAACCGGTCGCGCACCGACTCGCCCTCGACGTAGGGCATGACGTAGTAGAGGAAACCATCGGCCTCGCCCGAGTCGTGGAGCGGCAGGATGTGGGGGTGATTGAGGCGGGCGGCGGTTTGGATCTCCCGCAGGAATCGCTCCCGGCCCAGCGCGGCCGCGAGCTCCGGCTGCAGCACCTTGATGGCGACGCGACGATGGTGCTTCAGATCTTGCGCGAGGTACACCATCGCCATCCCCCCGCGCCCGAGTTCCTGCTCTATCGTGTAACGGCCGGTGAGGGCCGCCTGAAGGCGGGCGAAACGGTCGGCCACGGGAGTTCCTGCGCGCAGGGTGCCTTCATCATAGAGCCCAAGCTGAGCCGCGGCCAGAGGGATGTCTCTCGAGCCGAGCGCGGCTGAGTCGACTAGCTTTCGGCACACTTCCTGGCAGGATGGTCACTCTGATATGACGCCCCCGTCAGCGTCACGTCGTTCGGCCGGCTGAGACGCCCATGACCATTCCCTATCCGCACATTCCGCCCGACATCTTCCGCCTGGGACCGTTCCGGATCCGTTGGTACGGCGTGATGTACGTGGTGGGCTATGTGGTGGGCTACCGGATCATCAAGCGCCGCGTCGACGGGAGGATGCTGCGGCTCACTCAACGCGAGCTCGACGCCCTGATCGGTTACCTCGTCACATCATGTACGCCGTCGTCTACCAGCCCGGGCACTTCCTCGACGATCCCCTCGAACTCTTCGCGATCTGGCATGGGGGGCTCTCATTTCACGGTGCCCTGATCGGGATCGCCCTCGCGGTGCTGGTGTTCGCACGAGTGCACGGCGTGGCGTTCTGGCGGCTTGCCGATACGCTCGCGGTGGCCAGCACCCCGGGGCTCTTCTTTGGTCGCCTGGGCAACTTTATCAACGGCGAGCTGTATGGCCGCGTGACCACGGTGCCCTGGGCGATGGTCTTCCCAGCCGATCCGCAGCAGTTGCCGCGGCATCCGTCGCAGCTGTACGAGGCGGTGGTCGAGGGGCTCGTGCTCTTCCTGGTGCTGCGCGCCTTCGAGCGTCGCGCGACGGCGCGGCGGTGGTACCGGCCGGGCCTCGTCGCCGGCGCGTTTCTGTGCGGCTACGGGGCGTTCCGGTTCTTGCTCGAGTTCACCCGCCAGCCGGACCCGCAACTGAGCTTCGTCCTTGGGCCCTTCAGCGTGGGCCAGCTGCTGTGCGCGGCGATGGTGGTGGCGGGTGTGACCTTGCTCTTCGCCCGGACCCGCCTGCCGCCCGAGGATGCGCAACTGCCTGCGTCGCCCGGTGTCGCGGCCGCGACCCTCGGCGTGCAGCCGGAGGCGTCGGCGTGATGCCTGCGATCCTTGAGGCGACGCGCGGCATGATCGGCTGGGCCCAGGCCGCGGTCCTCGGTGTGGTCGAGGGGCTCACCGAGTATCTGCCGGTCTCCTCGACCGCGCACATCGACCTCGCCGGCCATTGGCTAGGCGTCGCCGACGTCCCGGGGTTCGCGTCGTTCGACATCGTGATCCAGCTGGGCGCGATTCTCGCGGTGCTGGTGCACTATCGCGTGCTCATCGCGGAGCGCCTCCGGGGCCTGGTACATCGGGACCCCATCGCCATCCGGCTGTGGCTCGCGATCGCCGCTGGCTTCATCCCCACCGCCTTCATCGGGCTGATGCTCCACAAGCTGATCCTCCGCTACCTCTTCGGACTGGTGACGATCGCCGTGGCATTCGTGCTCGGCGGCGTCGTGATGATCGCGGTCGAAGCCTGGCGGAAAAGGAGTGGCAGGGTGTGGCGCGATGGCCTGGAGCAGGTGACGCCACTTGATGGCCTACTGATCGGCCTCGGCCAGTGCGTCGCCATGATTCCCGGCACGTCGCGTTCCATGGCCACCATCGTCCCCGGTCAACTGCGCGGCCTCTCGACGGCCACCGCGGCGGAGTTCTCGTTCCTCTTAGGGCTTCCCACGCTCGGGGCGGCGACGATCTACGAAGGTTACAAGGCGCGGCACGAGCTCGTAGCGCACGCCGGGAGCGTCTCGGTCCTCATCGGGCTCGTCGTCTCGTTCGTCGTGGCGCTCGTGGTGATCGCGGGGTTCCTGCAGTATCTCAAGCGGCGGGGCCTCGAGCCATTCGGCTACTATCGCATCGCGCTCGGCGCCGTCATCCTCTGGCTGGTGCTGCACTGAGATTCCGCAGCGGATCTCGAAGAGGGAGGGAACGTCGGCGTCGCTCGACGAGCCCCGCGCTGGGCACTGTCCCAGGCACTCGTCCCGAGCGGCGTCCCGTCCATCACACCGCCCCCGCGCGACGCAGCGCGCTGTGCTTGCGCCCGTAGCCATAGTAGATCGTCAATCCGATCACCAGCCAGGCGATTAAGCGAATCCACGTGTCTGCGGGGAGGGTCAGCATCAGGCCAAGACAGGAAGCCATGCCCAAGATCGGCACGAGGGGGACGAGCGGTGTCTTAAACGGCCGATCCAGATCCGGCCGCGTGCGCCGCAGAATCCATACTCCGCCGCACACCAGCACGAAGGCGAGCAGCGTGCCGATGTTCACGAGTTGGCCGAGGATCTGGATCGGCAAGAAGCCGGTAAAGAGCGCCACCGCGGTGCCGGTATAGATGGTCGACAGGTAAGGCGTCCGGAACTTCGGATGCACCCGCCCCGCCCAGGGCCCCATCAGCCCGTCGCGCGACATGGCGTAGAAGACGCGCGATTGGCCGAGCAGCATGACCAAGATCGTCGACCCGAGCCCCAGCACCGCGCCCAGCGTGATGACGAGCCGGAACCAGGCGAGCTGCGGAACGCGGTTCACCACCATGATCACCGGCGACGGGACGTTCAACTCTTTGTAGGAGATCAGCCCCGTCAGCGCGAGCGACACGAGGCAATAGAGCACCGTGCAGATCGCGAGCGACCCCAGGATACCGATCGGCATGTCGCGCTGCGGATGGCGAGCCTCCTGGGCTGCCGTGCTCACGGCGTCGAAGCCGATGAAGGCGAAGAAGGTCAGCCCCGCCCCGCGTAGCACCCCCGACCATCCGAACTCGCCGAACGTGCCCGTGTTGGGCGGGATGAAGGGGTGCCAGTTCGCCCGGTTAGCGAACAACAGGCCGGCGACCACGAAGACGACGAGCACGCCGGTCTTGACGATCACAATGAGGCTGTTGAACCCCGCCGATTCACGGATGCCGATAAGGAGGATTGTGGAGATCGCGAGGATGATCAGCACGGCCGGGACGTTGATGATCGCCCCCGTCGCCTGCCAGCCGGCGACTGTGCATCCCGCCACCGCTTGCCGCACCTGCGTCGCGGTGCAGAACACGAAGGGGGGGCCCGTGAGCGAGGCGGGACCCTGGATGCCGAGCAGGTTGACGAGGCTCACGAACGTGGCCGACCACCCCACACCCACCGTCGCCGCCCCATGGCGTACTCAAGGATGAGGTCCCAGCCGATGATCCAGGCCACGAGCTCTCCGAGCGTCGTGTACGCGTAGGTGTACGCGCTGCCCGCCACCGGCACCGCACTCGCCATCTCGGCGTAGCACAGTCCCGCGAAGCCCGACGCGATCCCGGCGACGATCATTGAGAGCGCCACCGCCGGACCGGCGTACAGCGCCGCCGCGACACCGGTGAACACGAAGATCCCCGCACCGATAATCGCCCCGACACCCAACGCGGTGAGGTGGAGGGGGCCGAGCGTGCGCTTGAGTGACCGGTCCGGCGCGGTCTCCGCCGCGGCGCGAAGCGCTGTGACCGGCTTCGTGGCGAAGAGGGCCATGGGGACAATCTGGGCGGCGCCCGCGCGCGAGACGCAGCGTTCGGGGACGAGCGGGACCGACTGGCGGACGGGCGGGACTAGAGGGCGGTAGCGCCGAGCAGGCTGTGACGGTAGCGGCGCGACAGGGTCACGCGTGTGCCGCTCTGGAGGATCACCACGGCGTCCCCGTGGAACCACGGTTGCACCTCGCGCACGCGGTCCACGTTG
>WNFJ01592951.1_pt3 | contig 30498 bp, 26 predicted proteins | sample 5400461 | NCBI WGS metagenome assembly WNFJ01 (sample SAMN13153349, study PRJNA577476) | soil metagenome | isolation source: 115 cm saprolite on Douglas fir-dominated hillslope | place: USA:California | collected 2013-09-17
AGTCGAGACGCGATCCTGGTGGTCTGGCTGGGTGCAGTGTGCCGCGGCCTTCTACAGGAATAGGCAGCGAAGTTCCAATCACGTGCGCAAAAGGTTCGGATACTTCTGCCACGAGGGTGTCGCGGCTACTTACTTCCCGCGGCGCATGAGGCCAAGTTGGCCTGCCTGCCGAAGCCTCGGCCGAGGCTCGCGCCTTTTATTCGATCTCGGAGAGGAGCGCTTCGAGACTCTCGCTTCTGGAGTCTTCATCTTCGGTCAGCCCCGCCTGGAGCAAACACAGAAGACAAAGTCCGTTGTTCACACGTAACGCCGTGTCACACCGCAGGCACTCGTCCGGCTCATGCGTGATCGCTGGGAGCAGATCAGTTAAGCCATAGAATATCATTTGTGAAGGCAAATCGTCGGAGCGCAGGGTAATTATCTGGCTTGCTCCGAACTGGCCGCGAGTGCACCGCACAGGTGGCGGAGTTCATCCTCAATGTCAGCAGGATTCTCCACCGTCTGGGCCACTTCATCGCGCAACAACCAGCGATAGCGCTGCCGCATGTGATAAAGTAACTTTTTCACTGTACTCTGGGGAACCCGCAACTTCGTGGCCAAATTCGCGCACGAGACATCCTCCCGCTCGACCGTGAGGTAGGCACTTAAGACATCGAAAACTCGCCAGCGCCCCTTGCGCTCACATTCCTCCCGGAGCCGTCGAAGCGCGCGTTCCACGACGGTCGCCGCCCAGCGCACATCGAAGAGTTGCTCAGGGGGCAAGGAATTAAGGCTCTGCGTTGACATCGACAATTCCGACGGCGCCTCAGCTATCCAGCTGTCCCACGAAATGAAGCTCACGTCCCCTCCGCGTTTTCGGGCATGAATCTTGTCGGCGGCGTCATTGAGAAAGTTCTTGAGCGACTTGAGTAGTAGCGAACGGAAGCGGCCGCGGCTGGGGTCTGCATTCTGAAGCCAATCACCTTCCAGTATCACCACAAAGAAATCCTGCGTGAGGTCCTCGGCGTCCTGGGTCGAATAACCACGTCGGCAGATGAAAGCAAAAATCGGCCGCCAATAGATGCGGCAAAGCTCGGCGAGTGCCGCACGGGTTTCCTGCTCTTTGCTTTTGGAGCCGCCACCGGAAAGAATGAGGCTCCAGCGCGTGGTGACGAATGCGCCCGGCCTGACGGTCCCTTCGTTCGCGCTGGCTGAGCTCAAGACGGGGATTTTAGTGAGATTCTTCTTGTTGAGCAAGGCCAAATCACCACGATGCCCCGGTCCCTCAACACGCTCCGTTTGTTCATTATCACAAGGCGATCCGCGCGGAATCTGGTCTGCCAAATCACAAGCGGGAGCGGAGCCTCGCGACTGCAAGGCGTTCGCTACCGCATGGATTGTCGCTTGCTCGTGAGCAAGCGGCCCTGCCGTTAACGCGGACTGGGCGGCTGTGCCGGGGGCCTCCGCTGAGGGCAAGGCCGTTTCGTTGTTTTCGGGCGAAGCGTCCAAAAATTGTACTACTAAGAGACTTTCAAATTCCAGAGACTGTGCATCCGGCAAAGGTCCACCGAGTTCCACCCGGAAGAAGCGCCGGCGTGTCATCACGGCCGCCAAGGAGATCAGGTGTAAAGTGGAGAGTTTCACAGCGGAAGGTTTATTCTTTCAAGAATTTCTACGGAAACTGGCGGGCGAAGTTCCCAAAAACCTGCGCGAAAGAAAAATCCGGTTTCTGTGCTGTTTTTCCAGTTACGATTTGGTCGCGCCAGCTAATGGTCCATGCGCAATTCTCTAAAATTTTAAAGAGGGCAACCGTTGCGGCGAACCAGACGCTTCAATCGCTTTTCGATCTCGACGCGCAGGTCGCGAAGGCTGCGAATCTGATCGAGGAATCTTTGCGCGCTGGAAACAAATTGCTCGTCTGCGGCAATGGCGGCAGCGCCGCTGATGCGTCCCATTTTGCAACAGAGTTTGTGGTGCGCTTTACGAAAGATCGCCTGGCCTACCAGGCGATGTGTCTTTCCGGCGATGGTGGGCTACTCACTGCAGCGGGCAACGATTATGGTTTCGATGAGGTTTTCGCTCGCCAGGTAGCGGCATTTGGACTGCAGGGTGATGTGCTGATTTGCCTAACGACCTCCGGTAAATCGAGAAATGTCGGGCGCGCGCTGGAACAAGCGAAGCCCACAAGCTGAAAACGATTGCCTTCCTCGGTGGCGACGGCGGTTCAACCATTGGCATGGCCGATGTCGATCTTTTTGTTCGCAGCGATTCCACTGCCAGAATTCAGGAAGCGCACCAGCTTCTGCTCCATGTGCTATGCGAGACGATCGAATCCCGTTTAGCAGAAAACAGTCTGTAGAGGCGGGTGTGGCGCCTGCATTGCAGGAGAAGGAAGTAGCCCACACGGCTGACGCACAGCGTTACTAGGATTTCTTCAGCGACGGCTCGCGTTTCGGATTGAGTTGCCGCTGCTCACTCGGTGCTAAACTCCCAATCCCGAATTTCGTGATTCTATCGAGAATCGGATCGATCCAGGGTCTTCTTTCGCGCGAAGACCAAACATAGCCACTAACCCAGGCTGTTGTGAATAGTTGTTACCGCGATGACGACCATGTCGTCGCCGGCATTGCCACATAACCAACGGCCACGGCGAGATAGAAGGCAAAGCCGCGAGGGCACGCGGCGAGCGAGTCGGGAGATAAGCGAGTTTCAAATCGTGGCCGTTCAGATTTTTTCCGTAACTTCGGTCCGAAAATTACGCAGAAGAATAATGAGGTGGCATCCCCCCGATGCCTCACCTCGATCGTGGAAAGTTGATGTGGAAGTGGATAAGGGGTCGCGGCCGAAGGGGTCGCGACCCCGACAATGTGTCGTGGGACGAATGAATGAGGGAAGGGCCGTCGCACTTCCGATTCCCCGGCAGAAGTCCGGACAGCAGGACGGATCTTCGATGGGCACGCTGGTGACTACCGCGCGGGTGGCGTCGTGTGGCCTAGAAGTGTAGCTACACCGCTACGACCAGGTAATCAGGCGCAGTTCGTGTGCTTGCATCAGGCAGGGGTGGGTGGGCACGACGCGCACGCTGAAGCCGTAGGTGCCGCTTTCAGTCGCGGGAACACTACCTTGGTAGAGATAGATACCGGCGCCATCACTTTGGCCGTTTTGGTTGAGCACAGTCGCTGCGGGATTGTGGATGTCGCCATTGTCGAGTTCGCCGTGATACGCTTCGACGGCCACGTGTCCCGGGTCGACTGCGCCGAGATGCACGCGTGCAGTGATCTGCAATGATTCGCCGACCAAAATACTTTGCCGATCTTTGTTGGCTACTTGAACATCGGAAATCTGTACTTGCGACCAATCCTTGCGCATCTGCGCTTTCCATTGGCTCAACTGGGTGGCCGAGCCGCAACCGTCCCGAGAAAAGTTTTGGTACGCGTCGGCCGCCGGAATATAAAGCTGCTCGGTATATTCCTTCACCATCCGTTGCGTGTTGAACACGGGCGTCACGCTGCGAATGGATTCACGCATCAACTGAAGCCAGGCGAGGGGAAGTTTGCCGTCCGGTTTCGCGTAATAAAGCGGCACGATTTGATTCTCGAGCAATTGATAAAGACTGCTGGCGTCCACTTCATTTTGAAATTGTGTTGTGCCATTGTCGATCTCAGCGCCGATGGCCCAGCCGTTGCTGCCGTTATAGCCTTCGCGCCACCAGCCATCGAGCACGCTCAGGTTGATCCCGCCATTCGGCGCCGATTTCATTCCGCTGGTACCGCTTGCCTCCAACGGACGCAGCGGATGGTTCAGCCAAAGATCGACTCCCTGCACGAGGCGGCGCGCGATGTAGCTGTCGTAATCTTCAAGAAACACGATCCGATTTTCCAGGCCAGTTTCGCGGCTCAATTTATAAACTTCCTGAATTAGCGCCTTGCCTGCTTCATCGCGCGGATGCGCTTTGCCAGCGAAAATGAATTGCACAGGGCGAGTGGCATCGTTCACCAAGCGCTTTAGTCTTTCCTTATCACTGAACAAAAGCGTGCCGCGTTTGTAAGTCGCGAAACGGCGCGCAAAACCGACTGTCAAAATTTCGGGGTCAAGGATACGATTAACCTTGCGAATTGACTCCGGGGATTCGCCCAGTCGCTCACGGCGCTGTCGCTCCCGATCGCGGATAAAGTCAATCAGGCGGCGTTTGAGTTGCTGATGTGTTTCCCAAAGTTGCGCGTCGTGAATATCAATGACGCCGCGCCAAAATTCGGGTTCGGTCAGGTGTTCCTCCCAGTCGCCCAGGTGCTTGCGGTAAAGCGCCGCAAATTCGGGCGCCATCCACGTTTTGGTATGAACACCATTCGTGATGCTGGTAATCGGCACTTCGTGGACAGGAACGCCGGCCCAGACATCTTTCCAAAGCGATCGACTCACTTCGCCGTGCAATTTACTGACCCCATTCGCATGCCGGCTGAGACGCAACGCCAGGATGGTCATGCTGAATGGATCATCCGGATTGAGGCGCGCGTGGCCGAATGAGAACAACTCGTCGAACGGAATGTTTAGTTCCTTGGCGAACTTGCCGAAATATTTCTGCATCATCTCGCGCGGAAATGAATCATTGCCGGCGGGAACCGGAGTGTGCGTAGTGAAAACATTAGCAGCCGCTACGACCTGAAGTGCCGAATAAAAATCGAGCTTCTTCTCGACAACGTTGAGACGGATACGCTCCAGTGCGAGGAATGCGGAGTGCCCCTCGTTCATGTGAAAGACGTCCGGCTGAATTCCTAGCGCGCTGAGCGCTTTCACGCCGCCGATCCCAAGCATGATCTCCTGACGCATCCGCATCTCGAGATCGCCGCCATAAAGCTCGGCAGTAATCAATCGATCCTCTGTGCTGTTTTCCGGAATATCCGTATCGAGCAGATAGACGTTTACGCGTCCCACGCGCAATTCCCAGATCCTGGCAAAAACGTCCCGATCCAGAATCCGCACCGAGATCAGAAACTTCGTCTCGCCCCGGTGAACTTCTCGGAGCGGCAGGTGATAAAAGTTCTGATTGAGGTTAATCGCCTGTTGAACGCCGTCCTTGTCGATCTGCTGCCGGAAATAGCCGTGTCGATAGAGAAGACCGATCGCAACGAAATTCAGATCAAGATCGCTGGCCGACTTGCAATGGTCGCCGGCTAGAATGCCCAAGCCACCAGAGTAATTCGGAATTGATTCGTGAAAACCGAATTCGGCGGAAAAATAGGCAATGGGATTCTTGATCGCGCTTCCGGGTCCTGTTTTTCCATACGTATCGTGTCGTCCGAGATACTTCTCGAATTCCTCGAAGACCTGCTTGAGCTCGCGCACGAAATTTTTATCCTGCGCGAGTTCTTCCAGCCGGGACTGCCGTGAAAGTTGTAGCATGCGCACCGGGTTGTGATTCGTGCGGTCCCACAGTTCGGGATCGAGGTGCCGGAACAAGCGGCGCGCGGATGGTTCCCAGGTCCACCAAAGGTTGAAGCTCATCTCCCGCAGCGGCTCCAGCGTCGCCGGCAGAATGGGAGTCACATTGTAAGTTTGAAAAGTCGGCATGCGGATTCCTGTAGCCGCCTCGCTGTGCGAGGCGAGCCAGCCCAATATAAATTTAAAGCGTTCTCATGCGAACACGGCAGAAGAATAGACGCCAGCTAATCGAGAAAACTTGAGCCGGCAAGTTTTCGTGCAGCCACCGCATCGTTGGCCGTTTGATTAACGAAACAAGGATCGCATGGGAGATGACGCGCCACAGGCGCGTGGCTACACCGCTCGCGGAGCGAGAATTAACCCGAGCAAAAATCCGGCGATTAATCCGCACAGATGCGCGGCCATGCTGACCTGCGGAGTCGAAAGATCAAACGCGATTTGAATCGCAACGATCATCGCCACATTTGCCAATCTTTGTTTTGCATATGGCGCGTGGCGATGTCGCATCAGAAATCCCGCCCACGCGCCGACGATTCCCATAATTGAGCCCGACGCACCGATGAGCTGAGCCGGTTGTACCAGATCCATTAAAGTTAAACCCAGAACGCCCGCGCCGGACGCAAGCCCTGAAATCATGTAACATACGACGAAACGCATCGTGCCGATGGATCGTTCAAGCGGCGGACCAAGAACATAAAGGGCGAAAAGATTAAAACCCAGATGCAACAAACCTCCGTGCAAGAATAGCGCAGTGACAAAACGCCAGTATTCGTGCTGCACTACAACCGAATAAGGCTCGAGCGCGCCGAGCCGATGCAAAACTTCCGGATCGTTCGAATCGCCAACCAACATCTCGAAAAGGAACGCAACCACATTAAAGACAATCAAGATGAGAACAGCAGGCGCGCTCCGAAGCTGATTATGAATTCGACGCGCATTTTCGTTGCGGATGGGAACGGAATGGAATCCAGCTGAATGGTTCACTTGAGATTCCAACTGGCGAAGCAGTTGGACCTGGTCGCGCAAATCGCTCGTGGGATGCAGAATTTGAAGAACCGCCCCGAGTTTTCTGGCCGATCTGTAATTTCTGTGCGCGGCGAGCTCCGTCATTTTGCGCAACCCGATTGCCGGAAGAAAAAGGAGAACAAACCACGCGCCGCCACTGATGTATCCGGCGGCGCCGCGCCAAAAGAGCCACGCAACGCCCGTAATCGCGAGAACGACGATTGCGGCGATACGCCATCCACGATACGGCGCGCTAGGGCGCCATCCCCGGGCCAACGCCAGCAGCGATGAAATCACCGCAATAAAAAGAAAAATATGATTCAGATTCACGATGAACGTTGAAAAGGTAAAACAGTTACATCGTTACAAGGGATTGCATTGTTAGCCCGAGCGTCGGTACATTATTCGTTAAAGCATGAAGCGTTTAAGCAAAAACGGTGCTGTCATTCTGAACGAAGCGAAGAATCTCGGACCATTTGTTCGGCAACGCTAAAGTGACAATCTGAGATGTTTCGCATCGCTCAACATGACAAAAATTGAGCTTGTCCGCTTTAACCCTTCAGCGCTTCAACACTTCAACGTTTTTCTTTGTAACTTTTGTAACCTTTTTAACATTCAGATCATGCCCATTACTGTCACTGATTATCTCGACGTTGTTTCATCGTGGTGTTTTTGGTCCGAACCGACATGGGCCGAATTAAAAAAGCGATACGAAGGCCGGGTTCAATTTCAGTGGAAGATTGCCTTGATGGATCCCAGTGGTTTGCCTACTTCGCGCGAGCAGGAGCAATGGTTCTATCGGCGCAGCGGAATGGTGATGCGTTCGCCATTCATGCTCAACACCGATTGGTACGACCCCAGTTTGCCGGAGTGGCTCGCGCCGAATTGCGTAGCCGAAGCCGCAAAGGACTTTGAAGTTACCGATGATCGCGTTCGCCTCGCGCTGGCTCATGCGGCGTTGCGCGAAGGAAGGAAAATCGGGGGCTGGGATGTCGCTGCTCAAACCGGCGCGGAAGCGAGTGGAATCGACACCGGAAAATTACTCGAGCGCGCGCGATCGGCGGAAATCGAACAGCGCATTCGCGCGTCGACTGCCGAATTCCATGCACTTCAGGTTACACAACGTCCGGCGTTCGTGATCGATACTGAGATCGGTGACCGTGCCGTTTTTTCTGGAATTGTGAAGCTCGAGCCGTTGACAGCTACAATCGATTCGATGCTTGACGACGCCGCCACGTACGCGGCGCACAAGGCACATTTTGGCGATCCGCCGATGAAGTGATCCTCATTGAGAAACTTTTCTCATCCTGTTAGGTTGATCTCGTGAATACGGAAGAGGCCAGGCAAGAACTCCGCGCGAACCGGTCGTAGGCGCTTGATCATTGGAAAAATTGTTGCTTGATCGTTACCAGATTGACCTTGCCAGTGCAGGATTGTTGCCTACAACTTCCCTTCGGCTTGCGATTATTAGCAAGCACTTCGTCGCGGTGAATCGCATCTGCGGCGAAGCAAGAGTGCCCCGGCGTGTGCGAATGCTTACGCTGGGAATTGCGATTGATGGAAATACGGTGGCGCGGCGCACTCCTGCTTCACCGGTCAGGAGCTTGATCTAATCTGCAACCACAAATTCGTGTAAACGGTCGGATTCGCGCCCGCGAAGTCCGGGTCATTATGGGGTCCACCAGCGAACAGCTCGGCGTTATGAAATTGAACGACGCCTTGCGTAGAGCTCAAACCCTTGGGCTCGACTTGGTCGAAGTCGCCCCTACCGCCAACCCGCCGGTGTGCAAGATCATCGATTTTGGAAAGTTCCGATACGACATATCCAAACACACAAAGGACAAAAAGCCGGCCAGCTCAAAACTGAAGGAAATCAAGTTTCGCGTTAACATCGACGAACATGATTATCTGACCAAGATCCGGCACGGTGAAGAGTTTCTGGATCGTGGAAACAAGGTGCGTGTGCAGTTGCAATTTCGCGGCCGCGAGATGGCGCACCAGGAATTTGGGATGCAGCTCGTGCAGAAGGTACGGGATGATCTGTCCGGCATGTCTCAGGTAGAAATGGATCCCAAAATCACCGGCCGCAATATCACCATGACCCTGGCGCCTCTGCCGGCAAACCGCCGGAAACGAAAATTCACTGCGGAGCTTGCAACACCTGAGCAAAGCGAGCAGCCCAGCGCGCCCGTGGCCACCTGATCGCAAAAGCCCAAACTCAGGGTTTCTTTTTACCTTGCGGCGAAGTTTTAGGCGAGCTGACGGCTCCTGGAGGAGGAGTCAAAGGTGCGTTTTCAGCCAACTTCTGCTCTATTCGCTGCTTCCGCGCTTTTGCCTCCTGATTGTTAGGATCCATTTTCAAAACTTTCTCGGTATCCGCCAGCGCATTCTTCGAGTCGTTCTTTAGCTCGTAAATATAGGCGCGGTAGTTGTAAAAACGGGCTTCATTCGGCTTGAGCTTGATCAGTTCGGAGTAATCGGCGAGCGCTTTATCGTAGTCTTGGATCTTCATTTCTACCGCCGCGCGTTGTTCGTAAATCCGCACATCTTGCGGAGTTAATTTGAGCGCTTCGGTATATTCGTTGATCGCGTCTTGGTACTTCTGTTCGCCGGCGTCTGCGTATCCACGTCGTTGATAGACTGCCGCGAGTTCATCCGAGTACTTGTGGTCCATAGCGGTGGCTTTACGAAGCAGTTCAACGGCTTTGTCCCAGTCCTGGTTCTTCGCGGCCTCCGCGCCTTCACGCGCCAGCCTGTTCGCTTCATTGGTGTTTTTCTTCGCTTCGCCCTGGCACACCTGTGAAACGCAGAGGGCTAGAGCAGTAATGAGAGTAAAGGCAAAAGATTTCTTCATAGCTTTTGTTGGACGTTAATCTTCATAGACAATTCGAAACTGAAGAGGTCAACAGTTGGCTGTAACCTCAACAGTTTCAAGTCTGTTCCGGAGAATGCGCATGTTCGATATCGGTCTTTGGCTCGGGTTCGACTGGGGCGGGCTTACTGGGACCACGCTCATCCACCCGCATGATGCGCACGGCGCGGCCGGTGGTCTCATCAATTTCAATTAGCGCCCCCCGCAAGCACACCTCGCCACCGGCCACAGGGAATGACGCAGGCAGATTCGAGATGAATCGATTCAGGATCGGGTCGATGGCGCGTCCCAAAATCGAATTCACCGGTCCACACATGCCGGCATCGCACATGAAAGCTGTGCCGCCCGGGAAGATTTGCTCGTCCGCTGTCTGAACATGAGTGTGAGTGCCGATCACAGCGGAGACTTTTCCGTCGAGAAATCGGCCCATTGCGATTTTCTCACTTGTCGTTTCACCGTGGACATCAACGATGATGTTCACAGTCTCCTCACGCATCTTCGTCACCGCTGTTTCGACAGCACGAAACGGGTTTTCCAAAATTGGCTGCATAAACGTGCGCGCCTGCACATTGATCACGCCGATCTTGCCCTTGGCAGACTCCAGAACGATCGACCCCATTCCCGGCGCGCCCTCGGGGTAATTCACCGGACGCAATAAACGCGGTTCGGTGTCGATGAATGAAAGAATCTCCTTTTGGTCCCAGATATGATCGCCTGTCGTGATGACTGAGACGCCGGCTCGCAAAAGATCAATTGTAATTTTTCCCGTTATCCCGCGACCGCCTGCCGCGTTCTCGCCGTTGACGATGACGAAATCCAATGCGTGCTTCGACTTTAGCTCCGGCAGCCGGGCAATGACTACTGAGCGTCCGGGCTCACCAACAACATCGCCAAGAAAAAGAACGGTTAGCATTTTCGATCATCGTATTAAAGCGGCTCGAAACGTCGATGTGAAAATTAACGACGAAATCCAAAGCTCGAATGACGAAGCAATTACAAATGATGAAGCTCGGACTGTCCCGTTTCGTCATTCAGGCTTTGTTATTCTTTCGTCATTAGTCATTCGAGCTGCGTCATTTCTTGTTGTCTTTCTCTCGATCTTTCCGGCTACCAGTCACGCCGGGGATAATCTCGGCATTCTCGGCAGCAAACCGAAATGGAGCGTGTTGGAGAATTACCAGGAGACGATCACGCAGGATGAGTTCAGCCGTCTGATACAGAATGTTTATTGCACTCACGGGTTCGCTCCCGATTTGATCGAAATAAACGAGAAAACAGTACGGCTCCTGATGAACCGTGATTCGCAGAAATGTTTCACGCTGCGGTTTGCGGAGGACGACACCGGCCGTAAACCCGTCCCGCGGCTTTGGCGGCCGGCGAAATCATTGTCGCCATCCAGACCGGACAAACCTCTGTCCGGTCTGAAAATTGCCCTCGACCCAGGTCATCTCGGTGGCAAGTGGGCAAAGATGGAGGAGCGTTGGTTTCAGGTGGGCGACAGCCAGCCTGTCCAGGAAGGCGATCTGACTTTGCGCGTGGCGCGACTCCTGGCCCCGCGATTGCGTGAACTCGGCGCAAAAGTTTCGTTCATCCGAAGTAGCAACGAACCGATTACCGCGAAGCGCCCCAATGATTTTAGGGAGCTTGCAAGAAAAATTCTGATCAAGAATGGCGTGCCCCAGCCGCGCGCCGACGTTCTGGATCCGAATGATCCTGCCAAAGAGCAAACGATTCGATGGCAAAGCGAAATTTTATTTTATCGTTACAGCGAAATTCGACGGCGGGCTGCGCTGGTGAACTTCAAACTGCACCCTGATCTTGTGCTTTGTTTGCATTTCAATGCTGAAGGTTGGGGCGACCCAAATAATCCGACATTGACGGACACCGATCATCTTCACTTGCTTGTGAATGGCTCATACCTGGCAGAGGAACTCGAATTTGACGACGAACGATTCGAAATGATCCGGCGACTTCTGAGTCGAGCTTACGGTGAGGAATTGCCTTTGGCGGACACAATTGCCGCGGCAATGGCTCGCGAGACTGGGCTGCCAGCTTACGAATATCCGACTACGAACAGTACGATGAAAGTTGGTTCGAGTGGATACGTATTTGCGCGCAATCTGCTGGCGACGCGGCTTTATCGTTGTCCGGTGGTTTATTGCGAGCCTTATGTCATGAACAGCAAGGACGCGTTCGCTCGTATTCAGGCCGGCGATTACGAAGGAGTGCGTGCGATTAACGGCGTGGAACGCAAAAGTATTTACCGCGAGTACGCCGACAGCGTGGTGAAAGGGCTAGTCGAGTATTATTCGAAAGCGCGAGGTGGATCGCGTTCTCCGAACGCGATGTCACAAATGGCGCCTTTGACCCACTAATTTCCAACGCGTTGAGGACAACGCGTTCCACCTAGAGTGCCTCAATCGCTTCGCGGATGTCGTTGAGCGTTACAGTGCTTGTCAGGTGCGCTGTGCCAATGCGCGGCGTCACAACAAACCGGACTTTTCCGCCTTCGAATTTTTTGTCGAACTTCAGCGCATCGAAAACCTTTTCGCGTGGAAAATTTTGGGGCAAGCGCGTGGGCAATTTGAATCGCTGCAGAAGATCGACAACTGCGTCGCGTTGATCTGGAGGCAGGCCAGCTCTTTTGATCGAAATGACACATGCGGCGACAATTCCAAGACTCAGCGCTTCTCCGTGAAGAAATTTGTTGAAGTCTCCTGCGCGCTCAATGGCGTGACCAACCGTGTGACCGAAATTAAGAACGGCGCGCTCACCCGTCTGATCGCGCTCATCTTTCGCCACGATTTTGGATTTGACCTCGATATTGCGCTTGATCAGCCGCTGTAGGGCAGCCGCATCGGCTGCCTCCCAGCCTTGAAGTGTTCCGAACATTTTGGCGTCGGCGATGACGGCGTGCTTGATGACCTCGGCGAAGCCTTGATTAAATTCGCGCTTGGGCAGCGTTTTCAAAACATCGAGATCGTCAATTACAAGTGACGGGTGGTGCAGAGCGCCGAGTAAATTTTTTCCATCGCGCGTGTTGACTCCGGTTTTTCCGCCGATTGAGCTATCCACCATCGCCAGCAGCGTCGTGGGAATTTGAACGTGTGGAATGCCGCGCTGATAAATCGCTGCGACGAACCCGGAGATGTCCCCAATGACTCCGCCGCCGAGGCCGACGACGAACGATTGTCGGTCAAGTCCCGCAGCGATAATCTGGTCGCAGATCGCGCCGACTTCTTTAAGCGTCTTGGACTTCTCGCCTGCCGGAATCGTGATCAGTTTCGTCTGAAATCCCGCTGACTTTAAATTTTCCTGTACGCGCCTGGCGAAAAGCCCGGCAACATTGTTATCGGAAATGATTGCGCACGTTTTGCGATGGAGATGCTGGCGTACATGCGTCCCGAGTTGTCTAAGCAAACGGTTGCCGATAAGCACGCGATAACGGTACCTACCAAGAGAGACGGCGACTCTGGACGCCGGCGTTTCTATTGCAGCGGATCCCAATGTTTCAGACCAAGAGGAGGAGACGTTGTATCTTGAAACGTTCCAGCTGTGGCAGCGGGACCAAATGTCAGCGTTTCTGTGTGCAAGTCGCAGAATAAAACATTGATCTTAGTACCTGCGGAATGGGTTCCTCTAGCTTCGCCGCCACCGCCTAGTGGCAGATCCGGCGCGTTCGTGGCGATGCCGGGCCAGGAGCCGGCAACGGGAGGATTTCCAGGCGCCGTCGGGTAATTGGGAGCCATCAAAATCGTGGACGTGGGTGAGACGACTCTGGACATGTTGCCATTTAAGCCGGTGGTCAGGTACATTTTGGTATTAATGCTATAACTAATCCGCACCATCGTTGGATCGGCGTCACTTTCGGACGGCGGCCGTGGATCGAACGGAGACTGAAAAACTCTTCGGCTGGAAACGTATTTCGGATACAGCGCAGGCGCTGCAATTGTGCCCGGCCAGGTGGCTGACGCAGGGAGAACTTGATCCTTGTCGTTGAGATAAGCCTGCATGCCGATCCCGAGCTGGCGCAGGTTACTCATGTCTTTTGTGGCTTTGGCGCGCTCCAGAACACCTGTGTAAACGGGCGTGGCGATCCCGATGAGGATGGCGATGATCGCTATTACGACGAGTAACTCGATGAGGGTGAAAGCGTGGGCAACAGGGGGAGGGGAACTCTTAGCCATGGGTTTATGGTTTGGAACGCATCATATTGCGCTTGGGCGGGGAGCGAAAGCGAAAAAGATCCGCAAAAACAAGATTGCTTGACAAGACATTGGTCGTTTTGTGTATGTAGGTCATGCCAGACCAAGAGCCAATTGCGCCGCCGCCTCCGCCAAGTCCAGGACCCGAGCCGGGCCCGAAATCCACATCTACCGGTTTGCCTTCGAACGTAGCTGCGGCGATAGCCTGCATTCCGCTGATCGGTGGCATTATTTTCTACATTCTGGAAAAGCACGACAGCTTCGTGCGCTTCTACGCCATGCAGTCGATCATTTTCGGTTGCGCTTGGTTTCTCTTTAACATCGTGTCCGCTGTCGTGCACGCGGTGTTCGCTGCGATTCCGGGAATCGGCGGCATTCTGGTATTTTTCTGGGCGATTATCGCCGCCCTGGTGCATTTGCTCTTTTTGGTAATCATGATTGTGACGATCGTGAAGGCATTCACTGGTGTCCGCTGGGACATTCCATACATTGGCCCGGTCGCGCGCAAGCAAGTGGAAGGAACGACGTGAATTTGTAGGGCGTTTCTGTGAAACGTCGGGCGTCTGGTACACACGCCCTACAGTTGTTTTCAACGCTGCAACAACCTCACGACGATTTCAGTCAAGATCAGTTCGTGATCGAGTTGGGTGGTAACCAATTGAACATTGGCGGTCAGACACGCCCGCATAGCGTGAATCAATTGGTCGGTCTCGAAGTGATACGCGTGCTGCGCGGCGATTCCCAGCGCGTAGGCGTTGATCGAGCCATCTTTCTTGCGCGGCAAATGTTCGGTCGCTTTTTCCGGTAAGCGGTTGATCGCAGAGATAAACTGAAACGGCGAATGCGGACGCGCGAGGCGATGTCGTTCCATCAAATCTTTTGCAAGTAGCAAATTGCGTATCGTTGGAACAATCGCTGCTAACAAGATACCGATGGCGCTTTCGCCCTGATCCAATAAGCGTCGAACAAGCGTAAGCGCGAGCTCTAGATCGCGCACTGCCAGCGCGTTGCTCAATTCGAAAATGATGCCTGGGCGCGAGAGTGGCACGATTTCCCGGACAAGATCGACATGAACTGCACCATCTTTTCCTAGGAATGTGTCGATCTTCTCCAGCTCGTTCTCGATCTGCCGCGTGTCGCCCCCCGTCAGCAAGACGAAAAGATCGAGCGCGTCATCATCGAATTGGAGTTCTCGTTTTTTCGCGCGCTTTCGAACGATTTCAGTTGCTTCTTCTTCCCAACCGGCGCGTCCGGAGTCGAGCCGATCAAAAACCTGCAGCTCTGCTAGTTTAACCAGCAATTTGTAAAACCCGCGCCGCTTATCCACGTCGGTGGCGCTGATTAAAAACGTAACCCCGGAGCCTAAATCTCGGTCCAGCAGTTCGGAGAATTCTTCCAGCGCAGACTGCACTGCCGTTGAGCGCGCCTTTGGATCATCCCCGAGAAAATTGGCGTTCTTCAACCAAACTACTTTTGTGGTTCCGAAAAATGGCAACGTTTGCAGCGCCTCGATTGCTGATCTAATTCGCGCGGCGGCCTGCTCGGCGTTATCTGCGGCGCCATCGATCACTTCCAATCCGAAGTCGCCTGCGTCTGCTGGCGTCAGGTTAGCCGCAAGCTCAGCGGCCACGCGTTTTACTTCCCCTTCATCCGAGCCGACGACCGCGTAGACCTTTGCAGTTGCCCCTTTGGTTTTTGTCTTTGGCATCGGAGTTTTCATCGCACCCTAAACAGCGGATTACAAGGTTCCGCTGCTGCACGCGAGTCTGGGGAGCACAGGCTGCCAGCCTGTCCTTTTCGGCAGCCTGCCGAAAAGGTCATCGAATGTTCTTTGCCGTTGCGTTTTTGCACCGCGCGGGAGTCGTCGGCAAGCTGCCGACGACGACAGGCTGGCAGCCTGTGCTCCCCAGAAAACTTACACGCGCGAGCGGCGGCGACCGGCGTTACGCGTATATCTCACCGGCCTTCGCTTTGGTTCGATTTTGGAAATACCGGCGCCGCTTTTCACTTCCATGATCTGGTCGCGTAAGAGCGCTGCGCGCTCGAATTCTAGGTTCGCCGACGCCTCTTGCATTTCCTCTTCAAGCTCGCGCAGCAACTCCGTCACATTGAAATCGCCTCCAGCTTCGCGGATCACCGATGATTCGATTTCACGTCCGCGCAAAATTGTGTGCAGACTCTCCTGCACAGCGCGCCGGACCGTTTGCGGCGTAATTCCGTGTTTTTCGTTGTACTCCATCTGTTTGGCGCGCCGGTATTCGGAAATCGATATGAGCGCCTCCATACTTTGCGTGACGACATCGGCGAAGAGCACGACTTCGCCGTTTATATGACGCGCTGCGCGGCCTGCCGTCTGGATCAATGAAGTTTGACTTCGCAAAAATCCCTCCTTGTCCGCGTCCAAGATGCAGACCAGCGAAACCTCGGGAAGATCGAGGCCTTCCCGAAGCAAATTGATTCCCACGAGGATGTCGAAATCCGCCGCGCGCAATCCGCGCAAAATTTCGACGCGCTCGATCGCGTCGATGTCGCTGTGCAAGTAGCGCACTTTCAATCCGACATCACGCAGATAATCGGCAAGATCTTCCGCCGTTCGCTTTGTCAGCGTTGTCACCAAGATCCGCTCGCTTTTTTCCACGCGTTGACGGCAGAGCTCAATCGTCTCGTCGATCTGATTCCTGAGCGGCTTAAGCGTAATTTTGGGGTCGAGAAGTCCAGTTGGACGAATGATCTGCTCGACGATGAGCGGCGCCCCCGGCGTGTGCGCATCGAATTTTTCCGGCGGCTCATCAGTGCGCGAGATCGCTGCTTCTGTCGAGTGTTGAGCGTTGAGCCTTGAGCGTTTGCCTCCGGGCACAACGAAAGGCACAAGTTCCTGTTCGCCAATCCGCTGTCGTCGATGCGGTATGTATCCCTTATTTCCAACCACGCTGTTTTGAATTTCAAATTCCGCCGGCGTGGCGCTCACGTAGATGATCTGGTTCGTCGTCTTCATGAACTCATCGAAATTGAGCGGGCGATTATCGAGCGCGCTTGGCAGGCGAAAGCCATAATTTACGAGCACGGTCTTGCGGGAGCGGTCGCCTTCGTACATGCCGCCGATTTGCGGGATGGTTGCGTGCGATTCATCGATCACCACCAGAAAATCCTTCGGGAAAAAGTCGATGATCGTGTAGGGCTTGGAACCGGGTGGGCGCCCCGACAAGTGACGCGAATAATTCTCGATCCCGTTACAGAAACCCATCTCCTGCAACATTTCCAGGTCGTATTCGGTGCGCATCCGCAGCCGTTGCGCCTCGAGCAATTTGTTTTGCGACTCCAATTCGATGATGCGTTGCTCAAGCTCCTCGCGAATGGTGCGCAGTGCCCGATTCAATTTGTCTGCCGGAGTCACGAATTGCTTGGCCGGATAAAATGTGATGACGCTGAGCGATTCATGCGCGTGGCCAGTCAACGGGTCGAACCGTCTGATCGCATCAATTTCGTCGCCGAAGAATTCGATGCGGATCGCTTCTTCATCGGCGCTCCCCGGATAGACTTCGACCACGTCACCCCGCACGCGAAATCGGCCGCGCGCGAAATTGACGTCGTTTCGTTCGTACAACATGTCGATCAAACGACCGAGCACTGCCTCACGCGAGATGTGTTGGCCACGTTTTACGGTAAGCAACATCTGCAGGTAATCTTCCGGCGAGGTAATGCCATAGATGCACGAGACGCTTGCGACCACGATCGTGTCGCGGCGCGAGAGCAGCGCGCTTGTCGCGGCAAGCCGCAATCGCTCGATCTCCTCATTGATGGAGGAATCCTTCTCAATGTAGGTGTCGGAGCGGGGGATGTAAGCTTCCGGCTGATAATAATCGAAGTAACTGACGAAATATTCGACCGCGTTACGGGGAAAGAACTGTTTGAACTCTGAGTAAAGCTGGGCGGCGAGCGTTTTGTTGTGCGAAATGACAAGGGTGGGCCGGTCCAGCTTTTGGATGACGTTCGCGATGCTAAAAGTTTTACCCGAACCGGTGACACCGAGCAGCGTCTGATGGCGATTACCGGCCTCAACAGACTTCAAGAGCTTGCCGATCGCCTGCCCTTGGTCGCCACGCGGTCTGTAGTTCGATTCGAGCTGAAACGGCATTTAATAATCTAGCACAAGATCGGCAGGTAATGTCGACCGCACACGAGCAAACCGCGGCTCGCTCTTGCAGTACAACCCAAGATCGACAATAAGCTGGAGTGATAAATCTAAAGCGAATCTTCGCCGAGCTGAAACGGCGCAATGTTTATCGCGCGGCCGTGCTTTACGGCATGAGCGCCTGGCTGCTGGCGCAAATCACGACGCAAATTTTCCCGTTCTTCAACGTGCCAAATTCGGCGGTGCGCTTTGTCATCATCGCGCTCATTCTGGGGTTCCCGATCGCGATGGTGCTTTCGTGGCTTTACGAGCTGACGCCGGGGGGCTTCGTTCGCACCGAAGACGTCGATCTCCCCAGGCAGCGGCAATTTGGGCGCAAAATCGATTTCGTGATCATTGGCGCGCTCCTCCTGGTGATCGCGCTGCTGGTTTACCAACGTCTGCCATTCCGCACCGAAAACGTCGAGGCGATTCCAGACAAAAGCATTGCGGTTTTGCCATTTGCCAATTTCAGCGAGGAAAAAGCAAACGCGTTTTTTGCCGACGGCGTTCAGGACGATATCCTCACGAGTCTCGCCGAAATTAAAGAGCTCCGGGTCATTAGCCGCTCTTCGGTGATGCAATTTCGCGATCCGGCAGCTGCCGGACGAAATTTGAGCGATATCGCGAAGAGCCTTGGCGTCGCAAATATTCTGGAAGGCAGCGTTCGCCGCGAAGGTGACCGGGTGGTCGTCAACGTTCAGCTGATTGACGCGCGAACTGACCGGCACATATGGGCAAATCGCTACGATCGGACACTGACTGACGCGCTTGGATTGCAGGGAGAGTTGGCCAGCGAGATCGCAGATGCTCTGAGGGCGAATTTGAGCGCGGACGAAAAAACGCGAGTGGCAATCAAGCCGACGCAGAACCCGGACGCATATGTGTTCTATTTGCGCGCAAATCAAATCTCCCGAAATCCCGACACGCTCCTGGAAGATTACAAGACCGCCGAGCAACTTTACACGCAGGCGATCGCACTCGACCCGAATTTTGCGCTCGCTCACGCCCGACTGGCCTCGGTTCGCGCGGAGATTTTCCACTATTACGAGCCCACCGATGCCTGGAAATTGAAAGCCCGCCAAGAGGCCGAAACTGCTCTACGGCTCCAGCCAGATCTTGCAGAAGCGCATTTCGCGCTCGGCCAAAGCATTTACTGGATGGATCAGGATTATGACCGCGCACTCGAACAATTCGAGATTGCTTCTCGTTTATCGCCGAGCAACGGAGATATTGGCCGATTGATCGCGGCGATTAAACGCCGGCAGGGCAAATGGCAAGAAGCGCTCGAAGCGTACGAAAGAGTTGCGAAGATTGATCCCCAAAATTCGAATATCGTTCGCGAGCTTATCTTTATCAACACGGCGATGCGTCGCTGGCCGGCAGCCGCGGGCTGGGCGAAGAAGATGCGGGCGATGGCGCCGGCTTCGTTGGTGGCGAAGGTTCAAACTTGCTACGTCGATTTTTGGTGGAAAGGGGACACCCGTTTACTCAAATCCTTGTTGAGCGAAGTTCCCGCTGATGTCGATCCTGATGGAACAGTTACTTCCTGTCGATGGGATGTGGCGATGCTGGACCGAGATTATGCGACTGCAGGACGAGTCTTGGAAATATCGTCGCTGAATGAAGTTTCTTATACCAACGCCGGATCCACGCCAAAGATGTTTCTGCAGGGCTGCATCTACCTGGCCCAAGGCGACAATAAAAATGCTCAGAAAGCGTTCGAAACGGCCCGGCCAAGTTTCGAGGCTTCAGTAGAAGAAGCGCCACTGAGCGCGGATCGACACGCCAACCTTGGCTGGCTTTACGCGTTTATGGGACGAAAAAATGAGGCGATTCGCGAAGGACGTCGCGCCGTTGAGCTAAAACCGGAATCAAAGGACGCCGTTGATAGCGCGATCATGAATTGCTACCTCGCGCTGATCTATGCTCGCGTCGGTGAAAAGGATCTGGCGATCCCGCTGATCGAGCGATTGCTAAAAACGCCGGGCGCGGTAGACAGCGTCGATTATAGCATCACAGTCAATGACCTGAAATATCGTTGGGAATGGGACCCGATTCGAAGCGATCCGCGCTTTCAAAAACTCCTCGAACAACCAGCGAAGTGACTCGTCGGCGCTTAGCCTTCGCTAAAGTATTGGCGTTCCAGTCGACGGGGCTTTTCAAGCGAACACAGAACTTGTCGGTTGCCAATCGCGGACAAAATATGAGGCTTGACCTGCCGATCGAGCAGTGAATCCGAAAAAGTTTTTTGCCGAGCTAAAGCGAAGAAGAGTCTACAGCGTCGCGGTCGCCTATCTTGTCGGTGGGTGGGCGCTCACGCAGGGCATTGCTCAAGTCCTTCCCGTGTTCGACATCCCGAATTGGGTCGTGCGCCTCACTGTACTGCTGATCGTGCTGGGGTTTCCAGTCGCGCTGGCGCTCTCCTGGTTTTTTGATCTAACGCGATACGGAATTGTGCGAACGCCCGATCTTGACACTCGTGGCACTGACATCGTTCCATCCGCACCTGCTTCCAACCGAACCGACTCTGGTGAGAAATCCATCGCCGTTTTGCCTTTTAACGATTTAAGCCCGGCCAAAGACCACGCCTACTTTGGTGAAGGTATTGCGGAGGAGCTTCTAGGCGCCCTCGCGAAAGTTGATGGCCTCCGCGTAGCGGCGCGACGGTCTTCATTCTGGTTTAAGGACAAGGAGGCCGAGCTAGGCGAAATCGCGTCCAAGTTAAATGTCGGGCACGTGCTTGAGGGTAGCGTTCGCCGTGATGGCAATCGGGTGCGCATTACGGCGGAACTGATCGATGCGGGCGATGGATTCACTATTTGGTCGGAAACGTACGAGCGCGAAATGCATGGAATTTTCGCGCTACAGGACGAGATCACGCGCTCCATTGTCGATACTCTCAAACTCAAACTGGCGATCTCGCCGTCGCGTCCATCTCGGAGCACAGATGCCTACGATGCGTACTTGGAGGGCCTTGTTTATTCCGACAAGAACACGGAGCCCGAGTTGCGCAAGAGCCTCGAATTTTTTCAGCGGGCGCTTGAGCAGGACCCGAAGTTTAGTCGCGCGTGGACGGGGATCGCAAAGGCGTGGTTGTGGCTGGCTGATGCCTTTGTCCCTCCGCTCGAAGCCTACCCGAAAGTTCGCGATGCTGCGACGCGTGCATTACAACTGAACGATCAAGAGGGCGAAGCGCACGTTTATCTGGCCGAGAGCAAACGCATACTCGACTGGGACCTCGACGGCGCAGAAGTGGAATTCAATCGCGCGGTCGAGATCGAACCAAATTCGACGCCGTCGAATTACTTCATTGCTGCGTTCTATGCTGCGCGCGGCGATCGCGACAAAGCCCTGACTTATTTGCAACGTACATCGAGAATCGACCCGGCATCACTTTGGGTGAACAACTTTGCCTGCGAGCTCTATCGTTACTTTGGTCTTTACGACGAAGCGATGGCAGCCGGCGAACGCGCATTGCAACTTGATCCGACATTTGCTCATTATGGCGAGCCGGCACTGGCAGCGCTGTATCGCGAGATGGGACGCTTCGATGACGCGATTGCACTTTACAAAAAGGCACAGGATTTCACCGGTAGACCAGGGTTTGGTCTGGCGATCACATACGCTCGCATGAACCAGCGCAAGGAAGCGCTGCAAACACTGGAGACAGCTATCGCGGGCTGGGGTTATCGCCCGGGCGATGGCATTGCGCACGTGCATGTAGTGCTTGGAGCGCACGATGACGCGATCCGCGAACTCGAGCACGCATGTGAGCAGCGGTCGTCATCGTTGCACAGCGTTGGTATTGCACCTGAGTTCGCGCCTTTGCATTCGGATAAACGTTTCCTGTCGATCCTGAAAAAAATCGGGCTCGAACCGGAGAAAGTCTTTGCGGCGACGGCCGCCTGATTATTGCACGATTACGTCTCGCCCGTGGCCGTGGGAACGCACTCCGTATTTCGCCAAATCCTGTTGTGCTACGTGCATTCCGAAAAGCAGAACCGCAATCAGACCGAAATACAATAACGACATTATCCAGCGCTGCGATAGTGTAACTTCGAAGTAACGCTGTTCTTCTTCGGTTCGTTTGCGGAATAGCGAATAGATTCGCGGCAGCGACAACAGCACAATCAACCAGATAATAAAATTCGGATACTTCCATCCGAACCAAAGAAGCAGGGCGAACCCGGGCAGCCAGAGCCAGCGAGACAACGCGGTCACAATGCGTCCGCCGTCGAGCATTCCTACCGGAGTCAGGTTAAACAGATTCAGAAAATATCCGAACCATGCGAGCGCGTTGAATATCGGTGCGGCAAACATTTCACCCAGGACGTTGCAGACCAACGCGCCAATGCTCCCCAGCATTGGGCCGCCAATACCGACGCATGCTTCCATCCAGGCATTGCGCGGCGCTTCCTTAAGCGCGATGAACGCGCCCATGAATGGAATAAATACAGGCGCGCCGACCTTTAGCCCAAATTTTTTAGCCACAAGCAGATGACCGCTCTCATGTACGAGTAGAAGAAGGACAAAACCGAGCGCGAATTGCCACCCCCATATCTGGGTATAGACCCAGATCATCAGCAGCATTGTGCCGCCAGACTTCAGCAGGATCGGAAGAAATTTCAGGAGCGGCAGAAGAACGAACTTGAGCTTCGCGAAAAACTTTGCGATCACGACGCCTACCACCGTGATTGGGCCAAACGCCTTCTTCACCCGACTCCAAGCCGTCTCAGTCTTTGGAGCCTCGTACTCTGTTTGCTCTGTTTGAAGATTCACTGTGTCTAATTCGGCAAGCTGTCGGGGGCGTTTGTATCACAGCCCAACTTTAGCCGTTGCGCATTTCTGTTTAGCGCCAAAGGCGCTAGCTCAAACCAGCCTGGGGCATCGCCCCAGGAATTCAAGTCGCCATGTAAGCAAGCGCTGAAAGCGCGATTCAATTGGCTGCGCGAAGTGACTTGCGCTTTCAGCGCTGGTGTTTTCGGATTTCCGTGATCCTGGGGCGCTGCCCCAGGCTTTGACGTGAATGCCGCGCCTTTGGCGCTGAATACATGCCGTTTCACACAGACGCCCTACAATTCCTTAAATGCATCGCCCAGATGATCGAGAACATCGCGAGGCAATAACGATTGCTCGCTCTGGCCATCGTTGAAAATTGCGATTTCTGCTGCGCGCCCGCATATCCACGCACCGACTCGCGCGGCGTCGTAAAGAGACAGTCCCTGTCCGATCAAACCGGCGCAGACACCGGTGAGAATATCGCCCATTCCGCCGGTGGCCATTCCGGGATTGCCGGTTGTGTTATAGCTCAATGGGTGATCGCGTTCAGCCACGATGGTGCGACTGCCTTTGAACAAAAGTGTCACTGGAAAACGATTGCAGAACTTGGTCGCCGTTTGGGCGCGCGACTCTTTGTGGTCTGGGAAAAGGCGTTTCATCTCGCCCGGATGCGGCGTGAGCAGTCGTTCACCTTTGCAACGCCCGAGCGTTGAGATTTTTTCTGACAGGATGTTGAGCCCGTCGGCATCGGTCACCATCGGTTGCTTCACCTTTTCAATCAGTTCGAGAATCTCATCTGCGCGTGATTTTCCAAGACCAGGGCCCAACGCCCAGACATCAGTTCTTTGCTTGAGCAGGTCGCGGTAAGATTGGACTGGCTTCACCATCGCTTCCATCGGCGCGGCGCTGGCGACTATTTCGTAGATTTCTTCGGGAACAAAAACCTCCACCAGCCCTGCCCCTGCCCGTAACGCGCCATAGGTTGTCATGACAGCAGCGCCGACGAATCCGTTGGAGCCGGCAACTACGCCAACGCGACCAAATTGATTTTTGTACGCGCTGTATTCCCGCGTCGGGAGCAACCCGCAAAGCGCGGGGAGGCTGGCGATGATTTCTTTCGCCTTTTTGTCCGGGGGACGCAAATCATGCAGCGGTACAACCTCGAGCCTGCCGACGTAGTTCAGCGCGCCATCCGCGACGAGACCGGCCTTTGCAAATCCAATCGTGACGGTGAAATCCGCGATTACGCAGTCACGATCTACTTTTCCTGAGTCGCCATCGAGCCCTGTCGGAAGATCGACGGCAAACACATAGGCGCCCTGGTTTCTCCGCAACTGATTGATGCAACGACACGCTGCGCGTATCGGTTCGCGTAAAGGCGGTCTCGCGCCCACTCCAAGCAGGCCATCGAGAATGACCAATGGAGCCGCTGTCCCCAGGTACGCCTCTGCCGCAATAATTCCCTGCGCAGTGGACAACTGGTCCGCGACATCCGCCCAAAGCTCGACAAGGGTAATGCCGGGGTCGGTAGTGCCACTGAGCGATGTCGTCGCCCCCAAAATCTGAGGTGGTCTGCGGCGCAGATTTTCGAGCTTTTTGCGCATGAGTTCGCTGCAATCACTCTCTTTGAAAGCAAGCCACACTTCGATTTTCCAGCCGAGGCGTCGCAAGCAATCTGCGGCAACCTGCGCATCACCCGCGTTGTGGCCTTTTCCGGCAAAAACAATGCACTTGCCGGGCTTCGGGAAGAACCTCGCAACCGTGTGCGCAACGCCGGCGCCGGCCTGGTCCATGAGCGCTTCGACTTGCACTCCCCTGGCAAAAGCAGCCTCTTCTGCTGCTCGCATTTGCGCCGAAGTCAAAATCGGCAAGTCCAAATTAGGCCTCCGGATCTGTTGAGGCTGAGCGTGCTTCTGAGCCGGTTGATTTCGATGAGCTTTTCTTTTTGCGCGTGCTTTTCTTGTGTGAACGCTTCGACTTGCGGCGTTCAGAGCTAGATACCTTCGTTTGATCGATGTAGGGTTGCAACGGGACTGTTTCGCTCGTGGCCACCCGAGTCGTGGACATGGCACTCCCAACGGAATTGCGTCCGCGGACTCCTGCTGCAATCTCTTCTGCGAGTTTCTGACGGTAAGAAGCAGTTTGGGCGTACGCACCTTCGGTTGGATTAGTAAGGAAGCCGCATTCCACGAGCACTGCCGGAATATTCGTTTTTCGCAACACGTAGTAGCCCCGGCGGCGTACTCCGCGATTAGCCGAAGGCGCACCGCCAGCAACGTAGTAATGGACGGCCGAAGCCAGAGGCAAGCTGTCGCGGCTGTAAAAGTAAGTTTCTATTCCACCCGCGCCCATCCGATTTGTCGCGTTGAAATGAACACATACGAAAATGGCATCACGGTAAGAATTAGCGATTGCAACTCGCATCGCCAACGGAACGAACACGTCGCTGTCCCGGGTCATTACCACGCGATAGCCGCTGGCCGCCAGAACATTTCTAAGGCGCTGCGCCACGTCGAGCGTCATATCTTTTTCCGAGATCCTCTGCCCGGGAATGCCGCCGCGGTCATGACCGCCATGCCCAGCATCGATCACGACAGTCACATTTTCAGACGTGCGGCTGGTCTTCGCTGCAGGGGAATTAAAGTATATAAAAAGTGTGGCCAGCAAACTTGCGGCGAACAAACGGCGTCGGCAAAAATTTGTTGGCATTACTAGTCCTCTTTAGGCAAGCCCGGTGGGCGAGCGGAAAGTTTCGGCGCGTTGCTGCGCGAGGTCTGCGCTGGGGTCTCGATCAGGCCGCCGCGGACTGCTACTTCGCCATTCCCGGAATGGACGAGGCGAGGTCTCGTTTTGGTTTCCATGACCGACGAGTGCTCTAGCAGTTGGCCATTCAAACCGATTCGCGAATAGGACCAAGCATGTGGCGCTGCGCAATGCAAGACATGCAATTGATTACCACGATCGATCTCCGCCTGCGGTTGCTCGAAAGCAATGCTTCGGCCTAACGAATAAGTTGCATAGACAACCCCTGTGTCCTTGTCTTGTACCCGTACGTATAAAGACGTATGGTCTGGGAATCGGTTGGTGAGCAGCGAGTACGTGCGGACATCCCCGGATGCGGCAACGCCGGTTGGAATTCCCACTGTTTGCTGCCAGATCGGCCGCGCATCGGTCACTTCGAAAACCCCCGTTCCAGAGTAAAAGAATTTCCCCAAGTCCGTGAAGTAAACATGCGTCCGCACATGATAGGCGCCGAAATCGTGCACGGGATACAGCGGAGCGAGATCAATCTGACGCGTGACTCTCTGACCGGCTTCGATTTTCAAAGGCGGCTGTGCATTCTCTCCGTTGAGCGGCGCTATCGGCTGACCCTCGTTTCCGGTTACCTCGAACCCAAGCCATGATTGACCATTCGCATCCTGGAGTTCGATATCGCGTCCCGCCAGGTTGGTAATTCCAAGCGTCGCCACGACCGGTTCGTAAGCGATGTACTGCAAGCGCTTGAATTTCAGATCCACCTGAATTTGCCCCTTGGCTGCCGTGGCAAAAAGCAGAACAAAGGCACACGGCAGAACGCGCGTTAGCCTTAGCCAGCGGATGCAGATTGCGGCGAGACTCATGCGTTCCTGCGGTCGGTAATGACCAAGAGTGTCATTGTGTCGAAGTATCCTTCGAAAGAGGAAAATGCTGCAAAAGTCGCGACGGCTCCGCTTGCACCGCTTGCAGGTCATCGTCGTAATAGACCTGAATGATGTACCCCAGGTATTTCCGCTGTCCGCTATTTGCGGCAGAACCTTTTCCTCGGCCTTTTTGACCTGGACGCACTGCTGCAGCGGCCTCGGAAAGCGATGACTCAGACGAAGCGCCGGCTGTTTTCGCGCGAAGATACCGCACTGAGAGCACCTCTGGATTCGTCTCCGTCCAATCGTGTTTTGGCGTCAGCCATTCGTAATTCACGTCTGCGTCGGTCAGTTTGATATCTTTGTCACCAACCGTGTCATAAAATTTTACGAAGATCTTCACCTTGTTGTGATCGATCGTCGCGCCGGGCTGTTTTTTTATACCGATCTGCAGCGCCAGGTTCTTCTGCGCGTCTGGATCAGGAGTCTCGGTGGTTTTGACCTCACTAATTCCCATCACTGAGCCTTCCGGGTTGCCGCCAACGTCCTTGGGGGCCGCGGCGTCAACTGCTGCGTTCGTGCTTCCCGCCTGCGCTGGGGGCGAGGTCGAGACGCCCACCTTCAAACGGCGATCGGCCAACTCGTAGGTCGTGCTAACCGGCGGACTGATTTCCTTAATTTTGCGCCACACTTCATTCGAGCGGTCATAGAGCTGCATGGAATCGTAAGTTTTTGCCTTTTCCATCAGCACGGCCGTGTTGTCGGGCTCGCTGTCCAATGCTTCGTCGAAGCGTTCCAGTGCTGTCGTAGTATCGCCCCGATCGCGCAACTCCACGCCTTCTCGCACCAACTGATCAGCAAGCGACTGAGAAGGGCTCGGGAGCGCCGCCGCTGGCGAAACCGCCGGCTGTGCTGCCGCTAGCGCAGGTGTTCGCGCGGAAACAGACGGAGCGGGAGGACGTGGTAGCGCAGCCACTGCGACTGACTGTGCCGAGACTCGGGCGGTGCGAGCCAGGCCGATATAATAGGAGGTTGCGGCGAAGATCTCCGCTGCGGCCAGAATCGCAATGAGGCCAAGCCCGATGTGAAAAGTTGGATCGACTTGGATCGCGCGTGAGAGAAGAGTCCGCATACCCGACAATAAACCCATTTCTGTACGCGCGCTCTTGGCAAGCTGTCAACTCGCGAAGGCATTCGGAGTCAACTCGGCTTCGCCGCGCTGGTTTTTCTATCGCGTAATATCGTCCTGGCTTAGGATTTTAAATCCTTCACCTGTCAGCACGGAGGACGCGCATTCCGTGTCGTCCAAGTGCAGCGCGATTGCCGCAAAGCCACGTGGCCGGATCAGCAGCGGGTAGGCGAAATGCACATTGACCTCCGCCATGACCAATGCTGCGAGCAGTTTCACGAGTTGCGTGGCGACTTCTCGAATTTCTACCACCACCACTTGGCTAACCCCGAAAGGAACGTTTTTTTCCCGGAACAATTTTTCCACGCGCGCAGGATCGCTCGCAATGATCCGCGCAATGGCCGAGTCGGTGGACTCCGATACGCTCAGCGCGACAACATGGGTGTTTTGCGTGTTCAGCAATTTCACAACGTCTAACATCGCCCCGACCTTGTTCGGAAGGAACACGGAGAACTGCTTCACCAGCGGTCCTTCCATTGTTGAAGTTATTTCCGGCAGATTCGAAGTCATTTGGATAGCAGCGTTACAAGGCAACTTCCATACACGCCAGACGAACTATCTCATTCTCAGTGTTTCGTTGGCAAACCCAATATATTCGTTAATGCGTTTACAAGGAACGACGGCTTGGGCAGCCGTTCGCATAAACATGACGGCTGGGAAGCCGTCACTCCTTGGACGCACGGTCTACTTCAACGATTTAACGTGGCGAAGCTCGCGCGCCGTCTTACATTCGCTCTCCGATCATGGAAGAAGAAAATGAGCTGATCGCGCTGCGGCGTAAAAAACTCGATGCCCTCCGCGCGAAAGGCGTCGAGCCGTTCGGTTCTGGCTTTGAAGTCAGCGGATCGATTGCAGAGGTGCGCGGGCAATTTGAGGAAGGCGAAACCCTGCGTGCGGCGGGTCGTATCACTGCGCATCGCGACATGGGCAAAAGTCACTTCCTCGACCTCCGTGACGTCACCGGTCGGATTCAAATCTATATTCACGCAAAAGAAGTTGGCCCGGAGCTGTTCGAGCTTTTTCGCCTGCTGGACATTGGTGATTTCATCGGGGTGGAAGGCACATGTTTTGTCACAAAAAGCGGTGAGCCGACGTTGAAGGTGCGCACGCTTCAGCTGCTGGCCAAGGCGTTGCGGCCGTTGCCTGAAAAATGGCATGGGTTACAGGACATTGAAGCGCGGTACCGCCAACGTTATCTCGATCTTCTAACGAATGAGCATTCTCGCGAGGTCTTCGAAAAACGCATCGCGATTTTGCGTGAAACGAGGCGCTTTTTGGAGGAGCGGGGCTTCGTCGAAGTCGAGACACCAATTTTGCAAACGATTGCCGGAGGCGCAGCCGCCGAACCATTCCGAACGCATCACAAGGCGCTCGGCCTGGATCTCTATTTGCGCATTGCGCTGGAGCTCTATCTCAAACGTTTGCTAGTAGGCGGGTTCAACAAGGTTTTCGAAATCAACCGTAACTTTCGAAACGAAGGCATTTCCAGAAAACACAATCCCGAATTTACAATGCTTGAGGCGTACTGGGCGTATGCGGATTTCGAGAAGATGGCGAATCTCGCTGAAGAACTGATTTGTCATCTGGCCGAGAAAATCTGCGGCTCATTGGTAATTGAGCATCGAGACGCCGACGGAAAAATTGTTCGCACGATCAATTTGCAACGCCCGTGGCGCCGGGCGCGTTACCACGATGTGGTTCGAGAAGTTGCGGGGAAGGATTGGTTCGAGCTCTCCAGCGAACAACGGCGCGATCGCGCAATGAATGAATTCAATCTGGAAATCCTGCCGCAACTTGCCGATTTCGAGGTGACGCAGCACGTGTTCGAAAAACTCGTCGAGGAGAAGACGATCGATCCGTTGTTTGTGACGCACTGCCCGAAAGAGCTCGTTCCCCTGGCGAAACAAAACGCAGCCGACAACTCGCTCGTCGATGTTTTTGAATTGATCATAAACGGCGCGTAAATAGCTCCAGGTTACAGCGAATTAAACGATCCGCTTGTGCAACGTCAGCGCCTGCTCGAACAGGCAGGCGAAGAGAAGCAAAAGATCGACGAGGAATTTCTGCTCGCGCTCGAGCACGGCATGCCGCCGGCTGGCGGCATCGGCATTGGTATGGATCGACTCACCATGTTGCTCACGGGCGCTGAGTCCATCCGCGACGTAATCCTGTTCCCGCTGCTGAGACCGAAGAAGCAATGAAGGTGATTTGTTAAAGTGGTTACATCGTTACAATGGAAGATCCTCCTATTGTAACTTTTCTAACAATTTAACGTGGCAAAGCGGTTACCCGCGCTCCAGATCAAAGGTGACCTTTGCGTTGATGCGTAGTTGGTGATTTTTCCGCCATCCACTTCGGCGGTAAATTCCTTGACGTAAATCGAGCGGATGTTCCGCAGGGTTTTCGTCGCTTCCTTTACTGCGCCCTGTGCGGCATCCTCCCAGCTCTCCGGCGATTGCGACATTAGTTCAATGACTTTAACGACTTTGGCCATGGCATTATTCTCCTTTCTAAAGTATCGCAGATGCCTGACGCGCTGAGCGTGCGCACCTGCAACGTTGCACTGCGAAGCAATCCGTTTTAACGCTTAAAGGTGCAAGCGAAAGCTTTCGAGATTGCTGGCCTGCCGCGTGACGAGGTGAGCCGCTTCGTTGTCGGTACTCATGCTGATCCGTTCCGCGTGTTAGGTCCGCACAAGGTCGGTGAAGACGTGGAGATCCGAGTCTTTCGCCCGGACGCGCGCGGGGTAGACATCGTCCTCGATCGAGATCCAGAGAGGCCGATCGCTGCGGAACGCATAAACGATGAAGGTTTCTTTTGCGCCACGGTTTCCGGCGCGGCGCGAGACGTTCCATATCGTCTCCGGATCACAAAACCGGACGGATCACAACAGCTCACGCGCGACCCATATCAGTACGGGCCAATCATGGGCGAGGTCGATCTGCATCTGTTCGCCGAAGGCCAACACTGGAAGATATACGACAAATTTGGCGCCCATTGGCGCACCGTCGGCGATGCGGCAGGCGTTTATTTCGCCGTGTGGGCTCCTAATGCGCAACGGGTCAGCGTAGTTGGGGATTTCAACAACTGGGATGGCCGGGTCAACCCGATGCGCAAGCTGATCGGGAGCGGCGTATGGGAATTATTTGTCCCTGGCATCACGCAAGGTGCCCACTACAAGTTTGAAATCCGCACTCAGACTGGCACGGTGCTGCTCAAGAGCGATCCGTTCGCGT
>WNFJ01259999.1_pt3 | contig 30493 bp, 23 predicted proteins | sample 5400461 | NCBI WGS metagenome assembly WNFJ01 (sample SAMN13153349, study PRJNA577476) | soil metagenome | isolation source: 115 cm saprolite on Douglas fir-dominated hillslope | place: USA:California | collected 2013-09-17
GACCTCACCTGGGCAGCGCGGCACCACTGCCCCGGCCGACCTCACCTGGGCAGCGCGGCACCACTGCCCCGGCCGACCTCACCTGGGCAGCGCGGCACCTAAAGCCGGTCCACAGCGCTTGGGCTAACGCCCTCGGCCCGTCGGCGGCCAGGAAACAACCAAGATCCGCAACTGTGTCAATCTGCCTGCGCTATGTGCAGGCAGATTGACACAGAAACGGATCTTGAGGACGCCGGGTTCGCGCGCACTACCTTGACAACGTTGCCAGGGTGGAGTTCCTCTGGATTGGGATCCGCCATGGATGCAGATCGCGATTGGAGCGGCATATGCGCGGCAACGAGCACGAAGCTGCCTGCCCCGGATCGGCGCCCCAAGTGGCGCTCCCAGCGGAACCCGCCGCCGCGGACGCCACGGCCCGCCCTACCACAGACACCACCATCAGCCCCACCACAGACACCACCATCAGCCCCACCACAGACGCCACCATCAGCCCCACCACACACACCACCGCCGACCCTGCCACAGGCAACGCGGCAGAACCAGTCGCAAGCCCGGGCGCTTACGCCGCGGCGCAAGCGGGGGTCAGCCGGCGCGACGTACTGCGCTGGCAGGGCATCGCCGCGGTGGCCGGGGTGGCCGCCGCCATGGCCCCGGCGGTGCCCGCCACCGCCCGCACCACCCGCGCCACCAGCGCCACCACGGACGCAGGCGCCACGCAGGCAGCCGGGGCAGAGCAGGACGGTTCGGCGTCCGCGGTCGCGTCGACCTTCACGCCGATCCGGCCACCGGCCACACCACTCGCGGTGCGCTCGCCCTACCTCAGCACGTGGCTGCCCGCCGACAACCTCGCGGGCACCTGGCCGGCCTTCTGGACCGGGCACATCACCGCCATGACGGGCATCGTCCGTGTCGACGGCGTGGCCTACACCTTTATGGGCGCGCCAGGACTTAATACGCAAGCACTGCGCGGAGCCGTTCAGGAGTCGCTTGAACTGACCGCTACGCGATCGCGCTTCCGCCTCGAGGCGGGCGGCGTGGCGCTGGCCGTCACGTTCTTATCGCCGATCGAGCCCGGAGATCTGCGGCGCCAGTCGATGCCGCTGTCCTACGTCATCATCGAGGCGGCGAGCGCGGACGAAATGCCGCACCGGGTCAGCGTGTACGTCGACATCTCCGGCGAATGGGCGCACGGCAACACCGGCACGCCGATCGGCTGGTCGCAGGAGAACGTCAGCGGCGGCGGCCAGTCCCTCGTCGCGCTCACCAACGCGCCCGCGGCCCCGCAGGTGCTCGCAGAATCGGGTGACATGGCGTCCTGGGGCACCGTTGTCTGGAGCACCGCCGCGCGGCAGGGACTGACCTGGCAGATCGGCAGTGACCAGAGCGTCCGCGGCGCCGCCGTAACCACCGGCGCGCTGGCCGGCACCGTGGATCCGGGCCAGCCGCGCCCGATCAGCGACAACTGGCCGGTGTTCGGCTTCAACCTCGACCTCGGCGCGCTGACCGCGCCCGCGGACCCGATGGTGATCTCGGTCGGGCACGTCCGCGACCCGGCCGTCAGCTACCTGGGCACGCCGCTGCCGCCGCTGTGGAAGTCGTACTGGGGGTCGTGGGAGGAGATGGTCGCATTCTTCCACGCGGACGCCATGGCCGCGCAGCGGCGCAGCGCGCAGCTTGACGCGCGGGTCCACGCCGACGCCACCAGCGCGGCGGGCAGCCAGTACGCCGCGCTGTGTGCGCTCGCGCTGCGGCAGGCGTTCGGCGGCACCGAACTGGTCAGCAGGAACGGCGCCCGTGGGCGCTGCTGAAGGAGATCTCGAGCGACGGCAACGTCTCCACGGTCGACGTGACCTACCCGGCGTCGCCAGCGTTCGTGTACGCCGATCCCGCGTACCTCGGGCTGTTGCTCGAGCCACTGCTCGACTACGCGGAAACCGGCGGCTGGCCCAAGCAGTTCGCGCAGCACGACCTGGGCGCGCACTACCCGGTCGCGTCCGGGCACAACGACGGCAACGAGGAGGACATGCCGGTCGAGGAGTCGGCCAACATGCTGATCATGTCGGCGGCCTACGCCGGCCGCGCGGGAGCGCAGGCGGCACAGACCTTCGCGACCGCGCACTACAAGATCCTCAAGCAATGGGCCGACTACCTCGTCGCCAACGCGCTCGATCCGGGCTTCCAGAACCAGACCGACGACTTCACCGGGTTCATAGCGCACAGCGTGAACCTCGCGCTCAAGGGCATCGTCGGCGTCGGTGCGATGGGCCAGATCGCCATGGCCGCGGGCAACTCCGCGGACGCGTCGCACTACCTCGGCGTGGCGCGCGGCTACATCGGCCAGTGGGCGGCCATGGCGCAGGACGCGGTGGGCCCCAGTGGGCAGGCGCACCTCAAGCTCGCGTACGACCAGCCGGGCACCTGGAGCCTGAAGTACAACGGGTACGCCGACGCACTGCTCGGACTCGGGCTCATGCCCGCGCCGGTCGCCGCCGAGGAGGCGCGCTGGTACCTGACACAGCCGAACCAGTTCGGCGTGCCGCTGGACATCCGCCACTCCTACACCAAGGCCGACTGGGAGCTTTGGACCGCCGCCTGGCTCCGCGACCAGCCGATCCGCGACTTCATCATCGGCGCGGTGTACAACTTCGCCAACACCACACCGTCGCGGGTGCCGCTGACCGACTGGTATGACACGGTCGGCGACCGGCAGACGGGTTTCCAGGCCCGGCCGGTCATGGGCGGCGCGTTCGCCTTGCTCACCCTGTAAACCGCAACCCACAAAGATCCCGAACGGCTGCCGCGCGGAGCGCCGATCTGGCCGGGCTGGGCTGTGGGTCCCGGGACCCGATGGTGGCGGTGACCGAGCCGGGGCCCTCAACTGTCATTGCGGACCATCCGCAATCACACACAATGACACTGCGTGTCCCACCCGGCGCAGCGGGATTGGCCGCGGCACGCCGCGCCCGACGGCGCCGCGGATCGCGAGGGTCATGGCACCTGTGATCCGCGGCGCCGATGGGCCGCCGCGTCGCCCGCGGCGAATGCGGACCCGTATGTTTCGGACACAACGCTGACGCGGAGCGCGGGCGGGAGCAGGGCCGCGGGCGGGAGCAGGGCCGCGGGCGGGAGCAGGGCCGCGGGCGGGAGCAGGGCCGCGGGCGGGAGCAGGGCCGCGGGCGGGGGCCGCGGGCGGGATCAGCGGAGGCCGGCGCGGCGGGCGCGTTCGACGACCTCGGCGATGACGGCGCCGACCGCGTCGACATCGGCCTGGGACGACGTGTGCCCGAGGCTGAACCGCAGCGAGCCGCGGGCCCGGGCCAGGCCGGCGCCCATCGCGATCAGGACGTGGCTCGGCTGCGCCACGCCGGCGGTGCACGCCGATCCGGTCGAGCAGGCGACCCCCTTCGCGTCGAGCAGCATCAGCAGCGCGTCGCCCTCGCAGCCGGGGAAGGAGAAGTGCGCGTTCCCCGGCAGGCGGCCGGGTCCGGGCTCGTCGCCGTTCAGGACCGCGCCGGGCACGGCGGCACGGACCTGCCTGATGAGGTCGTCCCTGAGCCCCGCGACGTTCTTCGCGTGCTCGGCGCCGCGTTCGGTGGCAAGCTCGACCGCGGTCGCGAAGGCGGCGATGGCCGGGGTGTCCAGGGTGCCCGACCGGACATCACGTTCCTGACCGCCGCCGTGCAGCACGGGGACCGGTCCCACGCCGCGGGCGAGCAGCAGCGCACCGGCCCCGACCGGGCCGCCGATCTTGTGGCCGGTGACGGTGAGCGCGTCCGCGCCGCAGCGGGAGAAATCGACCGGCAGCTGGCCTATCGCCTGGACCGCATCGGAATGGAACAAGATCCCGTACTCGTGGCAGACAGCCGCCAGGTCCGCCACCGGCTGCACGGTGCCGACCTCGTTGTTCGCGTACATGACGCTCACCAGGGCGACGCTGCCCGGATCGCGTTCGATGGCCGCGCGCAGGACGTCCGGCTGTACCCGGCCAAGGGCGTCGACCCCGAGCCAGCCGACCTCCGCTCCTTCATGGTCAGCCAGCCACTGCGCGGAATCGAGCACGGCGTGATGCTCGACCGCGCTCGCGAGCACCCGCAGGCGGCGCGGATCTGCCGCCCTGCGCGCCCAGAACAAACCCTTGACCGCGAGGTTGTCCGCCTCGGTGCCGCCGCCTGTGAAGATCACCTCGCTCGGCCGCGCGCCGAGCGCCGCCGCGATCTGCTCCCTGGACTCCTCGATCACCCGGCGCGCCCGGCGCCCCGCGTTGTGCAGCGACGACGGGTTGCCCCAGTGGGCCAGCTCGGCTGTCATGCTCTCGAGGGCCTCGGGCAGCATCGGCGTCGTGGCCGCGTGGTCCAAGTACGCGATGACGCCGGGCGCTGGCCCCGAACCGCCATCCGGCAAGTTGTCGACGTATCCCATGACTGCCCCAGCCTAGCCGGGGACGTGGCGGCTTGCCCCCGCCGTTGACGCGCCCACCGAGCGGTCCTACCGTCGCGGTGAGGGAGTAGGCGGGCCGGTGTTGCTTATCGTCATGTACGAGTCGCGGACGTGGCGTGTGCGGCCAGGTCGGACAGTGACGTTCGGCCGCGCGCCGACGTGCTGCGTGGTGCTGCCAGCCGATGACCGCGGGCTGTCCAGGTCCGCTGGCAGCCTGGAGTACGCCGGCGAGGCGTGGTGGCTGCGCAACGACAGCAGCTCATCGCTGCTGTACCTGACAGGTGACCGCGGGTTTCGCGTGGACCTGCCGCCGGGGATGCGGATACCCGTGCAGCAGCGGCACGCCAAGATCCGGCTGAACGGTGTGCTCGCCGACTATACGGTTCGGCTGCGCTTGCCGGATCTCGACGGCGTGCCCGACCCTGCGCTGCTCCCTGGCGAGGGCGCGAACACATCGGCCGGCGAGCGGCTGGCGACCAGCACCAGGTACCGGCCCAGGCTCAGCGACGACGACCGGCTGGTGCTCGCGGCGCGATTCGAGCAGTACCTGAACTGGCGGCACGCCGGCGCACCCGCGCCCCGCTCGGCACGGGCCACGGCGGAGCGGATCGGCTGGCAGCCGCACGCGGTGGCCAAGCGGTGCGAGAACCTGAGGGACCGCTACGCCCGCCTCGGCGTGCCTGGCCTGCGCGGCCCGCGGGCCCTGGAGGAGCTTGCGGCGCTGCTGATCTCCACCGGCGAGCTGACGGCCGAGGACGTGCGGCGCCTGCCCGAGCAGACCCCGCCCGGATAGGCACCCGGGCCACCGCGCTGTCACGGCCGGCAGCGCGGTGCGCGGGCCGCGCGGGAGCTTGCGGCGCTGCTGATCTCCACCGGCGAACTGACGGCCGAGGACGTGCGGCGCCTGCCCGAGCAGACCCCGCCCGGATAGGCACCCGGGCCACCGCGCTGTCACGGCCGGCAGCGCGCCCCAGCGGGGAGCCCTCCCCAGCTGGGGATGGCTCCCCCTTGTTACCTGCTGGCCCGCCCGCGCACCCTGAGCCAGGACGCGGCGCAGAGCGCGCAGCACCGGCACGGGGGGACATGATGATCACTTCGGCTTCGCATCGGGGAACCAGACAAGCCACGCGGCGCGCACGGCGGCGCCGCCTCGCCGTCCCGGCCGCGGCGCTCTGCTCGGTGGCACTCGCGGCCGGCTGCGCGGGAGCGCCGCGATCGGCGCGTGTCGCGGCCGCCGACCCGCCGACGCGGGCGGCCACGGCCGCGGCGGGCAACAATCAGCCCGGCCAGCCAGTTGCCGCCACCTCACCGCCGCCGGCAACCGCACCGGATGCGGCGCAGGCGCAGCATTACCTGACCGCCATCCACGTCGGCACGCATCAGACCTACGACCGGATCGTTTTCCAGTTCACCGGGGGGACGCCCGGCGTGAGGTCGGCCTCCGTCCACGACGTGGCGGCCGACCCGTCTGGCCGACTGGTGCCGCTGCCCGGCCGGGCATTCCTGCGAGTGGTGTTCAACTGGGCGAGCGAGGTACGGCAAAATCCGGCCGGACCGCCCCTGACGCGGACCTACCGGGGCCCTGACACCCTGAGTCCGCTTTTCCCCACGCTGTTGCAGGTCAGCGCAGCCGGGGACTTCGAGGGTACCTGAGCTTCGGCGTCGGCTTGAGCGGCCGCACCAGGGTGCACGTCTGGACGCTCGCGAACCCGGGCCGGGTGGTCATCGACGTCGCGCATTCGCGGCTGCCCAGGTTCCCCGGCATCTGGGACATCACGAGCTGGCACCAGTACTGGGCCGCGCAGGTCGCGGTCGAAAACGGCCACCAGCCGTGGCTGATCAATCCAGCGATGGTCGTCAGCGCCTGGGCCAGCCGCAGGTTCGCATCGCAGCCGTCCATCCGCCAGGTCGGGCCGAACACGTTCCTGGTCACCGACACCGGCCTGGACAGGGTGATCATCGTGACCGGCACCCGGCCCGTCCCGGCGGGCCAGGTCTCGCCCTGGGTCATCACGAGCGTGGTCTACGCCCCCAGGTGAGCCTGCGGATCGCGCCTGACGGCCGGCCGAGTCGGCCGGCCATCAGGCGCGGCCGCGAAGACCAGATGTGCAGGTCACCGACCCGCGCGTGCCCCCTGCTCGCGAGCAGGGGGCCCGCGCGGGGGCGCGGGTCTACTTCCGCTTCTCGATCTCATCGACGAGTTGCGGAACAACCTTGAACAGGTCGCCGACCACGCCGAAATCGGCCAGCTCGAAGATCGGCGCCTCGGGGTCCTTGTTGATCGCGATGATCGTCTTCGACGTCTGCATGCCCGCCCGGTGCTGTATCGCACCCGAGATCCCGATCGCCATGTACAGCTGCGGCGACACCGTCTTGCCCGTCTGGCCGACCTGGAACTGGTGCGGGTACCAGCCCGCGTCCGTCGCCGCCCTCGACGCGCCGACGGCGGCGCCGAGGGAGTCGGCCAGCCTCTCTATCAGGGCGAAATTCTCCGCGCCGCCAACACCACGGCCGCCGGAGATCACGATCGCCGCCTCGGTCAGGTCCGGGCGCTCACCGCGCTGCGCCACCACCCGCTCGGTGATCTTCGCGGCCTTGGCGGTATCGGACAGCGCGACGCTGACCGGTTCCATCGTGGCCGCGGCCGGTGCGGCCACGGGCGCGGTGGAGTTCGGCCGCACGGCGATCACCGGGACGCCGCTGCGCACGCGGGACTGAACGATGATCGCGCCACCGAAGATCGACTGCTCGGCTACCAGGCCGTCGCCGAGACCGACCACGTCGGTGAGCACACCGGAATCGGTCTTGACCGCCAGCCGGCCAGCAACTTCCTTGCCTTCCGCGGTGGCGGCCACCAGCACGGCCGCCGGGGACTTCGCCGCGACAAGGTGGGCGAGCACCTCAGCCGTGGGGGCCACCACGTAGTCGACGAGTTCACCGTCGGCAGCCACGTACACCTTGGCCGCGCCGTACTCGGCCAGCTTGGCCTGGCCCGCCTCGGCTCCCGAGCCGATCCAGACCGCGGCTGGCTCGCCGAACTGCCTGGCGAGCGTCAGCAGTTCGCAGGTCACCTTCTTGACCTCGCCGCCGGTGTGGTCGGCCAGCACCAGAATCTCTGCCATGACTTTCTCTCTCCTCAGCGGCCTATCCGCAGGGCCGCGCCACGGCGCCGCGCGGCCCCGAACTTTCTGCTTCGCCGCGACCGCGGCTCAGATGAACTTCTGTGCCGCGAGGAATCCGGCCGCCTTGGCGCCGCCGTCGCCCTCGTCCTTCACGATGACGCCCGCCTGCCGGGGCGGCCGCTGCGCGAAACCGGTCACCTCCGTCAGGGCCGCCGCGAGCCCTACCTTCGCGGGGTCGATCTCCGCCTCGGCGACCGTCAGCCTGGTCACCGGCTTCTTCTTCGCGGCCATGATGCCCTTGAAGGAGGGGTAACGCGGCTCGTTGATCTTCTCGACCACGCTGACCACCGCGGGCAGGCTCGCCTGGACCCGGTCGAAGCCGTAGTCGGTCTGGCGCTGGATCCTGGCGGTGGTGCCGTCGATCTCGACCTTGTTGGCCAGTGACAACTGGGGCAGCGAGAGCCGTTCCGCGAGCATCGCGGCCAGGACGCCCATCCGCGCATCGGTCGATTCCGAGCCGAGGATGACCAGGTCAAACCCGATCTTCCTGAGCACCTGGGCCAGCGCGTACGAGGTCTGCACCGCGTCGCTGCCGTGCAGGGCGTCGTCGACCAGGTGCACCGCCTTGTCCGCACCCATCGAAAGCGCCTTGCGGATCGTCTCTGCCGCCTTCTCAGGTCCCATGGTCAGCACGGTGACCTCGCCGCCGTGAGCCTCGGTCAGGCGCAGCGCCTCCTCGACGGCGTACTCGTCAATCTCGTTCATGACACCGTCGACGGACTCGCGGTCCAGGGTGGAGTCGGACGGGTTCAGCTTGCGTTCGGCCCACGTGTCTGGGACCTGCTTAAGGCAGACGACGATGTTCATGGCCGGTGTCCGACCTCCCTGCTCTGGAAGTGATCACGGCTCCCGCCGGTCAAGGCGGCGGGGCCGGTCGTGTGCTGCTCGCACCCAAGCCTGCCAAATGCCGCCGGGCCGGCCGGCGGCGGGTGCGGTACCTGAACGGGCGTTTTGCGCTCCGGCCTTCCGTTGACAGCCTATATTACCCACGAGTAGAAACTGGTGCCGGCCATGCACCGGCGCGCCGCCCAGGGGCTGGGGTGATGGCCCGCGCGGGGCGTGGGGCCGATGGCCCGCCCAGGGGCTGGGGTGATGGCCCGCGCGGGGCGTGGGGCCGATGGCCCGCCCAGGGGCTGGGGTGATGGCCCGCGCGGGACGTGGGGCCGATGGCCCGCCCAGGGGCTGGGGTGATGGCCTGCGCGGGGCGTGGGGCCGATGGCCCGCCCGTGGGACGGGTGACGGCCCGTCCGGGTCATGGCACGTGAGCCGTTCCAGGCAGCGCACGCGCGGCATGTCGCAACTGCACCACGGCGCCGTGGAAAAGGCCCGCGCCTGGTAGGTGCGCGAGCAGGCCGCGCGGATCCGGCACCGGCCAGTACACCGGCGTCTTGATCATGGTCAGCGAGACGAGTGCGGCCGCGAGCGAGCCGAGCACGACCGTCGCCGCGGCCGCCGTGAGCCGCGTCGGCGCGATCGCGTTGAAGATGCGGTTCAGCTGGCGGCGGGGCACGCGGGACCCGAGGCCGAGACAGCTGAGGGCCATGAAAGCGCCCGCCGCGTACGCGCCGATGACCGGCAACTGCGTGCCGCGCAGCACGATGATCGCGGCAAGGGCCGCGACGCCCGCGATGAAGAACGAGATCGGAGCCACGAGGAAGGCCACGAGGACCGATCTGGCCAGCGTCCACGGCGCGGCGAGCACGACGACAAGCGCGTCCGTCGCCCGTGGCCCGCGCGCGCTGCGGCGCACGGCCAGGCTGCTCTGCGCGCGGTCACCGGCACGCAGCAGCGCGATCACGGCGAGCATCACCAGCGTCCCCGCGACCGGCAGGATCACGGCGACCCCGACCGCCGTCACGAGCGCGGCCAGGGCCAGCGTGCGGTGCCTGCGTGGCGCGGACCCGGCCCGGCCGGCCCTGGCACCGTTCCCCGCCGCCTGGACGGCCTGCCGCTGCCCGGCCCGTTGCTGCGCAGCGTTTCCCTGGGCCGGGTTTCCCTGGGCCGGGTTTCCCTGGGCCGGGCTCCCCTGGCGGGGTGCGTAACGCACGGCGGGCAGGAGGTCCGCGACGTCCGCGGGAGTCTCGTAAGCGGCCGCGGCCGCGCCGCCCGGCCGTTGGCCGGCCGCGGGCGCCACCGCCGCGCCAGGGCCTGGCCCGGCCCACGAGCCCGCTGCCTGGCGAGGGATCGCCGTCACCTGACGTGTCGGCAACGCGCCGTTGGCCGCGGCGCCGCCGGCCGCGAGACCGCCGAAGCCAGCCCCGCCGCCACCGCCGAAGCCGCCGGCCTCCGCGCCACCGCCGAAGCCGCCGAAGCCGCCGAAGCCGCCGACCGTGGTACCGGCGATTCCGGCATCCGCCGCGCCCGCGGCGTGCCAGACCGGCGCCGCCGCGGCCAGGTCAAGCCGCGCCACCTGGCCGGCCAGCGACGCAGCGCCAGGCCGCTGCGCGGGATCCCTGGTCAGCGCCGCAGCGACCAGCGGGTACAGCGCGGCGGGCATCCCGTCCAGGTTCGCGGTGCCGTGCAGGATCCGGAAGAAGACGACCTCGTAGGTACCTGTCCCGTAGGGGGGTCTGCCGGTCGCCGCGAACGCGACGGTCGCACCCCAGGAATGCACGTCCGAGCTGACACTGCTCGGCCTGCCCTCGATGACCTCGGGCGCCAGGTAACCCGGCGTGCCGACGAACATGCCGGTCTGGGTGAGCCGCGTGGTGTCACCCACCTGCGCGATGCCGAAATCGATCACTACCGGATCGCCGCCGACCATCATCACGTTGCCCGGCTTGAGATCCCTGTGGACCACGCCCGCCGCGTGCACCGCGCACATCGCCAGGGCAAGGCCGCAGGCGAGCCGTTGCAGCGCCGGGCCGCGCAGCGGCCCGCACTCGTCGACGATCTGTTCGAGCGTCCGGCCACGCACGTACCTGGTGACGACGTAGGGGACCGGGCCGGTGACGTCCGCGTCGATCACATCCGCGACGAACGGGCTGTGCACCCGGCGCATCGTCTCCACCTCGCGGGCGAGGCGGCGCCGCGCGGTCGCGTCACCGGCGACCTGCGGGCGGAGCACCTTGATGGCGACGAGACGGTTCTCCGGATCGGTGGCCAGGTGCACGACACCCATGCCGCCTTCCCCGATCCGGTCGAGCAGCCGGTACGGGCCGAGCCGATCCGGCATTGCGTCCTGGATGGCCATCGCAATTGCACCTTACGAGATGTCCGCTCCATCGTCACACGTATCACGAACCTCTGGCGTTCGCGACACGGCGCGGCGGACGGCGGGCCGGCTCACGTCCGGCCGAACCGTCCCACCGCGCCGCGCACGAGCGCGCGTGGCGCGATTCTGGCCAGCTGCGCCGCCACCTTGTACTGCGCTCCGGGCACGGAGAGCGGACGTCCCGCCGCCACCGCGGTCAGGCCGGTCCGGGCCACGTCCTCGCCGTCCAGCCAGGCGAAACTCGGTATGCCGCCCGCCTCCACGCCGCCGGCGGCGTGGAACTCGGTCCTGGTGAAGCCGGGGCAGAGCGCGGTGACGTGCACGCCTCGCTTGCGCACCTCGGCGTGCAGGCTCTCACTGAACGAGGTGACGAACGCCTTCGTCGCACCGTACGTGGCGCTGCCCGGCGAGAGCACGAAACCGGCCATCGACGACACGTTGAGGATCCCGCCGTGGCCGCGTTCGAGCATGCCTGGCAGCACGGCGTGCGCGAGCCGGGTCAGCGCGAGCACGTTGAGATCGATCTGGCCCTGTACCCGTTCCACCGGCAGTTGGGCGAAAGACCCGGACAGGCCGAAACCCGCGTTGTTGACGAGCAGTTCGATGGGCTGCGCCGGATCGGCCAGGCGAGCCTCCACCCGGGCGCGGTCGTCCGGCTTGGTGAGATCGGCGGCAAGCACCTCCACGCTCACCTTGTGGCGATCCCGCAGCCGCGCCGCCACCTCCGCCAGCCGGTCGGCGCGGCGCGCGACCACGACCAGGTCGGTGCCGCCGTCGGCGAGCAGCCTGGCGCACGTCGCGCCGATACCGCTCGACGCGCCGGTGACGAGTGCGGTGCGGTACGCCTGCACCGTGGTGCGGCCCATGCTCGCCTGCCTCCTCCGCTGCCCGGTCAGCTTCCCGTCACGAGCCGCCGCAGCGCTTGCGCCGCGCGCGCGTTCTCCCCCGCGTGAGCGACGAGCGCCCGGGCGAGCGCGTCCGCCCACTCGTCGAGCTGCACCTGCTGGCGGGACAGGACCACGCCGCGCACCTCGTGGCAGATCTCGGCGACGGGCTGGCCGCGGCGCATGCCGATCGACATGACCTGTTCGCCGAGACGCACGGTCACCTGCTGCACCTCGCCAGGCTTGCCGCGCATGCGGTCGGCCATCGACCGCTCACGCTCCACCGTGACGCACCCGGGCGGCAGCGCGTCGCCCAGGCTCTCGGTGAACACGCGGGCGTAGGTCGCGACGTCGGCGCTGTCGGCCCGCAGCGCGGCCGCCACCAGGTCGAAGGAGGGTCCAGCTTCCTGCTCGGTCATCGTGGGTCCCGTTCGGATCGGTCTGCGTTGCCCGGCGCTTCCGCGTGCCCTGACATCCCCATTGTCACCGGCCGGCGAAGGTGGCCCGGCCAGGCCCATGCTCGATGAAGCTGCGCATTCCCGTCCGCTGGTCCTCCGTGGCGAACAGGGCCGCGAAATGCAGCCGCTCGATCTCCAGGCCCGTGTCCAGGTTCACCTCCAGGCCGTCGTCGATGGCCTGCTTGGCGGCGCTGAGGGCGATGGCGGGCCCGGTCGCATACCGCGCCACCATGTCCCTGGCCGCCGCGTACACCTGGTCGTCGGGCACGACCTGGTCGACCAGGCCGATGGCGAGGGCTTCCGCCGCGCCGACGAACCGGCCGGTGAAGACGATGTCCTTGGCCCTGGCCGGCCCGACCAGGCGCGGCAGCCGCTGCGTCCCGCCCGCACCCGGGATGATGCCGAGCAGGATTTCCGGCTGGCCGAGCTTGGCGCTCTCCCCCGCGACGCGGAAGTCCGCGCAGAGGGCAAGCTCGAGCCCGGCGCCGAGCGCGTACCCGGTCACCGCGGCGACCACCGGCTTCCCGATCTTGGCGATCGAGGTGCAGGACGCCTGCAGCCGCCGGGTGTCCGCGGCCATCCGCGCGTAGCTGGCCTGCGCCATCTCCTTGATGTCGGCCCCCGCGGCGAACACCTTCGGCCCGCCGTAGATCACCACCGCTCGGACGGCCGGATCAGCAGAGACCCTGACGGCTGCCGCGGCGAGGTCGTCCTGCACGCGCGCGTTCAGCGCGTTCATCGGCGGCCGGTCCAGCCTGATGGTGGCGACGGTGCCGTCGACCTCGACCCGAACGTTGTGCTCGGCGTCCGCCGCGGCGGACGCTGGCCTGCCTTCGTCGTCCATGGCTCAAGGATGCACTGCCGCCGCGGGCCGCCGTTAACACCCCGATGTGACAAATCAGACACGGCAGGGGGGGTATGCGCGGGCGTGGCTGCCGGGTTGCAGGGGCGGTTTCCCGCCAGGACGGAAACCGACGAGCCGTCCCGGGCCCGCACAGGTGCCCGCCCCGACCCGCCCTACACGAAACGGCCGCGCGCGGTGGGACGGCCGGGCGGGCGTCCCACCGCACGTTTCAGCGCAGGTCCCCGTTGGTCATCCCGGGCGGCGCGGCCGGCAGGGCGACCAGGCCAAGCTCGGCGCGGCTGGCCAGCAGCGGATGGCGTGGCAGCACGCGGACCGTGTACCCGAACGGGCCTGACCGGTCGAGTTCCACCGATCCCGAATAACGGAACACGGCGCCGTCGGCACCGTCGCGGCCGTCCGTGCTGAGCGCCGCGTACGCGGGGCCGATGATCTCGTCGTCCTCGCCGGCCCGGCCGTAGACGAGCTCGACAGTCACGTCGGCAGGCGACACGTTGCCGAGCGCGACGATCGCGCGCACGGTGAGCCTGGCACCAAGCCGCAGGTCCGCGTCGCCCGCCTCGACGTGCTCGATCCGGACATCGGGCCAGGCCGCCGTGATCCGCTTCTTCCACTCGGCGAGCTCACGTGCGGCCGCGTAACGCTCGCCGTCGGGCCCGACCGCCGCGAGCGCGCGGGACGCCTGCGCGGCGGGCGCGTACAGGTCGAGCACGTAGTCGTGCAGCATCCGGGAGGAAAGCACCTTCGGGCCGAGGGAGGACAGCGTGTGCTTGACCATCTCGATCCAGCGCCGCGACAGGCCGTCGCCGCCTGCGTCGTAGAACAGCGGCGCGATGTGCTGGCCGAGCAGTTCGTACAGGCCGTTGGCCTCGATCTCGTCCCGGCGCTCCTGGTCCTCGACGCCGTCCGCGGACGGGATCTCCCACCCGTTGGTGCCGTCGAACCACTCGTCCCACCAGCCGTCCTTGATCGACAGGTTCAGCCCGCCGTTCAGCGCCGCCTTCATGCCCGACGTACCGCACGCCTCGAGCGGGCGCAGCGGGTTGTTCATCCAGACGTCGCAGCCCTGCACCAGCGCCTGGCCGAGCGCCATGTCGTAGTCGGGCAGGAAGACGATGCGCTTGCGCACCCGCGGGTCGTCGGCGAACCGCACCATCTGCTGTATGAGCGTCTTGCCGCCCTCGTCCGCGGGATGCGCCTTGCCCGCGATCACAATCTGCACCGGCCGCTCCTCGTCGAGCAGCAGCGTGGTCAGCCGCTCCGGATCACACAGCATGAGCGTGAGCCGCTTGTACGAAGGAACGCGGCGGGCGAAGCCCACCGTGAGCACGTCAGGGTCGAGCACGTCGTCGATCCAGGTCAGCTCCGCGTCGCTCGCGCCGCGCTGCCGCCAGGACGCGCGCAGCCGCTGCCTGGCGGCGGTCACCAGACGCTCGCGCAGCTTGCGGCGGATGGCCGAGATGTCCTCGCCGGGCAGGACCGCCACCTCATCCCAGCCGTGCCCGATCTCGCCGAGGCCGGAGCCGACCTCACCGTCGGCGAGGTCGAGAACTTCCGGTGCGACCCAGGTGGGTGCGTGCACGCCGTTGGTGACCGAGCCGATGGGGACCTCGTCGGGGTCGAAGCCCGGCCACAGGCCGCCGAACATCTCCCGGCTCACCTTGCCGTGCAGGGCACTGACGCCATTGACGCGCTGCGCGAGCCGCATGCCCATGACCGCCATGTTGAACACGCCGGGATCGCCGCCAGGGTAGGTCTCCGCGCCGAGCGCGAGCACCCGGTCGGCGGGCAGGCCCTCCTGCGCGCAGTCATCGGAGAAGTAGTCCGCCACCAGATCCCGCTGGAAGCGGTCGATCCCGGCCGCCACCGGCGTGTGCGTGGTGAATACGGTGCCGACCCGGCACGCCTCGACCGCCTCGTCGAATCCGAGCCCCTCCGCCGCGTGCTCCCTGATGCGCTCGAGGCCGAGGAAGCCCGCGTGCCCCTCGTTGGTATGGAAGACCTCGGGATCCGGATGACCGGTGATGCCGCAGTAGGCACGCACCGCCCGCACACCCCCGATGCCGAGGAGCAGTTCCTGGCGGAGCCGGTGTTCCCCGCCGCCGCCGTAGAGCCGGTCGGTCACCTCGCGCAGAGCGGGCTCGTTCTCCTCCACGTAGGAGTCGAGCAGCAGCAGCGGCACCCGGCCCACCTGCGCACGCCACACCTGGGCGGCCAGCTCGCGACCGCCTGGAAGCAGCACGGCGACGCGCACCGGCTCCCCGTCGCCGTCGCGGAGCAGGCTCACCGGCAGCCCGTTCGGGTCGCTCGCCGGGTAGCGCTCGAGCTGCCACCCCTCGGCGGACAGCGACTGGGTGAAGTAACCGTGGCGGTAGAGCAGCCCTACGCCGATGATCGGCACGCCGAGGTCGCTTGCCGTCTTGAGGTGATCGCCGGCGAGGATGCCGAGGCCGCCCGAGTACTGCGGCAGCGCCGCGGTGATACCGAACTCGGGCGAGAAGTAGGCGATGGCCGCGGGCGGCGCGGTCATGGGATCGCCCTCGTTGGCCTGGCCGAGTGACTGGTACCAGCGCGGGCCTTCCAGGTACTCGTGCAGGTCGTCGGCGGCGTTGCCGAGCCGCCGCAGGAAGCGCCTGTCCTCGGACAGCCTGGCCAGCCGCTCGGGTGGCACCTCTCCGAGCAGCCGAATTGGATCGTGACCGGCCGCCTCCCACCGCTCCGGGTCGATGGAGGCAAACAAGTCGAGTGTTTCTGCGTGCCAGGACCACCGGAGATTCAGCATCAGCTCGCCAAGGGGGGCAAGCGGTTCCGGTAGTACGGCCGCAACGGTGAACCGGCGGATCGCTCTCACGGGGAGTGACCCTAATCTGTCTCGTGGCTACCTCGCGAACCGGCCCGCTCATCATGGAGTCTCATGTCCGCATCCAGGCAAAAGAACGCGTATTCGGATAACAACGACGGCCCGCCGATGGGTAGCGTGACAGGGTGATCGGACGCATTCCCATCCTCGACGTGCAGCCCGTGGTCGAATGCGGGCGGAGGCCGGTCAAGGCCGTCACAGGTGAGTCGTTCGAGGTCTCCGCGACCGTCTTCCGCGAGGGTCACGAGATGCTCGGCGCGGAGGTCGTCCTGCACGACCCGGCGGGCCGCGGTGGGCCGCGGATCCGCATGCGCGAACTCGCGCCGGGGACCGACCGCTACGGCGCCGAGGTCACCGTCACCTCGGCCGGATCTTGGCAGTTCCACGTCGAAGCGTGGGGCGACCCGTTCGCGCACTGGTACCACGACGCCGGCATCAAGATCCCGCGCGGCCAGGACGTCGAGCTGATGCTCGCCGAGGGCGCGCTGCTCTTCGATCGCGCCGCGCGGCGGGTCGCCGAGCCGGGGCGGGACGTCTTCGCCGCCGTCGCCGCACGGCTGCGTGACCGCACCATCGCGCCGGCCGACCGGTTCGCCGCCGCCACGGCGGCGCGGATCGTCTCCGCCGTCGTCGCCAACCCGCTGCGCGAGCATGTCACCAGGTCGAGAAGATTCCCCGTCACCGTGGTGAGAGAACGCGCGCTCTACGGCGCGTGGTATGAGTTCTTCCCCCGGTCAGAGGGGGTCCAGTTCGACCCGATGGGCCGCAGGGAGCCGATATCGGGCACGCTCGCAGCCGCGGCACGACGGCTGGACGCCATTGCCACGATGGGCTTCGACGTCGTCTACCTGCCGCCCATCCACCCGATCGGGTTCACCGGCAGGAAGGGCCGCAACAACACGCTCGAGGCCAGGCCGGGCGATCCCGGGTCGCCGTGGGCGATCGGCGCGGCCGAGGGCGGTCACGACGCCGTCCACCCCGATCTCGGCACGCTGGCGGACTTCGACGCCTTCGTCGCGCGCACCCGCGAACTCGGCATGGAGGTCGCGCTTGACCTGGCCCTGCAGACCTCACCGGACCACCCATGGGTGAAGGAGCACCCGGAATGGTTCACGACCAGGGCCGACGGTTCCATCGCCTACGCGGAGAACCCGCCCAAGAAGTACCAGGACATCTACCCGGTCAACTTCGACAACGACCCAGAGGGCAGTTACGCCGAGGTGGTGCGCGTCGTCAGGCACTGGATGGACCACGGCGTGCGGATCTTCCGGGTGGACAACCCGCACACCAAGCCGATGCGGTTGTGGGAACGGCTGCTCGCCGACGTGGCCGCGACCGACCCGGACGTGCTGTTCCTCGCCGAGGCCTTTACCAGGCCGGCCGCGATGCACACCCTCGCGAAGGTCGGTTTCCACCAGTCCTACACGTACTTCACCTGGCGCGTCGCGGCCGCTGAGCTCGAGGAGTACATGCAGGAACTGTCCGGGCCCGCGGCCGCGTACATGCGGCCCAACCTCTTCACCAACACCCCTGACATCCTGCATGCCTACCTGCAACACGGCGGCCCCGCAGCGTTCAAGATAAGAGCCGTGCTCGCGGCGATGCTTTCACCCACTTGGGGCATCTACTCTGGATATGAGCTGTGCGAGAACGTGCCGCTGCGCCCGGGCAGCGAGGAGTACCTGGATTCGGAGAAGTACCAGTACAAGCCGCGCGACTGGGATGCCGCGGAGCGCAGTGGCAACAGCCTCGCCCCGTTCATCACACAACTCAATTTGATCAGACGTGCACACCCTGCGCTGCACCGGTTGCGTAATCTACGCTTCCATCACGCCGATCAGCCGGAGTTCATCTGCTTCTCCAAACGGCTCACCAAGGCGGAAACCGGGCAGAATGCCGGATCCACCGCGGCGGGCGGGGAAGCTGACACCGTACTGGTCGTCGTGAACACCGACCCGCACCAGGCGCGCGAGGCGACGGTGTGGCTCGACCTGCACGCACTCGGCAGCGACGCCGGTGCGGAACTCGTCGTCACGGACGAGCTGACCGGCGAGTCGTACCGGTGGGGCCGGGCCAATTACGTCCGGCGCACATTTTCACCGTCACGGTACGGCCGCCGCAGCCGTAACCGGGCGTGGACCGGCCGCTCCGGCGGTCACGACAGGCCGCCGGACCACCCGGCGGTGAGCACAGCCGTACCCACCGCACAGTTAGCAGCACTTCTGGGAGACGCCAGTGGTGACACAGCCTGACCCGGTCACGCCCGGGCCACACCGCTCCGCCTTCGGGCCAGTTCACAGCGAACCAGTACCCGACCCGTTCTCGTTCGGCAAGCCACGGGATCCGCACTGGTACAAGCGCGCCGTCTTCTACGAGGTGGTCGTGCGCGGTTTCCACGACTCCAACGACGACGGCACCGGTGACCTGCAGGGCCTGACGTCACGGCTGGACTACCTGCAGTGGCTCGGCATCGACTGCATCTGGCTGCTGCCGATCTACGAATCGCCGCTGCGGGACGGCGGGTACGACATCTCCGACTTCATGACGGTGCTGCCCGAGTACGGGCACATCGGTCACTTCGTCGAGATGGTCGACGAGGCGCACAAACGCGGCATCCGGGTGATCGCCGACCTGGTCATGAACCACACCAGCGACGCCCACCCCTGGTTCCAGGCGTCACGCAACGACCCCGACGGCCCGTACGGCGACTTCTACGTGTGGTCGGACAACGACGACAAGTACCCGGGCGCGAGGGTCATCTTCGTCGACACCGAGCACTCCAACTGGACTTACGACCAGGTCCGCGGCCAGTACTACTGGCACAGGTTCTTCTCGCACCAGCCGGACCTGAACTACGAGAACCCGCGGGTTCAGGAGGCCATGATCGAGGTGCTGCGCTTCTGGCTGGATCTCGGCATCGACGGGTTCCGGCTGGACGCCGTGCCCTACCTATTCGAGCGGGAGGGCACCAACTGCGAGAACCTCAAGGAGACGCACGAGTACCTCAAGCGGGTTCGTGCCGAGGTGGACCGGCTCTACCCGGACCGGGTCCTGCTCGCGGAGGCCAACCAGTGGCCTGCGGACGTCGTGGAGTACTTCGGCGACCCCGCGGTCGGCGGTGACGAGTGCCACATGGCGTTTCACTTCCCGCTGATGCCGCGCATCTTCATGGCCGTGCGGCGCGAGCAGCGCTACCCGATCTCGGAGATCCTGGCCCAGACGCCCGCGATCCCCGAGCATTGCCAATGGGGCATCTTCCTGCGCAACCACGACGAGCTCACGCTCGAGATGGTCACCGATGACGAGCGGGACTACATGTACGTCGAGTACGCGAAGGACCCGCGGATGAAGGCGAACATCGGCATCCGGCGCCGGCTCGCACCGCTGCTCGACAACGACCGCAACCAGCTCGAGCTGTTCACCGCGCTGCTGCTGTCCTTGCCCGGCTCGCCGGTGCTGTACTACGGCGACGAGATCGGCATGGGCGACAACATCTGGCTCGGTGACCGCGACGGGGTGCGCACCCCGATGCAGTGGACCCCCGACCGCAACGCCGGATTCTCCACCTGCGACCCGGCCCGGCTCTACCTGCCCCCGATCATGGACCCTGTCTACGGGTACCAGGCGATCAACGTCGAGTCGCAGCAGAAGAACGCGGGATCGCTGCTCAACTGGACGAAGCGGATGGTCGAGATCCGCAAGCGCCATCACGTCTTCGGCCTCGGCAGCTACGAGGAACTGGCCTCATCGAACCCGAGCGTGCTCGCGTTCGTGCGCGAATACGACCCGGAGATCGCCGCGCGGAGCGGCGTCGGGCTGGACGGCTCGGACCGGATACTTTGCGTGAACAACCTTTCCCGGTTCCCCCAGCCCGTCGAACTCGACCTGCGCCGGTTCAAGGGCGTCACCCCGATCGAGACCATGGGCGGGGTCCGGTTCCCGCCGATCGGTGAACTCAACTACCTGCTGACCCTGCCCGGCCATGGCTTCTACTGGTTCCAGCTCCCGGCACCGAAAGACGAGGAACTGCCGTGAGCCGCGGCCAGCTATCCCGGGGCGCCCCCCGGGGGGGAACGCCGGGCATGATTGACGTGGCCCGATGAGGGAAACGTTCCGGGCAGCCCGTGCCCAGAAAGAGAGCTTTGGGATGGTGTAAACGAGAGTTATGAGATTCGAGGAGATCCTCACTGTTTGGCTGCCCAGGCAGCGCTGGTTCGCCGGGAAGGGCCGCGCCATCCGGGATCTTGCTGTCGTCGCGGACACGAAGCTTGTCGCCGGCGACCCAGAGCTGCGGCATCTGGTGATCGCGGTCGCACAGGACGGCACAGTCGACAGATACCAAGTGCTCGCCGGCGTGCGCGCCGCGCTGCCCGACCGGCTGAGACACGCGATGATCGGCAGCGGCACGCGGCCGGACGGCAGCTCAGCCGTCATCTATGACGCCGCGCACGACAACGAGCTCACCAAGATCCTGCTGACCGCGATCGCGGCCGGGCAGGACAGGGGGCGCCTGCGATTCCGCAAATCTCCAGGTGCGACCGTCAACACGAACCTGGACAGCCTGGTGCTCACCGGTGAGCAGAGCAACACGAGCCTGGTCTACGGCGAGGAAGCCATCCTCAAGCTGTTCCGCAGACTCACCCCCGGCGCCAACCCGGACCTGGAGGTGACGAGCGCGCTCGCGCGGATCGGCTCGGCGCACATCGCGCAGCCGTTCGGGTGGATCGAGATGGAACTGGACGGACAACCGACCACGCTCGCGATCTTGTCCGAATACCTGCGGACGGCGAGCGACGGCTGGTCACTGGCGCAGACGTCGGTACGCGACCTCTACGCGGGCGACGGCGTTCGTCCCGAGGAGGCCGGCGGCGACTTCGCCGGTGAGGCGCAGCGTCTCGGGGCCGCCACCGCCGAGGTCCACCGTGACCTCGCGGAGGCGTTCGGGACCGCGGAGCTCGAACCGGACGCGGTGGCCGAACTCGCGGCGCAGATGCGGGAGCGGCTTGACGTCGCGCGCGTCGCGGTCCCCGCGCTCGCCCGCCACGCCGACCTGGCGCAGGCCGCGTTCGACGAGTTCGCGAAGGTGGACAAGCCGCTGCGGGTTCAGCGCATCCACGGCGACTACCACCTCGGCCAGGTCGTGCGCACCGAGACCGGCTGGATCGTGCTCGACTTCGAAGGTGAGCCCGCCACACCGCTCGCGCAGCGGCGGGCACATCGCCGGCATGCTCCGCTCCTTCGACTACGCCGCGCGCGCACAGCTCATCGGCCACCCGTACGCGGACCGGCTGCGGGGCGCGGCGTACGGCTGGACGCAGCGCAACCGCGCGGCATTCTGCGAGGGCTACGCTGAGGCCAGCGGGAGCGACCCGCGCCGTGACGAGGCGACGCTGCGCGCCTTCGAGCTGGACAAGGCGGTCTACGAGGTGGTGTACGAGGCCCGGCACCGGCCATCCTGGCTGCCCATACCGCTCGATTCGCTCGGGGCCGCCGCGTGAGGGGCACCCGCCGGGCCGCGCCGCGGCGCCAGCCAGCCCGCCGCCAGCCCCCCGCCTGAGGAGCCATCCCTGCATGCCCCAGATCAGCGTGGATGAGATCGACCGCATCGTCGCGGGCCACCACCACGACCCGCACGCCATCCTCGGCGCCCACCCCGGGCCGGACGGGGTCACCGTGCGGGCACTGCGGCCGCTGGCGACCAAGGTCACCGTCGTGACGAGCGACGGCCGCAGGTTCCCCATGCGGCACGTCCACGAGGGTGTCTTCGAGGCGACCCTGCCGGACGGCGGGCTGCCCGACTACCGGCTGGCCGTCAGCTACGGCAGCCCAGGCACGGGAGACGGCGCCGGCGCCGACAGCCAGGAGACGCTGACCGACGATCCCTACCGCCATCGGCCCATGCTCGGCGAGATCGACCTGCACCTGATCAGCGAGGGCAGGCACGAGCAGCTGTGGAAGGTGCTCGGCGCACACGTGCAGACGCTGCCGGGCGAGAGCACCGCACCGGGGAACACGGCACCAGGGAACACGGCGGCGCCAGCCAGCGCGGCAGCGGACGGAGCCGGCGCCACCCAGCGGCAGCCGTTCGGGAATAATGATCACGCGCGCCCGGGATTCGGGCCGGTGACGGGCACCTCCTTCGCCGTCTGGGCGCCGAACGCCCGCGGCGTGCGCGTCGTCGCCGACTTCAACCACTGGGACGGCCGGGGGCACCCGATGCGCTCGCTCGGCAGCTCCGGCGTATGGGAACTCTTCGTCCCGGGCGCCGAGGCCGGCATGCGGTACAAGTACGAGATCTGCGGGCCCGACGGCGCCTGGCGGGTCAAGGCGGACCCGATGGCGCAGGCGGCCGAGCACCCGCCGGCGACCGCGTCCGTCATCTACCAAAGCGACTACACGTGGGGTGACCGAGGCTGGCTCGCCGCACGCGCCGGGCGCAACCAGCATCGCGAGCCCATGGCCGTCTACGAGGTCCACCTCGGCTCATGGCGGCCAGGCCTTTCCTACCGCGAACTCGCCGACGAGCTGACCGAGTACGTCACGGGCATGGGCTTCACGCACGTGGAATTCCTGCCCGTCGCCGAGCACCCGTTCGGCGGCTCATGGGGGTATCAGGTTTCCTCGTACTACGCGCCGACAGCGCGGTTCGGGAGCCCGGACGACTTCAGGTATCTGGTGGACCGGCTCCATCAGGCCGGCATCGGCGTGTTCGTCGACTGGGTGCCCGCGCACTTCCCGCGCGACGACTGGGCCCTCGCGCGTTTCGACGGCACGGCGCTGTACGAGGACCCGGACCCGCGCCGCGGCGAGCACCCGGACTGGGGCACGTACGTCTTCAACTACGGCCGCCGCGAGGTGCGGAACTTCCTCGTCGCCAACGCGCTGTACTGGCTCGAGGAGTTCCACGTCGACGGCCTGCGCGTCGACGCCGTCGCCTCCATGCTGTACCTGGACTACTCGCGAACCGAGGGCCAATGGACCCCGAACGTCTACGGCGGGCGGGAGAACCTGGACGCCATCTCGTTCCTGCAGGAAGTCAACGCCACGGCCTACCGCAGGGCCCCCGGCATCTCCATGATCGCCGAGGAGTCCACGGCGTGGCCGGGGGTGACGCGGCCGGTGCACCTGGGCGGGCTCGGGTTCGGCTTCAAGTGGAACATGGGCTGGATGCATGACACGCTCGCGTACCTGTCGCACGACCCGGTGTTTCGGCACTATCACCACCACGAGCTCACGTTCTCGCTGATCTACGCGTTCAGTGAGAACTTCGTGCTCCCGCTGTCCCACGACGAGGTGGTGCACGGCAAGGGCTCGCTGCTCGGCAAGATGCCAGGCGACGACTGGCGGAGGTTCGCGGGCGTGCGCGCGCTTTTCGCCTACATGTGGGCGCATCCCGGCAAGAAGCTGCTGTTCATGGGCTCGGAGTTCGGCCAGGGCGCCGAGTGGTCCGAGGAGCACGGGCTCGACTGGTGGGTGCTCGACGACGACTTCCACCGCGGTGCGCAGCAGCTCGTGCGGGACCTGAACCGGGTGTACGGGGAAACGCCGGCCCTGTGGCAGCAGGACTCGTCGCCTGAGGGGTTCGCCTGGATCGACGCCAACGATGCGGGCGGCAACACGGTGTCGTTCCTGCGGATCGCACCGCCCGCCACCGGGGACGCCGAGCCGGCGGCTGCGGCTGCAGCCGGGGCCGGGGCCGGGACCGGCGAGCCCGAACCGCGCCCCACCGTCATGGCCTGCATCGCGAACTTCTCGGCCGTGCCGCACGAGAACTACCGGATCGGGCTGCCGTTCGCCGGCCGCTGGCGCGAGGTGATCAATACCGACGCTCCCGTCTACGGCGGCAGCGGCGTCGGGAACCTCGGCGCCGTCGAGGCGATCCCCGAGCCGTGGCACGGCAAGCCCGCGTCCGCCGCGCTGACGGTGCCGCCGCTCGGCGTGCTCTGGCTCGTCCCCGGCTGACAGGGCGTCCCCGGCTGACAGGACGTCCCCGGCTGACAGGACGTTCGCGGCTGACAGGGCGTTCGCGGCTGACAGGGCGTTCGCGGGGCCGTCAGAGCATGTCGAGCAGCCATCGCGGGCCGGTTACGGTCGCGCCCGCGGCCTCGCTGCGCCGGCGCAGTTCCCTGTCGGCGGTCACCACCAGGCGGTTGCCGCGCGACTGCGCCGCAAGTTGCGCGATCGTGTCGTCGCCCGAGCCGGGGGCCGCCACCACACGCACAGAACCGGCGACCGGCGACAGCGGCGCCTGCTCAGCCCGGTCCGGCGGCCGGCCCGGCGCCTGGCCCGGCGCCTGGTCTGGTGCCTGGCCCGGCGCCTGGCCCGGTGCCTGGTCTGGTGCCTGGTCCGGTGCCTGGTCCGGCGGCCGGCCGGGGGCCTGGTCCGCGACCGAGCGCGCCGCGCCCTCGACGACCAAGATGATCTCTGGGTACCAGACGTCGAGCGGCGGCACGTGCACGCCCGCGGGCAGAGACGTCACACCGCGAGCGGCGAGCGCGGCGAGCTGATCGCGAAGGCGCGCCGCCGCGCCGGCCCGGTCCCGCCACCAGCCGTCCGCCCGTGAACCCACGACGTTCGCGCCGTCGACAATGATCACGAGCGGCTCGAGGGCGTCTTGCAGCATAGGCCAGGATACGGCGAGGCCGGGATGAAGATCCAGCCGTGCGACAGCCGCGGACGGCACCCAGGCGGCGGCCTGGGTCTCGTAGCTCAGTGGCTCCACGGGCAGCCGCCACGGCAGTTCGCCTATCAGCGTCTCGTACGCCCACCGCCCGTGATCATCACGCACCTCACCACGGATCCGCACCATATCGGCGCGCAGTGTGCTCTCCTCGGCCGCTTCGCGAAGCGCGGCGACGACAGTGGGCTCGCCGCGCCTGCGAGCGCCGCCGAACAGTCCCCAGGTGCCGCCGTGACTGCTCCACATGCTCCGGTGCTGCAGCAGCACCTGGGTCTGCCCGGTCCCGTCGCGCGCGTAGCCGAGCAGCCCGGCGGCACCGAACCGCCCCCAATGGCGATGGCCCCGCTCGCAGCGGATCCAGCCGTCACCGATGAGGTCGAACATCCCGCGACAATAGCCGACCAGCGCCACCCGGCCGGCCCACGCATGTCCGAAACACACCGGCCACAATCGCCGACCCGCGCCCGCGCCTGCCAGGTCGGCTCGTCAGCGCCGCGGATCACGGGTGCCATGACCCATGCGATCCGCGGCGCTGACGGATATGCACAGCGCGGCCACCGCCGGACCTCGCGGCCTGGACACGTTGCGTCATGATGTGTGATTGCGAACCCGTAGGCTGAGACCCATGGCGGACACCGGCCTGGCCGACAAGATCATCGGACTTCGCCAGCGGCGCGGGGGACCGCTGATCCTCGAGCTCGACCTCACCGAGGGGATCACCGACGAGGCACCCGCCGACCCGCTGTCCGCCCTGCTCACGCACCGCAGGAACCGTCTCGGCGACGTGATCGACGCGCTGCGCCGGGCGCAGCGCGACGACCGGGTGAAGGCCCTGGTCGCGAAAGTCGGCGGCCGGCGCATCGGGCTGGCGAGGGTCCAGGAACTGCGCGACGCGGTCACCGAATTCCGCGAGGCGGGCAAGACCACGATCGCGTGGGCGGAGAGCTACGGCGAGTTCGCGCCCGGCAACCTGCCCTACTACCTGGCCACCGCCTTCGGGCAGATCTACCTGCAGCCGTCCGGCGATCTCGGGCTCACCGGGATCGCCATGGAGACGACGTTCTACCGGGGCACGCTGGACAAGGTCGGCGTCGAGTACGAGCTCGCCAAACGGCATGAGTACAAGAACGCGGTGAACGTCCTGACCGAGCGCGGGTTCGACGGGCCGCACCGCGAGGCGCAGCAGCGGCTGGTCGAGTCGGTCACCGAGCAGCTCACCGAGGCGATCGCCGAGCGCCGCGGCATGTCCGCCGCGGACGTGCGCGCGCTGATCGACCGCGGTCCCTTCGTCGGCGATGAGGCGACGGCGGCGGGCCTGGTCGACGCGCTCGGCTACCGGGACGAGGTCTACGCCGCCGCGCGCAAGCAGGCGGGCGAGCACGCCGAACTGCAGTACGTCGGCCGTTATCACCGCACCCGAACCCTGGCCCGCGGCGCGCGCAGGCTCCCGAACCCCCGCGAGAACTTCGTCGCGCTCGTGCACGCGAGCGGCGCCATCCGGCGAGGGCGCAGCGGGCGCGGCCCGGGCGCGGCCGGCCCGATCGGTTCCGACACGCTGGCGGGCGCTATCCGCGCGGCAATGGCCGACGAGCGGGTCCGGGCCATCGTGCTGCGGGTGAACAGCCCGGGTGGCTCGTACGTCGCGTCGGACACGATCTGGCGGGAGGTGGTGCGGGCGCGCGCCGCCGCGAAACCCGTCGTGGTGTCCATGGGCGACGTCGCCGCGTCCGGCGGCTATTTCATCTCGATGGCCGCCGACGCGATTGTCGCGGAACCTGGCACGCTGACCGGCTCGATCGGGGTGTTCGGCGGCAAGCCGGTCGTCAGTGGCCTGCTCGGCCGGGCCGGCGTGTCCATCGACGCCATTCGCGAAGGCGCGCGGGCGCTGATGTTCTCCACCACCCATCCGTTCAGCCCCGACGAGTGGGAGCGGGTGAACACCTGGCTCGACCGCATCTACACCGATTTCACCGCGAAGCTCGCGGAGGGCCGGCGGATGACCGCGGAGCAGGTCCACCAGGTCGCCCGCGGCCGCGTCTGGACCGGCGCGGACGCGGCGGCCAACGGGCTGGTCGACGAGCTCGGCGGGCTTGAGGTAGCGGAACGGATCGCGCGGCGCCGGGCCGGCCTGCCGCCCGGCGCGCCGGTCCGCCCATTCCCACGGGCCAGCCCGCTGGACCGGCTGCGCACGCCGCAGTCGAGCGAGGACCGCTCGGCCGCGGCGGCACGGCTCGGCACCGGCCTGCTCGCGGCCGGGGCGCTGGCCGAGACCTGGGGACCGGTGGCGCAGTTCGCGGCCAGGCTCGGCCTGCCGGCCGGCGGCCCGCTGCTGCTGCCGGGAAACTGGATGATCAATTGACGATCCGCCGGCGCACCGGGGCCGCGCTGTGCCGTCCCCGCCGCGGCACGGGTCGCGGGCCGGCGCAGGCCCGCCGCGGCGCAGCGGGCCGGGCCCGTAACCGCGGAACACCACGATCCCGAACGGCTCACGCTCGGTGACACGGGACGATTCCGGCGCCGCGCTCGCGGGGTGGGCGAGCGGCGTGGCGGTCGTCACGGTTCGTGACGGGCGCGACGACGTCGGCGCGACGGTGAGCGCGTTCTGCCCGGTATCGGAGGAGCCGCCGATCGTGGCGGTCAGCCTGCTGTCCGGCTCCTATCTCGCGGAGGTCCTCGGCCGGCAGGACGCGTTCGCGGTGACCATCCTCAGCGAGCGGCAGCGCGTGCTCGCGGGACGTTTCGCCGCGGCCGGCCGGCCGAGCGCGCGGCGGCTGCTCGACGGCGTGGAGCACGTGCGCGGCAGCCGTTCTGGATCACTCATCCCCGCATCGGGCGTGGCGGCGATCGACTGCGCGGTCAGGCAGCGGCTGCCCGCGGGCGACCATCTGCTGCTGATCGCCGACGTCGCCGCCGCGGTCTACGTCGACGATGCCGCGGCGCCGCTCCTCCGCTTCCGCGGCCGCTACCCGCTGCTAGCCCGCGGGGAAGACCCCCCGTCGTCCACCGGGCATCTGGGCGTTTCCGGCCCATGACCTGCGGCCTCCGGACCTGGGTGTTTCCTGGCCCGAGGTTATCTGAGGTGGCCTGCGGTTGGCTCAGGTGACGGGCGCGCGTATCAAAGGGCGCCCAGCATGAGGTGCGCGAGGCAATCAAGGCTCGCCCAGAGTGGTGAGCCGCTGCACTACGTAGTCAAGATGGTGCGCAGTGCCTATCTCCCGCCACGTGGAAGCGTCACCAGGCCCGTGCCCACGTGGGTTCGCGATCCTGGCGTCAGCGCTGCCCAGGGCGGCACCAACGAAGTCGGGATGCCTGGCAATGCTCTCGCACACTTCGTAGAACTGCTCGTTGCCGCGAGGATCGTTGCGGCGACCCTCAAGGACAAGCCACCTGTCGGCAACGGTGTAACGCAGCTGAGGAGAAGCCCGGTGCGGGAGCCCGGTCACCAGGGCTGGGTGCGCGATGGCATAGTCGCCGAACGTCGGTAGCCGCGGGAGCCTCCTGCGCTGCCGCAGGTGGTCGTAGAGCGTAGCGTCATACCGAAGCGGTTCGCCGAGTGTCCAGGCGCTGAACGCGGACAGGTCGGCAGGAAATGCCCCTGCCGTCAGAATGACCTCGCGCCACTCGTCGATTGCAGTCAGCCCTCGCAGTGCGTCAGCTACCAGGCGGGAACCAGCCCGGACGCTCAGGTCGCCGTTTGCAGCGCCGACGTCAAGTATCAAATCCACCTCCCAACGGGCGGAGCCGAGGACATGCAGCAACTTGGTCAGGGCTGCATCAATGTCCTCGGAATCCTCGTCCAGATCCTCAGCACCAAGCCGGATCGCAACGCCGCGGCGTATGTCGGCGTGCAGGGTGGCTGCGTCGCGGTGGGCCTGCGGGTCGTCATCAAGTCGCACGACGGGGATGGCGTTGACCCCGTGGTCCATCGCAGCAGCAATGGAGTGGCCAACAGCCCCGAAGCCGTCTCGCAACACCACTTCAGTCGCGAGGGAGCCCGCGTCGAGCAGGAGTCGGTTGCCTGCCCATGTCTGCATTCTCTTCGTCGTCCGCTCGATGACAGATCGCAGTTGGGCGGCTCTCTGCGCCTCGTCTGCCAGCCCGGGCACAATCTCCACAATGGGCAGAGTGTGCTGGCGGGTTGAGGGCTGGATTGAGTTCAGGGCCGCGACCTCACCCTGACGTCCTTTGAGGACAGGCACATACAGCACGTTAGACATGGAGCCGCGCCTGCCGAGTTTCTGGTTCGTAGGAAACTCGCTGGCGGCGTGGCCCCAGCTTCAGGCCCTCCGGGCTCACATGGCCTTGTGCCTCACTGTCGCTCTCGCCTTCATCTCGATGGCCGTTTGTGTCTGCCTCTTCGAGCCGTTCAATCACCCACTGACGGATTAGAGCCGTTGGCTGGGTGCCGCGCTGCTCAGCAAGTTCCCGGAGCCTCCGAAGCTTGGACATTGGAATCCGTACCGCATAGACCTGTGATGGGTCTGCGGCACGCTTACGCCCGCGCTGACCGGGTGCCGGCGCGACCTCGCCGCGTTCCTCCGCCTCGGCGCGTGCTTCCGCTTCGGCGGCCTCGCGGGCAAGTGCTTGCCGGATGCTCTCGCTCATCGGCCCTCCTCGTACTGCTTGATCTCAGATGGCTTGGCTGCCCAGGCCGTGGCACCCCACCACCGGGATTCCGGCGGGTGGTCCTTCGGCGCCAGAATGGCTGTCACGACAAAGGCAGCCATCGTCGAGTAGCCGGTCACCTTGACCGTCAGCCCGGACACGCTGCCCGCGGAGCGAACCCACCGGCGCTCGTCCTGACACGCCTCGGTAGCCCACTCGGTAAGTACGCTGGGCTCGGTGGAGTTCTTCCGTTCTGCACGGCGTGCAGGGTCGTGCTCCCCTACCTCGGACCAGTCGATGTCCTCGAATACAAGATCGGCATAGGGCACTCCCTCGTATTCGTGTTCGCCCGCTGGCATACACCTCACCATACCTAGTCGTATTACGGAAATCAAGAAAGAACAGCATAACGTATTACGGCATAGTCGCATCGATACCCCGGAGCTACGACCCCAAGCGGCTCACGCCGCAGACCGCGTGGCAGGCCGACGCGATCCGCGATCGGATACGCCCGGAATCCCCCACCGAGGGTGGCTTGCGCGATCATTGACGCATGGCCGCCGAAGATCCGCGTGCGCAAGGTCATGCCTCCAGGCACGCGTCTGCTGGCTACGGGTGGCAGAACGCAGCCACGTCGAGGCTGGCAGGTGAGACACGGTGCGTCACGATAGGTGATTACGGGGTGCCTAAATGGCACTTGTGGGCAGGCGCGGGTGTAGCCGGGGCGGGACGGACTGGTGATCAAGGTTGGCAGACGCGCTGCACGAGGTCCTGCCAGCCCTGTGCGATCCGCTCCTCGACTCGGAGGGCGGCTTCGGTGAGGTCGGACGCGGACAGGTAGAGCAGGAGGGGGCCGTCCAGGGCGGCGGTGAGCTGGACGGCCAGGACGTCGAGGTCGGCGGCGCCGAGGTGCATCTGCCCGAGCAGCATCCGGATGTGCAGCTGGGAGAGGGTCGTCACTGGCCCGGCTGGTACGGGCTGGCCGCCGTCCAGGGCGGCACGGGCGATCTCACGGTGCCTGAGCAGGAAGCCGACCCGGGCCCGGCCGTAGGCGATCAGGCGGTCCAGCGGCGCAGCGCCCGGGCCCAGCGGCGGCGGCCCGGACATGACCTGCTCCTGGAAGGCCCGCTCGTCGTCGTCAAGGAGCGCCTGGAAGATCCCCGCGCGGGTGCCGAACCGGCGGAACACCGTGCCCTTGCCCAGGCCCGCCCGTTCGGCCAGCCCGTCCATGGTCAGTTTGTCCGCGCCCTGCTCGGCGAGCATCTCACGGGCCGTGGCCAGCAGGTGCAGCCGGTTGCGGGCGGCGTCGGC
>WNFJ01086491.1_pt2 | contig 30491 bp, 25 predicted proteins | sample 5400461 | NCBI WGS metagenome assembly WNFJ01 (sample SAMN13153349, study PRJNA577476) | soil metagenome | isolation source: 115 cm saprolite on Douglas fir-dominated hillslope | place: USA:California | collected 2013-09-17
CGTTTCCAAGGTCAAAGAGATCTACGGCGGCGCTTCCGATAACAGATAACCCGCCTTCGCCGAGGCTTCGGCGTGGCGAGCAGATAACGCGCGGTCTTGCCGCGCCCGATAACCCGCGGCTTGGCCGCGCCCCGGTTACCCATAACTCGCGGCTTGCTACCTGATGCCTTGACAGCTTGCTTGCGTGATGCTTTGATGTCTCAATGCGCACCACCGTAACCCTCGATAGCGACGCCGAAGCCCTGCTCCGGCAGGAGATGAATCGCCGCCGGCTCAGCTTTAAAGCGGCTCTGAATGAAGCGATCCGGCGCGGGCTGCATCCTGCGGGCGGGGGTGGCGGCAAGCCTTACCGGGTTAAGCCGTTCCGATCCGGGTATCGGCCGGGAGTGGATCGGCTGCGATTGAATCAGCTTGCGGATGAGCTCGACACGGACGGTTTCCTGCGTGCCCGGATGCGAAAGCGATGATTATTCCGGATATCAACCTCATTCTTTATGCCCACAATTCGGCCGACCCGGATCACAAGGCGGCACGAGCCTGGTGGGAAAATCTGCTGGCCAGCAACGCTCCGGTCGGCGTTTCCATCGTTGTGGTGCTTGGGTTTTTGCGACTCTCCACCTCCGCGAAAGTTCTGGTTGCGCCGTTGAGTGCGGAGGAGAGCGCAGAGCGCGTTGAGGCCTGGTTTGCGGTTCCATCGCTGCATTTGCTCCAGCCCGGCCCCAATCATGTTCGTATTCTCCTGGAGCTGGTTCGCCAAACCGGCACCACCGGGAACCTGACGAGCGACGCTCACTTGGCCGCACTGGCCATTGAGCACAACGCCGAAATCCATTCCAGCGATCACGATTTCGGGCGCTATCCCAGAGTGCGCTGGAGCAATCCGCTGAAAAGCTGAAAACGGAAACGCTGAAACAGATAACAGATAACTCGCGGCTTCGGCGTGGCGAGCCGATAGCGCCGGCCTTAGCCGGCGTCAGAGCGCGTGCGCAGGATTTCCGCGGACCACAGTCTTGGGCGGGACAGTCTCAAACACAACGCTGCCCGCGGATACAACCGCGCCCGTCCCGATTTCGACGCCGGGGCCGACAAACGCAGCTGCGGCGACCCAACTCCCAGTGCGAAGAGTGATGGGGTCCACTTTCAGCTTGAAACCTTCCCGTCGAAAATCGTGGCTGCCTGTGCAAAGATAGGCGCGCTGGCTGATGCAGACATTGGATTCAATCGTAACGGGCGCGAGACTCAGAATGCCGACGTCTTCCCCGATCCAAACGTGATCGCCGATGCTCAAGCGCCAGGGGAAGGAGATGTTCACATTTGCTCTGACCACCACGCCGTGTCCGATTTTTGCGCCAAAGAGTCGAAGCAGAGCGACCCGCAATCCTGACGGCCATGGGAACGATGTTTGAAAGAAAATCCATCGAACAAGATACCAGACAGCTTCTTTCCAAAAGGATGCCCCACGATCGAAATCTGAGTTGTCGTAAATGCTCAAGTCCACGCGCGTCTTATTGTAACATCAGCGGTTACATGCTGCGATACCAGAGATCACGCGCAACGCGCTTCTGGTTGAAGATACCAATCTTCTGGAGCGGTTGTGATATCATTCCTGAGACCGTCTTGAGCTCGCAATCATCATGTTGACAGGATTTTTCCGGCTGCTTCCGCGTTGTTTCACTCTGGCTGCGCCATACGGACGCCGGAAGCTTGTGATTGTCCTCGCCGTCATTTTTGCCAACGGTCTTTTCCAGGTCATTGGGGTCACGTCAATCTTTCCGTTTTTCGCGCTCGCCGCCGATCCGGACCGGATTCGCAATAGCCGTTTTGGTAGTTGGCTGCTGGCTTACCTGCCACCGATGGACCAGAACGCACTCTTAATCTGGGCAGGCATCGTTTCCATCGCTCTACTTCTCCTTTCGAATGCAGTTACGTTGGCGGGCGAAGTAATCCGCACCCGGTACGGGCACGGGCTCGGTCATTTTCTCCGGACACGCTTGATGGAAGCATTGTCCGCGCGCCCGTACGGTTATTTTCTTGAGCGAAACTCGGGCGCCCTCCTGCAAAAGGTCGTCCTCGATGTTATGCAGTTCATTAATGGAGTCTTTCTTCCATTGATGGAATCGCTATCTCGTGTCGTGACACTCGCTTTCCTTTTGCTTACCGTGTTTCTTGTCCAACCCGTCATCGCTTTGGGAGCGGCTCTATTGCTGGGCGGGTTCTACGGAATCGTTTTCATGCTTTTGCGGCATCGCTCCCACCTCGTTGGGGAAGGACTCCAGGACGCGAACCGCGGAACAATTATTGCAGCGCAGCAGTTCCTTGGTGGAATCAAACCGATTCTCGTCCACGGGAAACAGAGATTCTTTACTGAAGAATTTGCCCGGCATTCCGCTGCCCAGGCGCGTCTCCTTCCGTGGGTGCCGATCTTCGGGAACGGTCCGCGCTATCTGGTCGAACCGGTCGCGTTTGGCGGACTGGTCGCCGCTGTCATCTGGTTGGCGGCGCACGGGCGGGCGTTCAGCGACATTCTGCCGAACCTCACAGTCATGGCATTGGCGGGCTATCGCATGTTGCCATCCATCCAACTTCTTTACAGCCAGCTTAGTCAGATCAACGCGATGCGTTACACGGTCGATGAGATCGAAACCGAACTGAGCGAAATCGCGGCAACCTCCCAAATGACAAAATTGCCGGAGTGTGACGGTCAGCCCGCGCCGTTCTCATTCGAAAAAGCGATTCGGTTGGAGAACATCACTTTCAACTATCCCGGTTCGAACCGCGCGGTGCTGGAAAATTTCTCTCTCGAAATTCCGAAGAACAGCAGCGTTGGCGTGATCGGCGCGACCGGCTCTGGAAAATCGACCTTGGTCGACATCATCCTGGGTCTGCATCGTCCCCAATCGGGAGTCATTCGCGTCGATGACCGGGTTCTTCCTCCGGGCGATTTCGCGGCTTGGCGATCGATGATTGGTTACGTACCACAGGATATTTATCTTCTAGACGCCTCGGTAACTGCAAACATTGCCTTTGGAATTCCGTCCGATGAGGTCGATAAGGCGGCGCTGCGAGAAGCGGCCCAAGCGGCGCAGATTTTTAGTTTCATTGAATCCGAGTTACCTGCGCAGTGGAACACGGTAGTTGGAGAACGCGGGGTGCGGCTTTCCGGTGGTCAGCGGCAGCGCATCGGTTTGGCACGCGCACTTTATCATCGGCCACAACTGCTGATTTTGGACGAAGCGACCAGCGCGCTGGATATGGAAACCGAGGAGGAAGTCATAAGGGCTATCGAATCATTGCGAGGTAAGGTCACGATGATTGTGATCGCGCACCGCCTGAGTACGACTCGGATGTGCAGTCGAGTTTGCCAACTACAAAAAGAAGTGAAGACCTGCGATGGATCTGTTCGGCAAAATTAGAGTTCGTCGAATTCGAAAGCGCGTTGGGTTCGCTGAACAGTATTCGGACTTCAAAATCGGACCGAACACGTACGGAGCGCCTCGTGTGATTGGTGAAGGGAAAATCGCAACGTTAGAAATCGGCTCTTACTGCTCTATTTCTGAAGAGGTGACAATTTTCCTCGATGCAGAGCATCGTCCCGACTGGGTGACGACGTATCCGTTCAATGTTTTGTGGCCTGAATGTATTCGTTTTAGAGGGCATCCTTCTACCAAAGGTAATGTTATAATAGGACACGACGTGTGGCTTGGGTATGGCTCAACTGTTCTTTCGGGCGTTTCTATTGGTACTGGGGCAGTGGTAGGAGCAAAGTCCGTCGTAACGAGCGACGTGCCACCTTACGCAATCGTTGCCGGAAACCCTGCGCGAGTCCTAAGATTCAGATTCGACGAAGCAGTTATTGCCAGGATGCTAGCTAGTAAGTGGTGGGACTTACCACGGGAGCGACTTCTTATCGTGATGCCACTCCTAATGAGTGATGACGTTGAGAAGTTTCTTGCGACTATAGATGGCCAATAATAGAGCAGTCCTTGGCACTCTCTGTGAAACGGTTAACACGTTACGGAGATGGCGAGGCATCGTTCGATGGAGAAGCCTTTTTGTGGTTGCGGCTATCGATATTATGCATCGCTGGCCAGGACGCCACCCGGTGCGTCGTGCTGTAAGGCTGTTCTGTCGACATCGCCGATTTCGATTAATACTCAGTAAGAAGCGGCGCTTATGTATAGAAGGACGATATGACGAATATGCGGACTTTCATGCCATTTGCGAAATATTCGTAGATCGCGTTTATGATGTTCGACTGCTTTCCGCTTCACCTACAATGATTCTCGATGTTGGCGGACATATTGGCACTTTTTCTCTTCTTGCCGGAGAAGCTTTTCCTGAAGCCAGCATGTTCGCGTTCGAGCCAGATGCTCAGAATTGTTCGCTTCTGGAGCGAAATGTGAAGGATAACAACCTCAAGATCACAGTTAAGAATCTAGCTTTGGCGGACTATAAGGGCTCCACATTACTTGAAGGCCCATCCAGCATGGGGCGCCGTATTGGTGCAAAGAAGGGCGCGCGAGTGCAGGTGCAACGACTGAGCGAAGTGGTCCAGTTTGCGCCAGGTACCGTTCTTTTGATGAAAATTGATGTCGAGGGCGCTGAATGGCGCATTTTGGAAGATTGCGCGGCGACTCTACCTGAAGATACGTTTATTTTTATTGAAACGCATAACGGAGATACGGACGTGCAAAGGCTGCTTAGATTCTCCACCCGCTGGGGGTTTCAGCATGAAGTTACAACCGCAAAGGGCGAGTATCACGATAGCGTCCTCCGGCGGGGTTGCTTTGCCATCTCAGATAAGAATTCCTGAGTATGCTGATGCCGGACGTGTGCCTCGCAATTCTAAATTACGACGGGAAGGAACACTTAGAACACTTATTGCCAACTGCTGAGGCGGCTGTAAGAAATTTCGCCGGCAAGTGTTCTCTCGTCGTCATAGACAATCGGAGCACCGATCGCGATGTAGAATGGATCAGACATGAATGTCCAGAAGTTGAGGTGGTTGTTGCGCCCCAAAATGATTTTCTGTTTTCGTACAACTGGTTCGCCAAAACTCGACCTGAAAACATTTTGGTCTTTCTGAATAATGATTTGAAGTTACAGCCCGGATTCCTTGCCCCCCTTGTCCGACACTTTGTCTTTGGCGATGTTTTCGCGGTAACTGCAACTTCCCGCGATTGGGAGGATCGATATTTTACCTGCGGCCCGACCCGCTTGAAAAGCCATCATGGCGTTTATGAATGGGACTATCAGCGGTCAGAGCTAGACCAAAGGCTTTGCCACACGTTGTTCTGCTCTGGAGGGTTTATGGCTGTTGACCGGGTGAAATTTCTGGATTTGGGTGGATTCAACCGCCTCTTTTGGCCTGGCTACGCTGAGGATTTGGATTTGAGCTTCCGTGCATGGCGTAAAGGCTGGCGCTGCATTTTTGAACCCGCAAGCGTCGTGTTTCACCGCGAGAGTGGGACGTGGGGGAGTAGTGACGAAGGTCATGCGGCCCAGCTCATGTTGCGAGCGTCCTTACTGTTTCAGTGGTCAAGCCTTCCGCGGGCGACTTCACGGCTGGAACGGGCCGCCTTCACCTGCTTGACGTTCGCGAGGAAGCTATTGCGCGGACAAAGTTGGTAGTTGGCTTGAGTGGCTGGGGTTGCGGAAAGACTACAATCACATGAAAACCTCTTTAGACGAATTGAATAGTATTCTGGCCAGAATTGCCGAGTCGGTCTCTCCGCCAAGAGAATAACATGCGCCGAGTCAGTATTATCACCGCGCTTCACAGCAAGGGGCCGTATGTGGCGGAAACCATCCGTTCGGTGCTAGCCCAGACAATGCCGGACTGGGAAATGATCGTCGTAGAAAACGGTTCTACTGACGATGGACCGGAAATCGTCCGTCAGTTGTCCAACCCGCGCATGCGACTCGTGGTTTCACCGAAGCAGGGTCCCGGAGTGGCCCGCAACGTTGGTTTGGCCCACGCAACCGGCGAATGGGTCTTATTTCTGGATGCAGATGATTTGCTGGTACCGAATTTTCTGGAAGAACGCTTAGCGCTTCTGAAAGATCAACCACAGGCCGATCTATTAGTTGGCTGTTGGGAAGAATTCTTCGATGGCCAGCCTCCTCATTCCCTTCGGCATCCGACTGCTACGGGTCGACTAACCAAGATTCTAGAGCAAAGCGCAGTGGCGTTTGCTCCATGGGCGTTGCATGCAGCGCTGATCCGGCGATGCCGCCTTACTCCGGACTTATATTGGCCGGAAGAACTGGATGGTCATCCTTCCGAAGACACGGCCTTTTGGTTTCCAATTATTTTCGGCGCCAAGATAGCGTGGTCACAACGGGCAGGTGCGCTCTATCGCGTGCAAACGGCAACCAGCCGAAATGAAATCAAAGACGTCGAGAAATGGGTTTGCGGCGTCATAGCAGTCATCGATCACAACATTGCATTTCTGCAACGGCACGGTCGCAATCCTGGCGCAGAACAATGCGCAAACATTGCTCGTGTGCTTGAGAGTAACTACCGAACCGCTTTGAAAAGGCGCGCGCGCCCAGAAGCGGATTTGGCCCTGAAGCAGGCGCAACAGTGGCTCGCCAAGTGCCCGCCTATTTCTGCATCCATTGCAGTAAGGAAAGTGCTCGGGTTACGCCTTTTCAACTTGCTGCGCTTTGGGGCGGTTTGACCTATGCATTGGTTGATCATTGAAGACGCCTTGCAAGACCGAACCGGCCACTGGTTTGAATCCATGCGTACTTTTCGGGATGGATTGGTCGCACTCGGCGACAATGTCAGTCTGCTTGTCGGCAAGAAAGCCGAGCCATTCATCGTCGATGAACTCAACGCGCGGCCCGTGCTACCCGCATCCATCTGGCATCGAATGAGTGATGACGTGGGTGTTCTTGGGCGATACTTCCGTGTGCCTTGGCATGCGTTTCAAACTTGGCGGGCTGTTCGTCGCGAACTGAAAGCAGATCGCCAGTACGATACCATCTTTGTGCCTACCGTATCGGTGCATCATCTGCTCGGCTGGGCGCGTCTAATCAAAGGTGTGCTTCGCGACAATCGCGCCCGGATCCTACTCTATTTCTTAAGCCCACCAATCAGAGTTCAGGCTGATGGAAGTCCTGAGTGGATTAAGTCTCCAACAACGAGGCTAATGGCCCGCCTGCTCTCTAGTATGCGTAAGGAGATCGAGCGCGGGAAAGTCATAATCGGCGTGGAAACAATCCCTTTGCGAGAAGCCTTTAGCCGAGTGGCCGGAATCCAGGTTCAATACCTGCCGCAACCTGTTGCCGGTTTCGCGAAGGGGGCGCGACAAAAAAATGAGAAACTCCTATTCGGATGCTATGGGCCAGCACGATACGAGAAAGGCAGCGATGTGGTGGTGGCTGCGATCGAGGCTTTTTTGCGTAAGCATCCGGATTCGCGTGCAAAATTCGCGGTCCAATGGCTGGAGGATTTTTCGCTACCGAATGGAAGAATGTCGGCCATTCCACCGGCGCTGAAACAAGATCCGCGGGTTGAGATTATCCGCCATTTCTTTTACGATGAGGAGTATGCCGAGAGGCTAGACCACACAGATGTCGTGATCCTGCCATACCGCTTATCATCCTATGGCTTGCGTGGGTCGCGGGTCCTCATTGAAGCAATGGTCCACGGTATTCCGGTTGTTGTTACGCGTGGCACCACCTTAGCCAAACAAGCAGAGGGATTCGGGGCAGCTCTTCTCTGCGAAGACGAAAACATCGAAAGCCTCGTCGATGCAATGCGGCAAATGGAGCAAAATTACGACGTTTTGCAGAGCTTGGCCCAAGCCAAGATGCACGATGCGAGAGAACATTTTTCTGTTCGCGAGTTCCGAGAAGCGCTTTTTCGCGGAATGATAGAGAAGGACGCGGGCGCGTGACAACACCAGAGGAGATTATCGCCGAAGTCTTTCAATCCTATGCGAAGATTGAGATAGGTTTCGTCAACGCTGACTACTGGCAAACTCTTCGTGCTACCTACGTGAGAACACTGGGCGATGTAATGGATTTGGCAGAATCCCGGTGCGGGACCAGAAAAGTTCGTATTTTGGAAGTTGGCGCATTCTGCGGCGTAGTCTCTACCGCCTTGGCAAAAGCGAATAAGCGATTCGAAGTGACGGCTTGGGACGTACCTATGTTCATGCAGGATCATCGACTGAACGAACACTATCGAGAGGTTGGCATTCGCCAAGGGACAGGCAATCTCGCCACCTTGCCGCTGGAATTTCGCGATGAAGCGTTTGACATTATCGTCTGTTGCGAAGTTATCGAGCATTTAAAGTTCAATCCCTTGCCAGTTTTCTGCGAATTCAATCGCCTTTTGAGGCTGAACGGTATTTTATACATAGGAACACCCAACCAGGCGAACATTTACAAAAGGCTTTTGCTGGCGCGCGGAAAATCAGTACATAATCCTGTAAAACATCTGCTGTGGCAGTTGGATTCCACGGCTACTTTTTCCATCGGCCTTCACTGGAAGGAATACACAGCCGAAGAGCTCGCCGAAATCCTCAAACTGACCGGATTCGAGCTGCTGAGAGCGTATTATTGCCACACCAATAGATGTCGTAATCCAAATCTACTACGACGGATACTCGTGCGCTCGATGTACGCCTGTTTTCCGAGTTTTCTACCAAGTCAGGTTGCCGTCGGAATTAAGATTGCGAAGAGTAGTGTCGGAGAGCTCACGCCACCCTGACTGGTTTGATGTCATCGCACTCTGAGTCCCCGAAAATTCTAAGTTTCTGCCCATCAGCGTACGGCGGTATCGCCGAACACACTTTTTATCAGGCCAGCGCTTTACAAAAATCAGGCGCAAAGGTGACCTGCCTCGTGGCACCGACTTTTCTCAATGGCCGCGAAACAGAGTTCGAAAAAGTCGTGTGCCTCATGAATCCTGTTCCTGCCGGTGGGCGGGAGATTACGCGCATGGTGAAGCAGGGTTGGCGCATTATCGCGAACTATTGGATCTTAACCTGGCAAACCATCAAACGACGCCCCGATCTCGTATTGCTGGATTCTTACGTGGAATATCTGTCTCCGTTTTGGGTCTGGCCGCACTGGATCCTGGCCAGACTCTTTGGTGTGAAATACGCCGCCAATTTGCACGATCCCGTTCGAAACTATACCGTCGGCCCCGAATGGTGGCATCAGCTCTCAGTCCGCTTGGCATACTTGCCGCTAGATTTTGTAGTTGTGCATCACCAGCTGTCTGAACCTTCACCTGTGCCGTCGAGGGTGCGAACGATTCAGGCGCCCGTAGGCGTCTACGAAATCGAGCAGTCCGAACATAACCCCACTAGCATTCGCCGCGAGTGGAGCGTGCAAGATAATCAAAAAGTATTTCTCGCCTTTGGCTTTGTGCGCGACAATAAGAATCTAGATTTAGCGATTCAGGCGCTAGCACAGGTACAGGAGGCGCTTCTGGTCGTCGCGGGCTCAGTTGCTTCCAGCAAAGACAAGCCGTTTTCCTATTACCGGGAGGTTGCCTCGAAGTGCGGTGTGGCCGAACGGTGTCGTTTTTTTGAAGGCTTCGTAAGCGACCATGATTTAAGGAAATACTTTGCCGGGACGGATTTTGTATTGCTGACTTATGCAGCGTCTTTCCACTCTCAAAGTGGTGTGTTGAATCTGGCCGCTCGAGCTCGAAAACCGGTTTTGGCTTCCGCGTCGCGGAGCCCGCTAATAGAATCGGTTAACAGATTTGCTCTAGGAGTCACGGCGGAGCCGGACTCACTGAATGCCGTTGTGGAAGGAATGCGTCGCCTTGTTGCATCGCCGCCGTCGTCAAACTGGGACGATTATGCAACAGTAGCTTCGTGGTCAGCAAACGCGCAAGTAATACTGAATGCTGCAAGTGAGCTCTAACTATAATTTATAATTGAGAATCCATGACGGACGCCGTCTCCAACTTGCCAACAGCCGAGGAATTGGTCAAAGCGCTTAGGACCGACTGTTTCCACTATCGAGGAGACCGGCCATGTGGTCCTCATACCCGCTCCGGAGCGCGCTGCACCTGCTCGGAATTAATTACCGTTCGGACGCGTGGCGTTATCATTAAGTTAGGGGCGGCCGGTGATGTTCTACGAACGACACCATTACTACGCGCTATCGATCCGTTCGCGAAAGGTGTTCATGTGCTCTGGGTCACGGATCATCCAGAACTGTTGCCGGCAGACGTATGTGAACCAATAAAATTCGAGGCGACAACGCTAGCTCGACTAATGGCTTCCAAATGGGACTTCTGCTGGAACCTTGATAAAGACATTCGAGCATGCGCAATTGCAGCTCAAGTAAGCGCAGAGGAACGCGCAGGCTACACATTGGTGAATGGCGTTCCCTACCCGGTAGACAAACGAGCGTGGCATAAGTTCGCGACTGGGCTCGACAACCTCTACAGCAAGGCCAACCGTCTAAATTACGTTCAGGAGATTTTCGACATTGTTGGTCTTTCATTTGAAGGCGAGGAATACTGGCTACGCTCGCCGACTGAAGATTCATTTAGAGCTGCGGAAAGCATATTACCCGGAGAGGGATGGGTGGGACTTAACACAGGAGCCGGCTCGCGCTGGCCCACGCGCATTTGGCCCGAAGCTCATTGGGTCAGCCTCATCGAAATACTGAAAAATAACAGACTCAGGCCAGTGATTTTTGGCGGCCCGGATGAGGAACAGATGAACCAACGTCTCGCTTCCCGCACTGGTTGTCTTTGGCCGGGTGTTCAAACGCTTGACATTTTTTACGCGATGATCCACCGATGCCGGTGTTTGGTCACCAGCGTGACGCAAGCGATGCATCTCGCCATTGGCGCAAAAACGCCGCTGGTGCTGTTCAACAACATATTTAACCCGTCCGAATTTGAGCTTTATGGACGTGGCGAGATTCTCGCACCCGGGAAATCTTGTGATTGCTATTACGACGCGATCTGCCGAACTGGGCGGGATTGTATAAAGGAAATCACACCCGAGAAAGCGGTCGCGGCAGTGCTTCGCATCGTGAGATGATAAGCGAGCTACTCTTTTCCAGCTTGGCCATAAATCATCTATGAATCTACGAGTCTTTGCCGGCAGCCTGTTGGCCTTTCTTTATAACGAACTCCTGGGGAGAGTTCCGATCCAGGCTCTCCGCCGACTCTACCTGCGCGCCTGGCTCGGGGAACTTGGCGCTGGAACTCAGGTGCAAATGCGCTGCCGGTTTCTGAATGGCCGCAAGGTTCATTTGGGAAAACGCAACGTTATCAACTTCGGCTGCTTGTTCGACGGCCGGAAGTTTCACATTCGCACCGGCGATGACGTCTCCATTGGTCCGGAGGCGGCTATTCTAACCCTGGCACACGACCCACAATCAGCGGATTTTGCCGATCGCGGTGGCGACGTGAACATTGGCAGTCGGGTGTGGATCGCTTATCGCGCAATCATATTGCCTGGAGTAACGATTGGAGAAGGAGCTGTGGTAGCGGCAGGAGCGGTTGTGACTCATGACGTAGCTCCTTACACGATCGTCGCTGGCGTGCCGGCGCGGAGCGTGGGTCAGAGGAATCGAGAAATCCGATATCAGCTGCAATTTGCCCCCTTCCTCTCATAAGAGCTACTTAGCCCGTCATTTCCAGAAGGTTCAATGAAGATTGCGTCGGGGTCACCGAAATGGATTTGTTGCCAGCTTGGTGCGCGTGAACATTACGCGATTCCGCGTGCATTGCATCGCGACCATGCACTCGATCAGCTAATTACCGACGCGTGGGTCCGGCCGAGTTCGCTCCTGCGAATCGGCGGAGTTCGGAGCTCGGAGATCGGAGGCCGGTGGCACGAAGAATTGAAACAAGCAGTAGTTACTTCGTTCAACTCATCGCTTGTTGGATTTGAGATGCTAGCGCGTGCGCGCCGACTGCGCGGCTGGCCGCTGATCATGGCGCGGAACAAGTGGTTTGAACGCAAGGTGGTCGATTGGCTGCGCCGAAACGCTGACACGCTGAAAGCTGAAAAGCTGAAAACTAAAGAGCCGAGAACTGAAAAGCTGGAGGGAAATGCTGAAGAGCTGAAATCTGCCTCCGGCTCGGACGAGCCTACGCCTCGGAGAGAAACGCTGAAAACCGAGCTGATTATTTTTGCGTACAGCTACGCCGCGCGGCAAATTTTCCGCTTTGCCAAACGACGCGGCTGGAAAACGGTGCTCGGACAGATCGATCCCGGGCCGGTCGAAGAGAAGATTGTCGCCGAAGAAGGCGCACGGGTGCCGGAACTGGGCGGCGACTGGCAGCCGGCACCCCCAGAATACTGGGACAATTGGCAAGAAGAATGCAGTCTAGCCGATCATATTATAGTGAATTCCGAATGGTCACGCGCCTGCCTGGTGGAGGCGCGAGTTAATGGTTCTAAGTTATCGGTTATTCCGCTCGCTTACGAAATGCCAGATAACAGCCTCCGGCCCATAAGGGCCTACCCTCCGGCCTGTAAGACCAACGGGCTGGAAGCGGCCCCGGTGGGAGAACCGATAACTCGGGCGTATCCGGCCCGCTTCACGCCGGATCGCCCGCTGCGGGCGCTGTTCCTGGGACAAGTGAATCTGCGCAAAGGCGTCGCCCGTTTGTTCGAGGCAATTCGCCAACTCAAAGATGAACCGATTGAGTTTCAATTCGTTGGACCTATGCAAGTCGCGGTTCCCGAAGATTTGAAGAATAACGTCCGTGTTCGGTGGATTGGCACGGTGCCACGGGCTACGACCAGCGATTTCTATCGGGACGCCGATGTGTTAATATTCCCGACCTTGTCGGACGGCTTTGGATTAACCCAGTTGGAAGCACAAGCGCACCGCTTTCCCGTCATCGCCTCACGCTATTGTGGCGAGGTCGTAAAGCACGGCGTGAATGGATTGTTACTCGACCAGCCGACTGTCGACGCGATCGTTGAAGCGCTGCGATTCTGTCTCGCGGATCCAGCCCGCGTCGCCGCATTCTCCAACGCGTCGCGCATCGAGGATCGTTTTTCCATCGATACTCTCGCTCAAAATTTGCTCCGCCTCGTCAATACCTGATGAGTGGCTTTTTAACTTTTAACCAATAACCAATAACTGATAACCGCGGCGTCCCGCCGCCTTATGAGTCTCGAGACTGGATTTTATACCTGCACGTGCATCCAGATCGCATGGATCGTTGGTTCCGCTATCTGGTTTTGGCGGAGGAGCGACGAGTTTCCGCTGATCCTCAGTCTGTTTTTATTTTACGTCTTTGCCTTCCGGTTTTGGGCGTTGCTCCAGGGCTGGGCGGTACCGGTAAACATTGCTCCGTTTGGATTTGCTCCAGTCGCGGTTGAAAACTGTCTGGAGTCGCATGCGCTCGGGGTGCTTGGGGAAACGACGCTCCTCGGAGTTTACATGCTCGCGCAGAACAGAACGATCTGGGTGCCTCGGGTGATTGCGCTGGCCCCGTTCCTTCAATGGCTGCGGCCGCGGACTTTTGTGTTGGTGGTTGTTTGCGCAGGATTGTCAACATTGACGCGTCGAGCTGTGGGAGCACAGGTTGATGCCGGTAAATCGATGGCTTTCGAGATTAGCAGCTACATGTCGTTATTTCCCATGGTCCTGATCAGCGCGGGGATTCTGCTCGTTTTACTCTGGAAGGCTGACGGTTTTAATTCGCTCGGGCAAAAGTTCTTTGCTATTGTGATGCTGGGGGCAATCGCATTTCTCACTTTCGACTCCTCGGCGCGCTTTCAATTTCTCGGGTGGATTTTAGCGTCGACAATCATCTTGACGGCAGGCTTGCCCTTTCGGCAGAAAACTTTATTTGCGTTATTCGGGCTGACTGCCGCCGCGGCTCTATTCGTGGTTGCGGGTACCTTGCGTAGAGCTGATGACCCGGATCTCGCGCTGGAGGAAGAATCGGTAAACCGGTTCGCTTTCGCCTCCGACGCAAACATGCTCGATGGTTTTGTGCTCCTGCGCCAGGTTTATCCGGACATGCTAAACTACAGTTACGGAGGTGAGCATCTGGACATTCTCACGCGGCCGATTCCGCGTGCCTGGTGGCCGGGCAAACCCGTGGGTGGTTATCTCAACAAGCTCGGGATTGTTAATGCGGATACCGGCTTTACTCTGGGGATTTCGCCAAGCCTCTTCGGTTCTTTCTATCAGGAAGGCGGTATCATAGGGGTGGTGCTCTTATCAGCGCTGTATGGTTTTGGGTTCGGCCGATTGATCCGATTCTCGACAGTGGTACATCCTTTTGGAGGTTTGCTCATCCGGGCAATCGCCTGCGCTGCGGTCGTTCCGCTCTTGCGAGGCGGGGATCTACCAGGAATCTATGCTTGGTTTGGGATGGCGTTTTGGCCTTGTTTCCTCGTGCTGTATATATGGCGAAAGGAATTGTTAACCAAAGGTTTGGAAGCTGCGACCAGAAATTCTTCTCCCCTCACGCAATCGTTCGCATCTGCTGTTTCGACGAGATAAAACATCTACCTTCGAGGTTGCTTACTGTAGGGCCGCCTAAATCAGCGGTGCTTTGTGCGAGTAAGACGTATCGAATAAGATCGAAATAAGTATGAGATAGGTACGAGAGTATCGCCGGCACATTCACCGATTGAAACGCATCGTTCTCCATTGGCCACGCTTGGGTCCTTATCATCTAGCGCGCTTACGTGGCGCGCATGAATTGTTCGGCGCGCGTGGTGTCATGGTCACGGCGTTGGAAATCGCGGGCATGGACCGCACTTATGGTTGGAAGAAAGAGGAAAAGCCAACGGTGTTCGAGCGGCGCACGCTGTTCCCAAACGGATATTATGAAGACCTACCCGATACCGAATTGAAGTCGGCCATCTTCGCGGCACTAGATGAATTGTCCCCGGACGCGGTCGCGATCAATGGTTACGGATTTCGCGATTCGCGGATCTGTCTGGATTGGTGCAACTCGCGCGCGACCAAGGCAATCCTGATGACTGAAACAACCGCGGCCGACAAGCCGCGTTTCTGGATGCGGGAGTTTGCCAAGCGGATTCTCCTGCGGCGCTTCGACGTGGCGATCTGCGGTGGCCAGCGACATCGCGATTATCTGCTCTCTCTCGGAACGGCGCCCTATCGCGTGTTCACAAAGTACGACGTGGTAGACAATGAGTATTTCTCGAACGCGACGCGAGTGAATGCTAAAGCAAGCGCACTGCCTGGATTAAATGATCCGCGGCCTTTCTTTCTAGCTTCGAATCGCTTCATCCCGCGGAAAAACCTGCGCACTCTGCTTCAGGCTTATGCTCGTTACCGCTCCAACGCTCCCGATGGATGGCGGCTCGTGTTGCTCGGCAGCGGCGAACAGGAAGCGGAGCTGAGAAAGCTTGTCGCGGACCTTGCAATTCCCGATGTCACCTTTGCCGGGTTCCGGCAAATCGAGGAGTTACCGTCGTACTATGCGGCGGCAGGCTGCTTCATTCACCCCGCGCTGATCGAGCCCTGGGGGCTTGTGGTCAACGAAGCGATGGCGACTGGTTTGCCGGTCATTCTCTCAACTGGAGCAGGCTGTGCCGATGACCTGGTCGAACACGGAGCGAACGGTTTCGTTTTTGACCCTGCTGACGTAAGCGATCTTGCGCGCTGCATGACTACGCTGGCGGGAGACGCTGATTTGCAGACACGGATGCGCGCCCGGTCGCGAGAGATTATCGCCCGGTGGACGGTCGACGATTTCGCGAAAAGTTTATGGAAAGCATGGGAAGCTCCGCGGATTTTTTATCGCCTGGTGACCGCGGGCGAACGCGATGTCGTAGCCTATCCGGAACGAAGCATCGCTTGCCGGCTCCAGCACGTGAGGTGTTTCCGGCCGGTCACGATAAGGCAGCAGCTGTTGTTCGCCGGAATCTGCATAGTCATCTTGCTCCGATGCGATCGCTGGATGTTTCGGCGGACCGCGCCGGACGATCCCCTGAATTTTTCTTCCGACCTGGCCAATACCATGCGCGAGGTCTCCAGCCGCCTCGAGCAAGAGCAACTCTTTTACACGTTAGCATGGCCATCCGAAGCCAGAAGAAGGCGGACGTATGCATTTGCTTTATCGGACGAGAACGAACCGTTCGCTTTTATCAAGATGTCCGAAGCCGGAGAGAGGGAAGCGCTGGCGAATGGGTTCAATGCTTTAACCAAGCTTGCTGAGCTTCGGCAGGGCGCTATTCGTTTTCCGCGACCGTTTTTTTCTGGGAAATGCGGTGTGGTCGACTATTATGCGAGTCAGTACGTTCCTTTGAAGCGCGCCTGGCGCATTCTATCCTCTCTCAATCCGAAGGTTCTCATCGAAAGTTATTCCGGCCCAGTCACGGTTATGTCGCCGGAGCCACTGGCGAAAGCGAGATGGGTCTCGCAGTTCTGGAATGTAGTAGACGAGCGGAGCTCATTTGCTTCTATATTAAGAGACGATTTCCAGTACCCCGCCGAATGCTGCCGGGTTCACGGCGACCTGACTCGCGCAAACATGATACCCTCTGGGAACGCCATATGGATCATCGACTGGGAATTAAGCGATCCGGTCGGTCCATGGATGACCGATTACATTACCTTCTTTCTGGGCGAGCGTCAGCGCCGGCTAGTGCATAAACCTGTGAAGGTGATGGCAGAGTTCCGGCAGAAGTTTTTGAGCAACCAAACGTCGGAAGATCAGCGCAGCGCGCGACTGGCAGTGGCATTCCTTCTCGGACGAGGATCGGGGCTCGGCAGCAGAATCGTCGCCGCCTGGGGCGCCGTCGAATGAGCGACGCGCGCGAAGGTTACTCGGAAAAATTCAGGGAGGCGATTGCGGCCTCGGAGTATGAGAGATTCTATACTCCCGGAACGGCTGATCATGCCATTTGGACTCACGAGCGAAAGATTCTCACCGATCTGCTGGCGCGCCACCAAAAGCATTGGCCGACCTGCGGCTATCTGGATTTCGCGTGCGGCACCGGGCGCGTAATCGAGTTCATGGAATCCCGCGTGACCACCTCTCGAGGAATCGACATATCGTCCGAAATGCTGAGACTGGCCGCGCCCAAGTTGCAACGGAGCGAGCTGATTTGCACTGATATCACAAAGTCAGACGTGCCTGAAGCGAAGTACGATCTGATAACGGCATTCCGTTTTTTCCTGAACGCGGAGCCGTCGTTGCGCCTGGCGGTGATGCGAGCGCTTGCGCTGCGACTAAAGAATGCTGAAAGCGTGCTTGTTTTTACCAATCATGGAAACCCATTCAGCTATAAGGGGGTTATGTGGCCGGTGCATCGAACATGCCAGCTTCTGTTCGGCCGGCAGACATTTGGAAACTACCTGACCCACAAGCAGATCAGGCATCTGCTTGACGAATCAGGTCTGCACATCGTCGAGCGGTTCGGCTGCGGAATAATTTCTCCGCGCTTTTTTAAAATTGCTCCGCCAATGGCAGACTCAATAGAATGTCGCTTTGGCCGCGACAAGGTGGCGCGCGCGATAGGTGTTAACCAAGTATACGTCGTCAGTAAGACGTCGTCTTGATTCGCAGCAATCGCCCTGAAGGCACGAACCGATTCACGGACAACTCTTCAATTAAGTATTTCCTGAAATGAAGCTGGCAACGCTGACCCCGTCCATATCGCGCCGAGCGGGAGGCTTGCGTGATTGTGTCCTGAATCTTGCCCGTTCGTTAGAGGAGAAGCACGACGTTCGTGTCGATGTTCTCAGCGTTGAGGACGAATTCGCGACCGCCGACCGACCTTTGTGGGATCCGCTGAGCGTTCATCTGGCCCGACCGAAGCTCGGCACATTCCGATACGCTCCGGAATTATCACAAAGCCTCTCGGCTGCGGACCCTGATCTCGTTCATACCCACGGCCTGTGGACTTATTTGTCCATTGCAACTCTGCGATGGTCACAGAGAATGAAACCATACGTGGTGTCGCCCCATGGAATGTTGGACCCCTGGGCTTTGCGGAATTCACAATGGAAGAAGCGCATTGCCTCGTTTCTCTTTGAACGGCGCCACTTGAAAGGCGCTTCCTGCCTGCATGCAATCAATCGACCAGAAGCAGTGGCAATGCGGAACTTCGGTCTGAAGAATCCGATTTGTGTGATCCCCAACGGGGTCGAAATCCCTGACTCGACCAGCAAGTCGCAACCACCGGAATCGGGAAACGAATTCGAGCGCGATCGAAAAGTCCTGCTGTATCTGGGCCGTCTCCACCCCAAGAAGGGGCTGCCGACCCTTCTGAGATCGTGGCGAGAAGCCATTTCGAAAAACGGCGACTGGATTTTGGTTATCGCAGGGTGGGATCAGGCGGGTCACCGTTCTGAACTGGAGCAACTGGTTGCTCAGTTAGGAATTTCAGATTCGGTGAAGTTTGTCGGCCCACTTTTTGGCGCACAACGGGATGCGGCGTATCAAAGTGCCACCGCTTTTGTCCTGCCATCGCTCAGTGAAGGTCAGCCGCTGGCCGTGCTCGAGGCATGGTCTCATGCGCTTCCCGTGATCATGACCAGGGAATGTAATCTTGGCGAGGGTTTCGAAAAGGGGGCGGCAGTTCGAATGGAACCGACAATTGCAAGCGGAATCGATGCGTTGGAAACATTGTTCTCGTTGGGTGACGCCGCTTTGCAAGACATGGGAATGTGCGGCAAGAGACTGGTCGCGAGCAGCTTTTCATGGCCGCGGATTGCAGCTGAAATGTTTTCAGTTTATCAGTGGGTTATGGGCGCTGGAGCAACGCCCTCATCTCTGCTCACTAATTAGCCCCTAATGGCGGGGACACTTTACTACAAGACAACCGATAACAATTAACTGATAACTGGCGGCGTCCCCGCCGCGTAATTCTTTACTGACAGCTCGGAACAACTGTCGTACGCTCCAAAATTGTAGCGATTTCTTCCGAATCAGGCCGTTCATGTTGACTCAGGAACCAGGCAAGGCAGCTCGCCGAGATGTTTTCGTCGAAGAAGAGGTCGAGACTCCGGCGTGGGAACAGTCGGCGGCGGACGGCGCACGCGTTCAGGATCAAAGCAAGCCTCTGTTAGCAAAGATTCTCGAACACGATTGGATCGTGGCCTTGTTTTATGTCGGCTACGACGTCGTTTGCTGGGTCCTCCTTTATGGAATCGTAGGCTACATCCGGCGCGATCAGTTTTTCACGACTCCGTTCGAATTCGTTCTGGTCGATTGCATCGTCTTGGCAGTCATTCTGCAATCGCTTTATATCGTCGGCGGGTACAATCGGAACATTGAGACTCGCAGTCTGACCTACACCGCCGAACATATTCTCGCGATCGCGGCAGCGGCAGCAATCAGTTCGCTCATTATCTATTCCGCTGCGGCTTACGACGCGAGTATGAAGCCGAGCCGTGGCGTGCTTCTGATCAGTTTTATTGCGTTCCTGCCGTTATCGCTCGTTTATCGGCGGTCTATGCGGCGGCATGTCGCGACATCAACCGCGCAGCGCACGTTTTTGGTGATCGGTAGCGGACAGATGGCAGCACAGTTTTATGAAAATTACCGGCAATCGCCCAACCAGCAACAACTGGAGTTTGTCGATAATGACACTGCGCGGGTTGGATCGACCATTGCCGGCGAGGGTTCGCCGATTATTCAGGGCGGGATCGCGGCCAAGCTGGCCAAGCTTGATGAACGATACAGCGGCGTGATTTTGGCCGAGAGCATGGACCGGTTGGGTCGCGACCTGGTGGAGCGCCTGGTGCGAACGCAATTTCAGCGAACCCGCGTTTACACGCTGGAATCGTTTTACGAAGCGCACTGGCGCCATGTTCCGATGCAGATGATCGATCCGTTCTGGCCGCTGCAAATGGGGTTCCAGCTGGCGCGCATTTCGCCTTATCATTATCTGAAGCGCCTCTGCGATATCGTCGCGGCGACGGTGTTATTGGTTATTAGTTCGCCGTTGATGGCTATGGCGTGGGCGCTGATTCGCCTAACGAGTAAAGGCCCGGCGATTTTTAAACAGGTGCGAGTGGGAAGGGAAGGGCAACCGTTTACTGTCTACAAGTTCCGGACGATGGCGCAGCGCGGTGCCGCTGCGCAGTTATCGGTCAGCGGTTCGCAGGGCGCGAACTTTACGGCGGGAGGTGGTGAGCAGTTTGTGAATCCACCTAGGGAAGCCGGCGACTCGGTTTTGGTGAAAACCGAGAGGTCAGCAGTCAGCGGGGAGGAGACGGAAGACATTTACACGCGTAGAGACGATCCGCGCGTGACGCGCGTGGGGCGTTGGCTGCGCAAGCTCCGGATTGACGAGTTGCCGCAACTTTGGAACGTGTTCAAAGGCGACATTAGCCTGATCGGTCCGCGGGCGGAATGGATCAAGTGCGTTGAACGTTACGAGAAGAGAATTCCGTTCTATCATTTTCGTCATCTGGTGAAACCGGGGATCACCGGCTGGGCGCAGGTGAATTATCCCTACGGCGAAAGTGAAGAGGACGCGGTGGCGAAGCTTCAGTACGATCTCTACTACATCCGCCATTACTCGCTAAAGCTGGACGCGATGATTGTGCTGAAAACCATTCACACCATGCTTTTTGGAAAAGGCCGGTAGGCGCGACGCCAAACACTGAAATGCTGAAAAGCTGAGACGATGAACTGCGGAAATGCTGAAACGCGGAAATTTCAGAATTTCAGTTTTTGAAACGTCACCCGCGCTTGGTGCGGGCGACGTAACCGCCGCTATAACCGCCGGTGTAGGAGCCTTCGCCCTTACCGTAGTCGTGCGACGCGTAGTAGTAGTAGTAACCGGCGCCGCGACGACGCGGTAACCGATTCAAAATCACGCCGGCTGGGTGACTCCCAGCCGCGCCGAGGAGTATAAGTGCACGTTGAACGGCGTTGCGTGCGGTTTTCGCGGCCTGCACGACGAGACAAACACTTTGGACGTGCGGCGTCATCAAAAGTGTGTCGCTGACCGCGAGAATCGGCGCCGTGTCAATAATCACGCGGTCGAAATCTCTTGAAGCCTCCGCAACCAGCCTGGAAAATTGCGGACCGCTCAACAACTCCGCCGGATTCGGTGCGCGCTGACCGCCCGCGAGAAGGTAAAGTTCGCCGCCGGTAGAAGTGAGAGTCGGGCGTGGGCCGCCGCGATGTCCGAGAACGTCGACCTCGCTGGCGGCAACTCCGCGCGCGGCGTCCTTCAAGGCGACGGCGCCGACCAAATAATCGACAATACCGGGTGCTTCCGGCTCAAGACCGGCTTTGCCATTTCCCGATTGATGAATTTTTCGAAAGATCTTGTGCAAGCTTGGGCGGCGCAGATCGCCGTCGAGCAAGAGCACGCGGTGACCCTGTTGGGCAAGGGAAAGGGCGTAGTTCGCGCTGGTAAAACTTTTTCCTTCACTGGGAAGCGCACTGGTAAAAAGGAAAACCTTGCGTTCGGCTTCGGGACCAAGAAGCGACAACGCCGCGCGCAGGTTGCGGAACGCTTCCGCAGCTGGTCCTTCCGGCGCTTCCGCCACCAGGCGATAAGTCGCGCTCCCTGATGGCCCTGTGTCCTCCTTCTCTTTGGTCGATTTCTCATCTCGTCTAACTTCAGGGACAGCCGAAAGCACCGGTAGCGCGAGAATCGACTCCGCCTGATCGACCGTGCGGATCGAGCGGTCGAGCGCATTCAATCCAAAAGCAATGGCGAGTCCGGCGGCAAGTCCGCCGAGTAATCCGAGCGCGACTGATTTCTTGGCATTGGGGCTAACTGGAGAACGGGGCGTGGGCGAATGCTCGATGACACTAACGGCATGCGCTTTTGCATCCTTGGTAACATCGGTTTGTTTGATCTGACGAAGCACGCTTTCATAAAGGGCGCGGTCTGTTTCCGCTTGCCGGGCCAGTTGTTGATAGCCGATCGCAGCCTTGTTCAGGGCCAACGCGGCCTTTTCCTGTTCCTGGACGGCCGACTCGAGATTGGTTTCGGAGAGACGCGCCTGTTCGACCGCATTGCGCAAGACCGAGGGCTGCTCGAGCGCGGCACGACGCAGCGCGCTTTTGATTTCGGAGTAGGCCGCGTTGGCGGCAATCATCCGTGGATGCTTCGACTTATAACGCTGCGCCAGTGCGCCCATGGTGGATTCGAGTTGACCCAGCTCGCGACGTCGCTCAGCTACGCTGGGAGCATTGGCGACGCTGGTCACAGCGAGCAATGAATTGATATCGTCGCCCGCCTCTTCTACCTGCTTGAGCTCGCCTTCCAACCGGAGTCGCTCTGTCTTGGCCGCGATTAATTTGCTGCTGAGCTCCTGTAATTTGTCTTCAACCAAACCGCCGCGCCCGCCCGCGGAACCGCTGCCCACCTGGCTTCCGGTCGACGCGGCGCCGCCACCCAGTTGGAGAGCGTCCGGGGTGCGGGCCTTATATTCGGCCACAGCGCCCTCGCTCTTCTGCAAATTTTCCTTCAGCCGCTCTTCTTCTTCGAGCAAGTATCGCAACGTCTCCTGACTGAAAGAGGCCCGGCGTTCGATCGACGACCGGATGTATTCGCGACCGACTGCTTCGGCAAGACGATGCGCCATTGCGGGGTCGCGGTTAATGACAAAAAGATCGATCAAACGTGTGCCGCGACGGATCACCGGCTTGACCATGCCGGAAAGCGCCCCGGCAAGTGTTTCCTCAGTTGGAGTAAATGCCGGATCGTACTCCGAAGCGGAAGCCGCCGATGTGCTTCCACTCGATCTGCTTGCAGCGCTCGATGACGACGGACTTGGCGCAGCTTTACCGCCGCCTAACAATGCGCGGCCTTCATCATCGGCCAGGCCTTCGGCGCGAATGATCCGGGCGAGCAAGGTCCGGTTAGTGAGATTCTGTTCGATTGTGCGCAGTGCTTCCTGACTGGCCAGAAACATCGAGCGAATTCGCGCCGCCGAATCTTCAGTAGCCAGCAAACTTGGCTCAGCCATCTCAACTTCAAGCACGGTATGCGCCTGATACAATTTTGGCGTTCGGGCGAGGTAACCCAGTGCCAGAACCAGCCCCACTACGGTGCAAAGCACAACCAGCCAGAGGCGTTCCTGCACCACGTGCCAAAGGTGTCGAAAATCGATGCCGCGCGTGAATTCCGTCTCTGCTCCCAGGCTGCCGAAACCGCGAATGGTTGGGACCACGCTGTTTCCGGAGGGTGAAGCGACCGGCGACATAGGTGTAATTTTCGATTCGTCGGGCATCGAGAAATAGTTATCGGTTATTTAGTTATTGGCTCGCCACGCCGAAGCGTCGGCGAAGGCGGGTTATCAGTTAGTAGTTATTAGTAATAAGTTATTGGTTATTTAGTTATTGGATAGCGTTTCAGCGTTTCAGAATTTCAGCTTTCATTATTTCAGAAGATGCTTTAGCCGACCGTGATCGTGTCGCCGGGTTCAACTCGAAATCCGCCTTCGTTGCCGCCGCGTCGGGCGATCCTCTTCGCGTCGACCCGCATGACCTGATCTCGACGCTTAACGCTGATTCGTTCCGGCGCGGCGATCCGGGTGTAGCCGCCGGCGATCGCAATCGCTTCGAGCAAATCAATCCCGCTCGGACTTCCTTCCGGCATTTCGTAACTGCCCGGCCGATTTACTTGACCAAGAACGGTGAATCGCCGCTTGGCATAAGTGATCAGCGTCAGGTTCACTTTCGGATTTACCAGGTAATCGCGACCGTAAAGTTCGGTTAGCCGCGCCGCCGCGTTGTTTAGGGTCAGACCGGCGAGCTTGACCGATCCGAGCAGCGGCAAACTGACCGAGCCTTCGGAATTTACCCGAGCTGCGGTGCGCAAATCGTCCTCGCCGAAAACCTCGACCGCAATTTGATCGTCCACGCTAAGTTGATAACCACTCGGCGCACTAATGCTCGGTGGAAGGCCCGGCGCAGTCTGCGGAGAAGTCTGTGGATTGGCCGCCCGACGGGTCGAGTCGAGATTCAGAAACGAGGAAATCGGGGGGGCGGTTGGGCTCCCGGCAGATTGCGCCGGTTCGGGTCTCTGAGCGTAGGCCGCCGGCCAAGTGAAGACCGCAATCGCAAGGATCGACAGCGGAGACAGTTTGCCCGCTCTTAGCCTAAAAAGTAAACGTGAACCGAATCCCGGCCTGGTTCTCATCAAATGCAAAAATACGCAGTGAACTGTCATCCCGCCGGTGCAGATAAAAGCCGCCCGCATACCAAAAACGGGTAATCTTAACATCAATTTCGGGTTCTATAAAATAATAGTTATCTTGCCGGGGGGAGCTGATACCCGGGATAGCGGCCAGATAGGTCACATTTTCGTAGCCTCCGGTCAACCGGAGGAAAAAGCGTTGCAGGAAGCGCTGACTCCCGCTGACGGTGAACTGAGTGTCAGTGTAATCCTGGCCGGCAAGCGAAGCCGAATTGGTCGTTCGACGCGAACCCGACACGCTAAAGGCCGATCCGTCGAACGGGGTGTAGGTCAAGCCGAGGTCAAAAACCGGCGAAATATAAGTGCCTTTGCCCGAATCGTACTCGCGAAACTCAATCCCAACCGAACCGCTGGCCGACAATTTGTCGGTAAGAAGATAGCTCGCGCGAAAATTCGCCTGTTCGAAGGTTTCGTCCGCATTCGGTGCATCGACAAATTGCCGGCCGCCGGTGCCGCCGATGCCAAGCGTGAGCTTTGAGCTGTAAGCATAGTTAACGAACAGATTTCCAGAAAGCGTTTGTGAGCTGATGAACTGGCTGTAGTCCGTGACGTTGGTTTGCACGCCTGCGCTGAGCGAAGTTTTGCCGCCGAGATCATAGCTCGCGGTCGCTTGAGCATTGACATTGGTTGTTTGCGGCCGGCCGCGAACATCGAGATTCACCTGATTGACAAACGCGCCGGTGCTGAGGTCCCGGCTATAATCAAAGCCTTTCAGAAATTGGACGTTGCCACTCAAGCCGAGAGTCAAGCGGCTCAGCACCGATTGAGCGCCTAGAGAAATGCTGTGCTGGTAGGCGTCGAACTCGGAATGATCCAGAAAGAAAACGAAGTCTGGGGCGTATGCGAGATGAAGATAATTCGCGCTGCCCGGTTCGAGATCTCCATAGCCAAGCGAAAGAGTCGGATCAACGCGGACCGAATAATCGCTGATTTTATTCTGTGAGGTAAGACCGATGTTGTCGTCATAGACGCCGCGGACCTCGAGGTTCAAGTGATACTGGAGCCGGCGATATTCCGGAGAAACCGGCGACCCTTGGGTCATGGTAGGCTCCGGCGACACGGTGTTGGATTGCGAGGGCGAGCTGGTCAGCGTCGAATTGGTCGCGACTTGCGATGAAGCGATGCGCGCGAAAATCAGGGCAATGAAAGCAAAGCAACCAGCGGTTGCGCGAAGACTCAGGGGCATTTGGCGAAACCGCCACTGTATCGATAATTGAGAGATTGCGGCAACGACTTTTGTCCCGCGTTTGGAGTAAGGCATGGCTGTAAGAGAGCTTGGGAAGCAAACTCCTTGCCCTCCAGAGCCTAAGGAGGTAAGCAACGTGCTGCTCCGAGCACGGTTATCTGTTTCCGAATTCGAACTTCGCGACTGTTTCCCAGGCATTTTTCCACTGACCGCTCTCGGCCCAAAGCTGCGCCTCAAGGTAGAACAAATATTTGGGACTCCCTTCCACCGCGCTTAGTTTTTGCAGTGTGACCAATGCGGCGTCATTCCGACCTTCCTTGCTCTGCGCTTGATAAAGCGCCAGCCCGTTATTGAGATCGCTTTGGTTAACCTGAAAACGCGCGGCCAGTTTTTCCAGCGACTCATCTGAATTTCTCTCGGGCAGGACTGGCGGAGGATCGAACTTCAGCACAGTTTCATAAGCCTGCCGATAGTCTTGGTAATCGGCGTAAACGCGCGCGAGCTGCTTCCAACCGATCTTTTGCCAATCAGGGTTCTCGCGTAAAACTTGAGCGAGACGGAGTTTATCGCCTTTCTCAGACCAGATCGAGAAGAGCATCGACAATTCGTTAGGCGTGAGTGATTGCAACTGTTGGTCTCCGGCGAGTAACCGGTCCAACTCGATCTCAAATTCAAGCGGGCGGGCGTTCTGGAGAAAAATGAAAAGGAATTCTTTATTCGTGTGGGCCAGTTGCCGCCAGCGATCGACGGCTGCCGGATCGGATTTGATCAAGTTGAAGATTCGGTTGTAAATACCGGGCGCCTTTTGCGGTAAACGTTGCAGCGCTTCCTCCCAGACATCGAACGCGCGATCAGTTGCGCCGACGGCGAACCAAGCCGCGCCTTCGTTGAACAAAAGATCCGGCCAATAGGGAAGGAGATAGCGGGCCGCGGCGAAATCGCGTTCCGTTGCGGTCAGGGAATTAAATAGTGCCGCCTCGGCGGCACCGCGCTTGTGGTAGAGCGACCAATCCAGCGGCGCGATGCGGAGCGCTTCGGATGTCAGCGTTAGAACCGCGCCATAATCATCAGTGCGGGCGGCCTCCTCGATTCGAATTTGCAGACGATTCAGTGCGGCAGTGGTCGGGAAAATTCGCGCACTGAAGATCGATATCAGCCAGAACAGGCCGACGCAGATGAAAAAAGAGCCAACGACGCGAAAAGTCAGCGCAATCGTCGGCGAAGATCGAAAACGGCAGGCCGGATAAATAGCAATGCTCGCCAGGAAAAGCGCCGGCCAGAGCGAGCCAATCCGGTGTCCGGACACGTCGAAAATACCGTGAACGGCAAAAGCGCAACCGCAAATCATCGCCGAGGCGCGCATCAGACGAAAAGTTCCTGGAGTGAATGGCCGGCATTGCTTGATCCACCAGACAAACAGAATCAGCAGCAGCAAATGGGCGAGCCAGCCCAACTCCAGCGCAACCCAGAGCCAGTCGCTCTCCGGATGAATGACGTCGTTGTCAGCAACCGAATATTGTCGATGCACGGAAAAGATCGGCGGAAAATTTCCCAGACCAAGCCCGAGTAACGGCGCTTTGTTCAGCAACGCAAAAGCATCGCGATAAATAGTAAGGCGAAGATTCTGGGCAGGCGCGAAGAAGGCGGACGTTTCCTTGCCAAACCGGACGAGGGTTGCGCCGCCGTCGATGATGAACAGCGCGATCAAAAATGCAAGTCCTCCAAAAGCGATGAGTGGCCGGCGGTGTTCTTTCGTCGTCGACCACCAGTAAATGTGCACCGCGAGCGCGCCAAAAAAGAAAAGAATAATGCCTGCGCGTGAATAATTGAGAATGAGCGCCCAGCAAACAATGGACAAACTAACCGGCCAACACCACCAGTATCGGCGATTTTCCTGCAACGATTGCAGGCCGAGCGCGTAAATCATTACTCCGCCAAGACCGAGAACGTTACTGGTTTGATTGCGATTTGGAAAAAAACCAAACGCGGGCACCTCCGGCCAGAATGGAATGCGCTGCTTCGATACAAAGGCCACGATCAATACCGACGCTAGAAAGAGAATGCCGCCTGCGTAGAAGAGCCAGATTCGTTTGCGATAACGATCCGGCCATTCGTAGGCGAACAGGAAATATGTCCAGGCAAGACCAAGAAGCAGCAGCCATGTGGACTCCAGCGTGATCCATGGTTGTGGACTGCGTGTTCCCGGGAGTGAGATTCCGAAACTGGTAAATGCGCTGCGCATCTCATCTTCACCAAACCAGCGAGCGGGCAAAAATCCGCTAAGCGCGATCAGGAAAAGCGCGCAAAAACAAACGTTTGGGAATAGACCGAGCGATCGGCGCGGTGGCGATAGAATTAGCAGCCCGCCGGTAGCCAGGGCCAACGAGCTCTGCGCCCAAATCTCTGTCGATCCGCCCAGTGCCGGGGCAAGTAAGGTGAGCCCTACGATCGCAGAAGCCTTCCAGGCGATCGATCGATGTACCAGCGGCAGTTTCAAACCGAATTGCTCCGGCTAGGAGGTTCACAGACTCAAGGCTTGAAAGCAAAGCGGAAACCCCATCTCATCTCCCGGCCCCCGCATTTTAGGCTTGACTTTAACCCCATAAGTTTGGGAAGCTGGTGGCCATCAATTTAATAAAATTCGCCCCTATTTCCCGCTTTCGGAGTGGATTGTTGCTGGCAACGCTCGCGCTTCTTTTAAACACCGTTTCGGTTTCCTTCGCCGACCAGTTCGGCACGACTGTCGCCCCTGACTGGCAGAACTGGGCCGTCTTCAGCCAGGGTGGTGGTGTCACGGATAATACGGTGGTCGATGATCAATCGGGCACTACCTCCGTCCAAGGCAACGTGGGCGTGTGGGGGACCGGTAACATCAGTCTTAGCGGTAGCGCGACAATCAACGCAGATCTTTACTATCGAAGCACCGGTAAGCTCTCGATGTCGGGCAGCTCGACGATAACCGGCACGAAGCATCATGACGCCGCCGGGGACGCCGTTTTGCAAAATAGTTCCAATGAAGCCTATATGGAGTCGGACCAGTTGTGGGCGATGCCGCCAACCCCGGGTTATCCGACGACCATTCATTCCGGCTCGAATATGACAATCACAGGGACCGGCCACGTTGTCTTGAGTTTGCAGGATTTTGTGCTGACCGGCGGAGTGTTCACGATTGTGGGCACAAGCCCGGCCACGACGTTCGTTTTCAATGTTTCGCGCAACTTTTCTCTGTCCAGTGACTCGCGAATCGTTTTGTCGGGCATCACAGCTTCTAACGTAGTTTTCAACGTTCGGGGAACCGGCACCGATGCGTCGATCAGTGGCTCTTCGGCCTTTCAAGGAATTCTCCTGGCCAATTACCGAAACGTGAAGGTGAGCGGTAGTAGTTCGGTCAACGGTGAGGTCGTTGGAAATAAGGTTACGCTCGCTGGTGGAGCCCATCTGACCCACGCGAGTCCGTAGATTCGCTGCGCCGGAAACGAGCGCAATTTGGCAGCGCGTACGGGAGTTAGATCCGCGCACACCTGGAGTGGGCAGCGTGTTCTGGAACACCTTAGTGATTTATTTTGTTGGCCCCTTCTATGTCCCCGATTGCAGCGGCAAAACATCCCGGAGCCGAGCAAAGGTAAACAGGCTCCGAAAATCGGAAGGAGCGAGAAGCTAGATTTTGCTGATATAAGTCAGGTTACGCCCTACGCGTAAAAAGCTCGACTTATACGAGTCATTTATTTGATAATTCAATTGATTACGTCACCCGACGTTTCAACGCATTTTCGGCCGGGCTGAAAAGTTCGTGGGGCTGCACCTTCGGTGAGACAACGCTTAACGCGATTTCCAGATCCAACTGGAGCCCCGAGTCAGCCGAAGTGAGGCCGCACTTTTCGGAAGCCTCATCCGGATGGTTCCTGGTTTCTGCGCGGAACTGGACTGCAGTGAATTAATTCCCGCTCCAAGAACAAACATGAAATTCGGAGGAGAAACGATACGTCCGCCCCGAAACTTGAAAGTTCCATCGTGCCCCCGACTGGCGCTATTTGCGGTGATGTTTGTCGCGTTCTTCCTGCTGGTTCCTCCGACATTTCTGTTCGGACAATCACATTTTTCGTTTGGTGATGCGAATGGTTCACTTGGCGAAACCCCGAGCAATCGCACCAAGCACAAACCGAAGCCAACACCAACACCAGCTACAGCATTCGATCCGGCATGGCTCTCCAACCCAAGTAGTGGAGATTGGAACACAGCAGCCAACTGGAATCCGGCGACAGTCCCTAACTCCACGGCGGCCGTCGCGACATTTGGCGTTTCCAATGTCACCAGCATCTCCTCCCCATTTGTGGAGGAGGTGGGTAGCGTCGTGTTTAACGCAGGCGCCAGCGCTTTCACAATCAACGTGCACCTAATCTTTAACGGCGCGGGCATAACCAACAACTCCGGGATCACCCAAAACTTCGTGGGCGGCTTCAGTTTTTTGAACAGCGCGACCGCGGGAACCAACACGGTCATCACCTCGACCGGTCAAATAGCCTTCGAAAACACTTCGACTGCTGGCAGCGCTACCCTGATCGCCGCTGACGGTGGCGGTGACCTCCAATTTGATACGGGTTCCACGGGCGGGACAGCACGGGTCGAGGTCTTTGGTAGCGGGAAGCTGGATATCAGGGGCCACAATTCTCCGGGCCTGACTATCGGTTCGATCGAAGGCACCGGGAACGTTTTTCTCGGAGCCAATAACTTGACCGTAGGCGGAAATAATCTCAGCACGACGTTCTCCGGAGTAATGCAAGATGCAACTGGCAGTGGCGGCTCACTGACCAAGACTGGCACCGGAATGCTGACTCTTTCCGGTGCCAACACTTACACAGGCGCAACGACAATCAGCGCTGGCATTCTAAATATTCAGAATGCGACGGCGTTGGGTTCTACGGCAGCTGGCACTACGGTCAGCAACGGCGCCACCTTGCAGATTCAGGGCGGAATTACCGTAGGCGATGAGACACTTTTCATTAGTGGCGGGGGAGCGCCCGCTGCGACCGGCGCCTTAGAAAACTTTAGTGGGACAAACAACTACGGCGGCTTGCTTACGCTCGGCGCGACAACCCTCATCTCCTCGGATATGGGCACGCTAAACCTGACTAACACGGGTACGATCACCGGGGCCGGTTCTACCATAGATCTAGTCGGCGCCGGCAACG
>WNFJ01570845.1_pt2 | contig 30451 bp, 26 predicted proteins | sample 5400461 | NCBI WGS metagenome assembly WNFJ01 (sample SAMN13153349, study PRJNA577476) | soil metagenome | isolation source: 115 cm saprolite on Douglas fir-dominated hillslope | place: USA:California | collected 2013-09-17
CCCCGCCGCAAGGACCTTTGCCGAAGCCCCTGGCTGTCGGCGCTGGATTTCCTCCAGTTCAATTTCGTGCTCAAGATGCAGACTGTTCAAGCGCTCGCGGTTCTTGGCGACCTGGCCACGCCTGGCGGGGAGGATCCGGCGCTCTCGATCCGATCCTGATGTTTCTTTCTCCCTGATCCAGGCCTCCTGCTCCTCGATAAGTGCTGTGAGCCGGACTCGCCGGTAACTGAAGATCCGCTTGGCCCGGTCGTGCGCCTCGGCCCGCGTCGCGTCGTTGTCAGCTTGAACCCTTGCGCGAGCGGCTTCGTAATCGGTCTCGAACTGTCGGCTGCTCGCTGCTAGAGCGGAGTCGACCCAGTCAGGAATCTCGTACCGCGGGGCCGGTTCCCCAATGGCAGGCATTGCCTTAATCTGCTCGGACCAGACGGTGAAGTCTGGACTGACAAGGTGCCGGATAAGCCAACCACTAGGCCTGACGCCTTCGCCTCGGATCTCGTAGTAGACCTCCACCCATGTTCCGGGAGGAACGTCAGGAGCCTGCCGGACGGCAGTTGAGACGGGCTCAACGGTAAGCGGGAGGTCAGCAACCCCGTCCACCAGCCAGTGCCCGAAGGCGAAAAACGGAAACTCTTCCCGATCCCGCGCAATCTGCGGATCGAACGTGCCGCGGATCGTGCTTTGCCGTTGCCGCAGGCGGCTCATAAGCCGTGGCGAGAGCGACACGACCTGCCCGCCTTCGTAATGATCCTTGAGAGACCCGCCGAAGTACGGCAGGCACCTTGCCGCGAACTGTTCCAGATCTGACCAGCGGGCCAGCGGGCTCTGCTCCAGCAACTCGATCGCCAGGTCATGTCGCAAGCTGGCCCGGTCAAGGACGAAGTCGGCGAGCGTGCGCTCCTTCTCCCTGGCCTCCCGGACGCGCCGCCCCAGCTCGGTCTCGTAGTGCTGGAACTCCCCATCGAAGCCCACCGCGTCCGACAGCACTAGGCGTTCGATGTCCCGTTCGACCTCGCCGAGAATCGGATCCAGTGATCCGACCGACTCCTGGAACAGCCCGATCCGCTGCTCCAGCACTTTCAGGACGCGTTCCTCGACGGTTTCTTCGCAGAAGAGGTTGTAGATCCGCACAGGGCGTTTCTGGCCGATGCGGTCAAGCCGGCCGATCCGCTGCTCGACCCGCATCGGGTTCCATGGGAGGTCGTAGTTGACCATGAGATGGCAGAACTGGAAGTTGCGCCCCTCGCCGCCGGCCTCGGTTGAGATCAGGATCTGGTCGTGTGTCTTGAAGCTGCGGACCGACTCCTCCTTCTCGTCCAGGCTCATCCGCCCGTTGAACATCGACACGGTGTAGCTGTTATGCCGCAAGGTTGCGGCAAGGAATTCTTGTGTCTCGATGAACTGGGTGAAGACAACGACCTTCTCCTGTGGATGGCCGTCGAAGATCCCTTCAAGCGCAGTCAGGAGCTTCAGCGCTTTTGAGTCGCGAACTTGCCCGAGTCGCTCGACAAGGTCCTCCAGTTGGCTGATCTCCAGTAGCAGCCCGCCGGGGTCGACCGCCGCGTACTCCAGTTCGGTCAGAGCTGTCGTTGCCTCTTCAGCATCGCGGAGTTCTTCGAGATGATTCTCGCTTGGAGGCTTGGCCTTGGAGGCAGTCACGTCCCTTAGCTGCGCCTTCAGCTTTGCGATGCGGCGGCGGAAACTCTGCCTGACCGCGTACGAGCTGCTCGCGAGCATCTTCTGATAGGTCACCATGACGAAACCTAGAGCGAGGTTCCTCTTGGCGCGTGCCTGGTTATAGCCCTCACGCAAGTAGCCCGTGATGTCCTGGTACAGCGTCAGTTCGTCATCTTCGAGCTCAACAGGCACCCGCTTGGCTTCCCGTGGAGTGAATCCCCCCACCTCTGCCTTGCGATTCCGCACAAGCGCGCCGGCGATTGGATGCTTGTCGATCAAGACATCCATCAACTGCTCGCGTTCCTGATCGACCGCTAGCATTGCAACCGCACGTGCAGGGGTGATACCGAGCTCATCCAGCATCGCTTCGTTTTCGCGCACAGCGGAGGACCGCTGAGAATCGGAGAGCGCATTCCAGCCCTTGAGGTCTTTCATGAGCGCGTTCAGCCGAGGCAGGAAACCGCGGCGTGTGTCATACGCGCGAAAGGTTGGGAAAAGCCCAGGCTCAACAAGCTCGATCAGAGAGTAAAGCTCGAAGGGATGGACCTGCATCGGAGTGGCGGTCAATAGCAGTAAGCCGTTGACGAGTTCCTTCAGCTCATCAGCGAGACGGTACGCCTGTGTCGTTCTCGTCTTGCTCGCGCCCTGCAGCGTCCGGCGCACCCGGTGTGCTTCATCGAAAATAACCAAATCCCACTCGGCCTCGATGATCTGCTCGGCGCGTTTAGGGCTGGCCGCGAAGGGCAGCGAGCAGATCACGTTCTGCCGGGCCATCCACGGGTTGGCCTTCCCCCGCCCGAGATACTGCAGCGCCGCGCCGTCGAGTACCTCGAAATCCTCGTTGAACTTGGACTTGAGTTCGCTCTGCCACTGCAGCTGCAGACTGGCAGGCACGATGATCAGAACCCGGCCCAGAAGCTCTCTTGCCCGCAACTCCTTGATGATCAGACCGGCCTCGATAGTCTTGCCAAGCCCTACCTCATCGGCCAGGATCATCCGAGGCTGGAGCTTCTGTGTAACCCGATGCGCAACGAATACCTGATGCAACTGTGGCTCAATCCGCGCACTGGACAGGCCGGTGAGAGGGTCGTAGCGGTAGGCGTGCTTGAGGTAGAGGGACTGCAGCCGCAGCCCATATGGCTCCAACTGGCCAAGCTCACCCGCCGCCAGGCGCTCGACCGGACCCTCGGGGAGTTTCTCGAGTTCTTCCAGATGAATCCAGACGGTTCCGGAGGCGAAGGCCACTTGCACCAGTGCGCCATCCCCGGCTGAGAGAATCACGCCGTCCTCGCCTGTGGCCGCGCGCCTGACACGTTCGCCAGCTAACAGCCCCACCCCGCACATCAGTGCCCGCCCTCAGTCTTGCCGTCCTTCACGGCATCGCACCCACTGACCCGGCTGCCATGTCGTTTCGGCTAATAGTGCCACATTTCAACCCGCACGGCTGGCGGCTAACGATTCGTACCTTCTGTCACTGATGTCTCTGGCGTGAGCGACGGCCAGCGGGACGTGGCCCACACACCTCGGCTCCCGCCCGATACGCGGAACGGGGCAAGGTCAACCTTCTATCGTTCAAATACGACATCTGTGATCAGCGCAGTGAAATCGGGGTTGGCGAGTGCAGCGGTGGTTCCTGCGTGGCTTCGGCCATGCGGTTGCGTGCCCAGCGGCGAGAGGTCTTGCCGAACATCTGGGCGAGCTTGCGCTCGGATAGCGGCGCGCCCGCTTGGATGCTGGCGTGGTAGGGCCCGTTACCGCCGCAGCGTTGAGGTCATCCTCGCCGTTCCCTTCGGCGTCACCTGGTCCGGTCGGCGTGGCCCGCGCGTCGACTGCCTGGCTGGTGGCCCGGTCGGCGTGGTTCAGCGTGCTGTGGTCTGGTCCGCTGGTCCGGTCCGGCCTGGTGAACTGGACCGGGAGATGGCTGTGCTGGCCTTCGGGTGCGGGCTCTCCGCTCATGTCCATGTCCACCGCCGTGCCGTTCGGCGGGGGAGCCGGCACGAGCCGCAGGACAGTGCTGGGGGGGTCCCATCTGGTGCAACATCGTGCGACAGGCTGAGGACGCCCGGAGAACATGCTCGGGTATGGGCAGCAGGCAGACGCCGCCGAGCCGGTAGCGGGATGCGTCCGGGCGCAATGGTGGAGGGTGAAGCCTGCCTCGACGAGGTTGCGGGCGATGTCGCGGGCCAGTGGCGCCAGCGGGTCGGTGTCGGCGAGCCGGTAGCCGTAGGCGTCGGTCAGACTCGCGACGGCGTCGGCCAGTTCGGCGTGCTCGGCGGTGCGCGCAGCGGGCCGACATCCGGTGGGCACAGGTCTGGTGGGTAGCCGGGATCGGCCGTGTTGAGGCCGGGCCGAGCGGGATCTTCTGGAGCGCGGGGGAGGTATGCGCCGGGTGTGCGGTCACCGTCGTCGGTTGTGCGCAGTGCTCGCTGCCGGACGCCTGCGCTGCATCGAGCCTGATTTCACGCATTGGTCCACAGCCTCCTCGTCGAGCTGGAGATCCAAACCTGTGGCGGCGACGCCGCACCGGCCAGTCTGGAGTGCCCGCAGCGGGCTGGCCGGCGTGGCCCAGCGGCGGCGGTCGGCGGCTGGACGCGATCGGTGGCACGGTTGTCGGCGCATCCGCCCGGGCGAGCGCGGGCGCGGCGGCGTGGTTGCAGTTTTGGTTGCAATTCACCTACGTGCGGTGGGTGCCACCAAAGTTCATTACCCCAGGTCAGGACGCTGGCGAACGCTCCTGAACGGCCATTCACCGCTCTCATAATCCGCCAGTCTGGCATTCTCTTCTACACAGATCATTCTGCGCCCAGGGCGGGTGGATCCGAAATACTCCTTCGCGTCGGCTGAGCCAAGGTCTCGCGCAAGGCCACGTCGGGTTCTGTTCATCGTTGGGTGATCACTCCTGTACGATTCGGGCGTGTCTGGGGCGGGTGAGGGCGGCGAGTGGCCTGAGGATTGGCTCAGGCTCAATGCGGTGTGCCCGTACTACACGATGTTCCCGCTGGACTTTCCCCTCGGTCAGCTCAAGCTCTACCCGGACGCCCGGCGGGTGCTCGACCCGTTCTGCGGACGCGGGACGACTCTGTACGCCGCGCGTCTGGCCGGTCGGCAGGCGGTCGGCATTGACATCAACCCGGTCGCCGTCGCTATAGCGCGTGCGAAGACCGTTCAGGCGAGTCCCGCCGCGGTCGTCCGGCTGGCCCGGCGGATCTTGCGAGATATGGATCAGAGGGACGTACCGGAGGGAGAATTCTGGGAGCGGTGCTTTGACGCCGGCACGCTCAGGGAGGTTGTCGCTCTACGCGACGGCCTGCGGACGTGCACTGATACGTCGACGGCCCGGCTGCTTCGTGCGTTGCTGCTCGGCGTGCTGCACGGGCCGCGCAACAAGGGGGCGCCATCGTATCTGTCGAACCAGATGCCGCGCACCTACGCGTCCAAGCCTGCTTACGCGGTTCGGTACTGGCGCAAGCAGGGCCTTAACCCGGTTCGCGTGGACACCGTGGACCTGATTAAGCGCAGAGCCGAGCGCGTACTGAAGGACTGCCCGCCGCGCACGCCAGGACGGGTGGTGCTCGGCGATGCCGCTCGCAGCGTCATGGCATTGCGGGAGCGCTTCGACCTCGTGATCACGTCACCGCCCTACTACGGCATGCGCACCTATATCCCCGACCAGTGGCTGCGCAACTGGTTCGTCGGCGGACCATCCGAAGTGCCATACGGCTCCGGGGGGCAGCTCGCCCATCAGCCCAGCCAGGCGGCATTCGTGTCCGCCCTCGCAGAGGTGTGGCGCACTGTGGCGTACCGCTGCACGCGCGAAGGGCGGCTTGTGATCAGGTTCGGCGCGCTGCCATCCGCCCAGGCCTCGCCCGAAGGGCTGATCGTCGCCTCACTGCGCGAGGCGGGAGTCGGCTGGCTGGTACGAGACGTGCGTCCGGTTGGTATCCCGTCGCCGCATCGTCGGCAGGCCGAACAATTCAATGGTAGTCATCGCGTCGTTGGGCGCGCCGTCCACGAGATCGACGTCATGGCCGACCTCGTGCCAACACGCGGACGCCGGTAACCGCAGCAGCGGCCAGCAGGTCAGTACACTCTGTTGTTGCCCTGTTACCCCCAATGGAGGGGCGCGTGTTCGACCCTGACCAGCTTCCGGAACTGAAAAGACTCGTCCAGGAAGCAACCCGAGGTGATTCCGGCCTGCTTGACGAGGTGCTGCGGGACGTCACCCTGCTTAGACCGGTCACGACGATTCAACCGCGCAATATCAACTCGATTTCTCTCGTGGCCTCCGACGGCGGGAATAACCGTCTCGATTTCAACCCGTTCTCGCTCCAGGTCGTACGGGTGGTCGACACCTTCGGCGATGAATTGTTCCTTGACGTGATCTCGCCGTCCACCGATACGGTCGCGCTGGGGCAGCGCCACCTGGACGAGCGGACACCGCTTGGCAGGCTTATGCGTGATCTGGGTGCGGCTACGCTCGGCGAGCTGAGCCCGATGATCCCGGCGAAGCCGAGATCCAAGGGATGGCCCCTGGTCTACCGCGACCTTTGCGAGTGGGCGGTCTTGTATGACCTGGTCTGCTACGAGCGGTGGGGGAGCGACACACTGATCATCCGGGACGGCCTGCTCCGTAGCAAGATCTTCGCCGGAAAACCAGAGCCACTGTTCATCCGGCTCTATGGCCTGATCAAGGAAGCGATCGGCAGGCGCGACATCTTCCTCGCCGGTATCGCCAAGCATTCCCGGGTTATCGAGCGTTACCGGCTGGCCATCGCCATCGAGGACGTGTTCCGTGCCGGGCGGCCCTGCTACGCGCCAGTCCCGCCCGAGATCCAGATCAAGGTCTATGACTGGGCGGAGTATGTCCAGTCACCCGAGGACAACGACACCGACAAGGAGCAGCCGAAGTTCAATATGGGAGCCATGCACCTGGTCAGGTTCGGTAAGCAGGCCGCCGATCCCATATGGACCATCGACCTCCTCCAGTTCCAGGTCACGAAAGCACAGCAGATCTTCGGCTCGCTACTGGCCGACGCCGAGCAGGGCTTCCCTGTTCCCTGCTACCCGCACTGCCTGCAGGAAGCGGACCGTTACGCCCAGGTGGTCGACTTGGACCTCGCGATCCTGCAACATGCGATGGAGGATGCCGTCCGGGAGCAGATCCGCGCAGACCGCCGCCCGGTCTTCGATGCGCAGATGTTGTCACCGGGCGATCCGGCCGCCGGAAGGTATCGATGACGCTCTTCGAGAAGACCCAGGTTGTCGGCACGTTTCTCGGTTTCTCCGAGGGTGGCCTGGAGTTCCACGCCGACCTGATCCTGCCGTACCGTAACTATTTCCAATCCTCACCGATGCACGGCCAGTTCGTCCTGGTCGCGCTGGAGAACGACGCCGAAGCGATCTTGGGACGTATCACGACGATCGCCGCCCAGGGCAGGCTGGTGTCATCGGCCGGTGAGGACTACGCACTGCGCCAGCAACGGGAAGACCGACCCGTTCCGGAGGATCTGCGAGACCAGTTCCTGAAGTATCGCGTCGACATCAGGATTCTCGGTGTGCTGCGCGATCGGGCCGGCGAGCAACCCATTTTCGTGCCCTCGCACCGCCGCCTGCCGCATGTTGGAGCCAAGGTGGCGTTCCTGTCCGACGAACTGCTGCGGCGAGTGGCCGGGGCGAACCGCGATGGCCCGAACGTCGATGGCCCGAACGCGGTGGACCTCGGTTTCCTTGCCTTTGGCGAGTTCGTGTACTCCGGCCAGGACCCGCGGGTGGGCGACGACGAGCGGCTGCAGATCCGTGACCCCGCGGTCGTCCCGCAGTTCGACATCAGGCAGATGGTGAGCCGCCGCTCGTTTGTGTTCGCCCGGGCCGGTTTCGGTAAGTCCAACCTCGTAAAGCTCCTCTTCGCGAAGCTGTACGGAGGCGCGGCGGGTCCGGTGGCAAAGAAGAGAAGCGGCCGCGAGGTACCCGTCGGAACGGTCATCTTCGACCCCGATGGTGAGTACTACTGGCCGGACGACAACGGACGTCCTGGCTTGTGCGACGTGCCCACGCTGCACGACCGGCTCGCTGTCTTCACCGACAAGGAAGGCCAGAGCGGGTTCTACCGGTCCTTCGTCGTCGACAAGGTGAAACTCGACATCAGAGAACTGCAGCCCGCGAAGGTGATCTCCCTGGTAATACCGGCCGAGCGCCAGGAACACCAGAACGTCGCCAAGCTCAGGCAGCTCAGGGCGGCGGAGTGGCGCGCACTGGTCGACGAGGTGTGGCGGGAGAAGGGCGGGACAGACCTGTCCCACTTCTACAAGGCCCTCCAGCTCACGGAGGGCAGCCAGGACAACGAGGCGCTGGCCGCCCGCTCCAACATGGTCCGGGTGGTCACCGCGCTGCACGACCCGTCCAGCCAGCTGCTGCGCGCACTGGTCAAAGCCCTCTCGGACGGCAAGCTCTGTGTCGTCGACATCGCGCGGATGCGCGGGGCGCAGGGTCTGGCGCTGGCCGGCGTGATCTTGCAGCATATTTTTGAGCACAACCAAGACGAATTCACCAAGAAGGACTCGCGCAGTGTCCCGACGATCGCGGTCATCGAGGAGGCCCAGTCAGTCTTGGGATCTTCGGCCGGGCAGGGTGAAGGACCGTTCGTCGCCTGGGTGAAGGAGGGCCGCAAGTACGATCTCGGTGCCGTGCTTGTCACCCAGCAGCCCGGCAGCATCCCCCCGGAGATCCTGTCGCAGGGCGACAACTGGTTCATCTTCCATCTGCTCGCCGAGGGTGACCTGCGCGCGCTGAAAAAGGCGAACGCCCATTTCTCCGACGACCTGTTGTCGTCCCTCCTCAACGAGCCGCTGCCCGGCCACGGGATCTTCTGGTCCAGCTCCGGGGCGACGCCATACCCGATTCCCGTCCGTGCCCTGTCGTTCGAGGCCAGCTTCAGTCAGGCGGACCCGCGATACGACCGCCCAGCCATCGACTGCTACGCGTCCAGACTGAAGAGCCAGTTGACGGCCGCCTTGGACGAGGCGGTCGCGGCGTCGGGCGGAAAGCCCGTAACGGTGGGTGAGACCGTGGACGCCACGGAGACCTTCAAGTACGCGGCCATTCGCAAGCTGGCTGGAGATAGTAATTTCCAGAGTCAGGTGCGTAGCGATCGCGGTATCCCATGGGCAGGTGTCCAGTCCAAGCTGGCCGATTACTTGTCGGAGACGATCGGCCAGGATCGCGAGGAGCGGATTCAGTGGGTTCGCAGCCAGGGTCTTGTTAGACACGCGCTGAACGAGATCCTCGGCGAGAGGGGCTGGGGGTCCGAGCCGAGAGAAGCCAGGACTGGTCTGCCCCGCCCGGTCCAGTGGATCATCGCCACTGCCCAGGCCAAACCCCGTGACGGCAGCCTGCCAGCCCTGCCCGTTGACTGGCCGCCCGACGACGAGTTGGGCCCGCCGCCCGACGACGCCTTTTGAAGGGTGAGCACATCTTGCCGGGCCGGTTCAGCGGATCGCTGGGCCGCGCGCCGTCCGGGTAGTACGCATCATGCGTGTGGCCAGCCGGCGCCCGGTGCTGGTGCGCCAACGGTCAGCACCTGGCCTGTGCCGGTTCCCTTGCTGATGTCCATCCCATGCCACTCCCGAACCACCAGGAACAGCGTTTTCCTGTCCGCGCCGCCGAGCATGCAGGCGAAGCAGCCGCGGTCGAGGTCGATCGTCTGCAGCACCTCGCCCCCTTCTCTGACGCGCACGCAGCGCTTGTTTGGCACATCCGCGTACCAGGCGGCACCCTCGGCGTCCAGGCAGATGCCGTCCGGCACGCCGTCGCCGAGGTCGGCCCACACACGCCGGTTGGACAGGCCGCCGTCAGCGGCGATGTCGAACGCCGTGAGCCGGGAGGCGTAGGACTCGGCCACGACCAGCGTCGAGTTGTCGGGCGTCACGGCCATGCCGTTGGGGAAGGCGATGCCGTCGGCCACCTGCCGGAGTGAACCGTCGGGGGTGACCACAGCGACGAGCCCGGGTGCGAACTCCTCTCCCGCCATAAGGTCGAAGCCGATGCCGCAGACGTAGGCGTTGCCCCGGCCGTCCACGGTGATCTCGTTCCAGCCGCCGTGGGACAGGCTGCCCAGGTCGGCGTGCGTGACCAGTGACCCGTCGAGTTCCCTGCGCAGCAGGAGCCGATCGTGCGAATGGACGATGAGCAGGCGCCCGTCGGGCAGCCAGTCGAAACAGAACGGGAATGACTGCACGCGGGCGACGACCTCGCTGCTGCCCGCGAGATCAACGGCGATGAGCTCCTCGGCGCCCCAGTCGGAGAACCACAGACGGCCCTCGTGCCAACGCAGGGACTCGCCGAACGCGATACCGGTCATCAGGGTTTCCATGACGTGATCCTTTTGCCGAGACGAGACGGTCCGTGCCGTGACCGTAGTGCTCAGGCACCCGACTTGTCAAGACGGTCCGTATCGTCTCGCTTCGTGTTACGCTGCACCCGTGAGTCCCCCGAATGGCCCTGCGCTGGCATCCCGGCGGAGCGAGAGTTCCCGGCTCGCGATCCTCGATGCCGCCCTCGCGCTGTGCCGCGAAGAGGGCTACGCCCGGCTCTCGATCGAAGCGATCGCGGCCCGCGCCGGCGTCGGCAAGCAGACCATCTACCGCTGGTGGCCCTCGAAGGGCGCGGTTCTGCTCGAGGCCCTCGACCGCGAGGCCGCCGGCGCGGCGGCCTTCCCCGACACCGGTGACCTGGTCGCCGACATGCGCACCACGATCAACGACATCGCCCGGTTCCAGGCGAACCCCGACCTCGGCCCGCCGTTCGCCGCGCTGATGGCCGAGGCTCAGCAGGACTCCACGCTCGGGCCCCTGCTGCTCGAGCGCTTCATCAGGCCCCGCCGCGCGCCGATCGTGGCACGGCTGCGGCGGGCTCAGGAGGCCGGACAGCTACCGGAGACCCTGGACGTGGAGGCCGTGCTCGAGGTCGTCTTCGGCGCGCTGTTTCACCGCCTGCTCCTGCGCAGCGGCCCGCTGGACGCCGCGTACGCGTCCTTCGTCGTCGACACCGTCTTCGCCGGCGCCTCCGCCGTTCGGACGACGTAGGGGATCGGGGCGCCCCGAATGCGCCCCGCTGCGCTGCGACCGCCGTCACTCGCGGGCCGCCGCCTGGGGACTCGGCCGCGGCCGGGCTGCCGGGGCCGGTTGCAAGCCGGTGAACATGCTGTGCAGGGCGGCGACGCCTGCTCCCGCCGAGCGGATTTCGAGCACAACCCGCCCGGCGTTCGTCACCACCGCCCAGTCCGCCCAGGGGCAGCACTCGTTCTCCACGGCGGCGAGCCTGTGCAACTCTTCCCCGGCGCCTGGCTCGGGGCGAAAACAGATGCGAAGACCGTCAGCGGTCTCGGCGCGTTCGGTCATCGCCCGGGCGGCGAGCTGCTCCCAGCGGCCGGTCACCGCGGCCAGGTCCGCTGACGTCAGGGTGCAGGCAACCGGCGTGACGCCGGCGGTCCCCTCGGTGATGATCTCGTGCGAGGCCATGGTGCCTCCTGGTCAGGACGGGTAATCGATCGCGATCGCTGGCCAGCGTCGCTGTTAAAGTCGACTTGATGTCAAATCCCGGCCCGCAGTTCGGCCCGCAGCCCGGCCCGTAGCCTGGCGCGCAGCCCGGCCCGCAGCCCGGCTTCCCCTTGCTGGCCATCGGTGCCGTGGCCAAGCTGGCAGGCAAGCGCCCGTCCTCGATCCGCTACTACGAGGAGATCGGGCTGTTGTCCCCGCCGGTGCGCGTGAGCGGGCGGCGCAGGTACGACCCGGGCACCGTGCGCACGCTGGCGGTCATCGATACAGCGCAGCGAGCGGGCCTCACGCTCGACGAGATCAAGTTGTTGCTGTCCGCATCGCCCGATGACCGGGCGGCGATCGACCGGCTACGCGAAGTGGCCGACCGGAAGCTTCCGGAGATCGCGGCCCTGATCGAGCGCAGCGAACTCGTGCGCGACTGGCTCGAGTGCGCCGCGCGCTGCGAATGCCCAAACCTTGACGAGTGCCCGCTCTTCGACGATCCGCCCCTGCCGCAACCGGTCAGCCGCGGGCGGCCGGACAACCACTTCCATCCGGCCGCCCAGCGGTCTCCTCCGGCCGGCGCTCCCCGTGCAGACGGGCAAGACAATCAGGATCCCGAACGGCTGCGCACCGTGGCACAGCCGGACCGGCCATCCGGGTCTTGACGACCGCAGCCGGCCTGACGGCGACCGCTACGCGGTCGCCGTCAGGCCGGCCAGGGCGGCGCTCACCTGCCACAACCGGGCGGCGGCAGTGGTGTCGTAGGAGGCCTTGCTTGAGGTCCTGGGCTTGCGGTTGGCGTAGTACCGGCCGGTGATGCCCTCGGCCTCGGGCGAGGAGGCGAGGTAGACCGGGGTGGCCGCGCCCTGCGCCGGGGTCTTCATGCCGCCGGTGCCCCCGGTGACCAGAACGGACTTGCCGGCCATGAGGGCCGCGTCAGCCATGGCTGGTTCCTTCTCTCCACGTGGCGGCCGGCTACTTCCGGCCACCGGTGCTTGGGGCGCGTCTCGCAATAACACGCTCGTTTTGGTTCCGGCTGCCGGTTGTGTGATAGCTCTCGGCCCGGCGGGGAGCGGCCCCGCCGGGCGGGAATGGGGGCCCCGGTGGGGCAGGGTTCGTCACCCGGCAGGCCGCCAGCGACCGCGAGTGTTGTCACCGCAAGATCAAACCTGCGTGTTGATGATCTGCGGGCACTTAGATGGAAATGATCACGAGGTGGTCATCTCATAAACCACCTTCATGGGCGTGGCCGAAGAAAGGAAAATGAATCACGCCCATGAAGCGGAAGCCAACGATGGGACTTACGCTCGCGGTGACTGCCCTGGTGGTCAGCTTAGCGTCATCGGCCGCCGCGAGTCCGGCAAGCGCGAAGGCCGCTCCGGAGCACCTCAGCACCGGAACTCATACCGTCACCGGTTATCTCCCCGACGGGTCAGCATACCTCTTCGAAGTGCCGCCACCGCCGATGACCATAAGGGCTCCCCTCCGCCTCCCAGCTCACATTAGCAGCTCTGCCTTCGGGCCGAAGGACCCTATCTGGTGGCTTACTGCGGTCATTATGCTGGCGCCGCGTGCCTGGCCGTTGGCGGCACCTAACCGAGGGGGTTACATTCAATGCGACACCGAATCGCCGCGCTCACCGGGGCGGGTGTGATGATCGCGGCACTGGGAGCGGCGGCGCCCGCCGCGGCGGTAGCGCTCCCAGCCTGGCGGCGCGGGCCGCCGCGCAGGCATCAACGACATGTGGTTCCTGGCGCTGGCCGGTGAAGACCGGGTCCGACGCCACCCGCTACCGGGTGTCCCGGACCGTCAGCTACACGTCGGTCAGCTACCTGGATCGCTTAACGCCCCCGGCCTCGTTCGGGTCCTATGCGCAGGATCACCGGATCAAGTGGCCGGAGTTCCGCACCTGGCAGATCAACCGGGTGACCCTGGTCGCGGTCAAACTCGAGGGCGACAGCGACCTGCATCTGCGGCTGCGCAGCTCCACCGGCAAGATCATGATCGCGGAGATCCCCCGGCCGGGCTGCGTAAGCTCGGCGTCCCTTTGGAAGACCGGCATCGGGTCCGCCCGCAGCACAGTCACGAGCCGGTACTCGGTGAGCCCCTACCACTGGCACTACGTCTACCGGAGCATCAACGTCCGCGGGCTCGGCTTCTTCGATGAGGAGCACAACGTGACCGGCGCGGCGCCGAACGACATCGAGCTGCACCCGGTGATCTACATCAGGTTCCTCTGAGCGCCCTGCGGCGCCGAGGCGCTGGTCAGCCGGCGCTTTGGCGACGCAGCGAACGGGCCGCGGCCAGATCGGCATTACGTGATCCAGGGAGCAGGCGCCGGTCTGGCCGCGGACGTGCGCAGGTTCAGGACGGCCGGATTCTGGCCGCTCGCGGTCACGCGGGGCGCCGAACCCACGCTCGGCATCGCCATGCTCGCCGCCGGTGTCTGCGTCCTGGTGGGCAAGGATCAGGATCCTGCCGCGCTCGCCGCCGCTGTCCGCGCCTCGGCGGCGGGAAATACGACGTGCCCGGGCACTGGTGTGACGGTGGCACCAGGTCACGGCCGCCCCCGCCTGTCCGGGCGCGAAGAGGCCGTGCTGCGGGCCTACACCTCCGGCCTGACCCGGAGGGCCGTGGCCGAGCGGGTCGGCATCAAGCCAGCGACGGCGAAGACGTACCTTGACCGGGTCAAGGCGAAGTACCGCGAGATCGGCCGGCCCGCGCAGACCAAGGCCGAACTGGCGCAGCGCGTGCACGAGGATTTCCCGCACCGTAGGACCGGCGGGAGAAAATGGCTGGTCGCGGCGGTCGGCAGCGCCGCGGGCCAAATGTTAATATGGAGTAACATGCGCCGATACCGGTGATGGAGCCGGCCTGCTATGCGGGTTGCGGCCTGGCGCTTCGACTGGTGACGGTCGACGTCGATGGAGCAGCCCCGGGGGCCCTGGCACGGGACGACGTGGCGCGTGTGCCGGAGGCTGCTGATGAAATGGCGGCGGTGGACCTGGCGACTCGTCGTCGCCTCACCTGCTCTGCTCCTATTAGGGTTCGTGGGCGCTGGCCTCACGAGCGCTGGCACAGCGCAAGCCAACGACCCTGTTCCCTGCCCGAGCCCGACGAGCCTGCTGTCGTCCGCGACTCACCCGGTCTGCCAGACGGTGCAACAGGTGACCGGCAAGGTATCGGGTGTCACGCGCACGGTGAGCAAGGCCGTGACCGGGCGAACCGGCGGGTCGAGCGGATCGACGAGCCTGGGCGGGACGACCGCGGCACGCGGATCAGCGGCCTCGGGAAGCGGCGCCCAGCGGTCACTGAGCGCTGCCCAGCGCCAGCCGCGCCGAACCCGGGCCGCCTCGCGGGCTGCGGCCGGCCCGGCGCCGGCCGTCGGCGCGGTCGGCCCCATCGGCATCCCGGACTGGCTGCTGGCCGAACGCTCTTCCTCGCCTGCGCTGAACCTTCCTGAAGTCCGCCCTGGTGCCCAGCGTGCCGCGCACGCCGCCAAGCCCTCAGGCAGGGCCGCGGGCCGCATGTGGCTGCTGGCAGCGCTCGGCGCGGTGGGTCTCGTCGGCGTGGCCGGCGAGCACTTCCTCGGCTGGCCGGGGCTGCGCCGCCGGCCCGCCGCTCAGACCTGACCGAGCGCGCGGCATCGCCGGTTCAATGACCGGTCCAATGGCCGGTTCAGCGGGCCACGCGCGGGGTGAGTGAGGGAAGCACGATCAGGACGGCCAGTGTGGCCAGGGCCAGGTCCACGGCGCACCACAGGCCGAACCCGCGCAGCATGGGCACTGAGCTGAGGGTAAGCGCGGCAAAGCCTGCGATGAGGGCAAGCGCGGCCGCGACGATGGCCGGGCCGACGCGCCGGCTCGCGATCTCGGCCGCGCTGCTCGGCTCCGTCCCCTGCGCGCGCTCGGCCCGGTACCGCGACAGCCACAGCACGCTGAACTCGGTGGCGAAGGCGACGACCACACCCGACAGGAGAATCGTGATCGGCGTTGCCTGGATGCCGAGCAGATACTCAGCGCCGGTCGCCCAGCCCGCGGCGACCACCGTGGGCAGGACCGCGAGCAGGGCGAGCACGGGCTTGCGCATGGCGACAAGGAGAACGGCGAGCACCACGGCCAGGGCCAGCAGGTTGAGCAGCACCTGGTCGCGGACAAGCGCGTGCAGGGCCGAGCTTGCGACCACCGCCAGGCCGGCCGGGTAGGCGCGGAACCCGGCCGGCGGGTGAGCGGTGACCCGGCCGATGCGGTCGATCAGTTGCGTGTCCTGGGTCAGCGACGCCACCGACCGCTGCCCGAAGGTGATCAGTGCGGTGTGCCCGTCCTGGCTGGCCACCGACTGGGTGAAGTAGCTGGGGATCCGGGTCAGGATCGTCCTTGTCACCTGCTGGCTCGGGGCTTTGCCGTAGTTGAAGGCGAGGAGGAAGCCGGGCAGCCCGTTCACCGCGTGCAGCCCCGGGCTGTCGAGTTTCTGCGCGACCGCCCCCATCCAGGCCACCACGCCGGGGCGGGTCACATCCGGGCCGGTCACGACCAGATCCAGTTCCCCCGCGTAGCCGACCTGCCGGGCCACGGTGTCCGCATTCGCCACGGCCGCCGATCCGGGCGGGAGAAGGAGAGCCGGGTTGGTCTGGATGCGGCTCACCGGCAGGGTGGCCCAGCCCGCCAGGCCGACCAGGATGACGGGGAGGAGGATCAGGGCGGGCATCCGGACCGGTCGCGCGAGCCAGCCCCAGCTCGGCACCCGCGGCTTGGGCCGCTTCTGCCAGACCAGGGCCGACAGGAGCGGCAGGCCGATGATGACGGCCGAGAGCCAGCTCATGGCCACGCCCAGCGCGAGGAACAGGCCGAACTGACGGACCAGCGGAACGCTGGAGACCGAGAATGCGAGGACACCCGCCGCGGTGGCGATCGCCGCCACTCCGGTCGCGGGCACGATGGCGCGGGCCATCTTGGCGAACCGGTCGGCCGGTGCGCCCTCCTCTTCCACCAGCCGGTTGACACTCTGCAGCATGTAGTCGGTGGCCAGGCCGAGCACGACCGGCAGAACCACCAGGGTCGCAGGGGTCAGTGGCAGGCGGAGCAGTGCCGCCGCGCCCGCTGTCCCGCCATCAGCACGGCCAGCAGCCGGAAGGGAACCCGCAGGACAAGGAGGGTCAGTACCAGCATGGCCACAAGCGCCGCCGGGAGCAGGAGCTTGAGCGAGCCGCGGGACGATGCGGCAAGCGAGGCCATGAGGATCGGGGTGCCGGACACCGTGAAGCGCAGGCCGGTGAGATTGCCTGCCATCGTCGGGACCTTGGCCTGTTGCCCCGTCTGCGCGGTGACCGTCTGCTGTTTCGGCCCGAGCAGAGCCTGGTCCACGGTGCGCTGGACGGCTGTGACCTGGTCTACCGAGGCGTCCTGCCGCATGCGGACGGTGATGAGGGCCCGGGCCGAGCTGGGCAGCACCGCCTGCCAGAAGGGCCGGACGGAGCCGTTGCCTTCAAGCAGCAACTGGTTGTAGAAGGCGGGATTGTTGAGCGCGGGCAGGCTCAGCGAGGGGTACTTGGCGGCCAGGCCCTGTGCGCATGCCTTGACCGCGGAGTCGAAGGCATTGGTGCCGGCCTGGGTCTGTGCGGCGGCCGTCTCCTTCTTCGCCTTCGCCGCCGCCACCGCCAGCTGTTGCCCCTTTTGTCCCTCGGCCGTACAGAGCTGCAGCGCCCGCTGCGTGACCACGGTTGCGAACGTGTTGACCAGGGTGCCGGGCCCGTACACGCGGCCGACGCCGGGCAGCCGCGACAGGCTTCCCTCCAGCTGGGCCAGGCCGACCATGTGGCCGGGGGTGAGCAACTGCTGGCCGGTGGCGGGCTCGGCCAGCACGACCACCGGGTCGGCGCCGAAGAGCCTGGCGAACTGGACCTGGTCGTGGTAAGTAGCCGAGCGCGTATCCATGAGCAGGCTCGCCGAAGCATCGGTCTGCAGACGGGTCGTGGCGAAGCCGAGACCGGCCGTGATCAGCAGCGCGACAAGCAGCAGCGGCAGCGGCCGCCACATGATCTCGCGCAGGCCCGGGTCAGCGGGTGGCGGCTTTTCCTGCGTGGCCTCTTGCTTTGCGGCCTCCACCCGCGGTGTTGCCGCGTCGCCAGGCATCTCAGCTGCCCCCGAAAAGCAGGCTCATGAGCCCGCGGTCGGAGATGTTGGCGGTGGGTCCCGCCGCGTGGGAGCCAGCCGCACCGGGCGGTGAGGCCGGCACCGGCGGTCCGCCCTGGCCAGGGCCGCCCGAGCAGCCGAGGTTGAGGCCTGCCGTGCAGGAGCCGGTGACGCTCATGACGCGCACGAAGTGACCGTTGGCATCCCTGCCGCCGAATGCCGACTCGGCCTCCACCACCGAGATCAGCAGGGCGGGAAGCGCCGGGTTGATGCCCTTCAGCAAGGTATTTCCCTCCGCAAGCAGCGTGCGCAGCTGAGCCGTCACCTGCGGTGCCCGGGCGAGGGTGTAGCGCAGGTTACCGGTGTTGCCATTGAGAATGACGTCAAGGTCGGCAAGCACGGCGGCGGTGTTGTCTATCCCCTGCCCGAGCGAGCCGTCGACCGTGGCCAGACCGGCCAGGACCTGGTTGGTGTCCTTGATCTGAGCACCGAGCGGTGCATGCTGCATGCTCTGGTTGATCTGTTGCGAACTGTCGATGATCCCGGTAATTCCCTGGTCGTGCTGCCGCAAGGTGCCGGTGACCTGGGCCAGCGAGGCGCTGGCGTCGCCCAGGGCGCGCAGGGTCTGGTTCAGGTCCTGGCCCCGGTTGGCGGAGGCCATGCCTAGCTGCACGATCAGGGTTTGCAGGTTCTGTCGCTCCGTCGTCTGGAAGACATTCAGTACCTGGTCGAGAGTGACCGAGACCTGCACCCGGGAGGCGGGGATCAGGCCGCCCGCCGGGAAGCTGCCTGCCGAACCCCCGTCGAGCTCGATGTACTGCGTGCCGAGCAGGCCGTGCGGCTGGATGGTGGCGCTTGTGTCGGCGTGGAGCAAGTGGGCGTCGGCGGCGTCGATCCGGACGTTGAGCAGCGGCAGGCCGTGCTCGATGGTCAGGCTGTCGAGCTGGCCCACCTGCTTGCCCGCGAGGTCCACGGTGGTGCCCGGCTGCAGCTGGCTGAACGCCGGGGCCGCGATCTGGAACGAGAACTCCGACTGCCAGGGGAGCCGGGGCGGGTGGAGGACAAGGACCACGGCGAGTATCGCGACCGCGATCGCGGCCAGGCCGACTACGCGGTTGCGCACCATCAGATCCCACCTCCGAGGAGGCCGAGAAGGGGGCCGAGCAGGCCGGAGGGACTCGGTGTGGGGGCCGGTGCGGGCTTGCTGGCGCGGCGCGGCTTCGGGCACCCGGTGGCCGCCGGGTTAGGCGCCGGAGACGGCGAGGTCGCGGACGGCAGGGGCAACGGCAGCGGCGGCAGGCTGATGGTCGGCACGGGCACCGGCAGGGTCGGGGTCGGCGACGGGCAGGGGGAGGGCCGGTGCTTGTGCCCGGCGCCAGCCGGGGCGGGCGCCCGGCCGCTGACGGGGATGGGCGGCCCAGCCAGCTGAGCGACGCAGCTGCTCTTGGGCTTGGCGGGCGTGGAGCTGATGGTGTCGTAGCAGGTGTTGATTACGACGAACTGACGGAGGTAGTTCCCGCCGGCATCCTGCTGTGCGATGGCGCTTGCGACCTCGGGGATGAGGTAGGTGGCCTCGGCCTGCAGCGTGGGGGCGGCTTGGCCGAGGTATCCGGCCGAGGTGCCGAGCTGTGGGGTCAGCTGCACAAGGAACGGATCCAGTTGCTGGATGGTGGTGCGCAGGTTCGCCTGGTTGCCCCGCAGCGTGGCGCTGGTGTCCTGGCTGACGCTGGCCATGTGCACGAGCAGGCCGTCGAGATGGGCGTCGCTGCGGGCCAGGGTCTCGGTGACGAGCGAGGTGTTCGCGACGAGCTGGCCAAGCTGCTGGTGGCTTTGAGCCAGGCGCGCGGAGACCGTGTCCAGGTCGGTGATGATGCTGGCCAGCTGGGGGTCGCGCAGCCGCAGCGTGTCCAGGGTGGGCGGGGACAGCTCGCTCAGCCCGGCCAGGTGGTCGACGAGCGTGGCGATGGCCGCCTGCGCACCGGTGACGCCGCCGCCGAGCTGCTGGACCAGGACCTGGAGCTGTTGCCTGGTCTTGGCATCCAGGCTGGACAGAAACTGGTCGAAGTCGACGGGAGTCACCGTCTGCTCACTGGGGATGACCGTGCCGCTCGCCAAGGGTGGCGTGCCTGAGGCGGGTGTGAGCTCGGCGTACTTCTGGGCCAGCAGGGTCGAGTAGCGGATCGCGGCGACGGTGCCCCGGTGCATGGGACCGTAGCGCTGGCCGATGCGCATCGTGACCAGTGCCTGGTCGCGCTGGATGCGGATCCCTGTCACCTGGCCCACCTGGGCCCCGGCGATCAGCACGTTGGCGCCCGGCGATATGCCGTTGGCATCCTGGAACGCCGCGGACAGGACATAGTCGTGGCGCGGCGGCCAGCCGAGGCTGAGGTTGAACGGCAGCCCGGCGCTCATGTTGATGCCCACGGCGGCGACGATCACCACGAGCACCAGGCTGACAAGTACCGCGGCGGCGAGGTTGGGGTTTCCCTTGGTCAGCTGCATCAGCCACCGCCCCCCGAGCATGCCGCCGACGGTGTGTACGTGCCGGTCTCCGCGCCGGCCAGCTGAGGGTTGACGCGGAGCATGTATCCGGCCCCGTCGGTGGAACCCGCCGCCTGCCGGTAGTTGCCCGCGCTGGCCAGGTAGTTCAGCGCCGTGAGCAGGTTCTGCATGCAGGGGTTGACGAGGCGGGCCGAGGTGGTGGAACTGGATTCCAGTGCCTGCAGCACCTGCAGGAGCTGTGGCATCTGCTGCAGCAACTGCCGCACGTTTTGCTGGCGCCCGGACAGAGCGGTATTGGCCTGGCCGAGCGAGCTGTCGGCGGCCTGGAGTTCGGCTTGCAGACCGGCCTGGTGCTGGGCCAGGGTGCCCAGGATGCTGGCACCGTTGCTTATGTCACCGGCCAGCGCGCGATGCTCGCCGGCGATCATGGCGGCGACCCGGCTGAACTCCGCGTCCAGGTCGTTGAGCTGCTGCGTCTGCTGGTCGAGGGCGCCGGTCGTGGCGGCCAGGTCGGAGGAGATCTGCGGCAGCTTCGCCAGTACCTGATTCAGGTCCCCGCCCCGGCCGTGCAGTGCCGCCGCGCCCTGCAGGATCATCGTTTTCAGCTCCTGCCGCGTGGTGGCGTCCAGCACGTTGGTCACCTGGTCAAGCGTGACCGAGACCTGGGTGTCCGGCAGGGGGATGCTGCCGCCGGCCGGGATGGCCGACCCCGACTGGACCGCGTCGAGTTCGAGGAACATGTCCCCGACGGTGCCGTTCGGCCTGATGATGGCGCGCGTTCCCTGCCGCAGCGGCGCATAGCGCTGGCTGATCTCGATGGTGACGATCGCCCCGGCCGTTTCGTTGTCGGGCGCGAGCTGGACCGAGGCCACCCGGCCGACCGGTACGCCGTCCATGTTCACGCTGTTCCCTGGCACCAGCCGGTCCGCCGAGAGCAGGTAGACCCGCACGGTGTAGGGGGAGCCGCCGCTGACCAGCACGAGCAGCCCGCTGACCAGGGCGATGCACAGCAGGACAAGGATGGGCACCTTGAGCCCTTTGAGAGTCATCACGGCAGCCCCAGCAGCATCTGCGCGACGGGTGGGATGGGGGTACCCGACGCGTCGCTGGACGGGATCTGCGGTATCTGCGGGATCTGCGCGCTCGAGGGTAGCTGGCCCAGGATGCCCAGTGGGTTCCCGTTCCCTATCGGGATGGGCGGCTTCACCGCGTTGCCGAGGTCCACGATCGGCGTGATGCGCAGGGCGTTGTTCCCGCTCACCCGCTGCGAGAAGGCGGAGATCCATTCCTGGCCGACCATCTCCGCGCCCTTGCTCGCCACGCTGTTCTGGTTGTTCGGGTAGTTGACCTGGGCCAGCAGGATCTCTGGCAGCAGCCGGTCGATGACCGGGTTGAGCTGGGACAGCAGCGTCAGGCCCGCGCGGAGGGTGGGTGGTGATCTTTCCAGCGAGAGCCGGTCGGCGGGGGTCAGGCCCCGCAGGATCTGCTGCAGGGAGCCCAGCAGCTGGTCAGCCTGGCTCACGGTTCCGGCCAGCGCCTGGTCCCGGCGGGCGATGGCGCCCATGGCCGTGTCGCCGCTGTTCACCAGCTGACCGAGCGGCTGCTGCTCCTGCGCGAGCGTTCGCATGATCACCGCCAGGTTGACCAGGATCTGGTCCAGGTCATGCTGCCGTGCGTTGGTCACCTGCACGATCGGCTGAAGGTTCCCGAGCACCTGACTCAGCTGGGGGATCGTGGTCTGGATGTCGGAACCGCGCCCGGCGACCGCCGCCCCGAGCTCCTGCAGGGACTGGCTCGCCGCCGCCCGGGTGGCGGGACTCATCGTGTTCAGGATCTGGTCGAGCTGGACCGACTGCCCGGTGCGGGTCAGCGGCAGCACGAAACCGCCGGTCGCCATAGGAGCTGTCGAGTTCGGTGTGCGGACCAGGTTCACGAACGTGTCCCCGATCGCTGTCTTGGGCTGTACGTAGGCCGTCACGTCCTGGTGCAGCCGTATCGCCGGGTCGATCCGCATGGTGACGACGGCGTCCTTGCCGTCCGGCTGGATACCGAGGACCTTGCCGACGTGCACGCCCGACTCGTAGACGTCGGACTGTGGCACGAGCCCCTCGGCGTGCGCGAACCTGGCTTTCAGGATCCAGCCCGACTGCAGGAACGGCACCGGCATGCCCATTCCCCTGGCCAGGTACCCCAGCCCGGCGATGCAGATCCCGGCGAAGGCGAGCAAGATGATCAGGTCGGCCACAACCCGTTTCCGCACGCTCATGGGGTGCCCTTCCTGGTGCTCGGCGACGGGATGAGCGGCTGGCCCGGCGTGCCGCCGCCGGTCACCGGGTAGACGCGCCAGTAGTGATTGCCCTGGCTGTCGGTGGCGCTGAAGACGGAGGCGAGCTCGTAGAAGAGCTCGTCGATGGGCTTCACCTGCTGCGACACCTGGCCGAATATGACGTCGCCGTTGGCCGTGTACGTGTTGGCGCTGTTGACCAGCTGGGGCAGTTCCTGAATGGCCGCGTTGAGGGACGGGGAGTTCCGGGCGAGAGCCTGGTCGAGCACGGCCATCACCTGGTTCTCGTTGACCACGAGACCCTGCAGTTGCTCCTCGTGCTGCGCGAGGGCGCGCATCACGCCGTCCCAGTTCGCCACGAGCTCCTTGAGCTGCTCGTGCCAGGCGGCGAGCGTGGCGAGAACCTTGCTCAGCGCGGTGATGAGCGAGCCCAGGTTGACCTGCTGATGGGCAATGGCGTGGGCGATGCCGTCCAGCGCCACCGAGGTCGTTTTCAGGGCGCCTGCCGTGTCGTTCAGTTGCTGTCCACGGCCCGAGACAGACTCGCCGAGGTTGTCGATGACCGACGCCAGCTGGTCTCTGGTGCCGGCGTTGAGGACGTCGAGCACCTGCGCAAGTTCGACCGGCGTCAGGGTGCGGCTCTGCGGGATGGTGCCGCCCTCCGGCAGCGGCCCGCTGGTAGAGGTGCCACGGAAGAGCTCGACGTAGGACTCGTCGAGCACATTCTTGATCTTGACCATGGCCCTGGCGTCCTGGTAGACCGGGGCGTAGCGCTGCATCATCTGGAGCTGGATCCGGGCCCCGCCCTGGATGGGCTGGACCGAGGCCACCCGGCCGACGGTCACCCCGGAAACGGTCACGTCGTCGCCGGGCACCAGGTTGCTCGCGCTGCTGAAGTCGGCGGCCACCCGGTAGGACGACTGGAACGCGAGATTGCCGCCCATGTGCACGAACAGGTATCCGAGGACGGCCAGGCTGGCGGCGGCGTACGCCAGCAGGATGGGCAGGTTCCACCGGCTTCTCATGGGCTGCCCCCGAGCAGGAACCCGAGGATGCCCTGGCCGCCAGTGCCGCCGATCCCCGGCGATGTGGTCCCCGGCGGCGTGGTCCCCGGCGGCGTGGTCCCCGGCGGCTGCCCGCCGCTTCCTGCGGGCAAACCGCTCAGCGGGCCGGGGAGCTGTGGACACGGGCTCACGCTGCCGCAGCCGAGGACGAGGGAAATGCGGGTCGCGTAGCCGTTGGCGTCGCGGCCGCCGAAGACCGACGGGCCGTACTGTATGCCCTGCATCAGCTGGTTCAGCCGGGGCAGCAGGGCGTTTGAGCTGGTGCCAAGCGGGCCAAGCAGCTGGGTGGTGGCCGCCACGGTGCCGGGCAGAGCGGCGGCGATCCCGCTCAGCGCCGGTGCCGTTCCCTGCAGGCCCTGGTTCAGGTTGCCGAGGGCGTAGTCGGCGGACACCACCGCCTGCTGAAGCTGTGCTTGCTGGCGCTGCAGGTTGCCCATCAGCTGCCTGGTGCTCCGGATCAGCAGCCCGAGGCTCGCGCGGCGGTCGCTGCGGGCCAGTTCGGTGGCCACGGTGTTGAGGCTCGCGATCACGGCCTGGAGCTCGGCGTCCCTGGCGTTCAAGGTGGCGGAGATCTGGGCCAGGTCAGCGACGTCACGCTGGCCGGACGGAATGGACTGGTTCAGCTGGTCTCCCCGCCCGGCCAGCCCGCCGCCGAGCTCGTCGACGAGGGTCCGGAGCTTCGCTCTTGTCGGCTGGTCGAAGGTGTTGAACACCTGCTGCAGGTCGGTGGACCGGTTGACCTGGAGCCGTGGCAGGGTGGCGCCGGAGGGCAGCGCGGGTCCCGGGCTGCCGGGGTCGATCGCGACGTACATCTCACCGAGCAGGCTCTTGGGCCGGAGCTGGGCGGTGGCGTCGGTATGCACGGGCGCGAAAGCCTGGTCGATGGCGGCCGTGATCACCGCGTCCCCATTGGGGGCCAGCGACACACTCTGCACGGTCCCCGCGTTGGCGCCGGCGATCGTGACGTTGCTGCCGGGGAAGATCCCGCTCGCGTCCGCGGCCGGAATGTGCATGAGGTAGCTGGCCGGAGCCGATACCCGCTGGATGACGATGACGGCGACGACGATCGCCGCGAAGGCCGCCACCAGGCCAAGCCTGCGAAGTGCCCGGGGCACGAGCGGCCTGCCGGGCGTGCCGGGCCCGGCTGGCCTGCCGTTGCTGATCAGCGCGTCAAGCGGGCCCCCGGTGCCGTTTCCGCCGGGATCTGCCGTGGGATCCAGATCCGGGGCCAGGGCCGGCGCATCCGCGGCAGCCGTTCCGGATCGTTTCCCGGTTTCCTGGCTGCTCATCAGTCCATCCTGAGCGGTCCCTGCACCGCCCCCTCCAGGAACTGCCGGGTGAACCCGTTGCCCGACGTGCGCAGCAGTTCCTTGTCCCCCTGCTCGACCACGCGCCCCTTGTGCAGGAGGATGACGTAGTCGGCGATCTCGAACACCGCCTTGATGTCGTGGCTGATGATGACCGCACTGCAGTTGTGCCGCCGCTGCACATCCTTGATCAGCTGGCAGAGCAGGGCGGTCCGCACCGGGTCGAGGCCAGAATCCGGCTCGTCGCACAGGAGGATCTTGGGCTCGAGGACCAGGGCGCGGGCGAATCCGGCTCGCTTGCGCATGCCGCCCGAGAGCTCGTTCGGCATCCGCTCCTCGGCGCCGGCCAGCCCGACCTCGTCGAGCCGCGCCGTCACGATCTCCCGTATCTGGCGCTCGGACTTGCGGGTGTGCTGGCGGAGCGGGAACGCGACGTTGTCGTAGAGACTCATCGAGCTGAAGAGCGCACCATCCTGGAACAGCATGCCGACCTGCCGGCGCAGAGCCAGCAGCGCCTTCTCGTTCAGCCGGGGCACGCTGAGGCCGTTGACGATCACGTCGCCGGCGTCGGGCAGCAGCAGGCCGACGACATGGCTCAGCAGCACTGATTTGCCCGTGCCCGAGGGACCCATGATCACTGTCACCTGGCCCCGCGGGATGTCGCAGGTCACCCCGTCAAGCACCTTGTGCCTGCCGAAGGCCTTCTCCACGCCACGGCAGCTCACCACCACCGTCGCCGCGGGCTGCGCGGGGTGGCTGGGCGGGTGGTCGCGCAGGAACAGTGCCATCTCCTCTTCCCTGCCTGGTGCGTACGGGTTTGTTCCCTGTCTGCTGCGTTTATGCGCGGTCCTTGCGTGCGGCGTGTGCCAGATGAAATCACCTGCCTGCCGGGTCATGCGATCACCCGCCTGCCGGGTCTTTACGTGGGGATCGGGAAGTTCGGGTTGTGGCCCCAGAACATCTCGGTCATGGCCGCGTTGAAGACCACCACAAGGACCAGGCTGATGGCCATGGTCCTGGCCACGGCACGGCCGATGCCGACCGCCCCGCCGTGTGCGTGATAGCCCTGATGAACAGCGACGATGACGATGACGATCGCGAAGACCACTGCTTTCAAGATGGAGAAGGCCAGGTCCTGGGAGTTGGTGAAGCGCCAGAAATAGTCGAAGTACACCCCCGCCGACACCTGCGCGCCGAACTGGTAGCGCTGGACGATCCAGCTCGCCAGGTAGCTGGTGGCCAGGGAGAAGATGTAGGTGAGCGGCAGCACGATCATGGATGCGACGATCCGGGTGGAGACCAGGTAGACGACCGATGGGATGCCCATGGTCTCCACCGCGTCGATCTCCTGGTTGATGCGCATGGTGCCCAGTTCGGCGACGATGCCGCACCCCACCTTGGCCCCGATCGCGAAGCCGAAGAACAGGGGAGTGATCTCCCGGGTGTCGCACAGAGCGTTGAAGATGCCGACCAGTGATTGAGCCCCGCCAAGCTGGGCGAGCGAGTAGTAGCCCTCGACCGAGCACTCCGACCCGCTGATATAGGTGATGACCAGGGCCACCGGCGTCGAGCCGACGGCGAGGAAGGCGGCGTACCACCAGATCTCACGCGCGTACCGCAGCGAGCGTGGGATCCCGGCGATGGCCCGGCCCGCGAAGGTGAGGATGGCGCCGAACGTGTCGATGGGCCCGAGCGCGCGGTTCAGGCCCTGCCAGGCGTTGCTGTCCCTGACGGGGGTCTGGGTGGAGGGGTTCTCGGCCGGCATCGTCTTACCGCAGCGTCAGTTGGGTGTGGAAGAGGGCCAGAACGGTCGGCGTGAAGATGTACTCGAAGACCGAGATACTCACGAAGCACCAGACGACGGCCGAGTGCACCGCCTTGGCCACGCCTTCGGCGCCGCCCTGGGCCGTGACTCCCTTGAAGATGCAGATGGCGGCCACGATGGCGCCGAACAGGATGCACTTCACCTCTCCGCTCACCACGTCCACGACGGTGCCCTGACTCCAGAAGCTGGCCATGTACCCGCCGGTGTTGACCCCGAGCAGGACGTGGCCCGCCAGGAAGCCGGAGACCATCATGAAGACGATCATCGGCAGGTTGTAGAGGGCCGTCATGAGCATCAGGGCCAGTGCCCGGGGAACGACGATGAAAAGGACGTTGGACATGCCCATCACGCTGAGCGCGTCCAGTTCGGAACGCACCTGGCGGGCGCCCAGGTCGGCGACGATCGCGGTGCCACTCACTCCGGCGATCATGAGGCCGGTGGCGACCGGGCCGAGTTCCCGTATGTTGGACATGACCTCGAAGCCGCCGAGCCGGTACAGGCTGGAGAAGGCCTTGAAAAACTGGCCCGCCTCGATGGAGACGAAGAACCCAAGGCCGGTGCCGGTCAGCAGGATGGGGACGAAGTTGCCGACGAGGATGGTCCGGCACTGCTCCACGAACTCCTGCCAGTAGAACGGCCGCCGTAAGGACCCGACCAGGGCGGCGCCGAAGAGCAGACTCAGCTCCCCTAGACCGGCGAACGAGCGCCGTAGCCGCATGATCAGGGGTGGATACCTGCTCGGCACCTGTGACATTCAGGGCACTCCTGTGTCGCATGCCTGTTCGGCAAATGCAGGCAGTGCAAAGCCACCTTGCGCTGAGGTCCGGGGTACTGTCCTGCGCGGTAACTCAACGCACGATGGCCATCACGGCGGTGCAACTCCGGCATGTACGAGCCGGGTCCCCATGAGCGCCGTGACCGCCTGTCTGCCGCCGGGCGTAGCGACAGTCGCTGGGCTGGTCGCTGGGTCGGGCTGGCCGGACGCCCTCCCAACTGTTCTGTTGAAGAAGCATGTTACGCCAAGGTAACTTCGCCTGCAAGGGTGATCAGCGTGGTCCGGCGCCGCGAGGAGGAGTGAGGGAGCAGCCAGTCAGAGCGCCTCCATGTGGCCGTCGGCGGCAAATGTGGGCGCTGAGGGCGGAGCGGGCGTGACACCTCGCGTCAGCCGTTATGGATCATTATCCCGAACGGCGGCGCGGGCGTGACACGGCCGGAGCAGCTGGCAGAATCCCGCCGCAAAGCGCGGCACGTCAGGCATCCCCTGCCGCCCGATGCGTACGACCGGCCGGTGCCCGCGCTTGCGAGCTGGAGCAGCGGGTCACGGCCGCGACGCAACTGCGCCAGGCGGCAAGTTACGTCAAGCTCGGCGCTGCGCTCCCGGCGCTGTTGTGTGATTTGCGCTGTCCTCTTCCTGCTCGTTGGCTTCCCCCCGCTATCCTCGGCGCGTGAGGTCCCTGATCTGCCGTTGCCGGCGCCCGCTGCCCAGGGCTCGGAGTGGATTGAGGCATACCGCCACTGGTGGAAGTGATTGACGCGATGAACGACGCAAGCCCGTTGCGTGGCATTGAGGAGCACCAAGTACGCCTGACCGAGCAGGAGGCGCTGCTCAACCTCCGCACGGTACTGGAACTATGCGCGGCGGCTGAGGTGCGGTGCAGTGAGAAGACCCACCGTCCCTCCGCCGCGACCGTCCGCACCCTCGGCTCGCATCTCGCGCATGGCGACTTCTATCATGATGACCCGATCGCGTCGTTCGCATGGCCGCTGCTGATCCAGGCGGGCGGACTGGCCAGGATCGAGGGCGGACGGCTCCAGTTGACCGCGAACGGCCGCGCCGCGCTGCGGAAACCGGCGGCCGATGTCATCCGCCAGCTGTGGCAGCGTTGGCTGACCCATGCCCTGATCGACGAGTTCAGCCGGATCGAGGAGATCAAGGGCCAGCGCGCCCACAATGTCCTGACCGCAGCCAAGACGCGGCGCCTCATGGTCGCCAACGCGCTGGCCACGTGCCCATCTGACGGGTGGATCGGCGTCGACGCCCTATTCACGACCATGCGACGCGGCAACATGAGCCCGACCATCGCGCGCAGCGAGATGGCGTTGTGGAAGCTCTACCTCGTCGATGCCCGCTACGGCAGCCTGGGCTACGACGGCTTCCATCGGTGGGAGATCCTGGAGGGCCGCTACACGCTGGCTGTCTTGTTCGAATACGCAGGCACGCTGGGACTGCTCGACCTCGACTACATCCATCCCGTTGGCGCGCGCGAGGACTTCCAGGACAACTGGGGCGGCGACGACATGGACGCGCTGAGCCGCTACGACGGCCTGCAGGCGATCCGGCTCACCGCGCTGGGCCGCTACGCGCTCGGCCAGACGGACACCTACCAGCCAGCCGCCGACGATACGCAAGCCCAGCTGCTGAAGGTCCTGTCCAACCTCGACGTCATCGCCACCGGCTCCATTTCCGCCGGGGATCAGCTGCTGCTTTCCGCCTATGCCGAGCAGACCGCGGACCGCGTGTGGACCGTCTCCGCCCCGAGCCTGCTGGCCGCGATCGACATCGGCCGCGACCTCACCGAGTTCACCGTCTTCCTGTCCCTGCGTACAGAACACGAGCTACCCAGTTCGCTGAAGACCCTGATCAGCGACGTCACCCGCCGTGCCGCTCAGCTAACCGACCTCGGCCACGCCCGTGTGATCGAATGCGCCGACCCAGCCGTGGCCGCACTAATCACCCGCGACCGCGTACTCCGCGCGCTGTGCCGCCCGATCGGAGACCGTCATCTTGCCGTTACCCTCGACCATGAGCTGAAGTTCCGCAAGGCGCTGATGAAGCTCGGTTATGTCATGCCGGGGCAGCCCACGCTTCCTTGAGAGCCACCTGCGCCGCCGCGCCTTTGCGGACCGGCAGTTCGTGCCGGTAGGGCGAGCGGACGATGTCGGTGGCGGCTACCGTAGGCGAGGTGCGGGTTGCGACCTGGAATGTGAACTCAGTCAAGCAGCGGGTGCCGCGGCTGCTGCCGTGGCTGGACCAGCGGCAGCCCGATGTGGTCTGCCTGCAGGAGACCAAGCTCACCGACGACGCGTTCGGCGAGTTGCTCGGCGAGGAGCTCGCCCGCCGTGGCTACGGGGTCGCCCTCCACGGCGAGGCGCGGTGGAACGGGGTGGCGATCGCATCCCGGGTGGGGCTTGACGACGTCGTGGCCGGAATACCCGGGGAGCCCGGCTTCCCGCGTCCGGAGGCGCGCGCGGTGTCCGCGACCTGCGGCGGGATCCGGCTGCACTCGGTGTACGTACCGAACGGGCGGGTGCCGGACTCAGACCACTATCGCTACAAGCTCGCCTGGCTGACGGCGCTTGCGGAGATGGTCGCCGCCGATCCCGAGGACGCGATCGTCTGCGGGGACATGAACATCGCACCGGCCGACGCCGACGTGTTCGACCCGGACGCCTACGTCGGCCAGACCCATGTCACGCCGCCGGAGCGGGCGGCGCTGGCCAAGCTGTTAGCGCTCGGCCTGCACGACGTCGTGCGGGAGCGCTGGCCGTCCGAGCGGGTGTTCACCTACTGGGACTACCGGGCCGGAATGTTCCACCAGGATCTCGGGATGCGGATCGACCTGGTGCTGGCGACCGGGCCGGTGGCCAGCCGGGTGCGGGCGGCATGGGTGGACCGGCAGGCGCGCAAGGGCACCGGGCCGAGCGACCACGCGCCGGTCATCGTCGACCTGGACCAGGCGCCGGACGGGAACATCGGGCCCGTCGTGCCGCCGCCATCCGCGTCGGCCGCCAAGCGGGGCTCGGTCAAGCTGCCCCAGTCACGGTGACACATGGCCACTCAGCCGCCGGGACTCTTCACGCCCGCATCGGCAGACCCGTCGGGTTGACGGGGGGCAGCAGGCCCGATTCGTAGAGCGCGTCGACCGAGGGGCGCAGCAACGACACAACCTCGTCCACCGCAGGCTCGCCGAGCGCGGCCAGGCAGCCCGCCCAGGCCGCTTCGTCGGTGCGCGCCTCGATGTCGGTCAGCAACGCGCGGCCGGGCGCGGTCAGCGACACCCGGCCGGGCCCGGTCTGCGGTGGCACCGCTTCGCCGGCCGGTGGTGGCACCGCTTCGCCGGCCGGTGG